>Ga0308169_10001602_pt1 | contig 25797 bp, 36 predicted proteins | sample PhyBR1_2_FD_202139 | JGI IMG/M metagenome (GOLD analysis project Ga0308169, IMG submission 202139) | Phyllosphere microbial communities from UC Gill Tract Community Farm, Albany, California, United States - DLSLSB.R1 | ecosystem: Host-associated > Plants > Phyllosphere > Unclassified | place...
CCTACGCCTACGCCGCCCTGGGCCAGGGAGAGCAGTTATGATGGTCATTCAATGTCCAAGCTTTCTGATCGCCAAAGCGCTGTCTCGCCTACAGACGTTTTACTGCTTGTGGGATACATACCGTGGAAGTCACATCCCTGCCCTTCGCCGTCACGCGATTGCCGCGAAGGCTCACGGCCTCGTTTGGCATGACCGGACACTGACCATCGGGAGTCGGCCATGAACCCCGAATACACCCTTCGCGACCAGCGCGACGTCAACCGTCTGGCCGGCGTTCTCCATGGCATTGACCTTACCAAGCCGAAGGTCGTGGTGATCCGCGACGAAAAGCGCCCCGACGTCTGCAATCGGAAGATGTGGGCGATGCTCAAGGACGTTTCCGCCCAGGTCGAGTGGTACGGCAAGAAGCTCAGCGATGAGGACTGGAAGCACGTCTTCAGCTCCGCGCTCCAGAAGCAGGACGTCGTGCCTGGCATCGATGGCGGCTACGTCGTCTTGGGCGTATCGACCCGCAAGCAATCCCAGAAGTGGTTCAGCGATCTGTTCGAGCTGATGCACGCCTTCGGCGCCGAGCATGGTGTTCGCTGGACCGAGCAGGATAAGTGGGGAGGGCGCTACTGATGGATACCGCAGAGATGTTTTGGATCGCTATTTTCCTGGGGCTGACAATTTGCGTCTTCGCTGGCCACTTCGTCGATCGCCGTCGGGCGCAGTCAGTTGCTGAATTCGAGCGCAAGCGTAAGGCCAGGAAAGAGGAAGTCGAGCGAGCAGCGAGGAAGGCGCTATGAGTCTCGCCGCCAAGCAACCCCGCCCGAAGAAATGCCGCGTCCCAGAGTGCAGGGCCTCATTCGTCCCAGCCAAGCCATTTCAAACATGGTGCTCGCCAGACTGCGCAGTGGCGATCATCCGCCAGCGACAGGAGAAGCAGCACAAGTCGTTCGCCCAGCGCGAGCGCCGAGAGATAAAGGTCCGCAAGGAAAAGCTCAAAAGCCGTGGCGACCATATGCGCGAGGCTCAGCAGGCCTTCAACGCATACATCCGCGCCCGGGACCAGGCCGCCGGCCACCTCTGTATATCCAGCGGCAAGCCATTGGACTGGAGCGGCAACGCGGTAGATGCCGGGCATTACCGCAGCGTTGGCTCCGCGCCGCACCTGCGCTTCGACGAACGCAATTGTCACGCCCAGAGCAAGCAAGACAACCGGTTCCTCTCCGGCAACGCCGTGGATTACCGGATCGGCCTGATAGCGCGCATCGGCCAGGAAGCGGTCGACGCCCTTGAGTGTGACCAAAGCGTGCGGAAGTACACCAGCGACGACCTGAAGGCAATCAAAGCCGAATACCGGGCAAAGACCAGAGAATTGAAAAAGGGGCAGGCAGCATGAAACTGATCAACGCACGTCAGGTATGGACCGAGGCACAGCACGAATCGAACGCGTCGATCAGCGCTGTAGCAATCGACAAGGCGCAATCGGCACCGATCAAGAAGGGGCAGCGCATGCGACGCGCCGAGGCAGTGTTCGCTGCGTTGGGGGAGGACAAGGAGGAGCGCATTCAGGTTGTTCGCCAGAAGATCAGCATCAGCGAGACGCGCGGCACGCCGATTGGGCGATCTACTGCCCGCGCCGCTCACCTGGCAACCATTGGCAAAGTACTGCGGGCAATCGACACGCTGCCATTCCAAGTACAGCAGTTCGGCCACTACCTGTACCACGCTGGCCCTGCAATCGTACAAGGGTGAGGTGCACGACGCGGCGGAGTGGGGACCGGCCCGGGTAGCTGCGGAGATGGACACCTTTTTCGGCGTGACCATTGACCCGAAGAATTGGACGCGTGACTGGCTCGACCTGTGGGAATCCCTGAAAGAAGTGATCAAGGAAGTGGATATTCAGGCACAACAGCCGGTGTGGCAGGTGATTCACGCAGAAAAAGATCAGGAGGCAGCATAATCATATTGACATGACGGGGAATTCCACGTACTTTTCCCATAGTGCACAAGTAACGCGAAACGCACACGAAACCCTGAACCCGGCCATCGCGCCGGGTTTTTTATTGCCCCAATGCAGGCGAAAGACCGGAAAGACCCTCCTGCCCATTCGATACAGAGGATCTACCGATGACGCATATCACCCGCTGCAAAATGACTCTCCGCTCCAAAGGGCCTGTTCAGGGCTCGACGGAATCACTGACCCGCTTGCACTTCGGTGCGGTGTGGTCAGCCAACCCGGCGGAAGAGGATGCGATCTACGGCAAGTACACACCGTACGGCGAATACGTCGTCAACGTGGCTGCTGACCGAGCTGAGAATTTCGAGGAAGGGAAGGACTACTACTTCGACATCTCTCCAGCTTTCTGATTTACCTGTAGCCAGGGCAGCCTTCGGGAAGGCCTGGACGTCGATAGCCGGCAGTGCGGCGTACGGAAACAACACCGGCAGCCCGCGCACCATGACCTGACCATCTGAAGCAGGGCGGCGCGAGACTGGGGCGGCGAGATCGATGCATTGGGGCGTCGACGCTGTGATGGTCTTTGGCGGACAGCGGGAAAGACTGCGCACCTATTCAGGGCCTCGACATTGATCGGGGCCTTTTCGGTTTCAGCCCCGCCACACCCATTGCCCCTAGCTGGGAGTGCTGCTGGAGCTGACCTATTCGCCGCTGCTCCCCAGCGTTTGGCCGCTCACACCGGCCTTTTTTATCCCACGGAGAAACCAATGGCAGAACCAACGAGCACTGCCGCCAGCGTGTTGCTGGTGAAGTACGGCGTGGTCATGGCTGCTTTCATCGGTTCTATCCTGTCCCTCGGTTTTCTGAAAGACCTTACCCGGGGCCAGGCGGCAACCGCTGTAGCCACTGGCTTCGGCTTTTCGGTCTACCTGACGCAACCAGTGACGCTATGGCTCGCCCCAAAGCTCGACCTGGCCGTGAATGATGACCTGCTGTGTGGCGTGGCATTCGTGCTTGGCCTGACAGCAATGAACATCATCCCGGCACTGAAGGCGGCAATGGGGTCGTTCGTAACGGCGCGAGGTGCCTGACATGAACAGCATTCTTGTATCGGCACTGGGCTTGATGGATGCGGCCCTGTGCATCGTCGTCGCCTTGGCGGCATGTGATTACCTGCGCCGGGTTCGGCCCATCGACCAGCCGCTGCTGAGCGTTGCCTTCTACCTGGTAGCCATCGGCGCCTTCGGCTCGTTTGTCACCTCCATGCAAGGCCTGTGGGTTAACCCGTTCGGCGCGATGCTTCACGCCGGCATGTTGGCTTACGCCTGGGCCCGTCGAGGGCACGTGTTCGAGATCAAGCAATAATCCGCGACACGTTTCGCGAATCAGCAAATTGTGTCGCGACACTGGAGTGAGCATGACCGCAGAAATCCATGACATTGCCGACCAGCGTCCGTATCTGACGGTAACGGCTGAAGACGGTGTCCACGTACTGCCTTGTGATCTGGTGCGCTCAGTGATCGCCGGCGACAAGCCATCCACCACCCTGACCGAGCCGGTTCTGCGCCGAATCATTGAAGAGTGGTTTCAGAAGGTGACAGCATGACGACCATTGCCTACAAAGACGGCGTGATCGCCTATGACTCTCGCGTCACTCGTGGCTCACTCATCGACCACGACGACTATGAGAAGCTCATCCATAGGAATGGCCATCAGTTCCTTTTTACGGGTTGCGGTGCGGACTTTGCAGCCTTGATGGATGAGTTCTTCGGGGTGAAGACCAGCGATAAGCCGCTCGACGCGAACGGGCTGGTCGTCACCAATGGCAGGCTTTGCCAGATTGGTCGAGACGTCGAGAGCGGATTCTGGGTGGACGAGGTATGGATGGAGCGTTCGTTTGCCATCGGTAGCGGACGCGACTTTGCGCTCGCTGCGATGGATATGGGCGCAACGGCCAAGGAAGCTGTCGAGGCGGCGGCGAAGCGTGATGTCTACACCGGCGGCACTATCCGCACACTGATCATCAACGAGGGAATGGCTGATGCAAAGACCACTCCCGCCGGAGTCACTGCTTGAGCTGTCCGAACTGAGCGACTTCAGCATCCGCCTGACCCCTGCACCCGAAGTGTGGGAATGGCTCCAAGCCGAGATCCTTTCCGACACCGGGAGCATCCACAACCCAGACCATGCCCATCTACTGGATGCAGATATCCGCGTCATGTGGGCGTCGTCCAGCTTCAACAAGCAAGGACGCACGGTCCTGGGTCAGGCCGAACAGGTAGCGTTCCGCGCTGGTGGTTGGCAGAAGGCCCGGATGGAGCAGCAGATGCGCGATTGGTTCGGCGATGTGCCGGCCTACATCATCACCCTGGCTGCGGACTACTGCGCCCAGTGCTCTGACGCTGACTTCTGCGCTCTGGTCGAGCATGAGCTGTACCACATCGCCCAGGCGAAGGATGGATACGGTCAGCCCAAGTTCACACAGGAAGGTTTGCCCAAGCTTGAGATGCGCGGCCATGACGTCGAAGAGTTTGTCGGTGTGGTCCGCCGCTACGGTGCAAGCCCTGACGTTCAATCGTTGGTGGACGCTGCAAACAGTCCTGCTGAGGTGGGGAAATTGAACATATCGAGGGCCTGCGGAACCTGTCTGCTAAAGCTGGCCTGAATGTGAGACAGGCATGAGACGGAATCCAACCTATGGCAGCCCTGAAAAACGATGTGAAAGCCTTCATCGTTCAGGCTTTGGCGTGTTTCGACACTCCCACGCTCGTCTCGCAAAACGTTAAGCAAGAATTCGACATCGATGTGACTCGCCAGCAGGTGGAGCAGCACGACCCAACAAAGCGCGCCGGGGCCAACCTGGCAGCCAAGTGGCGCGCCCTGTTCGAAGACACCCGCAAGCGGTTCCGCGAAGAGACGGCAGAAATCCCGATCGCCAACCGCGCCTACCGGCTTCGAGCCATGAACCGGTTTGTGGAGAGGGCCGAGTCGATGAAGAACATCGGCCTTGCCATGCAGATCCTGGAGCAGGCAGCGAAAGAAGCAGGCGATGCGTATGTAAACCGCCGCGTTGAGCCTGACAAGTCGCTGGATGACGCGATCAAGCGCCTGAATATTCAGAAGCTACAGCGCGAACTGGAGGACCCAGATAAGGGCCTGCCCGAGCCTAAGCAAGTAATCATCGGGGTTGAAGATGCAAGCGATCCTGATGCTGAACAAGCCTCAATTTGAGTTCATCAAGAGCCACAACAAGTTCATGGCCTTCGTGGGAGGCTACCGTAGTGGCAAGACCTTCGTGGGTTGCGTTCGGATGTGTATCAACGCCCTGGAGTTTCCAGGCATACCCCAAGGGTACTTTGCCCCGACATACCCACAGATCACAGATATCTTCTACGACACCCTGCCTGGAGTCGCAGAAGCTTTCGGGCTGTTCGCTGACATCGTTGCCAGTAATAAGCGTGTGTACCTGCGAGACAAGAAGGGGCGGTGCCTCTCTACGATCATTTGCAAGAGCATGGAGCACCCGCACCGAATCGTCGGCTTCAACATTGCCCATGCGCTGGTCGACGAAATCGACTGCATGCCGATCAAGAAGGCTGACAGCGCCTGGAAGAAGATAATCGCCCGGATGTCCACGGTGTGGCCTGGGCGCGAACAGAACACCATCGACGTCACTACGACGCCGGAGGGTTTCAACTGGGTCTACCGCAAATTCGTCAAGGAGCTGGCCGCCGACCCATCACAGCGGCAGTTCTACGGGATCGTTCATGCCTCGACGCGGCAGAACGCGAAGAACCTGCCAAAGGACTACATCCCTTCGCTACGCAAGTCCTACCCGGCCAACCTGGTGGATGCCTACATCGATGGCAAGTTCGTCAACTTGGTGTCTGGCAGTGTCTACCCAAGCTTCGACAGGGTGCTCAACCACACCAGCGAGACGATCAAGCCTGGCGAAGCGCTTCACGTCGGCATGGACTTCAACATAAGCCGAATGGCCGCGATGGTCCACGTCATACGTGATGGTCGTCCGATGCTGCTCGGCGAGATCACCCATGTTTTCGACACACCAGCGATGATCGTTGCGCTGCAAGAGAAATATCCAGGGCATCACATCTCGATCTACCCGGATGCCAGCGGCAAGAACCGCAAGAGCGTCAACGGCAGCGAGACGGATCACAGTCTCCTAAAGACGGCTGGCTTCTCGCTGATCGTGAACCCGGCAAACCCTGCCGTGCGTGATCGCGTGCTCTCGGTCAACGCCATGTTCTTGAATGGCGAAGGAGAGCGCCGCTATAAGGTCAACACCGAACTCTGTCCGGTCACAACAGGCGTGCTTGAGCAGCAGACCTACAACGACCAGGGCGAACCGAACAAAGACGGCACGGAAGACCCGAACGATGCGTTGGGATACTTCATCATAAAGCGCTTCCCGATCGTAAAACGCACCGCATCCACCGCACCTTTGAGAATCTAGACATGTCCGACGATCCGAGCAAAACGCTAACGGCAGTGGACGCCATGCGCGAAGACTGGGACATCGTCGATCCTTTGATGGGCGGCACCCGGGCGATGCGCGAGGCAGGCGAAGCACTGCTGCCAAGGTGGCCGAAGGAGGAGAAGGAGGACTACGACAACCGTCGCAAGCTCTCCACCCTGTTTCCGGCCTATATCGAGACGGTAAAGAACAACACCGGGCGCGTGTTTGCCGAGCCGATCGTGCTGGGTGAGGACGTCCCGCTCACGATCCAGGCCTACGCCGAGAACTTCGACCGCCAGGGCAATAACCTGCAGGTCTGGGCCCAGTCGTTCTTCACGGTCGCGCTGTCGCACGGTCTCTGCCATGTGCTGGCTGAGTACCCGAAGACGACCGACAAGGACGGCAAACAGGTCATCGTGACCAAGGCCGACGAGCAGGCTGCCAAGGTTCGCCCGTATGCAGTCATGGTCCGCCCTCAGCAGGTGCTGGGCTGGCGTTCGAGTTCGGTCGATGGTGAACACGTCCTGACCCAATTCCGCTACATGGAGTCGGTCGAGGAAGACGATGGCCTCTTTGGCACTAAGTGTGTCGATCAGATCCGCATCCTTGAGCCTGGGTCATGGTCGATCTACCGGAAGGCAGATGCCTCCGACAAGAAGGATCAATGGGCTCTGTTCGATAAGGGCACCACCTCGCTTACATACATCCCGCTGGCGACCCTCTACACGGGCCGCACGGGCTACATGACAGCCAAGCCGCCACTGCTGGAGCTTGCCTACCTCAACGTCAAGCACTGGCAGTCGCAAAGCGATCAGGACAACATCCTGCACGTTGCACGGGTGCCTATGCTGGCGATCTCCGGCATCGATGACGATACCTGGGAGCTGAAGGTCGGCACCGCCAACGCTACCAAGCTGCCCACCAACGGCAAAATGGAGTGGGTCGAGCACACCGGCGCATCGATCGAGGCTGGCCGCACGTCGCTGGCTGACCTCGAAGACCAGATGCGAGTCGCCGGCGCCAAGCTGCTCCAGAAGGACAAGCAGGCGGTCAAGACCGCAACCCAGTCCGAGGAAGAGGCCGCCCAGGAGTTGAGCCCGCTCCAGACCATGGCCGGGCAGCTTGAAGACGCGCTCGACCAGGTCCTCCAGTTCTACGCCGCGTTCATCGGCGAGAAGGAGGGCGGTCATGTCCAGGTGCAGGGCAACTTCGATATCGACTTCGCCCCGGAAACCACGCTCCCGCTACTGCTGACCATGGCATCGCAAGGCCGACTGTCCGACGAGACATTGTTCTCCGAGATGCAGCGCCGCAACGTGGTGTCGAGCGACATCAAGTGGGACGACGAGAAAGCCAAGATTGCCGAACAGGGGCCGAGCCTCGGAGTGCTGTAAATGCCAACCGTCAACCAGGTACTCGAAGACGAGCAGATCGCCCACAGCGTCTCGCTCGAAAAGTACAAGGTTGGCGTGGTCCGGCGGATCATTGCGCTGCTGAACCGGTCGGATGCTGACCTTTCGGCGGCGCTGGCCTCCGCATTGGAGCGGCTGCCGGCTGAATCCTTCACCATTGAGCGCCTGGAGTTGCTGCTGGACCAGGTCCGACTGATCAACAATCAGGCCTATGCATCTGTCGCTGAAGCGCTACAGGCCGACCTGAAGGAATTGGCAGGGTACGAGGTTAGCTGGCAGCAGACGCTGTTCGAGAAGGCCATCCCCAACCCAGTGCAGGTTCGCTTCCCGATCGCCAGCGTCAGTGCAGAGCAGGCCTACTCTGCCGCGATGGCCAGGCCGTTCCAGGGGCGCTTGCTGCGCAACTGGTCGTCCGAGATCGCCGCCGACCGCATGGTCAAGGTTCGCAACGCCATCCGCACCGGTTACTTGGAAGGCAAGACGACTGACCAGATAATCCGCAGCATCCGCGGCACTCGCGCTACTGGATACGCTGACGGCTTCCTTGAGCGGCCCCGCAAAGACCTTGCTGCGGTCGTCAGGACGGCTGTCAGCCACACCGCTGCGGTTGCTCGGGATGAGTTCAACAAAGCCAACGACGAGATCCTGAAGGCCGAACGCTGGGTGTCCACTCTCGACAACAAGACCTCGCCGATGTGCCGCATCCGGGATCAGCTCCAATACACCGTCGGGACGCACAAGCCAATCGGTCACAAGGTGCCCTGGCTGCAAGGTCCTGGGAAAATCCACTGGTGCTGCCGATCAACTTCGGCGGCGGTGACCAAAAGCTGGAAAGAGCTGGGGATCAACATCGATGAGATGACCCCGGCCCAGCGCGCCAGCATGGACGGCCAGGTGCCGGCGAACACCACATACAGCGAATGGCTCAACCGACAGTCGGATGCCCGGAAGATCGAAATCCTCGGCCCGACACGGTATCAACTGCTGAAGGACGGCAAGCTGGACCTTGAGGACTTCTACACGCCTACCGGTGAGTGGATGACCCTCGACCAGATGCGCGCCCGCGATGCAGCGGCATTTGCTAAGATCGCGGCATGACCGACAAACCCCGCTTCCACGTAATCGACGGCACCGCTCCACCGGATACACCGGCCGAGCAGGTGCGTCGACGTGTGCGTGCACAGCCCAAGCCTGCGACGATGGTTCAGTGCCATCGCTGCGGTGGTCGGGAGGTCATCGAGACCAAGATCGGCGTCCTGATGAAGAGCGGCAAGCCAACTGGCGGGACGAAGGCGCTGCTTTGTGTTGGGTGCTTGTTGAAAGGCGAGCGCGTCACGCTGTAGCATCGAGTGGAATTCAAACAGTTTATGGGGTGGATGCGCAGGCTGATGCGCAGCTATCGTAGCTACAAGCGGGGGCCAGCGCGCTACGTCGACCCCAATCCTGAAATCAGTACAGGACTCCCCACCCATTAAAACAGCCCTGGCATCCGCCGGGGTTTTTTATGCATGAGATTTATTCAGGCCTCGCCAAGTGCGGGGCTTTTTTCTGCCTGCGGTTCGGACGGACGGGGCGACAAGGAGCCGGATGGCTCATCAACTGGCCGGATGGCCCAGAGAGACGAGATGAAACTGAAGACTGTTGAAGTGGATGGCAAGCAATACGCTGAGATCCAGGATGGCAAGCCGCTGTACGTGGAAGACGATGGCAAAGATGTCGCCTTCGACGCAGTTGGCACCCGCAACACCATCACCCGCTTGAACGCTGAGGCCAAGTCTCATCGTGAGCGCGCAGATAGCTTCGAGAAGGTCGCCAAGGCCTTCGAAGGTATCGACGATGCCGCTGCCGCCAAGAAAGCCCTGGAGACCGTAGCCAACCTCGACGCAAAGAAGCTGGTGGATGCCGGTGAGATCGAGAAGGTGAAGGGCGAAATCAGCAAGGCCTACCAAACCCAACTGGATGAAGCCAACGGCAAGGCGCAGACCTTCGAGCAGCAGCTGTACGCCGAGAAGATCGGTGGAAGCTTCGCCCGTTCGCAGTTCATCGCCGAGAAGATGGCAGTTCCAGCGGACATGGTTCAGGCCGCGTTCGGCAGCAACTTCAAGATCGAGGAAGGCAAGGTGGTCGCCTACGACACCCAGGGCCAGAAGATTTTCAGTCGTGCGCGTCCCGGCGAACTGGCTGACTTCAATGAAGCGCTTGAAGCCCTCGTCTCGCAGTACCCCCATCGTGACCACATCCTGAAGGGTTCCGGCGCCAACGGCGGCGGCGCTCCCAACGGCGGTGGATCGAACAACCAATCCAAGGGCAATTTTGGTGGCAGCAAGCAAGATCGAGTCGCTGCTATCAAAGGCCTGACCGCTAGCGAATAAGGAGGCCCAATGGCCCTTTCGAACATGAAGGTATTCAACGAATACCTCAAACGCGTCACCATCGAGACCCTGGCGCAAGACGTTGAGAAGTTCAACGCTGCTTCGGCAGGTGCCATCCGCCTGACCACTCAAGGGATTGACGGCGATTTCCTGCAAGAGTCGTTCTGGGCTGGCCTGCATAGCGCTCAGCGCCGTGTTGACCGCTATGCCGCAAACGGCGCGCAGGCTGCAACCCCGCTGACCCAGAAGCAGTACGACTCGGTGAAGATCGCCGGTGGCTTCGGCCCGATCCTGTGGGAGCCTTCGCAGCTTTCGTGGGTTCAGAAAAACCCGGAAGAAGCCCTCGAGGTGATCAGTCGCAACCTCTCCGAAGCCATCATGTCGGACCAGCTGAACACCGCCATTGCCGCCCTGGTCGCTGCTATTGGCAATCAGCCAACCGCCACCAACGATGTTTCCGCCACTCTCGGCGTGGACTACATCGCCATCAACAACGCACACGCGCTGTTTGGTGATGCCTCTCAGCGACTGATCGCCCAGGTTATGACCGGCGCGATGTATCACAAGCTGATCGGCAAGAACCTGACCAACGCAGAAAAGCTGTTCACCTTCAGCGGCGTGCAGGTTGTCGACATCTTGGGCAAGGCAGTGATCATCACCGACGCTGCTGCGCTGTACGAGGCTGGCACCCCGAACAAGCAGAAGGTGCTGAGCCTGGCCGACGGCGCTGCGATGGTGATGGATGGTTCCGACCTGATCACCAACATCCAGACCTCCAACGGCAAGGAACGCATCGAGACCACCATGCAGGCCGACTACACCTTCGGCATGGGGCTCAAGGGCTACACCTGGGACACCGCCAACGGTGGCAAGTCGCCAACCAGCGCCGAGCTGGCCACTGGCACCAACTGGGATCTGGTTGCGAACAGCATCAAGGCCTCTGCTGGCGTTATCACCATCGGTGACGCTACCAAGTAATCGAAACCGAGACGGCGGCCTTCGGGTCGCCTGATCCAACTGCCAGGAGTCCACCATGGACGAGAAAGTCGTTTACGAGAAACACCCGGTCACCGCAGAGCGCAAGGCTGAACTGCGCCAGAAGGGCTACAAGATCATCGACGCCAAGTTCGCGCCGGATGACTACAAGCACCCTGAGCCGATGAAGAAGGGCGCTTCCGGTGGTGATAAGCCGTCCAAGGGCCTGCGGGTTGAAGAGATCAAGGCGAAGCTGACCGAAAAAGGCATCGCGTTCGACGATACCGCCGAACGTCCAGCCCTCGCCGAACTGCTCGACAACGCTGCATAGGAGTAAGTCATGTCTCTCGTCATCGAAACAGGCTCGATCGTTCCAGGTGCTGAGAGCTATGCCACGGCTGCCGAGCTGGTCACCTACGCCGAAAACTTCGGTCGAGTTATCCCAGGCGATACCCCGGCGCAGGAGGCGCTGTTGCGCCGGGCCGCGCTGGAGATGAACGCAAAGCCATGGAAGGGTCGCACGGTGAGCTCCGCACAAGCGCTGGCCTGGCCCCGGCATGAGGTCTGCCTGAACCGGTGGCTGCTGCCTTCCGATGCCATCCCCGCGCAGGTCAAGGCCGGCCAGATGGCTCTGGCGACCGAGATCCACACTGACGACCTGTCGCCACCCGAGCAGCGCCTGGGCTCAATCAGCCGGGAGAAGGTCGGCCCGCTTGAAGCCGAGTATTCGACTGCAAGCCCCATCATCAGCAAGGCCGCCGCTGTTCGGCAGTCCTATGCGCAGTTCTCCGGGCTTTTGCAGTCATCCAGTCAGGTCTCACTGAGTAGAAGCTGATGGAAGATATCTACGATCGAGCGAAGGCCAGTGCAGCGCGAATGCTCGCGCCTCGCTCAAAGGGTGGGAAGGGGCTCGAGTTGTCGCTGGTTCGTGTAACCACCGGTGAATACGACCCGGAAACGGGAACTACTCCGGTGACCACGATCCAGTACGACGGCTCTGGGCTCCGTGAGAACTATCGTCAGCAGGACATCGACGGCTCACTCATCAAGCAGGGCGACGTGAAGATTCTGGTCTCCCCGTTGCTGCTCGACGGGGCTGACATGCCGCAGCCGATCAGCCAGGACAAGATCCTCTTCGACGGAGACGCCTACACGGTGCAGAACGTCGATCCCTGGGATTACGCAGGCCTCGCGGTCGGCTTCAGTGTGCAGGCCCGAAAATGAGCTTTGCATTGGACCTCAAGGCATTCGCTGAGAAGGCCAATGCCAACGCCGAGACGGTCATCAAGAAGGTCGCCATCGACCTGCTGGGTGCCGTCGTGGACCGATCACCGGTCGGCAACCCAGAGCTATGGGCGGCCAACTCGGTATCCGTTCAGTACAACAACGAAGTCGCCAGGCTCAATGCTGAGCTTCGCAGTGACCCCGCGAACCTGTCCAAGAACGGCCGCATGAAACCCGGGCGCCTGATCAAGGACGGCATGGACCTGTCCGCCGGCGCCGGGTATGTAGGAGGCCGGTTTCGCGGTAACTGGCAAGTGTCGTTCGATACGGCGAAGACTGGCACGCTTGAGCGCATCGACCCGACCGGGCAAGACTCAAAGGGCGACGGCACGACCGTTATCCAGGGCTTCACCACCCAGGTCGGCACCATATGGATGATGAACAATCTGCCGTATGGCCAGCCGCTGGAGTACGGGCACTCAAGCCAGGCGCCCGCGGGCATGGTCCGCATCTCCGTCCTTGAGGTGCAGATGTTCATCACGAAGGCCATCTCGGAGCTTCCATAATGTCAGACCGAATCATCAGGAGCCTCTTCGACGGGCGCCTGAAGGCGTGGGCGACTGCTCGCGTTCCGCCGCTGCCGATCGCCTACGAGGACGTGGCATTCACGCCGCCCGCCGATGGATCACCCTATCTGCGCAGCTTCCTACTGCCGGCCAACACGACCAGCGACGACCTTGAAGGCAAGCACACGGCCTACCGTGGCGTCTACCAGGTCAGTGTCGTGACTAAGGCTGGCGAGGGGCGCGGCGCCGCCAGCTTGATTGCTGACGAGCTTGCCGCGCTGTTCCCGAACAGCCTGGCCATGACCAAGACGACGTTCACGGTTTACACCCGGGCGCCGATGGCAACCGCTACCGCGCAGCAGGGCGACACGACCACCACATTGCCGCTGTCGTTCGCCTACCGCGCCGATACCACCACCTAATCCGCCCATTGGGCAAACCCAGAGCCTGCCATTGCGCGGGCTTTGTCATTTCTGCATAGAGGAATCCCCATGGCCGTAAAATTGCCTAACGGTGCGACGTTCGAGCACGCCTCCACCTACGCCGCCGCACTTCCTGTCACTGCTACATCGAACGCGTCCGAAGCCATCTGCACCGTGACCGGCGCGACCCTGGTGTCGGGCGATATCGTTCTGTGCACCTCGGCCTGGACGGCGCTGAACAACAAGGTCGTCCGAGTGAAGACCGCCACAGCGACGGCGATCACCCTGGAAGCGATCGACACCACCGACACCACCGTTTACCCGGCGGGTTCCGGCGTGGGCACCCTGAAAAAGGTCCTCACCTGGGTGCAGATTCCCCAGATAACCGACTTCGCATCGGCCGGCGGCGAGCAGAACTACACCGACGTTGCCTTCCTCGAAGCGCAGCAGGGCTTCCAGATCCCGACTGACAAGTCGGCGGCCAGCATGAACATCACGGTCGCGGATGACCCGGCCCTTGCATACGTGTCGGTCGTGACGGCTGCGGATACCTCTCGGACCATCCAGGCCGCGCGTATGAACCTGCCAGGCACCGACAAGCTGTATTACGGCGTCTTCACCTCGTTCTCGCAGCAGCCCGCCATCTCGCGCAACAACGTGATGACCAAGGTTGTTTCGATGGCCCTGCAATCCACCGCCACCCGCTACACGTCGTAAGGAAACCACATGGCCAGCTTCAAAATCGCGCAAAACGCCACCTTCAACGCGCAGGTCGAGATTCCACGTGTGGGACTCGATCCGATCACCGTCGAGGTCGAGTTCAAGTATCGCGACCGCAAGGACCTGTCTGCCTATTACGACAGGTGGAACGCGGCCCGTGATGTTGCGGCCAAGGAAGCCATGAAGGATGGCACTACCTGGGAGTCGGCAACTGCTGCCCAGATCAAGCTCGAGGTCGCTCAGCTGAAGGAAATTCTCGTCGGGTGGGACTTCGAGGAGGCATTCAATGATGAAAGCCTACTCGACCTGGTGTCCGGCTTCCAGGGTGCCCCGGCCGCCTTGCTGGATGCATACCAGAAAGCCTACGCGGTGGCCCGACGGGGAAACTGATAGCCGCGGCGCGAGGCCTTTACGAGCCTGGCGCCACAGCCGAAGACATGGCGAAGATTGGCCTGACGCTGGCAGACATTGAAGAGGACGACGTGGAGGTGTGGCCGGACAACTGGCCAGCCTTTCGCCTGTTCAACGCACTCGCCACCCAATGGCGCGCCGGTGCTGCCGGCGCGACCGGGCTGGACTACTCCGTGATCCGTGAAGTAGCCACGCTCATCGGCATCAAAAAGCGGCAAATCCCCGAACTCTTTCCTGACCTTCAAGTAATGGAGGCCGAAGCGCTCGCTGTCATGGCTGAGGCGAAGTGAAGAACATTGTCAGGAGAATGGCATGACACAAGACATCGCCAGCCTTGGCGTCAAGATTGATACGAGTGAAGTGTCGAAGGGCACGGCCGACCTTGATGGGCTGGCACAGGCCGGTGCGAAGGCCGAGAAGGCTACGGACAGCCTGTCCACTGGCAGTAAAAAAGCCAGCGTATCGATCAAGGCTATGGCTGCCGAGACTAAGGCCGCCGAGGCCGCCGTAGATGGAGCTTCGAAGTCCTTCAAGGCTCTGCATGGCGGAACTAGCGCCCTGGAAGCCGGGATGTTTTCTCTCGGGAATTCGATAAAGAACGGCACCTTTGTCGATTCGTTGAAATCAACGCAGGAGGCTAAAGCCTGGCTTGCTTCGCTGAACGTCACAACCAAAGAGTCCAGCGCTGCGTTTCTGGACGCCAGCAAGAAGTTGACCTTTCTTTCGACTGGCATGAAAGGGCTCGGCGCATGGTCTGGGCCTGGCTCTCCCGTGTTCGGTCAGATCGGCAAACAAGGCATTGAGGCTGCTGCTGGTCTGGCGACCTTCAACAGGGCATCAGCGCAAACAACCATCTCTGCTAAGCAAACGGCAGCCGCGCTGCGCGGAGTTCCTGCACAGTTCACCGACATTATAACCAGTCTTCAGGGCGGCCAGGCGCCATTGACGGTCCTTCTGCAACAGGGCGGACAGCTTAAGGATATGTTTGGTGGTGTTGGCCCTGCAGCTAAGGCCCTGGGCGGCTACGTCGCCGGCCTGGTCAATCCATTCACATTGGCAGCAGCGGCAGCGGCAGGGCTTGGCATTGCCTACTACAAGGGCAGCAAGGAGGCTGACGAATACAGCAAGTCGCTAATCCTGACGGGCGGATCGGCCGGTGTCACGGCGGATCAACTCGCTGATATGGCGCAGCAGGTTAGCACCACCATCGGCACCACTGGCGCAGCAGCGGCGGTTCTGGCAACTCTTGCAGGAAGCGGAAAGATCGCCAGTGCCAGTTATCTGGAGGTCGCCAGCGCGGCTGTTTCCATGCAGGAGGCAACCGGAAAAGCGGTTGGCGAGACGATTGCCGAGTTCAACAAGCTTGCCGGAGACCCGGTTAGGGCTTCAGCCGCTCTCAATGAGCAGTACCACTATCTGACCGCCTCGGTTTATTCGCAAATCGTCGCGCTCGAAGAGCAAGGAAAGCATGCCGAAGCCGTGAAGCTGGCAACGGATCGGTATGCCGATGCTATCAACGACCGCACGCCGAAGATCCTCGAAAACCTGAGTCTCTGGGAGAAAGCCTACAACCTGGTCGCCAAAGCTGCCGATGGATTGAAAGAGGTTGGCAGGGCGCCGACGAACTCTGAACGCATCCAGACTGCCAGGGATACCTTAGGTCGTCTAGAAACTCGCGGTGGCAGCGAAATGATCCCCGGTGAGGACACGGTCTACATCGGAGAAAAAGGTAAGCAGAGCCTCAAGGACTATATCAAGGGGCTCGAGGTAAAGGACGCCGCTGAAACGGAGTATGCGCGCAAGCAGAAAGAGCGAGCTGACATTGAGCTCGCCGGCCAAAAGGCGATCGATAAACTGAAGGCCATCAGCGACTCGAACCTCACCAACGAACAGAAGCGCAATAAGCTGCTGGATGAGTACAAGCGTACCGTTGATGACATGCGCAAGGCGGACCCAAACAACCCGCTGATCCAGGCTGACGTCGTCGCCAAGAACATCCAGAACATAAAGGACAAGAACAAAGATCCAGCCGGCAAGGCCAATCAGCTCAACCTGAGCGGCTACAACGACGCCCAAAATGCGCTCAAGGACCTGCGGGTCACCTACACGAACTCCACCAAGGAGCTGGAGGCGCAGCAGAAGGCTGGACTGATCACGCAACAAGGCTACCTTGACCAGCGCACCGCGCTGATCCGGGCTGAGCGTGAAGAGGTCACCAGCGGTTACCAGGCTGAAATCGCAGCGCTGGAAGCGGTCAAGGACAAAGCCGGCACCACCGGCCAGCAGCGCATCGAGCTTGACCAGAAGATCGCAGACGCACGCACCAGCATGGTCAAGGCGCAAAAGGATGCCGACAGCGAACTGGAAGTCCTCGCCACCAACGAGGAAGGCCGGCTGAAGAAGCAGTCCCTTGCCATCAAGACCTACACCGACGCGCTCCAGCAGCAAGTCCTCACGCTGCGCCAGCAAGGGCAGCGTGAGGCGGCAAGCCTGGGCCTGGGTGACCGACAGAAAGGCTTGCAAGGCCAGTTCAACAGCATCGACGACAAGGCCAATGCCCAGCGCATCGACCTGGCCAACCAGTATGGCGATGGCTCCCGGGGCATGAGCCTCGACGAGTACAACGCCAAGCTCCAGGCGGTCGCGCAAAGCCAGAAGGACCTGCGTGATGCCGTGGTCGACAACTACAACGGCATGACGGAAGCCCAAGGAAGCTGGACCGCTGGCGCATCATCGGCCTGGGCCAACTACCTGGAGTCGGCGCGTGACGTGGCTGGGCAGACGAAAAGCCTGTTCACCAATGCATTCAGCTCTATGGAGGACGCCATCGTCAACTTCGCCATGACCGGGAAGCTGTCGTTCGCCGACTTCGCCAAGTCAATCCTGGCGGACATGGCGCGCATCGCGACTCGGCAGGCCAGTTCGGCCATCTTGAGCAGCCTGTTCAGTGCCGGGGTGAACTACTTCGCCGGTGGCGGTGGATCAACCTCGGCGGGCTCGACCCAGGCCGGATACACCGGCACAGACCTTTCGAACTTCACCCCCGGCAGCGTCCAGGCCAATGGCGGAGCTTGGTCGGGCGGCGTGCAGATGTTCGCCAATGGCGGTGCGTTCACCAACTCCATTCTTAATAAGCCGACACCATTTGCTATGGCGGGAGGCAAGACCGGATTGGCGGGTGAGGCAGGCCCTGAGGCGATTATGCCGCTGACGCGCACCGCCGGCGGCAAGCTGGGCGTCATGGCCATGGGTGGCGGTGGCGCAGGCTCGACCCAAATCAATGTCGAGGTTCACATCGACGGTGACGGCAATGCGTCGTCCTCAGCAGATGCGCCTGGCTACGACCTGTTCGGCAAGGAACTGGCGACGTTCGTAGAGCAAAAGTATCAGGAGCTGCGCACCAGGGACATGCGCCAAGGCGGCGTGATCAACAACGCAATCAAGGGGCGGTGATGACTATCGAACGATTCACCTGGGCGACGGAGAAGGGCGTGGAGGGTGATATCACCCAGCGCGTTCGCTCCAAGCAGTTCGGCGACGGGTACGAGCAGTCGGTCGAGGATGGCCTCAACAATAGGTCGCAATCTTGGCCGGTGACCTTTACGGGCATGAAGGGGCAAATCAAGGACATCATGGCATTCCTTGACCGGCACAAAGGGGCGAAGGGTTTCCTCTGGGAGCCGCCCCTTGGCGAGCTGGGCCTCTATAAGTGCAACGGCTACAAGCCTGCGCACCGTGGCGGCCTGGTCTACGTCATCACTGCAACCTTCCAGCAAACTTTTCACCCCTGAGATAACCGCTATGGCACTGATCACGGACATCCAGAAACTGGAGCCCGGCGGCGAGATTCGCCTGTTTGAAATTGACGGGACCGAGTATGGCGCCGATTACCTGCGCTTCCACGGTCACGCCATACCGCACACTCCTGAGGAATTGCTTGCGTATGAGGGCTCCGTAGACGATCTGCCCGCAAAGTCGATCATCTGGCAGGGCCAGGAGTACGCAGCGTGGCCGGTCCAAATTGAAGGCATCTCCTCGAGCAGCGACGGCTCGGCATCTCGGCCGACTTTTGCTGCGGGCAATATCAACGGACGGGTCACCGCGCTGTGCCTGGCGTTCGAGGACATGCTGAAGTTCAAGCTGACGGTCCGAGAAACGCTGGCCCAATACCTGGATGCCGCGAACTTCCAAGACGGCAACCCGACTGCGGACCCGACCCAGGAAGCGCTGGAAATCTGGTACATCGACCAGAAGACCAGCGAGGACGGCGAGGCCGTGATCTGGGAGCTGTCATCCCCGGGCGAGATTGACAATCACGGGCTGCCCGGGCGGCAGATGACGACCTTCTGCCACTGGGCCATGACGGGTGGATACAGAGGCCCGGACTGTAACTACACCGGCGCCGCCATGTTCGACGACGAGGATAGCCCCACGGATGACCCTGCGCTGGATCAGTGCAAGGGCTGCCTATCGTCCTGCAAGTTGCGCTTCGGCGAGAACGAAGAGCTCAGTTTCGGTGGATTTCCCGCTGTGAATTTGATCTCAAGGAGCTGACCATGCGCAAACACATCTTGAGCGCGATCCAGGCGCACGCGGCGGAAACCTATCCAGCCGAGTGCTGTGGCCTCCTGCTGGCGGTAGGCCGAAAGCAGCAGTACTTCCCATGCAAGAACGCCGCGACCGAGCCGAACGAGGAATTCCGGATAGATCCCGAGGAATACGCCGCAGCTGAAGACCTAGGAGAGGTGATCGGCATTGTTCACTCCCACCCGGATGCAACCAGCCGGCCGTCGCCGCAGGACTTGGCGATGTGCGAAGCCACAGCAGTGCCCTGGCACATTATCAGCTGGCCCGAAGGGGACTTCAGGTCAGTGGTGCCCACGGGAGCTACGCCGCTGCTCAAGCGTCCTTTTGTTCATGGAGTTTGGGACTGTTGGGGCATTTGCGCCGAATGGTACAAGCGCGAATGGGGCCTTGAGTTCGAAGCCTTCAAGCGAACCGACGGCTGGTGGGAGAGCAAGGATAACGCCAGCCTCTACGAGGCGAACTATGAGGCCGCCGGCTTCTACCGAGTTGACCAGCCGCAGCGCGGCGACATGATCGTCATGGAAGTTGGGCGGACGGTTCACCCGAACCATGCCGGGATCTTTCTCGGGGGCGATCCTTCGCTACCTGGCGAAGACGCCGTGACCTTCGGCCCTGGGCCATTCCTGCTTCACCATTTGTACGGGCGCCCGAGCGAGATCATCGTCTTCGGTGGTCCCTGGCATGACAGAACACGCCTGATCCTCAGGCACAAAGATGCACCACCAACCAAATGAAGCGGCATGGCCGCACGGGGTAAAGATATGGATCAGCCATTTGCTATTGCTGAAGATGGAGGCGTTTTTATCAGCCAGGCGGAGATACTGAAATCCCAGATGATTGTCTCGGCTGTCGACGCTTCCCTGCCGCCTGACTTTGCGGAAAAGGCGCAAGAAAAAGCCGACCTGCTTGAGCGTCGGCTATCTGATTTAGAGGCTGAGGTGAAAAGCTTGAGGCTGGCGGATGATGCAGTACGTCAGCATGCCATCGATTTGAAGCGGTTCATCGACCAGCTTTCGGCTGTTCATCCCGAATGAGACAGGCTGACTTTGCAGTCTCTATGACCTTGTTGTAGGTTTCATAGCCGCCTTCGCCATTATCTTTGTGAGCGGATCGCATCTCTTCGACTAGCCTGACGAACAACTCATGATCGAGTGCATCCTTTTTCCTAACTGACGCGATCAAGGCCGTCACGATTTGGCTCAGCGCAATTACTGTTTCGCTTAATGCTGGGTTGCTCACATTGACCTCCAGGTCATAAACGCGCCGAAACTGGCGCAATCCCAGTCCATGGGCTTGCAGGCGAAGGACTGGGGAATCTTTCAGCCTTTGGTTTGGGTTTCGACGATCAGGCGCCACTCGACCTTTTTTGTGTTGGTGTGCTGGTGCTTATTTTGAGGAGGGAAGCGGTCGTCCTTGTTCGAAGTGATCTCATCGCCACATCCCTCGCAACGATAGATTCCAGATACTGGAACAGTGCTTGATATCTGGTAAAGCGTGTCCCAGACGACGCCGCCCAGGACGGTCTTCGGCGTCTTTTTCAGGTACTGGACTGTTTCTTCGATTACTCGCGCCATAGCGGTACCGCCTCGGTTGGTTTAGAGGCACAACGCTACTACTATCGGATCCAATCCAGTTACTGGGCTTTCGTCCATGCTGGATGCCCAGACAGCTTGTGGGGTGATATCTTGGGCCATCTTCCACAGGAGTGACCCCATGAGATTTTTCGTAGGCGCGGTAGCTGTTGCTTTGCTGGCGGGGTGCATGGCACCGACCATGAACGAGGCTCGCCAGGAAGCGCCGTACAAAGTGCTGACTTCAAAGAAATCTGATGCTGCGCTGGCTAAATGCGTCCAGTACGAATGGCAGAACCAGTCGATCTTCGGCGGCACGCCAGGCGCGACTCTGCAGCCAGGCCGCGACGCCGGATACACGGTGTTCACCGAGGGCTCCCAGTACTTTGTTGATATCCAGCCACAAAGCTCAGGATCCGAGGCGAAGTACTATGTGGTGGTTGGCAACTGGATCGCCAATAAACGGTTAGCCGCATTACAGAGCTGCCTGTAGGGGTGCACCATTTCATTTCAGGCTCGCTTCGGCGGGCTTTTTTATTGCCCGGAGAAACCCATGGCGGCACTGGCCATCAATTACCAACCCATGACCACAATCTTGCTCTATGGCCAGCTTCGGCAGTTTGGGCGCTCGTTCAGAATGGCTGTACGGACCCCAGCAGAGGCCGTTAAAGCTCTGTGTGTACAAATCCCAGGTTTCGAGCGATTCCTGTCAAACGCCAAGTCCAAAGGGATTGAGTTTGCCGTCTTTCGCGGCAAGACGAACCTGGCGGAAAAGGAGCTTGGGTTCACAGGTGGTGGAGACATTCGTATTGCTCCGGTTGTCACCGGCAGCAAGCGTGGCGGCGCACTGCAAACAATCATTGGCGCCGTACTTATCGTTGTCGGTCTTTTCATTACCGGCGGCACCTTTGGTGCGGGCGCTCCTTTTGGCTCGGCCCTGATCATGATGGGCGGCTCAATGGTTCTTGGCGGCGTGATCCAGATGCTGAGTCCTCAGGCTGGCGGGCTAAAGACCAGTTCGGCGCCTGAGAACACGCCAGGCTATGCCTTCGGCGGCGCAAAGAACACCACTGCCAGCGGCAACCCGGTTCCCTTGTGCTACGGCAAGCGCCGAGTCGGCGGGGCGATTATCAGTGCAGCGATTTACGCTGAGGACAAAGTATGACCAAAGAGCAGATGCTGATCAGGGAATACCGGCCCTGTAGCGCCGGATACTCCCCTGGAGAAATCAGTTCGTTAATGGCGGCAGTGAGCGGATCATCTTGCGGATCTGCGCAAAGTTGCGCTCCAGCTCAGCAATTGCCAACGGTTGTATCCGCAAAATCGCGTCGGCGTCGCGCTCACTAGATCCGGCGGGCATCTCCCATTTGTACTTGAGCATATTCGTTAAGTGCTCCTGGCATTTGGATAGCTCACCAGGCTGCCTGGAGTAAATCTGCGTGTACAGGTCTTGGAGCATTATTGATTGGGCATGGATAAGCCCCTCGATTCGGTCCGTTGCATCGCTCACGGCGATCTCCTTTCGCTTGACTGAAAGTCCGAACCTAACCTGACATTTGGCCTTTTGCCACTGGCATTTAATCCATGCTGGACATTCATACAGCCAAAGAGATTCACGGGCCGCCCATGAGGCGGTTTTTTTCGCCTGGAGGAAAGCATGGGCGCAGCACTTAAGCACGACATCTACGGCGCCAAGGGCGGATCCGATAAGCCGAAGACTCCGACCGAGGCGCCAGACAGCCTGCGCTCCGTAGCTATCGCCAAGATGCTGATTGCTGTCGGCGAAGGTGAGTTTGAAGGAACGCCGACCGCCAAGGACATCTACCTCGACAACACTTCCCTGCAAGATCCCCAGGGGAACATGAACTTCCCGAACGTAAAGTGGGAATGGCGTACCGGTGCAGTGGACCAGACCTATATCCAGGGCATACCGTCGATCGAGAACGAGACCACTATCAGCACCGAGCTGCGCAGCGGCACGCCGTGGGTTCGAGCCATCAATAACACCCAGCTTTCTGCCGTTCGAGTGCGTTTCGCGTGGCCGGCACTCCAGTCCGTGGATGCCAGCGGCAATATCAACGGATACCGAATCGAATATAAGGTTGAACTCGCCACCGACGGCGGCGCCTATCAGCAAGTGCTGAGCGAGGCGGTGGATGGCAAGACGACCAGCGTTTACGAGCGCACTCGCCGTATTGATTTGCCGAAGGCTACATCCGGTTGGCTGATGCGCATCACCCGAATCACGCCCAACCAGAACAACAACAAAATCTCGGACACGATGCAAATCGCCGGTTTCACTGAGGTGATCGACGCCAAGATCCGCTATCCGAATACAGCGCTGCTTTACATCGAGTTTTCGGCCGAACAATTCCGTAGCATCCCCGCCGTTACGGTACCAAACTGAAGAAGGTGCAGGTACCGAGCAACTATGACCCTGTGTCCCGAACCTATTCGGGTATTTGGGATGGCACTTTCAAGCAAGCATGGACCGACAATGCGGTCTGGATGACCTACGACATCACCACCGCTGACCGCTTCGGCCTTGGCCGCCGTATCAAGCCGTGGATGGTGGACAAGTGGGAGCTCTACCGCATCTCGCAGTATTGCGACCAACTGGTTCCGGACGGGAAGGGCGGCCAGGAGCCCCGCTTCATCTGCAACCTGAACCTGCAGAGCAAAGCCGACGCCTGGTCGTTGTTGCGCGACATTTCCACCATCTACCGGGGCATGACCTACTGGGCCCAGGGCCAAGTGTTCACCCTGGCGGATATGCCGCGGGCCACCGATTTTGACTTCGCCTATACCCGGGCGAACGTAATCGACGGCAAGTTCACTTATTCCAGCGCGTCGGAACGCACCCGGTACACCCGGGCGTTGATCAGCTACGACGACCCGCTGAACAACTATGACACTGACGTCACCGCGGTGACCGACCAGAAGCTCCAGCGGCGCTATGGCGATAACCCGCTGGAGATCAGCGCCATCGGCTGCACCCGTGAATCTGAGGCCCAGCGCCGCGGTAAGTGGGCACTGCTGACCAACTCCAAGGACCGCGCCGTCACCTTCAAGGTTGGCCTAGACGGCAGAATCCCGCTGCCAGGCTATGTGATTCCTATTGCTGACGAGCTGCTGGCCGGCAGGCCGGTCGGCGGACGGATCTCGGCTGTGGCGGGCCGGGTCATCACCTTGGACCGCGACACCCTAGCAAAGCCCGGTGATCGACTGATCCTCAACCTGCCAGACGGAAAATGTGAAGGGCGCACTGTGCAGCTGGTCAGCGGCCGTCAGGTCACTGTGACGACCGATTACTCTGCTGTACCAGAGACCGAGCTTGTGTGGGCGCTTGATGCCGATGACTTGGCAATCCCTCTGTACCGGGTAGTCACAGTCGCCAGACCAGAGCCTGGCGTGTTCGAGATATCTGCCGTCCAGTATGACCCGAGCAAGTTCGACTTCATCGACACCGGCGCGCGCCTGGAAGACAGGCCGATTAGCGTGATTCCAATCACGGTTGTTCCGGCACCGGCCAGCGTTTCGGTCAGCGCGAATTCTGCCGTCTCCCAAGGCCTCGCCGTCGCCACGATGACCATCACCTGGCCTGCTGTGCAGGGTGCTGTGGCCTATGACGTCGAGTGGCGCAAGGACAGCGGCAACTGGATTAAGGTCGCGCGCACAGGCTCAACCGGCGTTGACATCGTTGGGATCTATGCAGGCGCCTACGTGGCCCGCGTCCGCGCGGTGAGTGCCTTCGACATCTCGTCGGTCTGGCGCAACTCCGTGCTGACCGAGCTGAAGGGCAAGGAAGGCCTGCCGCCGGCTGTCACCAGCCTGACGGCCACGTCTCTGCTGTTCGGTGTCGGGCTGAAATGGACTTTCCCGGCTGGCGCCGAGGACACCCAGCGCACGGAGATTTGGTATGGGGCAACCAACGTGCTGGCGAACGCCACGAAACTGGCAGACCTGGCATATCCCCAGAGCGACTACAGCATGCAGAGCCTGCTGGCTGGTGCGTCGTTCTTCTTCTGGGCGCGCCTGGTGGACCGCACCGGGAACATCGGTCCATGGTATCCGGTAGGCAATGGCGTCCTCGGCCAGGCTAGTTCGAACGCTGGGCCGATTCTGGACCTGATCAAGGGTCAGATCACCGAAACGGAACTCGGTGAGGATCTGCTTACTGAAATCGAGAAGATCCCAGGCCTACAGGCTCAGATCGATGCGCTCGATGACATTCTGCTCTACGACGCTGCCAAAACCTACGTCAAAAATGACATCGTTCGCCAGGGCCAGCGGCTTTACCAGGCCAAGGGCCCCGTGCCGATCAACACGGCGCCGCCCAACACCACCTACTGGCTCGACGTTGGTCAGTCGGTCGAGACGGCAAACGGCCTGGCGCAGCAGGTAGCGACCAACACCGCCGACATCATCGAGATTGACGGTGCAGTCACGGCCCAGGCCACTGCGTTTCAGGCGTTGCGCGCCGCGTATCGCGATGACAATGGCGAGGGTGACCTGGCCGATGCACTCAAGGGCTGGACGAGCACGGCAGCCATCGCGACCGAGGAGAAGGTCAGGGCGTCCGAAAATGAGGCCTCAGCTACTCGGCTGACCACGCTGGATGCGCAAGTTGGCAATAACTCGGCGAATGTCACCCAGCTGGAGCAAGTGGTCGTCACCAACCAGCAGGCCACAGCGCAGCAGCTCACCCAACTGAGCACCACCGTCGGAGACCAGCAAACCGCGATCCAGCAGAACACGTCGATCATTAACGACGTGAACGGCAAGGTTTCGGCGAGCTGGTCGGTGAAGATGCAATACAACTCAGGTACCGGGCAGTACATCGTTGCCGGGGTTGGCCTTGGCATCGAGAACACCGACGCGGGCCTGCAAAGCCAGTTCCTGGTCAGCGCAGATCGCTTTGCCATCGTCAATACCATCGCTGGCGGGGCTGTCTCGGTTCCGTTCGCTGTCACCGGTGGCCAGGTGTTCATGAACTCTGCCTTCATCCAGGACGGCAGCATCACCATGCTGAAAATCGGCCAGTACCTGCAATCGGACAACTATGTTGCCGGATCGCAGGGCTGGCGTCTGGATAAGGCCGGGAATCTTGAGTTC
>Ga0308169_10001606_pt1 | contig 25773 bp, 26 predicted proteins | sample PhyBR1_2_FD_202139 | JGI IMG/M metagenome (GOLD analysis project Ga0308169, IMG submission 202139) | Phyllosphere microbial communities from UC Gill Tract Community Farm, Albany, California, United States - DLSLSB.R1 | ecosystem: Host-associated > Plants > Phyllosphere > Unclassified | place...
TCTCCCCCTCTCGATTCGTCCTTCGCCTCGCTCCACCCTTGTACAGACTTGTCTAGCTCGTCGCTGCAATGCTTCCGTGCACCCACTTTGAGCGTCACTCGCTGTTGTGCACCGCCTCGTTGTCGCTCGGCCGCAGCGCCCGACCGACCGCGTCCCGCTCGCCTGGCTCTGGCTCTCGCTCCTCGCTCGCCCTCTCCACCTCGCGCCAGGATGGATCCGAGCCCCGACTTTGTGCTCGTCTTCTCGCTCGACCCGCACTACAACTCGCCCGTGCGCGGCCTCCCCCAGGACAAGGGCGTCAAGGCCAAGCGGGCAGAGCAGCTCCGCAGCGAGCACTCGGCGCTCGTCACCCGCCTCAAGACGGCCGGGTTCGCCGTCCAGGGCCGCAAGGGTGCCCAGGGCACCAACTCGCTCCTCCTCTTTGTCAAGGCCGACGAGCAACGCGTGCGCCAGGAGGCGACGAGGGAGAGGTGCGTCCAGCTCCTCGATCATGACGTCGCTCGCTTTCGAGCAGCCCAGGCGCAGCAGGGCCGCGAGCTGACTGGACACGAGGGCTGCCCGCAGGATGAGCGACTGGCTGCACGGCCTCGCGAGCCCCAAGCCGTCGCCGAGGGAGCCGCGCGACTTTGCGGCCGAGCCCATCGAGGAGAGCGAGCGCCTCAGGCTCGTCTACTCGATCCTCACTGTGCGTCCTTCTTCCTCCACGAGCACGCACAGACAGGGGACTAGAAGCTGACGGTCGCGCCCGCCCGCAGTGCTCGATGCCGACCGGCGACGCCGCCTCGATCCGCTCGTCCGCCGCGACCGGTCCCACCTGCGGCCTCCCCCTCGTCACCCAGCTCCCGCCGAGCCCGGCCAACAAGGTCGAGTTCCCGCACCTCGTCGACATGTTCCCGCCGCACAACCCGGTCCTGAACCGCCTCTGGCTCAAGCGCTGGTCCAACCTCCCGACCAACTCGCCCTCGTCGACCGGCAGCCGCAACCCGCTCGACATGCTCACGATCCCGCAACACGAGCTCGACGACCTCAAGGCCCACCTCGGCGAGCGCGTCGCCATGTACTTCGCCTTCCTCTCGTTCTACTTCCGCTCCCTCCTGTTCCCCTCGGTCCTCGGCCTCTCGTTCTGGGTCCTCGGCCTCCCCTTCCACCCGCTCCTCGCCGTCGGGTTCGTCGGGTGGTCCATCGTCTTCGTCGAGTCGTGGCGTCTGCGCGAGCGCGCCATCTCGGTCCAGTGGGGCACGCACGACCTCGAGCGCGTCGAGCAGGCCCGCCCCGGGTTCAAGGGCGAGGGCAAAACGGTCGACCCGGTTACGGGCGTCGAGAAGGAGCTGTGGAGTTTCAGGCGCACCCTGACGAGGGCCCTCGCCGGCGTGCCGGCCTACATGGCGTTCGTCGGCATTCTCGGCGCCGCCATCTCGGCCATCTACGTCGTCGAGACGCTCCTCGGCGAGGTCTACGACGGGCCCGGCAAGAAGTTCCTCGTGCGTCTCGCTGCCTCACGACTCTCTCGGTTCCTGGTCGGTGCATCGACTGACTCGGCCTCTCGTGCGCACAGACCCTCATCCCGACCGTCCTCTTCGTCACGCTCGTTCCGCAAGTGACGACCGTCTGGGGCTTCGTCGCCGGCAAGCTCACCAACTTCGAGAACCACCCTCGGCAACGCGACCACGAGGCCAGCTTGACGATCAAGACGTTCGCTTTGCAGTTCGTCGCCGCGTACGGCAACCTGCTCCTCACGAGCTACGTCTACGTGCGTCCTCGCTTCCCTCTCGCTCCCCTTCCTGTTCTCGAGGTCGACGAGCTAACGAGGACACGTTCGCCTTGCAGATCCCGTTCGGCTCGTTCCTCGTGCCGCACATCCTCGGCCGCCTCCCGTCTCGTCACGCCGCCGCCCTCAGCAAGTCGACCTCGTCGTCGCTCCAGTCGGGCTCGTTCAGCGTCAACGCGTCCAAGCTCCACACGCAGCTCGTCGCCTACTCGCTCACGGCCCAGATCACGGGCGCCTTCATCGAGATCGGCGTCCCCTACCTCAAGGCAAAGCTCCTCCCCAAGGTCCAGGAGAAGCTCCACCACGCGCCGGCCGTCAGCGAGAAGGACAAGAAGGAGTCGATCGAGGAGCACGACGACGAGTGGGACTTCCTCAAGCGCGTTCGCGAGGAGCAGCTCTTGCCGACGTGCGTCCCCTTCCCTCCCGCCGACCTTCCTAAGCTCGCGCTCGGTCGCTCATGCTTCGCCCTCTTGCCACAGGGCCGTCATCTTCGGCGAGTACGCCGAGATGGCGCAGCAGTTCGGGTACTTGGTCCTCTTCGGCGTCGTGTGGCCGGTCGCGCCCATCTGGAGCCTGATCAACAACTTCGTGCGTCGCTCCTCGTCCCCTTTCTACCTCTCACCGTCTTTGCATCTCCTTCGTCTCTTCTCGGACTTCTGCTGACGCAGGACGCACCCCTTGCAGATCGAGATCCGCTCGGACGCCTTCAAGATCACGAGCCAGATGCGCCGGCCCATCCCGACTCGCGAGGCGAGCATCGGCCCGTGGCTCGAGGTCCTCGTGCGTCCTCTCTCCCTTCTCTCCTGTGACTTTGAGCACCCTCCTGACGATCTGTGCTGCAGGGCCTCATCTCGTACATCTCGGCCATCACGGCGTCGTCGCTCGTCTACCTGTACCAGCCTCGCGCGACCGTCCCCGGCACGGCAGCGCACTACCTCTCGAACCTCACGCACCATAACGTCACCCTCCCGGCCGACGGCTCGGTCCCCTTCTACACGACGCGCCTCTCGTCGGCCCAGTCGGCGTCGCTCCCACCGCCCTCGGACGCTCCCCTCCTCATGGGCGCCCTCCCGCCCGCGCACGGCTCGTTCGTCGCCCTCGACGCCATCAAGTCGACCCTCCTCACGGCCGCCGTCATCGCCCTCGCGTCGTCGCACGCCTACCTCGTCCTGCGCGCCCTAACGAGGTGGCTCCTGACGCGCCTCGCCTGGGACGGCAGCGTCGCGTCCGACCTCGTGCGCCGCCGCGAGCTCGAGCTCAAGCGCGCGTGGATGGACGAGCAGGGCATGCGCCTCACGCCTAACGAGATGGCGCGCCGCGCGCTTGGCTGGGCCGACGAGAGCGCTGACGAGGAGAACAAGCGCGAGGGCGAGGGGTACAAGGTCGAGGCGGTCGGCGACCCGGCCGACGCGGCGGCCAATGTCGACGGTCTGCCCGAGTTCTGGAAGCGTGACGAAAGCGGCGACGGCCTCGTTGGGGCGGTCGGCAAAACCGAGTAGCCTTCCCAACCTCGTCCCCGTCTTCCTTCTCTCCTTCTGTGCCTTCTTTCCTCCCTCTCCTCCTTCACCTCGTACATGCATTGCCCCTTCTTTGTCTGCGACGGTTCAGCTCTGCGAGAAATGCGCTGCAGAGGGCCAACGAGAGCTCGACTCCAACTTGAGAAGGTCCCGAGCTGCTCTCGCTCTCTGACTCTCTCGCTCGCACGCTTGCTCGTCAAGAGAGCACGAGAAGCATGAAAGGACACGCAGGCTGAGATCATAGAGATGGTCGTTGAGGAGAAGAAGAAAAAGGGGAAGCAGGAAAGGCGGTCCGTGCGCTCGACGATCCTCCTCGAGCCATACCGCCCTTCTCAAACCAAGCGCGCCTGCCACGCCCTCGCCGTCGTGCCGTAGTACTTGCGCGCGTAGTTGTCGGAGATCCGAGGCGGGTCGGCATGGGTGTGAGCGCGCGCGAGCGAGTGGAGCGTCGAGTTGGGCGGAGGGTGCTGCTGCGAGCGGGCGAGAGGGTCCGTGCGACGTCAGCGGTCAGAGCAGACAGCTCAAGCGTAAGAGGAGGAGGAGCGCACCTGTGAGCCATGCGAGAAAGGCAGGACGGCGGCGTGAGGGTGCGGCCTCGAAGGGTTGAAGAGCTGCTGAGCCTGCGTGCAAAGACGACAGGGGAGAACGGTCAGCGGACGAGCTGCAGGCGGGCTCGAGAGACAGAGAGGAAGAACGCACAAGTAGAGTTGCAGAAGGGAGCTCGCCGGTGCTGTGCAGCATGTCGCACGAGTGCGCGACGCTCGCTCGGGTCGTGTCGACCGCCGTCTGCTGCTGCTCGGGGCTGAGCTGGTGGAAGAGGCGCTGCGCCGAGTCGGTCGTTCTGCTCTGGATCGCCTCGAAGAGTGTGGTGGCCTCGTCCGACTTGTGCTGCGGCGAGGCGTGATTCGACTTGTTGCTCTCCGAGTAGAGCAAGACGAGGTCGCCGAGGAGGCCGCGGTAGGTCGTGTCGCGCTCCTCGGCCGTCTGCGCATGCAGGTGTGCGTGGTGGAGGAGTACGTCGGTCGAGGGCTGCGGACACAAGTTGGCACGGGCGTCAGCGAAGCTGCAAGAGATCGAAAGGCAGGAGAGGCGCGAGCGCACCAGCACATGCGCCGCGAGAAAGAGCGCCTCATGCGCCCGCTCCCGGTGCTCGAGAAGTTGCTCGACGGCGCCGATGCGCTGCGCGATGTCGGACGCGGCCCGAGGTCCCCAACGACGCAGCTTGGCGAGCGAGACGACCGACGTGACCTGGGTCTTCCACTCTTGCGCGGTCTGAGCCTGCGAGTGCCCGTCGCCGGCGCTGTATATGGCGAAGATGTTCTCGACGAGGAGGCCGATGTGCGCGTAGGCGTTGGCGATCGAGAGCTCGTGCTGCAGAGGGAGGTCGTGAACGCCGTCAGCTGCAGCTCGAGGCACGTCCGTCGACGAGGGCAGGAGGAGCGGCGCACCTCGGGAACAGGGACAGCGCAAACGTCGCGAACGATTCGAGTGTACGAGATCTGCGCGCGAGACGGCAAGCGTCAGCTCTCGGTTCGACGAGGAGATCGAGGAGAACGAGGACCTCGCGGCTCACCTCGGCAACCTTGAGGGTCCCGTCGGCGGCCGAGCGGCAGGTCGCTGCGAGCAAGCGGTCGGTGATGGCCTCGGCTTCGGGCGGCGAAAAGGTGGGCCACGCCGCGACGAGCTGGTCTGCCGAGTTCTTGAGCCATTGCACGACCCGGAGCACGTCCTCGCGGTTGGCGTGCGACGAGTGGAGGGCGGCCGACTCGGCGAGGTCTCGATAGGCCCTCGAGACGTAGCTGAGGAGCAAGGCCTGGTCGTGCATGCTGAAGCGGATCTTGGGCGAGAGCGAAGGAGCGAGAGAAAGAGGCGAGGTGCGACCGGATCCGGCTGAGGCCGCCTCGGCCGGCGGCCCACTCAGCCCTCGGCGAGCTCGACTCCGAGGCCGGCGGAGAGTAGGCACCGCCGAACAGCGTGCGTCCGTACGCCGACGCCGCCTCGGAAACGCCGGCTGCGGAGGCGACTGCGAGGCGCGCGAGAGCGGTAGGGGCGAGCGCGCTCACAAGCTGGCACCAGCCATGGGCGGAAGCATGCTGTCGCGAGCACCGCTACGAGCTAGGCGGCTAGCGGTGCGGGGCGTGGGTGAGAGGAGGAGGGACGATGAGGAGCGGCAACGGCGACGCCGCTCTGCGCAGCTCCCAGCACCTCACGCTAGCCTCTGAGCTGGGCCCGAACTTTCTCATGCACCGCCTATCGACACGCCGGAGCAAGACCGGCTCGCACCGCTGCTCCCTCGCCTCGCCCTCCTCGCCGACGCATCCTCAGCAGTTCCGCCTCGTCGCCGGTCTCACCGCCCGCACGGGATGGCGCAGAGACGCTCGAGAGCTCTCAGCATATACCTGCTAGCCGCTCGATCACTCAATACTGCGGCGCGCAGCGTCGTCGCCTTCCCTGTCGCCGCCCATCCGAGCTGGCTCGTTCTTCGTCTCGCTTGCTGGTCTCGTCGTCGCCGCTGCGTGGAACAGCTGCTCGTCGCGCTTGGGAGTACGTTTCAAAGCGTGCTATGACCTGCGCTCAAGCCTTGGCACTTGGCCAGGCGCAGGAGACGGGCTCGCCGGCGCTGCCGAGTCGGCGCTTCCCTCGCTCTCTCTCTCCCACTCCGCGCTCAGGATGCGCAAATATGAGCTCGCTCGCTCAAGTAAGGCTACACGGCGACGCCCTCGATGGCACCGCAGCGGAAGCTGCCGCATCGCGCTCTCTCGAGCGCCGCATACCTCTCGCTCCCTCGCGCTCGTTCGTCCAGCTCATGCCGTCCGTGGCTCGAGCTCGAGCCCTCGCTCTCGACGAAGCGAGCGAAGTGCGAGCATGCCCTTCGCTGAGCAGGTGCTGACCCCTCGGCGAGAGAGGGCGCACGAGCCGCTCCTGGTCCTGCTCGCCCATCTCGCTCGCGCCAGCTCACGCTCACTGCTTCACGCTCTCGACGGCTCGAGAGCATAGAGAGAGAAAGAGACTGCTCGGAAATTACACACGGTAGCAAGAGGAACCCGCTCGCTCGCTCGCTCCAACCGACCCACCCAACCTCACCTCGCCTCGCGCCAACGCTCGCGCTCGCGCCCTGCTCGACCTGCTCGAACCCGCTCTATGCGCGCGCCTCGTTGTGGCCCTTCTGGCTCTGGCCGTCGTCGCCGTACACGTTCTTGCCCGCCGTGCTGTCGCCCTTGTCGAACGCCTGGACGCAGTGGCCCATCGTCGTCGAGTTGCGCGACACGGCGTCGGTGCGGTAGAAGCTCTCGATCGGCTTCTTGAGCGGGCCCTCGAGGCCGCCCTGGACCGACCCAGTGCGCTCGGCCGACGCGCGCAGGGCCGCGAGGCCGGCGAGGACCGACGAGGGGCGCTCGAGCTCGCCGTACCGGACGAGCGAGGGGCACACGTCCCACAGGCGGTCGCGGATCGCGCCCGTGTCGTCGTACGGCAGCGCCGCGCCGACGACCTCGCTCAGGGCGCGCACGATCTTCCAGTCCTCGCGCGCGGCGCCGGGCGGCGGGACGGCGGCGCGCCCGAGCTGGGTCCGGCCCTCGGTGTTGACCCAGGTCGTGCTCTTCTCGGTGTAGGCGCACCCGGGAAGGACGACGTCGGCGTACTGGGCGCCGAGGTCGCCGTGGTGGCCCTGGTACACGACGAACGCGTCGCGCGGGATCGACGACGGCGAAAAGTCGTCGGCGTTCAGGAGGTAGACGAACTTGGGCGACGCCTTGGACGCAGCCGCAGAGGGGACGAAGCCGACGTCGTAGGCGGCTGTCCGAGACGCAGCCTGCAGGAGAGAGAGCGAGGGAGAGAGAGTCAGCGCCTGCACGAGCTCCTAAGACGACGACGACGACGAGCGAGAGGAGGACGCACACGCTGCAGGACGTTGTAGCCGACCCACTCGTCCGTGACAAACTTGGCCTTGTGCTTCTCGACAAACTTGGCCACCTCGGCGTACACCTGGGCGCCGTCCTTGTGCTCGGCGACGTGCGAGCCGACGACGATCATGGGCCGCTTTGCGCCCTCGAGCTGCTTGGCCCAGTCGCCCTTCTTGCCCTGGAGCACGTCGCGCACGGCGGCGACGTCGGTGCCGAGGTGGTCGTACCCGAACGTCGAGTCGAACTCCTCGCCGACGAGCGCGAGGTCCGTCTCGTTCCTGAGCCACGTCTTGCGCAGGCGCGCGTTGAGGACGGCCGCCTCGTGGCGCGGGTTGGTGCCGATCAGGAGGACGCGGTCGGCGTACTCGACGCCGGCGATCGACGAGCCGAACGTGTACGCCGCGCGGTGGTCGACGCCGTGCGCCGGCGCGCGCGCGCTCGTGACGGCGCCCTCGACGACCGTGTTGTCGGACCCGAGGCGGTTGACGAGGTCCTTGAGGGCGACGAGCGACTCGGCGTCGGCGAGGGCGCCGCCGACGGCCTGGATCTCGTTGCCCTGGGCGCCCGACGCGGCGAGGCCGTCCTTGACGGCGGCGAGCGCCTCGGGCCAGGTGACGGGCTGGAAGCGGTCGCCGACGCGGACGAGGGGCGTGTTGAGGCGCTGGGTGCGCAGGCCGTCGTAGGCGTAGCGCGTCTTGTCCGAGATCCACTCCTCGTTGATGTCGTCGTTCAAGCGGGGCTGGATGCGCATGACGACCTGGCCGCGCGAGTCGATGCGGATGTTGCTGCCGAGGGCGTCGAGGACGTCGACCGACTCGGTCTTCTTGAGCTCCCACGGGCGCGCCTCGAACGCGTACGGCTTGGACGTGAGGGCGCCGACCGGGCACAGGTCGACGACGTTGCCCGACATCTCCGAGTTGATCGTCTTCTCGATGTAGGTGCCGATCTGCATGTCGTTGCCGCGGCCGGACGTGCCGAGGTCCTGGACGCCGGCGACCTCGTTGGCGAAGCGGACGCAGCGCGTGCAGTGGATGCAGCGGTTCATCGACGTCTTGATGAGGGGCCCAAAGTTCTTGTCCTCGGTGGCGCGCTTGCCCGTGATCTCGTGGAAGCGGGTGCGGTCCGAGCCGTAGCGCATCGACTGGTCCTGGAGGTCGCACTCGCCGCCCTGGTCGCAGATCGGGCAGTCGAGCGGGTGGTTGGCGAGGAGGAACTCCATGACGCCCTCGCGCGCCTTGTGGACCGTCGGCGTGTTGGTCTTGACCTTCTGGCCGGGCCTGCAGGGGGGTGCGAGGGGTCAGGAGAGCGTCGCGCGAGGGAGGGAGAGGGGGAGAGACGCACATGGCGGGGAGCGCGCACGAGGCCTGAGGCTTGGGCGGACCGGGCGAGACCTCGACGAGGCACATGCTGCGAGGACTTGGTGTCAGTACAGGGTGCGCAGGAGGGCGAGCGAGGTCGGGCGAGCGGGCGGCGGCGGAGCTCTCGAGGGCTGAGGAGTCGAGGTGGAGGGAGGGGGCCGTACCGGCAGTTACCGGCGATATTGAGGCGGTCGTGGTAGCAGAATCGAGGGATGCTGACGCCTGCAGAGGGTGGTGCGAGGACGGGGTCAGCGAGGTGCGATGAGGGGGAGGACGAGGAGGGGAGGGGAGCGAGGAGGTGGTGAGGGAGAGGAGAGAGAGAGGAGGACTCGCCGGCCTGCTCGCATGCCTGGATGAGGGCGGTGCCCTGCTCTACGGTGACGGGGACGCCGTCGACCTCGAGGGTGATCTTGGCGTGGTGGGCGGGTGCCGAGCGCATGCGCTGAGTCCTGAGCATGGCGGGGATGCTGCTGGGCCGGGCGAGCGGGGTGGAGAGGGAGGAGAGTGGCCACCTCCGTCCTCCTCGTCCTCGTCGCTGTTCGTCGCGGGCCAACCACCTCTCGCCTCAGTCGGCTCTCCTCTCTCACCTCGAGCCAGCTACCTGCACCCGCACACCGCCTCGACAAGGTACACTCTCGCTCCCTGTCCAACCCGCACCTCGATCCACCCGCTCCCTGTCCACCACTGACCCTCTCCTCCTCCCTCTCCTCTCCCCTCCTCGATCTCGACCGCGCCATCGCCCTCTCGCAGCCTCAAGCACACCCAAGCTCCCCACCTCAAGCACCCTTCAAGCCATGCTCGCAATCGCCCGCGCACCCCTCCGCGCGCTCCGCACCTCGACCTCGACCTCCTCCCCGGTCGCCTCGTCCTCGCGGCCCCTCTCGTCCCTCGTCTCGCCAGCCTCCCACCCAGCCCGCTGCGGCTGCGCACGCTGCGCATCCCGCTCGGCACCGACCAGCACCATCGTCCGCGCGCCCGTCCACCCCTCGGCACCCTCGTCCTCCTCCTCGTCGTCGACCGCCCTCTCGTCGTTCGCCTCGCCCCTCGGCGCCACCCGCCTCGCCTCGCGCCTCGCACCGACCCACCCGCGCTCGTGCGGCTGCGCGAGGTGCGCGCCGCGCTCGGCGCCCGCCGCCGCAGGGCTCGTCGGCGTGCCCGCGCGCCCCGGGTCGGGCTCGAGTCCGGCGACGGTTGCGGCGAGCCAGACGGCGCTCGTCGACGCTGCGCGTACCTACAAGGTCCGCTCGAGCGTGAAGCGTTATTGCTCGGGGTGCCAGTCGGTCAGGCGCAACGGGACCGTCTTCATCCTGTGCTCGCTCAACCCGAAGCACAAGCAGGTGCGTCCTCGTCCCTCTCGCTCGCTCCTCTTCGCGCCCCTGACTGACTTTTTCCTTCTTCTCGTACGCAGCGCCAGGGCTGATGTCCCCGTCGAGCCTGTCCTTGTACCCCTCGTCTGTCTGTGACCCCTTCCTCTGTAACGTTGGTCGCTTCCCTCGCTTCGTCTTCGTCTCGAGAGCGAGATTTTGCGTGTGCGCTCGTGCGATGCGCTTCCTAGAGAGCAGAGCTGCTGTTCGCCGGTTCTGTGCATCCCCAAGGGCGAGAGAAGGAGCAGAACCACCGGCTCGTCGACCTCGCTCCTCCCCGCGGAGCCGGCTCACCCTCACCCCGCTCTCGCTCGCGCCCCAGCATGGCGCTCGATCCAGCCGCACCGACCCTAGATGCCGTCACAAGAGCCTGCTACGCGCGCGGCTTCCCCAGCGAGACGGTGCGTCCCCCTCCTCGTCTCATCAGCTCGCGAGGCCAACTGACCCCGCTCCTCGTGCAACAGTGGCTCTCCCTGGTGCGCCAAGCAGCCGAGGCTGCACTACTCGACCACGCAGAGCTCGAGCGCCAACTGAGCAGTGCGTCCCCCTCTCCCTCGCTCATCCCCTCCGCCCCGCTGACCCACCCCCGGAACCCCCACAGCCGCGCTCGTCGCCCTCCTCGCCTCGGGCACCGCCGCGCCCACCGCACCCGCACCGCCGCTCATCACGGCCTACCTGGCTGCCGCTCTCGAGGCGAGAGCGTGCGGGCCCGCCGCCGTCGCCCGCGTGGCGTGCGGCACCTCCTCGCCCACTTCGGCGCCGCCCGCCCTCGCAGCGACCGAGGCCATCCTGCGCGCCGTCCTCCACTCGCTCGATGCGCTCTCAGCACCCCCCTCCACCTCCTCACCCGTCGCCCTCGCGCCGCCCGCCGCCCTTTTCGACCCCGCCGCTCCCCTCTCGGCCTCCCTCCTCCCTCAGCTCGCCGCCCTCGTCCCGATCGTCGTCGCGCAACCGGGGCGCGCAACGTGCACGGCGGCGTACCTCGCGCGGGCGGTGCGCGCTGCTGCGGCAGCAGGAGCAGCAGGAGCGGGAGCAGGACTCGAGGAGGAGCGCGCGCAGGTCGTCGAGCGCGCGCGCCGCGCAAGGGCGGAGCTCGAGGGCCTCGAGGACGGCGGCGCGCCGCAGGAGATAGCCGAGCTGTGTGCGGCGCTGCGCGCGCTCGAGGAGCGGGTCGCGCCTGGCTCGGCGGGCGCAGGTGGGGCGGGCAAGGCGGCGCAGGGCGGGCGGGCGAGGGTTGCTTCAGGGAGGGGAGGGGCGGCAGCGGGTGCTGGGGGCGATGGAGTGAGGGTGGATGTGGACGAGGATGAAGTAGAGGAGGAGGACGAGGCGCTCGCGAGGAGCGCGAGGAGGCCGAGTGGGGACGTCGCTTTCTTTCTCTCGTCCTTCGTGCGTCCTCCTCGCTCTTCCTTCTCTATCTCCTCCCTCGGTATCCTCACTGACTCTTTGCGGCGCTACAGCTCTCGCACCCGCACGCCCCCTCAAGCTCGCCGCGCCACCTCTCCTCCACCCTCTCCGCCCTCATCGCGCACCGCCTCGCGCAAGGTCGGCGGCGTCTGCGGCGGCGGCGACCCTCGGGCGGGCACGAGGGAGAGAAAGAGGTCCTCGCCGGAGTGCTCGCCGAGGTGCTCGGCGGGGCGGTGCGCCTCACTGGCGGGGCGGCGGCGCGAGCGGGGGAGGGGGAGGGAGGGCACGACGAGGTCGTCCTCGAGGCGTGCTTGCTCGCCAAGGTGCGTCCACTCCTTCCCTCTTATCCTCTGAGGCGAGAGAGTGTCTTGATGCCGTGCAGAAAGGACTGACCTCGAGCGCCCGTCCCTCGCCTACACAGCTTCCGCACGCGCTCAAGGGCGTCCTCGAGGGCCTGCCGCCGACCTTCGAGGCGCAAGAGGCGCTCGTGCATGCGCTTCGGGCGGTTCGGGACGGCGGGCTCGGTGGAGAGGGTGCGAGCGCCGAGGGGATGGACGTCGACGGGTGCGTCCCCTCCCTGTCTTCCCTTTCGCATCGGGTCGAGCGCCGTGCTGACGCCTGCACGTCTTCCACCTTACAGCGTCACCTCATCGTCCTCGTCGCTCTCGCAGACGTTCGACTCGCTCGTCGTCGCCCTGTGCCAGCGCGAGCTCCTCTCGTCCGACTCGGGCACGAGCCTCGTCCCGCACGTCGACGCGAGCGAGCTCCAGCCGGCCATGGTGCGTCCTTCCGCTCCTCTCGCACACTTTGTCCTTCTGCGCTATCGCGATAAGACGACGTGCTGATGCTGTCGAGGTACCGCTCGCAGATCGCCGACTACTCGGATCGGCTCGCCGGCGCCGGGCAGGACGAGGTCAAGCAGGTCCTCGACGAGCTCGTCGAGTCGTACGTGTCGCAGCAGGTCATCTCTTCAGCTATCGCCGAGGTGAGCTCCCCTCCCGCCTGTCTCGTCGTCGCGCCCACCGTCCTTCGCAAACTGACTCTCCTCCACCTCCTCCTCTCCTCTCTCCTCGTCCTCGCCGCAGGACCTCCCGACCAAGTCGACCTTGCACGACATCGTTGGCCTCTCGGCCGTGTGCGACGCCCTCGTCGAGCACCGCGACGCGCTCGCCGTCCTGCTCCTCCATGTCGAGGAGCGCGAGGTGCTCGGACCCGTTCGGGCCGTGCTCGACGAGGTTGACACGTCGCAGGATGACTTTGGTGCGTGCTCTTTCACTCGTCTCGCTGGTCGACGTCGAAGCCCTGGGCGAGACAGCTGACCTACCGTCGGGCCTTGCGAGCGCGCAGGTGACGGCAACCCGATCGAGCGGTACGGCAGCCTCGTCCTCTTCGTGCAGCTCGTCGCTTCTCGCTTTAAGGTGCGTCACCTTCTTCTACCGTCCGTCCTCGCTCGCGCACGTCCTGATCCAGCCCTTCCGACCGTCCACCGCAGCTCCACTCGAACCTCGCGCACCACCTCGGTTCGGCCTCGAGCTTCTTCACGACCTGGCTCCCGTCGTGCTCGGCCGTCTTTGCACTCTCGACCCTGTCGGACGACGAGCGCAGCGTCGTCAGCGGGTGGATCGGCGCCCTCTTCGGCGAGGGGATCTCGGACGACTTGATGCAGTGCGTCCGCTTCGTCCTCTCCTCCTCCCTCTCCTTCCACTCTCTCATCTGCTTTTCCCTTCACGACCAACTCGTTGAGGTTCGTCGAGCACGCACTGACTCTTGCGACCGACCGCCCGCCCGCAGCGCGACCAATCCGCGCACGCTCCTGCGTGTCGCGCCGACGATCCTCAAGCAGTCGCTCATGGCGCGCCAGGCCGGCGTCGTCGACCTCGACAGCCTGCGCGACGCCCTGTCGTACTTCCTGCAGGAGCTCCTGCGGTTCACGCTGCCCGGCGTGCTCCTGTGGCTCGTCGAGGAGGTCGAGAGGACCCCGTACGTCGCCTTCCCTGTCTCCTCGCAGGCCGTCTCGCACCTGCCGAGACGGTCCCGCGTAACTGCTTAGCGCCCTCGCACTGACTCGATATCACCGTCCGCAGGGCCTCGCCGCAACAACTCGCCATGCTCGACATCCTCCAGACGCTCGTCCTCGCCCCTTCCCTCCCTCCCTCGATTGTCGAGCTCGTCGCCCCGTCCCTCGTGCGCCTCCTCCTCGACTCGTCGATCGGCGCGCTCTCGCCCTCGACCCTCGATCGCGCCAAACTCATCAAACTCGTCAAGCCGTTCCGGCCCTCGGCCAAGCGCGCTCTGCGCTTCGCGGCGCCGCCGGTCCCGAGCGGCGAGCCGAGCAGCCGCCCGCCGCACGAGGTGCAGCTGCGCGCAGAGCTCGCGGCGCTCGTGACGCCGTCGACGAGCGAGGGCGGCGACGCAGCGGCGCACGGACCGCCTCCGCCCCCGCCGGACCTCGCGCGCTCGTTCGCCCGCGCGAGGGCGCACGGACCTCGCGGCGACGGCGACGGCGCCTTCCTGCGCAGCGTCGTCCTGCCTGCGCTCTTCGCGGCAGCCGACAGCTCCTCGTCGGCAACGTCGGCCGTCCACGCCGAGCGCGCCGTCGTCGCCCTCGTCGGCTCGTCGAGCTCGTCGCTCGGCGCCGCGCCGGGCACGAGCGCAGCGCTCCTGCCCGTGCTCGTCGACGAGGTCATCCTCCCCGACGTCGAAGCATGGGCGCGCGTGCCCGTCGCAGTCGGCGCCGGCGAGGTCGAGCATGCGCAGCCTCAGCGGCGGCGGCGCCGGCACGTCGAGCTCGTCGCAGACGTCGTCGCCGGTGCAGCCGTGTGGACGATCGAGCTCGAGCGACGGTCGGCGAGCGAGCGAGGAGAGGAGGGCGCAGCGCAGGGGACGAAGCGCGCACTGCAGCTGCTGAGCGACGAAGTTGCGCGCGCTCGGCGCGGCGTCGAGCGCTCGGCGTCAGCGAGCAAGGGAGATGCACGAGCTGGAGCGGTTCTCGAGGGCAGCGCAGACGAGCTCATGGTGCTCGACGCCTTTGTCGAGCGGCTCGCGAGCTGGCCCGAGGTCGTCGAAGTGTGCCCGGCGCTCGCTGCTCTCGCTTCTTCTTCCGACGAGCCGTAGAGTGCACATCGAACTTCGAGGCTGGTTTCATTGCGTCTACAGGTGCGAGAGAGAGGGGGAGAGAGAGAGAGCAACGAGGGAAAGGAGGAAGAGGAAGAGCGGCTCCCTGCTCACGCGCCCCAGTCAGACCAGTCGAACGGCGGCGGCACGTCGGCGATGGGCGCCGTGCGCAGCTCGTCGTCGCCCGCCGCTCCTCCACTCGGCGCGCCCGCAGGCTCGACGCCCGCCGCCGCCGCCGCAACGGCCGCCTCGCCGCTCGTGTCGATCGCCTTGAAGACGGTCAACTCGAGCAGCTCCTCGTCGTCGCCCTTCTTCGTGTCGCGCATGAGGAGGATGCCGCCGCCGCCGCCTACGGCGAGCGGCGCGAGCGGCTTGGCGCCGGCGCTCGAGCCGGACGGGCCGGGGCCAGCGCCGGTCGAGGGCGCGGCGGGAGGAGCGACGGGCCGCACGGGGACATAGCGCGCCGACGAGGGGAACGTGATGACCGAGAGCTGGGCCGACGTGACGCGAGAGAGGTTGGACAAGGTCGACGACGAGGGCTCGGGGACCTTGCGCGCCTTGGCGCCCTCCTTCTTTGGTGCGTCGGTCGAGGTCGAGGTCGACGCCGCAGGAGCGGCGGCCGACGTGCTGTCGTCCGTGTCCATCTTGGCGTCGTCGGCCGTCGGCTTGGGCTCCTCGGCGGGCTTGTCGTCCTGCGAGCGAGAGAGAGGGAGACGAAGGAAAAGGTCAGACAAGGGGCTCGTGCACGGGCTCGAGGGAGAGAGGAGCTCGAAAAACGCACCGTCTCCATCTCGTCGACCTTGGCGCCACCGCTCTCGGCCTCCTCGGCTGCCTCCTTGGCCTTTGCGCGCGCCGTCGCCTTGGCCGTCGTCGAGAGGACCGCCGTCTTGACCTTCTCGACGGCCTCCTTGGTCGGCGGCTTGGTCGCGGGCTGGTAGGCGAACAGGGACGGCTTGGCGTTGCTGACGAACTCAAACTTGGGGAGCTGTGGGAGGGGAGAGCGGGCGAGCGAGAGGGGAAGAGGGTCGAGAGAGAGGATGGGGGGGAAGGCGGGAAGGTCAGGAACGGTTCGACGGCTCGAGACGGCGCAAGAGAGAGCGAGACGAGGACGCACGTTCAAGTCCTTGTTGACACCGATGATGGCCGTCGGCGTAAAGGCGAGCGAGAGGCAGTGGGCGAGCGGGAACCAGTACCAGAACTGGGCGAAGAGGGCCATGCCGACGATGGCGGGCATGTTGCCGCTGCCGCTCTTGTTCTGCATCGAGATGGTGACGTTGCGGCCGCCGGCGTCGATGATGCCCTGCGAGAGGGCGGCGCCAAACTTGGCCATCGGGTCGGCGTGCTTGTCGGCGAGGATCGTCTTGTAGATGGCGCGCGTCGAGGCGACCTTGGGGTGGCTCGTCTCATTCTGCTCGATGAGGATCATGGCGAGCGACATGCACGCGCCCTGGCGCACAAAGTCGACCGGGTCCTTGGTGAGGGGCTCGAGGAGCGCGATGGCGTCCTCGAGCCCGGTGCCGGCGCACGAGATGCCGAGCGCGAGCGCCGAGCCGTACCGCACGTGCGGGTTGTACGACTCGCTGAGGAGCTGCACGATGCGCGGCACCTGGGTCGGGTTGCGGAACAGGAGGAACCCGAGCGCCGTGACGGCCGCGCGGCGCACGTCGTCGTTGACGTCCGACACGGCGACGTGGAGCACCTTGCGGATCGCCTGGTTGTTGCCCGTGCCGGCGTACGCGAGCGCGAGCGTGTACATGCCGCCGTACCGCAGGATGGCGTCGGCGTCGCCGACGAGCGTGTCGATGAGCGAGTCGGCCTCCTCCTCCTTGCCGTACATGAGGAACGCGAGGCCGAGCGCGAGGCCGCGGATGATCTTCTCGTGCTGCGTCTCGTGCGCGTACTGGAGCATCTCGTCGAGCGCCTTGTCCGACGCCGTGCCGAGCATGACGAGGCCCATGGCGTACCCGGCCGCTTCGCCGGCGACCGCCGAGTCGTTGAAGAGGACCGTGCGCAGCTCGTCGTACAGCTCTGCGGGCGAGGGCGAAACGTCAGCTTCGTCGATCAAAAAGGGAGCGCTGCTGCAGAGAGTCGAGAGGAGAGGGAGAGAGGGACGCACCCTCGTTACCGCTGCCCATGGCTGCGACGCCGAGACCGAGCGCGGCGCCGTGCTGGATGACCTCGTCCTGACTGTTCTTGAGCGTGTCGACGAGGTACCGCACCGTCTCGTCCTTGCCGTGGTTGGCGTTGACGAGGCCGAGCGCGTACAGGGACCCGCCCTCCGAGTAGACGCTGCCGGCCGCGCCGCGGTCGCCGTTGGCGGCGGGCAGGTACGGCTCGAGGATGGCCTTGCCCTGGGCGAGGTTGCCCTTGTGGATGACGCCGAGCGCGGCCGTCGTCGTGAACTTGGACCAGTTGCTCGCCTTGGTGAGGAACTCGAGGTTCTCGCGCAGGAACTGGTCCGACGTCGTGCCGGCGTGCGCAAACGCGTTCATGAACGACACGGCCGAGTGGTAGATCGAGTTGCGCGGCTCGAGCGCGTCGAGCGTCGACTTGAGGATGAGCAGGTCGGCCTTGTTGTTGCGGTACAGGAACTCGAGGTACAGCTTGATGCTCTCCTCGCCGCTGAGGATCGTCACGACGCGCTCGCGCAGGAGCTCGGCGCCCTCCTTGGGCTGGGCCGCCTGGGCGTCGGACGCCGGCGCCGGTGCGGCCGGCGTCGTCGCGTCGCCCTCGCCGCCGGTCGGTGCGGGTGCGGCGGCGGGCGCCTCGGCGGCGTCGGTCGGCGCGAGTGCGGTGCGCACGAACTGGAGGAACTCTTGCGTCGCCGTCTCGGCGAGGTCGAAGGCGATCTGGTATGCGGTGAGGACGGCGTCGTCGTCGGGCGTCTCGGTCGGCGTGTCGAGCTTGAGGAGGGACGTGAGGAGGGAAGAGGCGAGGGACGGGTCGTTGAGGTAGACGAAGCACTGTGTAATCGAGAAGTAGTCGGGCGAGGGGAGCGACTCGAACAGCTTGATGAGGAGCTGGAGAATCTGCGGTCGGTGGAAAGCGAGGACCTGGATCAGCTCCCGCTTCTCGATGGTCGAGACACGCTGAGCAAGGGGAAGGGACGCACCTCGCTCTTGTAGCTCTTGCTCTGACCGCCGACGGCGATGCCCTCGCGCACGACAATGTGCAGGATCCACTCGAGGAGGCTCGCGTCCTTGGTCTGGTCGAAGATGCGCTGCACGACGTCGAGTCGTCGCGACGACAGGGCGATGCCGAGGGCCTGCGAGGGTAAAGGTTTCCGAGTCAGCTCCTGCAGGGCCTGGCAGCGAGATCTGAGAGGAGAGCGAGCGAGCGCACCTGCTTGTACTCGCCGTCGCGCTCACACCGCTCAAACATGCGCTCGACGATCGTCTCGAGGCGCTTGTCGACGTTGCCGCCGACTCGCGCCGGGTCGACTGCGTCGGCTGAGGGTGCAGATGCGGAGCGGGACGAGGTGTACGAGTCGATCGCCTTGGCTGTGGAAGAGGGGGAGAGGAGGGAGAGTCAGCGGAGCTCAGGGCGAGGTTGAGGCGAGCGAGAGAGAGAGAGGCGAGCGCACAGATGATGGTCTCGACATACTGAGCCTCTTGCGGAGGGACGTCGCCTACGAGCTCGACGTCGAACAGCTTGCCGGCGCCGAGGGCGAACGAGAGGGCCTCGTCGAGGTTGCCGAGGTGGAAGTAGACCTTTGAGGCGACGAGCGAGGCGAGGTCGCGGCTCTGGAACCCAGTCGACTCGGACAGGGCCTCGCTGCGGGTGGGTGAGGAGCAAGTTGGTGCGAGAGACGTCGTCAGCGGGGGAGGAGGCGACAATCGCTCGCCGGCTCGGAGGGGGTTCGAGGAGCGGGTCAGGGAAGAGGGGGCGCACATCTTGACGACCTCGTCTGCGACTTCTGCCCAGAACGAGTCGATGCGGGCGTTGATAGCCTGGAGAGCGTGAGCCTGGAGAGCGGGCTCTGGCTCGTCGAGGAGCGCGAGCAGACCTGCGGTGGGGTGGGAACGGGACTCAGTGTGGGTGCTAGGGAGGGACTGAGCTGGGCGTGAGCTCACCCTGAGCAGATTGGACCATGGTGGGTGCGTGTGGAGGAGGGCGAGCCGGACGACGACGACGACGACGACGACGCGGCTCTCTCGCTCTCGTCACCTCGCCGCTCTGCAGGTCCTTGCTACTCTGAGCGTGCTCTCTCAACTTACCTGGGCTACAGCAGCACGGCCGTCCAGCTCTTCGCCGGCCCGCCGCCGTCCTCGTCGCCCTTCTCGAGGTCGCTGACGCGGTGCTGCCCCTCGGGCTCACCGTGGCTCGACAGGGCCCGCAGGTGTGCAGCCAGAGGGCCCTCGCAGCCCTGCTGTGCTGCCTGGCCACTCATCCCGCCCTGGATTCCCCGCCCAAGGTCGCCCTCGCCGCTTCCACCCTCGCCTCGCCCCGCTCGCCAGCTCATCTCTTCGACTCGTCCTCGCCGACCCCGGCGTTGGTTCGCACGCTCCACGACGGCCGCCTGCGGACCGTCCCGTCGCCTGCGCCGAGGGGACCGAGGCCGAGCTCTCCTGAGCCGCTTGCGCACGTCCGCTCGGCGACCGCCGCCGGTACAGACGCTCGTCCGGCGGCAGTTCGCTGGCTGCAGCTTGGCCTCCTTCACGGCTCTGCTTCCGCTCTCGCCTCGCTCCGCAGCTCGCTCTCGACTATGGGCTTGCCCGACAGCCCGAGCGACGCGCTCCTCTCCCAGCTCCGGTCGCTGTACGGCTGGCTGCAGGACCCGAGCGTGCGCCACCTCAACAACGCTCGTCGCGAGCAGGAGCACGCCAAGGGTCGGCTCGACAAGAACGTCAACCGCAATCTGAGCCTCGCCAAGACCAAGTGCGCGCAAGAGTGGCCCTCGCTCTTGCCGTCGGAGCGCGAGCGGGCGGTCGACCGGCTCCTCGCCGCCTTCTGCTCCTCGCGCGCTTGTCGACTCACCTTACCCAGACTACTCCAAGGTGCGCCTCGTTCCCTACTGCGCGCGAGCCCTCCGACCTGCAGCGCACTGACTCCTGCCCGGCCAGCTCAACTGCAGAATGTTGCTCGGCGCGACCGGTCACTTCCTCGATCCGCGCCAGATAGAGCAGGTGCGTCCGCCGCTCTGCCTCCTTCATCCCGAGAAGCCCTACTCTAACCCTGCGACGTCTACAGGAAGCCGACGAGACCGACAGGTCGCCCTACGTCCAGGTCGACAAGCTCGTTCACGCAATCTGCGACGTCTGCACGAGGTCCAGCTCGCACGCAGCGGTCGAGTCGGTACTGCGATGGGCAGGAGAGCTCACGAGCGCCTCGGGCCTCACGAGGGCCAAGCTCGAGCGGCTCGATCCGGCGGCGCAGCACCGCCTGGTCGAGGAGGTGCAGGGCATCCTCGCCCGCGTCAAGGAATGCCTCTACGCTAACAGGTCGCTCGACTACGTCCTCGTGAGTCGCTCATTCTCTGCTTGAACGATTCGGCGTGCTCGTCCAGCGCTCGCGACCTGACCTCCCCTCGCCCTCCCGCTCGCAGCTCTCCGCCGACGCGCTCCTGACTCGCGCGCACGACACGACGCAGCCGCCCTCGTCCCGGTTCGACAAGCTCGTCAACATCTTCCACAGCCTCATCGCCCTGTACCTCGCCGCGCCGGGCACCGAGGGCGACGTCAAGCAGCTCGAGGAGGCCCGTGCGCTCCTCAGCCGCAAGATGGACGTCGGCTCGCACCCGGTCGTCCTCACTCGGCGCGTCGCCGAGGTGCACTTTGGCGAGCTCTCGCTCGAGCAGCAGGTCGCCGCGGTCGAGAACGGGCGCACGCTCCTGTTCGACCTGTGCCGCGCGTACCACAAGCAGCAGCGCCTGCCCGACGCCCGAGACCTCGTGCGTCCTGCTCCTCGCTCTCCTCTACTCATTGCAGAGTGCCTCGACTCACTGGGTACGTCTCCCTGCAGCTCGACCGCTTCTTCAAAGTGCTCCGACACCCGCAGCTGCCGAACCCGAGCCTCTCGCAGCCCGCTCATCTGCAGGTGCGCCGCCTTCCTCCTCCCTCAGCATCTCTCTCCCCTCCCTCTCCAACGGCTCTCCATCGCGCTCCTGCGCTGACGGTCGCCGCACCGCCCGCAGCGCCACTCCTCGTTCGACTCGCCGCCGCCCGTCCTCGACCCGACCTGGCCCGCTTCCCTCGCGCACGGACGCCCGGATTGGCGCATCGCGACGCATGGGACATCCTCACACTTCTCGTAGAGCCGTAGAGCTGCAAAAGTGTGTCTGTAGCAGCAGAGAACGAGGCGCGCTGCTCTCCCGGCCGTTTGAGAAGGTCGATGAGAGGCTCGTGCGCCCTCCGCTCGCCACGGGACGCCTTCTCGCGGCTCGTACAGCCGCCGTCTCCAAGGCTTTGCTCTATACGACCCGTCTTGTCGCTCGCTTTTGAGAGGCTCGCTGCCAGAACGCGGACTCGAGCGCGCTCAGGCCCTCTCGAGCGTTCGACCGTGTCAATTCGGCCGAGCTACAGTAGTGCGATCGCTCGGCATCTCCGCGGACGGCGCCGGTCTTGACGACGACAGGAGTGCAGTAAACGGACGGACAGGCGATCGTTCGGCGCCGGACCGCGGCCGGCGACGAGCGAAACGGTCGTCGTCGAGCGCTGAGCCGAACCTCGCTTGGCTCTTTGCCGGCTCTCGCTCGTCGCTTGCGCCATGCTCAGAGCTTCTCTCGTTCTTGCTCCTCTCACTCGCTCGACCTGCTCGGAGCTGCGCCGACCATGGACATCGCGCTCGATCCGGCCGCCACCCTCCTCCTCCAGCGCCTCAAGTCGCTCTACTACTGTCTGCAGCAGCGCCCGCACCGCGGCAACGCGCTCGACGTCCCCAACCGGTCGCGCGACCACTCGATCAACACCTCGCTCGGCGGCGCGAGCTCGCGCTTCGGCGATAACTGGCACGCCCTCTTGCCGTGGGAGCGCGAGCGAGCCGTCGACCGCCTCCTCGCCGCATACTGCGTCACGAGGACGCCTCACGACGACTTTGTTTGGACCAAGGTGCGTCTTTGCTTGCGACCTGGGCCTTCGAGAAGCACGAGCTGACGATCGCCGTGCTCGCAGCTCAACTACCGGCCGCTTCGCCAGGCACGTCGGCTTCAAGGACATCCCCGAGGAGAGCTCCCTCGTGCGTCTGTCTACCTCTTTATTTCGTCGCCCCAATCAGATGCTGACCCTTGCCGATGCGCGCAGGCCCTGATGGACACTCGCTCGGCGCCGTACTTCCAGGTCTCGGACCTCGTCCGCTCGATCCGCAACCTCTGTATCGAGTCGCGCCGCACCGACGCCCTCAGCTCGTGCACCAGCTGGGAGGAGGCCTTCCTGAGCCGAGCTGGCATCACGCGGGGCAAGCTGTACCGGCTCGAGCTCGGCGTGCAGAAGGAGGTCGTCTTCCAAGTCCGGGCCGTCTTCGCCGAGGTGAGCGAGCGCCTGCGCACAGGGCGCACTATCAGCAGCGTACTTGTACGTCCCTTTTCGCCTACTCGACGCTCCATGCGTGCAGCGGCTCACGTCGACGCTCGGACCGCAGCCATCCGCAGACGTCATCCTCTCGAGCGCGCACAACGCCTTCCAGCACGCTTCGACTCGCTTCGCCACCTTCGTCGGCTTCGTCGACAGCCTCATCGTACTGTACGCTTCGTCGCCGTCGCGCGGGGTCGACGTCGCCCTGCTGCGCGACGTCCGGCAGTCATTCGAGAAGCGCATGACGGTCGTCGAGGTGCCGTCCGTCGTCGAGCTGAGGACGGCCGAGGTGCACTTCAGGATGCTGTCAATCGATCAGCAGGTGCAGGCGGTCTCGAACGGCCGAGCGCTGCTCTTCAACGCCTGCAGCGAGGTGCACGCCCTGCAGCCTCTCCCCGACGCTCACCAAATCGTGCGTCCTCCTCTCCACTCGCCTTTCTCGCCCTGTTTCCTCCTCAAAGAGTACGACCTGATGTGTTCTCACCCGCCCGCAGCGATCCGAGCTCCTCAACGCCCTGGCGCACCCTGAGCTGATGCGGGCCGTCCGCCGCGCTCAGGCCGCCGGCAGCACGGTGCGTTTCTCCCTCGCCTCTCGCCCCGCCTCTCGGCTCCAAGCCCTGCTGCATGTCTTCCCTCTCTCCTTACTGACTTGCTGTCGACGATCTCGGGCCGCAGGTACCGCACTGAGCGGCGTGGACGCCGTTCCGGGGTTCAACTTGGCCGGCCTGCTTCGGCGGCTGGGAGACCAGTCAGGACGAGATGAGAGCGGGACCTTGCTGGATAGATGACCTTAGGTAGACTTAGACGACTCGAGGGCCTGAGCTCCCCTGCAACGTAGAGCATGAGCCGCGCTTTCTCAGATTGAGAAGGTCGACGAGCGACTCCTCTTCTCGCTTCAGCAGGACGAGCTTTCTGAGCTCTTCTCTCAATCGACGCTGCAGTCAAGCTTTCTAGCAGCGAGGGAGTCACGAAAGGTGTCCGCTTGCCTCCCGACAGCGAGCAGAATCGGCAAGCGAGAGTCGGTTCCCCCGCTCAGACCCACTTCCGAGCGAGCAGCGTGGAGCGAGGCTCTTCAGCTCACCCTGCGCAGCTCAGGAGCCCTGTCGGGTATAGTCGAGGGGTATAGCCGGCTGTGCGAGCTCCGAGCTTCTCAGCAACCGAGCCGTGAGCTAAGGTGCTCGAGCTGCTCTCGCGAGGACGACGCTCACGGCTCAATCTTGTCGCTCTCGGACGCTCGTCGACACCGAAAGGTTCCTCGGCACGCATAGTCATTGGCAGGGAGCAGACGAGCGCCGCAGGGATCGAACCAGGCAGCCAAGTGAATGGCTCCGACCCGACCGAGCGACGACGTCCACGGCGGGCCGAGGGGCTTTGTCTATCGGTGAGGGCACAACGAGGGAGAAGAGGGGGTACAAAGAGAGAGGCACGAAGGATGAGAGGAGAGGAAGCGCGGCGCGACGAGCGAGCTCAGTGAAGAGGTCGTCGGCCGGGTTTTGGGTCGAGGGGGAAGGGGGAGGGGGGACAGAAACAGGCGCAGGCGGAGAGGGGCGTTGTTCTTGATCGGTCGGCGAGGCGTACATGAGGCGAGGAAGGCGAGGCGAGTACAGGCGACGAGGTCGACAGGTACAAAGGCCGAGGGGAACTTGTCGTGGTGGTGGAGGAGGAGTGCCGGGCCCGCCGTGGCTTGATGGGGTCGGAGTCGTCGTCGTGCATGTAGTCGGTGCCGCTCGTCGTAGTAGTGGATGAGCGGCGGCGGGTGGAAGTCGGCGTCTCGTCGGCTCGCCGCTCGGGCCCTCGCCCGCTCCTCGCCCGTTCACTCCTCCTCGACCTTGCGCCTCTTGGCCCTCCCCTCGCCCTTGATGTCGTCCAGCTCATGCTGCAGCTCCTCGTTCCTCACCTTGAGCTGCGCGTTCTCCTCCTCGAGCTCGCCGACGCGCCGCCGGAGCCCGTCGAGCTCGTCCTTCTTCTTCTGCCGGCTCACGCGCGCCGCGAGCGTGTTGGCCCTGCGCCGCCGGTCTGCCTCGTCGATGAGCTCGTCGTCAACCTGCATCTCGCCCGCCGCCGCCTCGCCCTCGCCCTCGCCGCCGTCGCCGGCGCCGTCGGCCGTGCCGCTGCGCGACCGCGCGCGCTTGCGGCTGCGCAGGAGCTTGACCGGCACGGCCTTGAGCGACGTGCGGCTCTCGACGGCGTAGGTGCGCGCGCGCGTCGGGGCGTCGAGCGCGACGCGCTGCGCCGAGGGGTCGTACGGCGCCGGCGCGCTCGAGCCCTCGGTGGGGGTTGGGCTCGGGCTCGCGGCGGTGCTGGCGGTGGTGGTGGCGGCGGCGGCGGGGCGCGGCGGGCTCGCGCTAGGGACGAAGGCGGCGTTGTAGGCGGGCGCGCGCGAGGTGCGGCGAGGGCGGGTGCGGACGGGCGTGGGAGCGGGCGGGGCGAAGGCGGGCGGGGCAGGCGCGAAGGTCGGGGCGGGCTCGGTCGGGGCCGCCGAGGACGACATCGAGGTGGAGGTCGAGGTGGAGCGGCGCGAGCGGGTCGAGCGCGCGGTGGGCTCGGCGCCGGCGGCGATGGGCGGGGCGGACGAGGAGGGAGGAGGAGGAGCCGGCGGGGCGAAGGCGAGGACGGCTTGGTCCTTGACCTCGGCGATCGGCGGGAGAGGAGGGAGCGAGGCGCGCGGCGGGAGAGGCGCGCAGGGCGACACGGGGCGGTGGGCGACCTGCGTCGGCGCGAGGACGGGCGAGTAGGCGACCGGCGCGGCGCGCGTCGCCTGCTGCTGCTGCCGGTCGGCCTGCACCATGGCCTCCATCTCGCTCGGCTCGACGCTGAGCTGGCCGAAGAGCCGCAGCCCGCGCGCCGCCTCCTCGTCGCGCGCCGCCGCGCCGCCCTCGCCCTCCCCCTCGTCGCGCGCTCCCGACACTGGGTCGACGTCCGTCATGGCCGGGCTACCGTCCCACGCGCTCGGGGCGTACGCGTCGTCGGGCGAGTACTGGGGCGACAGGCCGCCGTCGTCGTCGTAGTCGAGGAGGGGCGAGCCGAGGGCGGCGTCGAACGCGGCGTGGCGGTCCTGGACGCGGTCGAACGAGAGCGGGAGGTACGGGACCGAGTTGGGCGCGTTGAGGTCGGGGAAGGCGAGCGGGGTGGACGTCGTCGACGGCCAGGTCGAGGTGCGAGGGCGCGAGGCGAGCGGGATGAGGGGCGGGCCGGGGCGAGGCTCGTGCTGGTGCTGCTGCTCGAGGACGGGCTGCGGGTGGAGGACGACCGACTTGTTGCTCGAGGACTGGCTGGCGCCGAAGAGGTCCTCGACGAGGTACTGGTTGAAGTCGTCTGGCACGAGCAAGGCGAGGGGCGAGTCAGCGCCGCTCGAGGTTGGACGAGGCGCGAGGAGCTCGTCGGGCCAGCCTACGCCGCCGAGGCTGACCGAGCACTCGCCGAATGCGAGGAGTTCGAGGAGAGAGGGCTCACCGGGTCCGCACGACAGCTGCTGGTGGACGGGCGCGGGCGGCGGTGCTTGGTGGTGGGTGGGGTGGAAGTCGTCGGTGCTGAAGAGGGGTGACGGCTCGCGGTAGAACGACATGGACGGGCCGACCGGGATGTGCTGAATCGACTCGTGCTTGTAGACGCGCTCTTGGTCCTGCACGGTGCTGGGCTGGCGGGTCGAGGTTGGCGTGACTCGGCGGGAAGGGGGAGCCGCCTCCGAGAGAGCCGCGGGGGCCACGCGGGCGCTGCGAGCGTGGGTGGAGGGCATCATGAGCGGGTGTGTGCGGGCTGTGAAGCGGTGCGCAGGCTCACACGGTGCGGGTGCGGCGGTGGTCGAGCTGGCGGGTCGAGATGAGGAGGAGCGTGGGGC
>Ga0308169_10001608_pt1 | contig 25757 bp, 22 predicted proteins | sample PhyBR1_2_FD_202139 | JGI IMG/M metagenome (GOLD analysis project Ga0308169, IMG submission 202139) | Phyllosphere microbial communities from UC Gill Tract Community Farm, Albany, California, United States - DLSLSB.R1 | ecosystem: Host-associated > Plants > Phyllosphere > Unclassified | place...
ATGAGCCGTTCATCCCAGACCCTTCCAAGTAGTCCTTGCACGGCCTTGCGCTCGAGCAGGAGGAGGAGGAGGAGGGGAGCGCTCTGACCCCTTCCTGCGTCGCTCTTTCTCAGGATTGAACAGCTCGGCGGGCCTATCGAGACGTCTACTCGACGATGGGCCGTTCATCCCAGACCTTTCCGAGTAGTCCTCGCACGACTCTGCGCTCGAGCAGCAGGAGGAGGAGGGAAGCGCTCCTCCGCTCGTAGCACTCGCTCCCTCACGAGCCCGCGCCGCTCGACATACTCAGGAGACGGGCGCTCGATCATACGCCGTCGGCTGCTGTGCTTCTGACGAGGAACCGCTCCCCTCTGCGGACGAGGTGCGTGCACTCCCCCGCCCTCATCCGCCTTGCTCTGCTTTCACTTCGCTGCTCTAGCTCGCTGCGCCTTTGATGCTCTGCACGACAGATTCTATTGACACGGGATAATTCTACTCGTGGCCGTCTAGAGCTTGTTCTCCGACTTGTCGTAGCTCGACGTGTCCTGCTCCGTGACCGGCTTCTTGTTGTCGGCGCCGCCCGTGAGGATGGCAACGACCTCGTCGCACACCTTCTCGTCCGACAGGTCCGGGATCGGCTCGCCCTTGGAGATGGCGGCGATCTGGACGATCGAGGCGCCCGTCTGCATCGGCGCCGGGAACTTGTTGTCGCGCGCGGCGTCCGTCTTGCCGTCGAGCATGTCGCGGATCAGGTACGGCTCGGCGGTGAGCGGACGAGCGAGGCCGACAATGTCGGTCGCGCCCGAGGCGAGCGCCTCCTCCATGGCCTTGCGGCTGCGGAAGCCGCCCGTGACGGCGAGCGTCGCCGACTTGAGGGCCGGCCGGATCGCCTCGGCGAACTCGATGAAGTAGGCCTCGCGCTTCTTGGTGCTCTCCTTCTTGTGGTTGAAGGCGCCCGACTCGTACGTGCCGCCCGAGAGCTCGATGAGGTCGAGACCGGCCTCGTCGAGCCAGATGCAGACCTGCTTCGACTCCTCGGGCGTCATGCCGCCCTCCGAGAAGTCGGCCGAGTTGAGCTTCACTGCGAGTCGGTGAAGAGAAGGAAGCATCAGCGAGAGAACCTGCAGCGAGAGAATCGGCAGCGAGAGAGGAGCAGGAAGTCGACGCACTCGAGAGCATGAACTTCTCGTCCGGGACGCGGCGGCGGATCTCCTTGATGACGCGGCCGACGATGCGGTAGCGGTTCTCGAGCGAGCCGCCGTAGTCGTCGGTGCGGCGGTTGACGCGGCCCGAGAGGAACTGCGACAGGAGGTAGCCGCTGCGAGAGGACGAGGGGGAGCGAGTCAGTTGGGGAAAACGGGTCGAGCGGGCGAGACGATGCGGAAGCGAGGACGTACTGTGCACCGTGAAGCTGCGCGCCGTGCGCGCCCGCCTTGTAGAGAGCCTCGGCGGCGTAGCCCCACGCCTCGACGAGGCGGTCAATCTCCTCGATGGTCAACGGGCGAGGCTTGGCGAAGGTCATGCCGCCCATAGGCGGGCACTGGACGTCGGACGACGAGACGGGCGTCTGTAAAGCGCGAACGAGGGACAGGAAGAGAGTGAAGATGGGGAGGAAGCGTCAGCAAGGCGACCTTCTCGAGCCGAGTTGAGGCGACTCGAGGCGTGGACGGACCTTGGTGACCTCCTCCGAGACCTGACGACCACCGTGAGTAAGCTGACCGATGACGAGCGAGCCCTGCGAACGGCGAGAAGCGTCAGGAGGGCGAACAGAGCCGGGGTAGGGAGCGAGCGAGGGGACGCACGTGGGCCTTGCTGAAGTTGATGGCGGGCTTGAGGCTCTCGACCGGGTCGTAGGAAGAGCGGCTGTCGATGATGGCGTTCTTCTTGGCCTCGAGGCCCTCGCTGCGCAGGAGGTAGAAGGGCGAGGTCAGCCAGCGTCCGCTCGACCTCGGGCTCGCCTCGTCTTGAGAGAGCGCGCTGGACGCACTAGTCGACCGGGATGTTGCCGAGGACGATGACGCCGATCTTGCCCTTGCCCCACTCCTCGTAGAGGCGGTTGTACTCGGCCGTCGAGTGACCGCGCGAGGCGAGGTCCTTGTCGTCGTAGGTGCACAGGCGCTCAGTCTAACTCGCGGTCGGCAGGTGGTGCGTGTCGGTAGGCGAGAGGTAGGGGTGTCGCAGCGGCGCACGTCGGGCGTAGAGGTTGACCGAGGAGGAAGAGGGTGGGCAGGAGGTCGGCGAGAGAGGTGGGCAAGGGGACGAGGAGAGGGAGGAGAGCAGGCGTCAGCGGCTCGTCCTGGCACTCGTGAGGGCTGCACAGGCTGTGGCTGCACGGAAGGAGACGCACCATGGCGGACTTGAGGGTCGGGGTGGGCGCCGTGAGGCCAGAGTGCTTGAAGGTGATCGACTGGGCGAGCGACATGGTGGCGAGGCGGCGAGCTGAGAGGATGCTGGAGAGGAGGCTGGAGGGGAAGATGCAGATGCGGTCTAGGGATGCAGTGCGAGTCTAGCAGAGCAGCGTGTGGGTGCGAGGAGCAAGAGCGAGGCCAACGCCCTCACCTCCACCCGCGAGGTCGGCTTCGGACTTCTGTCATCACCGACGCTGACGAGAGCAGCGCTCTCTCTCGGCTTCCGCGGCTCGCTCGTCGAAACGCAGCGAAACAGCACAAAGGGTCCACTCGGTGTTGCACTGCCGACCCTACTTGTTCCTCGGCAGCGCCTTGTCCGCCTTCTCGAGTGCAACCCACCGCACATCGAGCGCCTCCCTCAGCTCCTTCTGCCGCTGCTTGAGCACGTCGTCCGAGAGCGACGCCGTGTCGCCCGCCGGGATAGCGAGGAGCTGGTCGTAGATCGAGTACGGCGACGACGTGCCGAACTGGGTCGGCGCGGTCGACGAGGCCTGTGCGAGGGACTCGAGAGAGCGTCAGCTGCGGCGCACACAGAGAGCAAGGCAAGAGAGAGAGAGAGAGAGCGCGCGCACCTTGACGGCTTGCAGGCTGAAGGAGAAGGCGTCGTCGAGGCGGTCGTACTTGACGAGGGTGCGCAGGAGCGCCGGCAAGTCGTGGTCCTTGAGGAAGTCGGTGAGGAACGACGGCGGCTTGGCGCCGCGGTTGGTCGCGAGCGTGCGCTCGAGCGCGACGAGGCGGTAGCGGAACGTGACCGGGTCGTCGTGCCGTGCGAGGTGCCGCTCGAGGAGCCGCCACGCCTTGGACGACAGGGTGCCCTCCCAGGTCGCCGCCTCCTCCGACTGCACGACCCATGCGGCATCCTCGACGCTGCAGGGGAGGCAAAAGATAGTCAGCTCGGTTCATTACGAGGCCGAAGCGAGAGAGGGAGGGAGAGGACGCACCTGTCGCCGTGCAGAGCGAGCGTGACGCAGCGCTCGGTGACGGCCTCGAAGAGCGACGACAGGTCGACGTCGAGGATGCGGCCCGCCTGGAACGCCTGGTCGAAGCTCGCGAGCTGCGAGAAGAGGGCGACGACCGACTCGGGCTCGAGGTGGAAGCCTGCAGAGAGGTCGAGACGTGAGCGAGCGCTCTTCGGGCCCGAGGACGAGAAGGACGAGGACGCACTCGTTCGCTCGAGCTCGGGGAACTCGTCGGCAAGCTGCAGGCGGGCGAGTGCGACGCAGTACTCCTTGCGCAGGTCGGTGAGCTCGAGCACTTCGAGCGGGCGCGACGCGACGGCCGGGTCGAACTCGTCCTCGGGGATGAGCTGCGCCACCTTGCGGCGCTTGTTGCCCTGCGCGCAGCGAAGAGGGCGGCCGTCAGCTAGTGCATCAGAGAGCGAGGCAGGAAGGTCAAGAGGAGGGGGAGAGAGACGCACCCGCTCGCCGTCGTCGCTCGACATGACGGCGATCCAGGCGTGGTCCTTAGGGACGAGGGCGAGCGCGTTGGTTGCGGCGAGGTAGCTCTGGCACTGCAGCTTGGCGAGCTCGTGGAACGAGCCCTGCCGAGCGCCGAGCTCGCCGAGGCGGCGGCCCTGCTGGAACATGACCGTGCCGGCTGCGAGCGAGGGTCACCGGCGTCAGCTCAGGCCCAGGACGTCGAGCGAGGGCACAGGATGTCGAGCGAGACGAGGACGCACCGCTGCGGAAGTCGCCCTTGGCGACGTGGTACGCGTAGAGGACCTTGTAATAGTTGGGCCGGGCGAGAGGGTCCGAGTTGCGTGCGCGGAACGACAGGTTGCGCTCGAGCTCGGCCTCGAGGCCCGAGAACGAGTAGGTCGTCAGGAGCGTCGCGGCGCCATTCTCGCACACGACCGAGATCAGGTGCGCGAGGCACGTCATCTGCCTGTGGGAGGGGAACGAGGGAGAGAGCGTCAGTGCCGGCCGCGGGGTGCGCTTAGGTCGAGGGGCTAGAGCAGAGAGAGTGGACGCACGTCTCGTGGTAGGGCACGCTCATGACGACCTGGTAGGCGAGGTCGTACTGGCCGAGCGCGGCGTGGCTGCGGAAGAGCTTGGTCCACAGGTCCGTCTCGGCGGCGTCGTCCTTGATGCCCTCGAGCTCGAGCGCGTCGAGCGCGAGCTGCGCAAAGCCCGCGATGGCGGCGTCGAACGGCGTCGAGGCGAAGAGGCCGACGACGTGGATGTAGTAGCGCGCGAGCGACGTGCCGACCTCGTCGGGCAGGACGAGCCGCAGTGCCTCGAGCGCCTCGTCGTCGTCGTCGTCGTCGTCGTCGCCCTCGCCCTCGTCGCCGCCGCTCAAGACGAGGTCGGCACCGTACAGGCCGCTCGCCGCCGCCTCGAGCTGCGCGATGGCGTCCTCGCCCGCGAGCGCGTCGAGCGCAGCCCGGCCGCACACGTAGCTCATGCCCGCCGTGCGAGGCCACATGCCGACCCACTGCGCCGCCTGCACGGGCAGGACGAGCTGCTGCAGCCGCAGGCCGAGAACGGTCGCCGCCGGGCTCGCCGAGGTGCGGCCTGCGCCGGCCGACTCGAGGAGGCCGAGGGCGGTCGACGTGCCGGCGGCGGCGTAGGCGAGGGCGACGGGGAGCGACGAGCGCGAGGCGGGGAGGATCGAGGGGGCGTAGCCCGGGACGCGCAGAAGCGCCGAGAGGAGGCCCGAGGTCGGGACGGGCATGACGTCGGCGCGGCTGCTGGCGCTGCGGCGGTCGTGCTCGTGGACGTTGAGCTCGCCGAAGCGCGCGAACATGGGGTCGTCGTCGCTGCTGCTGCTGTCGCCGCTGCGGCCCTGCAGCTCCTTCTGCACGAGGGCGAGCGACTCGACGCTCGGCGTCGAAACCTCGGCCGAGAGCCACGCGAGCGCGCCGAGCGAGTGCAGCGCCGTGAACGCCGCCGCCGTCGTCTGGTCAAGGCGGCCGAACAGGCGCTCGGGCGCGCCGCTCATCTCGGCGTCCTCGCCGGCGGCGTCGGCCTCGGCGCCCCACGCGACGAGCAGGACGGCGACGAGGCCCTTGGCGAGCTCGTAGCGCGCCTCGATGCCCGACGCGAGCCCGTCGACGAGGAGCGCGTTCGACAGGTCGGTCGTCGCGTGTGCGTCGGGCCCAGCGTCGGCGACCGGCGGCAGCTGCTCGGTCGTGAGGAGGCGCAGGAACGTGTCGACGGCGCGCTCGGCGCTCTCGAGCCCGGCGAGCTGGGTCGCGACGTGCTCGACGGCGGCGTCGCTCAGCGCCGGCTCGAGCGTGGTGTCGAAGAGGGCGAGCGCCGTCGCCGTCGTCTCGAGGTCGGCGAGGTCGGACGAGGCGAGCTTCTCGCGCAGGGCGTGCTCGAGGACGCGAAGCTCGTGCGTGGAGAGGCGGCGCTCGAGGTCGCGGATGATGGCGAGGAGGGGGAGGACGTCGTGGCGAAGGGTGCGGTCCGAGGCGACGGCGGCGGGGAGGTCGAAGAGGGTGTCGTCGGCGCCCGCGGCGGCGAGGAGGCCCTCGGGCGTCATGCTGTGCAGCGCCTGGACGGCCTCGCGCACGACGGGCACGGCGACGGCGTCTCGGGCGACGACGGCGGCGATGCCGCGCTGCTCGTCGACGACGAGGCAGGTCGGGAACAGGGCGGCCGAGCGCGACTCGTTGAGGAAGGCGACGAACCGCAGCCACTCGAGCTTGAGCTGCTTGTTGTACTCGTCGTGGAGGTACGCGCCCGTCTGCGGCGACTGCTGCAGCGCGATGGTCGACCCGACGACAGCGGCCGCACGCTCGATCGGCGTCGCGTGCTCGACCGAGAAGACGTCCGGGACGGCGACGCCTGCGGATGCCGCCTCGGCGGCGACGACGTCCTCGTACATCTCGAGCGCGTACTCGAGCGTCGCGGGCGGGTACCGACCAGGGCGCGCGACGTGCTGGAGGAACGTCTCGGCGACGGCGACGTCCGAGCCGCGCAGGAGGTCGTCGAAGTGCGCCGCCGTCCAGCCGGCCGTCTTGGCCGTCGTGCCGCGCTCGACGACGACCCACTCGTCGCCCTCGGCGCCGTCCATCGCGACCGCCGCCGCCGCCGACTGGCCCTCGAGCTCGCCGAGCGCGACCGTGCGCACCTCGCTCTCGCCGCCCTCGTCCCAGCACGTCCACAGCGTCCACTTGGCGTCGCCGGCGAGGTCCATGCGCTGCACGTCAAAGTCGACGAGGCTGCCGGCCGACGCGCCGGGCGGGCACACGCGCTCGGTGACGGGCGTGAGCTCGCTCAGCTCGCCCGTCGCCGGGTCGCTCGCGAAGCCGTACACGACGAACACGCCCGGGGACGAGCTCGACGGCGGGCTGAAGAGGGCGAGGTACGACGAGTGCGACGTCGACTGCGTGCCGGCGACGACCTTGACGAGCGGCGTAGGCGCGTCGGCGAGGAGGAGGCCGCCCGGGCGGCCGCCTTGCGGCGAGTCGTACGAGCCGTGGGTGCCGTGCGAGAGGGTGAGGGCGCTCGAGGAGGAGGAGGGCGCCGACGACGAGGCGGGCTTGGGGAGGTCGATGGCGCGGAAGCACGCGCCCGACTCGAGGTTCCAGATGCGCAGCTTGCGGTCGCGCGTTACGCCGAACGCGATCGACGTGCTGCGCGTGTCGGTGCTGGACGAGGCGAGCGAGACGAGCTGAGTCGGCGTGCCGGCGTGGTGCGAGGCGGCGTGGCCGCCCTTGACCGGCGAGCCGAAGTTGGAGAACGAGGGGAGGAGGGACCGCATCGAGAAGCTCGAGAGCGACCTCAGCTCGGTCTCGACGAGCGCGCCATCTGCGGGCAGTGGGGGAGAGAGGGTCAGCCTCAAGCTCTACGCCGTCTTGAGCCGCACCGAGAGAGAACGAGGCACGCACCTTCGCCCTGCGCAATCTCGACGCTCACTGCGAAGCCGTCCTCGCAGCCGATGATGACCCTGCCCTCGTCGACTCCGTGAACGAGGACGGGCACACGGCCCTCGAGGCTGTCGACCTTGAACTCCTCGCACCACTCGTCGCCGGCGAGATGCTTGTCGTCGTAGAAGAGGGTGGCGAGCGGGAATGAGAGGGTGTAGAGGTAGCCGGCCTCGGTGACGCAGGCGAGCTGGAGGCGGGAGGAGGAGGGGGACGAGGTCGAGGTCGAGGTCGACACGACGAAGGCCGGCGAGGGGACGAGGCGGGAGGGGAAGACGAAGCGGACAGGAGGGAGGGTGCCGGGGTGTGCGTCGAGGTCGGCGAAGGGGCTGCTGCTGCTGCTGTTGGTCGTGGTGCCGCCGCGAGAGAAGGCGACCCAGCGCAGCTCGAGGGCGTAGGCGTCCTCGACGATGCGGGCGAGGACAAAGCCGGCGCTCTGCTGTGCGCCGTCCTGGGCCCTCGGGAGCCAGGTGGACGAGTACAGGGCGTGGTCGGCCTGGGCGAGGGCGGGAGGAGGAGCCGTCTCGTCGACGGGCGCCGAGGTCGGGACCGGGTACGAGACGAGGTCGAGGGTCGAGCAGTGCTCGAGGAAGGCTGTCGCCGTCGTGTACCGCGCCAGGCCTGCCATCGTGCTGGGTCGCCGCCGCGAGCGAAGTCGGGGAGCGATGAGGACGGGGGGAGGAGGCCGGGGAGGGCTGGCTGAGGGCGTGGCGGGCTTGCGCGGTGCTGTGGGCGCACGAGCTCGGCCGTGTGTGTGCTGGACGGGCTGTGCCTCGTTGCTGGGCGGCTCAAGACGACGACTCGAGGCGAGCGGCCGGTTGAGCGAGAGCGAGACCTCGTCTCCTTCGACAACAGCTCTCGCTCGCGCTGCTGGGCTGTGCAAAAAGCACAGAGTGGCTCATTGAATGACAACAACGGGCGCGCTGCAGAGAGCTACGCGCGAGACAATTGGTCCGACCCCCTCCTCCTCGCTCGTCCCTCCTCCGTCTAAGCTGCGCCCTCCGCCGCGACGACAACGGCCTCGCGCATCTCCATCCGCGAGGGCGTACTCTCAGCGTCCTCCTCCTCGGTCGACAGGGCCGCCTTGCCCGCCGCTCCCGCCCGCTGCGTGAGCGGCGCCTCTCCCTCGTCCTGCTGCTCCTGCGTCCGCGCCTGCGTGCCCACCTCCTCCCGCCGTGCCGCCTCGAGCCTAGCAGCGCTCTCGCGCTCCTCCTCCCGCTCGCGCTGCGCAAGCGCTTCGACCCGCCGTGCCTGGTCGCGCAGCATGCCCTCGACGAGCTCGACGCACTCATCGCGCGTCTCGGCGAACAGCATGGCGCCGCGCAGCTCCTTGAGGAGCCCGACGATCGACTTGGTGCCGGACAGGGTCGAGGTCGTGAGATGGCCCGGGAGCGAGGGCGGAGAGAGGGCGGTTTGCGGAGGAGGCGTCGAGGGAGGGGTCGTGCTCCGAGGCTGCGGCTGCTGCGGCGCCTGCGGCTGCTGCTGAGCGGCACCGGTGGGCGCGACGGGCGCGAAGGACGAGGAAGAGGACGTCGGGACCTCGTCGACGGGCGAGAGCGGCGCCGCCATGACGAGCCCGTTTGCCGTGCCCGGGACGGCCCGAGCGCCCGCCTCCTTCTGCGGCTGCTGCACCTCGAGCGGCGCCTCAGCCGCTGCGAGGCCTGCTGCTGCGTGGAGCAACGCTGCGCCCTGCTGCTCGACGGCTGCGGCGTCGACCGGCACGTCTCGCTGCACGTCCTCGGACGAGCGGGTCGACGCCGACGCCGACGGCTCGACGACGACGGGCGGCGCCGCGCACTCGACCTCGGCGAGCTGGTGCGGCGCGAGCGGCATCGTCGGCGGCGACCTCGTCGTCGAGCCCACGGAGCTCTCCCTCGTCCTCGGAGCGGACGTCGGCGCCGGACCCGACGGCTCGCGCTCGCGCGCGCTGCGCTTGAGCGACGAGCTGCGCCGGGGCGGCTTGATCGAGATCGGCGGGCCGAGCGTGCGACCGGTGCCGTCGGGCGCTGGCGTCGGAGCGACGAGCGGGATCGGCGGGGCGAGGTCGGCCAAAGACGCCGGAGCGGCAGTGTCGTCGGCGCCGCTCGGCCTGCGCTCGTCGAAGCTGCTGCTCGCTGACGACGCCGTACCGTTGGCCCTGGACGGTGCGCCGTTCGTGCTCGGGAGCGACGCCTTGCGCTGGGCGAGCGCCGCCGGCCTCGTCGCCTGCTGCGCACGGTCCTCCTCCCTGACCGCGCCGTAGCCCGTTGCCGCGCTCGCCGACGCCCCGCTCTTCGACCGGCGCCCCTGCGGCCGGTCGTAGCTTTCCCGCCTGCCGCTCTTCGGGCTGCTCGGGCCCGCCAAGCCCGGCGGCGCCGCGTACGCCGCCGCCTTGGCTGCGAGCGCGACGTTCTCGCCGAAGCCTGCGGCGCGCATCGCCGCCTGGCTGACGCTCGTCGCCGGTGCGGCGGCGCCGCTTGGGCTCGAGGCGCTCATTGAGGACCGGGAGCGGTACGAGGGCGGAGGGGGCGAGCTCGGCGGGCTGCTGAGCGACGGACGCGGCTCGACGTCCTTGTCCTTGCTCTTGGACGAGCCGCCGCCCGTCACCATCGACATGAGGCCGCGGAAGCCGCTCTTGCCCTTGGTCGGCGAGGAGGCGGGCTGACGAGCGGACGGTGCGTCGTCGACGAAGGTGGACGGGCGGTCGAGACGAGCAGGTGCTGCTGCGGGGCCGGGTCCCGGCGGCGGGTTCGAGAAGAAGTTGGCGAGGTCGTGGTTGATCTGGCCTGTATCAGGGAGAGGAAGGGAGGGTCAGTGCCGGGACCGAGGCTGAGAAGCATGAGGAGGTGGACGAGGAGGAGGAGGAAGAGGAAGAGAAAGGGGACGCACGCTCGCTCGCCAAATCGCGCTTCTCGTCCTTGGCCTTGTACGCCCTCGTTCTCGGGCTGTCGCCCTGCTCGACGACGGCGCTCGTCGGGCTGTCGATCGTGTGCATCGAGTCGTGCGACTCCTGGACACGCATCGCGACGCTCATCGGGTGCGACGGGTCGTCGGTCGGGATGGGCCGCCGCGGGTGGAGCGACAGGCGGTTTGCGGCAGGGTCGGCCGGCGGCGGCGAGTTGAGGAGGTCGAGGAACGACTCGCGCTGGCGCTCGGGCCGCTGCTGCTCCTCGTTGGCGGTGACGGCGTCCTCGTCCTCCTCGGCGAACAGGTGCCGAGGCTGCGGGTCGCGTGCACGTAGACGACGAGGTGACGGGGTCGCAGACGAGGAGGAAGGGGCAGGAGCGCCGCCCGGGCGGTTCTGCGAGCGGAGGAAGGTGGAGCGGGTTAGTCACGCCGGCTCGAGCAAGGCGGAGAGAAGAAGGAGAAGAGGGACGCACCTCGTACGTGCGCAGACGGTCAGGCGTCGACGACAGCTTGAGAGTCCTGCCGCTGACGAGGAGTTCGTCGAACGCATCGCCGACCGGCGGCTGCTGCGGCACGGAGAGCCCGCCCGAGCTCGTCGAGATGCCGAGACCGGTCGACGAGTCCTTGCGTGCGTACGTCGGCGCACCTGCTGCCGACGTCGCCGCCGTCGAGTCGCTGCTCGGCCGCCTCGAGCCCATGAGGGTGCCGGCCGCCGCGCCCGTGAGCGACGCTTTGCGCGCCGGCCCGGCGGCGCCGGCGAGCGCACTCTTGGTCGCGGCTGCCGCCGTCCCAGCGCTCGAGACGCTCCGTCTGGGGAGCGCGCTGCCCTGCGAGAGCGTCGGCGAGCCCTTGATGCGGCGCGCGCGCTCCTGCGCCGCCTCGTCGGCGATGAAGGCCCGCACGCGCATGCCCTGGAGCCAGCTCCACACAAGCGTGTCCTCCATGAGCGCCGTCTCGACGTCTGCGACGCTGGCTGCGTCGGCGGGCGGGACCGAGCGCGCGACGACGCCCGAGACGAGGCGCAGGAGGTGCGCGCCGAGCGTCGTCAGGACGCGCTCGACGTACAGGGCGAGGACGAAGGTGACGTGCGGCGAGGGGTCGGGCGCAGGTCGAGGCGGCATGAGGGCGACGAGGTGCTCGGGCAGCGGGGCGGGCGCCGCCGCGCTCCCTGCCGGAAGGGCCGCGCCGAGCCCCGAGATCTGCATCGCCCACGCCCGCAGCGCGCGGAACGTCTCGCTCGCCTGCCGCACGAGCTCCTCGTCGTCGGCGAGCGGCGCGCCGTTCGAGGGCAGGACCGGGCTGCCCCAGACGCCCGGCGCGCGCTTGAGAGCACCGTCGGCGCGCAGCGAGGGGCTGCCGCGGCGGATGAGCTCGCGCACGGCGAGCTCGGCTTCGAGGATGCACTCCTTGGCGAGCGATGTCGGGCCGAGGATGCGGGCGAGCGCCGACTTGAAGCGGTCGGACGTGAGGACCTCGGTCGCGCCGAGCGGGGTCGGGGGCTGGGTCGAGAGGCCGCCGTTGGGCGAGCTGGTCGGGGTCAAGGGCGAGGGCGTCGAGTGTAGGGACGAGTGGACGACGAGGTGGAGGAGCTCGTCGATGAGGTGGTTGAGGGCGAGGAGCGCTTGAGGAGCGAGGTGGGTGGGTCGAGTGTCGTCGCCCTGGCTGAGCGCGATCGTTGTCGGTGCCGGGTACAGGTAGTCGGGTTCTGCAGGCCTCGCAGTAGGTCAGCGTGGGAGCTCCGCAGGCCGGCGATGGCTGCGCTGGGCGAGGGAGCGGAGGTTGTTGTGGTGGTGGGGGATGAGTCTCGGGAGGGGTTAAGGGAGAGGGCCGCACCAGAGTAGGTGAGCGCCATGCTCGTGGCCGTGCTGAGCTACCTCGATGTCGTCGTCGGTGCACAGGTCGAGCCAGGCCGTGGAGAGAGAGGAGGACGAGGTGCGGAGGGCCGGGCCGAGTGGAACGACGCGGCGCGAGGCGCGAGCGCGGCGAACAATGGGGTAGGCGGCTGGGCGATGCCGTGTGCACGTGGTGCTGTTGAATGGCGGCGCGAGCTGCAGAACGAGCGAGGCGGGCGAGAGGGAGAGGAGGAGGAGGGAAGCCCGTTCGGCCGCCCGCCCGCCTCCTCGCCGTCGCCGCCGAGCCAAGCGATCGAGCCCCCTCGTCCGAGAAGCTTGTTCAAGCTGCTCCGCCCGCAGCAGCTCTCTCGCTTTGCGCCTCGACACTGCTTCCTTGCAACACAGACAGAGAGATACACACAGAGACAGAGAACCGATATCGCGCGCTACGCTCCCCGCTCGCGCCCCTCACGCTCGTGCGCCGGACGAAGAGACCTTGATCCGCACCGTCTCGCCAAAGTCGGTCACGCCAAACTCGTCGGCCGTGATGCCGTACACGTCGCACGCTCGGCGCAGGCGCTTGGGCGGCTCGGTCATCTGCGAGCGCAGGAGGTCAAGAGGTCAGGAGGGGAGGAGTCGAAGAGAGACGGTCGAGAGCGAGACGCGCCTCCTCGGGCGTGAGCTGCCAGGTCGCCCAGTGCATGCCTGCGTGCGCACAATGGAGAGCATAGTCAGCTACGGCGTCTCGAGCGACACGGCGTGAGGGACAGCGAGAGCGAGAGGACGCACCGATCGACTTCTTGCACCTCGTCTCGCGGTGCAGCTCGACCGAGTCCTCGGGCGCGCAGTGCACCGAGCTGAAGAGCCACCTCGGGTCGTAGGCGCCGATCGGGATCATGCCGAGGTCGTGCGGGCCCTCGCGCTCGCCGATGCGCTTGAACTCGGGGCACACGGGCAGCGTCGACAGGTCGTGAGGCGCTCGAGGGACGGTGCGGTAGCCGGTGTCGCCTGCGTAGGATGTACGAGGAGGCAACATCAGCTCTGATAGGCTTTGAGAGATCCGAGAGGACGAGGGGAAGAGAGAGAGAGACGTACCGCCGAACCAGACCTTGCCGCCGACGCTCGACTGCACGCTCCAGCTCGCCCACAGCGTGTCGTTCCTGTCGGTCAAGCTGCGCCCAGTAAAGTGCTGACACGGCGTGCACACAACGCGCAGCTTGTCGCCCTTGCTCGCGCCCGCCGCCTCGCCGCCGCCGCCGACGCGCAGCTCCCGCTCCTCCCACCAGTCGAGCTCGGTCACCTCGGTGTCGGCGACGCCAATATTGGACTGGAACCACTCCTTGTTACCGAGCGGGGCGAAGAAGTGGATCGAGCCTGCGGGCTGGGCGTGGTAGAGCTTCTTGAGAGTCGGGATGTCGAGGTGGTCGTCTGCAAGGGCGAGGGCGAGTGAGGACGTTGTGTCGGAGGTTCTCTGTGCTCCTTGGCACTGCACATGATCGAGAAAGAGATGGAGAGGAACGCACAGTGGTTGTGCGAGATGACGACGGCGTCGACAGGTGGCAGCTCGTCGAGCGCGACGGGCGGCTTGGTGACACGGGCTGGGCCGACCCCTGTTTCTCGTCTGAGCGTCAGGACGTCGCACAAGGTACTCGGGACGTCTCGAGGGAAAGAAGGACGCACACTGGCTCGGCGAGCACCGATGACTCCAGACAGGGTCGAACAGGACCCGGAAGCCGCGCCGCTCCTCGCCCTCTTGCCCTGCCTGCCGCGCACCCGCCGGGAACTCGACGAGGAAGCACGCATGGCCGAGCCACGTCGTCTTGAGGTCGGCGTACCAGGCGTCGCGCTCGTCGGGCGAGAGCGAAGGAGGCGGGGCGAAGTCGGGCTGGCGGCGCTGCGGGAGGAGGTCGGCCGAGGGAACAGGGTGCGTCTCCCAGCTCTTGTAGGCGTTCCAGAGGGTCGAAGGGCCGCGCCCAGGGTCCTGCAGGGCGATGAGAGGGCGAGTGGAGGTCAGCTCGAGCGGCTCCGAGTCGGGAGGGTTCGACGAGGAGGCGGGGGAGAAGGAACGCACCCGGAAGCTGTCCCACGGGTTGACGAACCCTCCACCTTTCTTGTGGTGCGCCTTGTCGCCGCCGATAGCCTGGGACGGGTCGCCGGGAGCGGAAGCGGCGCCTTGAAGAGAGGATGAGGCGGTGACGACGACGGGAGCTGCCATGGCGGCGAGGTAGCGGCTGCCGGTGCGCGCAGAGGTGAAGAAGGCTCTCATCGCAGCCTGGTGCGGGAAGAGCTGGCGGCGAGCGAGCACGAGGAGGGACAGCAAGAGGTCCGCCGAGGGCCCGAGGTTGGCAGTGCGGGGTTCGGCAAGCGGATTAGCTTTGCCTTACGGTCGCTGGCTTAGTAATTTTGTATTGCCAGGCGACCTCGCCGCTTGGACCTCGTACGAGGCCCTCGCCGTCGCTCTCGAACGTGAGCACAAGCTAGCTCGGCTCGCTTGTATTTTGCACGAGAGCACGCGCGGAAAAGCTGCGGCAAAGTTGCACAACAAGCGCTCCAAGCCGTCCTCCTCCTCCTCCTCCTCGCAACTCATGGGCCGCTCTACGCACCCCTGAACCTGGCAGTCTCGTTCCCCTGCTCCATCCACACGAGCGTCGCCTCTCCTGCGCCCGCCGGACCCTCGACGAGCCTCTTGCCGTCGAAAAGGGCCCTCGCCCGCTCTGCGTCGGCCCTCGTCGAGTACGTCACGCGCGCCCATCGCCGCGCCGACCTGCCGCCCGGCTTCTCCTCGACAACGATCTGCTGCCGCCTCGACACGGGCGGCGCCTCGGCGCGCTGCTGCTGCTGCTGCACCGCCGTCGGGCGGAACTCGCCGCGCCGGACGAGCGCGTCGAGCTGGTCGAGGTGCGCCGCGCTCGACAGGCTCGAGAAGACGGACGGCCCGCTGAGGAGGTACGTCTTGAGGACGACGTCGGTCGCGTAGGGCGGCAGGCGGTGCACCTCCATCGTGACGAAGCCGACGACGCGCGGCTGAGCTGCGGGCTGGGCGGGGCCGGCGACGGCGAGTGCGGGTGCGGCCGCGACCGAGGGCTCGCTCGCGCTCGGCACGAAGGGCGAGGCGACTCGGCCGACAGAGTGCCTTGGCGAGGCGGAACTTGATGCCTGCGAGGCCGAGACGGTCGAGCGCGACGGGTCGAGCGTGCTCGAGACGGACGGCGCCCAGCCAGGGCGCACCGCCGTGGTCTGCTGCGCCGACAGCGGGAGCGATGACGAAGGCGAGTAGGGTGCGGGCGAGGCGGACGAGGCGAGAGAGCGAGGGGTGGACGAGGGAGGGCGAGGGCGATCGGCGGGTGGGGGCGGCGGACGAGCGAGCGACGGCAGCCGCGACCGATCCGTCGGTCGGGGCATAGCTGCAGTTGCCCTCGGCGTCGAGCTGATGTCGCTCGGCGAGGCCGAGCCGAGCGACTGCGCCGCGCTCCAGGCGCTCCCGCCCGCAGCGGGACTCGCCGTTCTCGACGGCGCTGAGGCCTCGGCTGCGCCCGGCCGAGCGCTCGGGCCAGGCAGGCGAGAGGTTGAGAGCGATGGCAGGTCCGCTGACGAGACCGGCGCGGCGGCTGCGGGCCGTTGTGCGCCTCGCTCGGCCGCCGGACCGAGCCGTGCCGCTGCGCGCGGTGCCGAGCCGGAAGCCGAGGGCGTGGCTGCTGCATCGACGGCGAGCGACGTTGGTGTGCTGCTGAAGGCGGCGAAGGGCGGCTCGAGGGTGGTCCTGGGCTGAGAGGCTTGCCGAGGGACGGCCGAAAGGTGCGGCGGGCGGTCCCTGGTGACGGGCGAGGTCGAGCGTGGTGGCGCGGCGGCCCTTGATGCCGGCAGGAGGTAGGCGAGTGGGTGATCGACCGCCTCGGGCCCGAAGGAGGTGTAGAGAGCGGGTGGGCGGGCGTGAGGTGCGGGTCGAGGTGCAGGCGGGTCGGTCGCGCGCTCGGCCGCCGGAAGGAACGAGCCGGGCGCCACGGCTGTGGCAGCAACGGCTGACCCAGGCGTCGACGACGACGAGGCCGGCCGGCTCATCTCGAGCGACGACTGCGGGAGGCCGTCCGTGACGGCCTTGGGCTCGAGCGGCTCCTCGTCTCGGGCCGCCGGCGTACAACGTCGAGACAGCGCCGCCTCGCTCGACGCGCCGGCCGAAGACCTCGCCGCTGCACCGAGCGGCGACTCGACCGTCGGCATGGCCTTGCGCCAACCGAGCCGCCGCGCGCCGCCGACCTGACCTGACGGCGACGTCGCTGCCGCTGCTGGTCCCTCGGCCACGACGCCCGCCGGCTGCGCTGCGTCGTGAGGGGACTTGGGGCGGAGCACGTCGAGCAGGTTGATCCGCCCCGGCTGGGCCGTCGAGACGCTCGCCGCCGCTCGGGCCCCTCCTGCCCCGCCGACCGTCTCGGTCGCCGAGGCATCGCCGTGCGAGCTCGACGCCGCCGACGGCTCGCGCGTGCGAGCCGTGCTGCTCAGCAGCGAAAGCGCTGTGCGCGCGAGCGAGGCGGGAGCTGCGGTCGGCGCGGCGGCGACGGGGTGCGCACCCGCCGAGGCCGACGTGCTCGACGACGACGACGCGCCCGTCGAGGCTGGACGCACCGTGGGCACGCTCGCCGCAGGGACCGACGAGCCGATCGTGCGCGGCTTCTGCCTGCTCGCCGTGAAGTCGCGCCACGACTGGCCGATCTGGTCGGTCGACGGCGAAGTCGCCGACGCTGCGCCGCCCTGGTTGGCCGACGGTGACGATGCGGTCGGTGCAGCATGCGGTACGGGCGCCTTGACGGAGGAAGGCGGCGTCGGGACGGACAAGACGGACTCGAGGAGGAGAGAGCTGGGTCGGGGAGGGAGGACGGTCGTCGAGCGCTCGGGCTGCTCGGTTGGCGGCATCGTAGGCGGTAGAGGTAGTGGCTGACGGCCGCGGGAGGTGGCGAACTGCGCGCAGCGAGACGCCGTCAGCTGTCTGCGAGCTCACAGAGATGGAGGAGAGCTCGAGAGACGCACCTCGGCGGTGAGGCAGATCTGGCTCGGCCGCTTCGAGCGGACCTGCATCGAGACGATGCACAGCGTGTGCGCGCGGTCGCTGTACGCCTTCCACGACGTGAGACTCGTGTCGCGGCGGTACACGTACGGAAAGTCGCTGCAGAGACGCTGCTCGACGCTCTTGGTCGCGACCCACCGGTCGCGCGCCTTCATGCTGCGGAGCGTCTGGATGAGCGACTCGAAGACGTACGCCTCGTCGTCCGTCAGGCGCGACACCTCCCTCGACGGCGCCGGGATGGCCGCAGGCGGCGCAGGTGCGGGCGCAGGTGCGGGCGCGGGGCGAGGCGGCTCGAGAGCGGGCTTGGGGTCCTCGACGGGCTGCAAGACGTCGATCGGGACGGCGAGGGGCGCCATGACCATCTGGCGCTTGGCGGCGGGCTCGACGACCTGCTCCTCGGGCACGGCCGACGGCGAGCGCGGCCGCTTGACGAGGCCCGGCTCCTGGCGGTCGACGTCGGTCGGCTCTGGCGCTGGGCGAGGCGGACTCGACGGCTCCCTGTACGGCTGCGAGAGCGCTGAAGAGCCCGAGGGTGCGGCCCGACTCGGCTCGGACGATGGGTGCGCAGCTGCCGAGCGGGACGAGCCGGCCGACGTCGACGCCGGGGCGGCATCAGCGGCGCTCGCGGTTGGCGGCGGCGGCAGGACCGGCTCGTGCGGTGGCGGCGGAGGAGGAGGGGGCGGGCGACGGAGGGGTGCGTCGACGTGTACGGATGCGCGAGGTCGAGGAGGCGAAGGGGGAGGCGGCGAGGTGCGGGCGGGGCGGAAGGGTCGTGCAGGCGGCCGTTGTGCGAGTTGGGGTCGCGAGGACGTCGAAGGGACGGTCGTGAACCGCTGAGACGTGTTGCGCAGGTACTGCAGGCGCAGCAGCGAGAGTCAGCATCGGGCCGCAGGCGAGACGGTGGAGGACGAGGAGGACGCACCGAGGGATGTAAGCGAACCCAGTCTTGGCCCTGAATCGCGCCTCTCACACACTCGACGACGCCCAGGTCCACGGCTCGGACGACGTAGAGCCGCCAGGTGGACAGGTCCGGGTCGCGGTCGTAGACGTTCGAGTAGCGCTGCCGCAGCTCTTGGGCCACCATCGAGGCGAGGGCGACGCCGTTCCTCTGGCGAAGCAACGTATCGATGAGGGGCTCGAAGACGTGCGCCTCGTGCCGCGTGAGGCCGAGCGGTGCGCTCGGCGAGGGACGAGGTCCTGCGCCCGTCGGCGCTGGGCGAGGCGGGTCCTGGACGTGCTCGTCGCGCTCGACGGCGCTCCCCGCCGCTCTGTGGGAGTCGTAGGCGTGCGGCTGCCCGAAGGCGCGCGGCGCGAGGGGCTGGACGTCCTCGTAGTCGGGCAAGGGCGAGGGCGAGCGAGGACGCTTCGCGGGCGGCGGCTTGATCGGCTCGGGGTCGGCGAGGTTGTCGGGCGCGTCTGCGAGGAAGGGACGTCAGCTCTGATCTACAGGGTACAGGGAGTGCGAGAAGGGACGCACAGTCTTGCATCGGCGTGTCCTCGTCGCTGACCGGCTCTTGCGCCTGCTCGGCCTCGGCGTCCAGCGCGGCGAGCTCGTTGGCGATCCAGTCTTGCGTCTCGGTCGCTGTAGGTACAATGAGTCAGCTCGGTGCAAGGGAAGCAGGAGGGAGCGCGGCAGGGAGAGGTGGACGCACGCGCCTCGTACCGCACCATGTTGTGCTGGTCGACCTTGGCCTGCTCGAGCTCGCCCAGACACCAGTCGCGCACCTCTGGCTCGCCCTTGAGCCGGTACAGGACCCACTCGGCGGGCATGCCGTTCTCGCCTGCCGCGTGAGGGTTGGCGCCGCGCTCGAGGAGGAGGGCGAAGACGGCGAGGCGAAAGGCGGCGGGGAGGAGGAGGGCGGTGGCTGCTGCGCCGAGGAGGTTGGTGCCGTCGTAGATGGACGAGTCGAACGCGCTCAACGGAGCCTGCGTGGGCTGGCGAGGGAACGGTGGAAGGCTCGTCTGCCAGGTGGGGTTGGCGAGCTCGTCGACGACCTCGCGCAGCGACCCAGAGTGCAGGGCGTGGTGCAGGCGGTACGCGAGCAGCTTGCTCGTCTTGCGAGAGGCCGGCTGGCGCTCCATCGCGAGGGGGTGAGCTTCCTCAGGAGGACAAGGAGCGGACGAGGCGATGAACCGACGCGGCTCGTCCAAATTATTGCGCTCGCTCGCACGGCGCTGAGGCGGTCTGGACGACCGTGTAGCCGCTGAGTAACACACTCATGGCAGCCTAGACGGAGCTGCAGCGAAGACTCGAGTAGCTCTTTCAGAGCCCGCTCTCTTCCTTGCTCTCGAGCTCTCGAGGACCGCTAGCGCTCACCGCTGCAAGCTACTCCTGCATTGCATCGTCCAGTACCTCGACTTCCGGCCGCCGCTGCGCCCGGAACACTGCGACCGCCCCGCCGTCGCCCACCGCAACGACCTCGGTCCCGCCCGCACCGACAGCGAGCGCCCTCCAGTGCACCGCCCTGCGCCCGCCTGCGCCTCCCTGCGCGCCGTCGCTCGAGGACACGTCGACAACGGCGCTCGGGAGGAGCCGCGGCGCGAAGTCGTGCAGCGAGCGGTCGCGCTCGGGCGGGAAGAGAGCGCACGCGGCGGCGGCCACCTCGGCGGCGCGGGCTGTGGCGCTCGGCGGTCGACGAGCGGCGGTGGAGGTGCGAGGGGTACTGCTGATGGACTGGATGGGTGCGGCGGAAGACGAAGAAGCGGAGGGAGGGCGAGGGTCGGCGCCGAGAGGGATGGGCGAGAAGGGGCGGAAGAAGTAGAGCGCCTCGGCGGCGTCGCCGCCGGCGTCGGGCACAGGTAGAGGCGTCGCCGTCCCGAGAGCGAAGAAGGGCTCCTTCGGCCGGCCTCGCTCTGGCTCAGCGAGCGAGTGCGGCGGCGGTCGGTACCACCCGACCGAGTCGCCGACGCAGTTCTGCGACTCGACGACCGCCTCGTACAGGACCCGGAACGCGCCGTGGCTCCTCGCGTACGGCGGGAGCGCCGCCGACGGCGACAGGAGGGTCGGCGCCCCAGGCGCGTCGGGCGTCGCGACGGCAAGGCTGCGCGCTCGCTCGACCGCTGCGGCGCGGCGCTCGGCCGTGCGCGACGGCAGGACGTCGAGGACGGTCGGGGTCCACAGCTGGATGCTCGTGCGAGGCGAGAAGCGCGCGTCGGGGTGCATGATGGCGGCCTTCGAGAGGACCGTGCACGTCGTCGGCGAGGCGAAGAAGACCTGGTCCGGCCATTGGCCGGGGTGGACGGCGTACGAGGAGAAGATGGGCGAGTCGATGATGGGTGCATGAGCAAAGGGCGGCGGCGAGGGAGGGTGTCGATGCAGCGGCGTGTGCGGCCAGAAGGGCGTCGCCGAGAGGACGGCGGGCGGGAGCTGCCACAGCTTGATGAAGCCGTCGTTGCCGGCCGAGACGATGATGGGGAGGGTAGCGTGAAAGTCCTGTTGCAGTGTACGAAGCGTCAGAGCCGATGCAGACGTAGAGAGAGCGCGAGAGGGAGGAGAGAGCGACGCACGCACGACATGACGGCCTTCTCGTGCCCGCCCTCGGCGAGCACGCCCAACAGCTCTCCCTCGACCCTCGGCCTACTCGTGCGCCGTCCCTCGGCCTCGCGGATGCGCTCCTCGACCTTGCTCTGCGGCCCGACCTTGGCCCTGCCGCCCTTCTTCCCGCCGCCCGTCTCGCCGGTGCTCCCGCCCGCAGGTCGACGCGCTCGGCGCGAGACGGCGGCGTCCGAGCTCCAGGGCAGCGTCGGGTCCCACAGGCGGATCGTCTTGTCCTCGCTCGCTGAGGCGAGAAGGTGCGGGTACGAGGGGTGGAAGGCGAGGTGGTGGAGCGTCTGCGGGCGAGCAAAGGAGGGAGGGAAGGAGAGCAGCTCGTCAGCTCGAAGCTTCAACGACAAGGTAGGAGAGAGGGAGCGAGATGCAGACGCACGCCGCCGTGACCGGTGATCGTGCGGTCCTTGTGCAGCACCCACTCGCCCGACGCTCGACGGCCGACGAGGAAGACGTCGACGACGCGCCCTCGGCCTGCGACGGCGATCATAGGCGTGTACGGGTGCGTCGAGATGTTGACCGACCAGGCGCAGGAGAGGTACTCCTCCTTGTCGCGCTGCGAGGAGGGCCCGAGTCAGCGGCGGCAGGGGTGCGAGCGCAGAGAGGGACCGACGCACATGTGACGGGTACAGCGTTGCGGCGCTCTTGTGCGAGGCGAGGTGGGCGAGCTTGGTCGGGCTTGAGGAGGTCGACGCTGAGCCGAGGTGGTAGAGGTCGACCTGCGGGCGAGCGAGGAGGTGAGCGGGGAAGGGCGGGAGCGACGCGGCGAGAACGGACGCACCTTGCTGCCGCCGACGATGGCGATAATGCCCGACATGTAGTCGAGCCCGGGAAGGTGGGCGTGCGGGAAGAAGGCGGCCGAGTGGTAGTCCTGCAGGGGAGAAAGCCGTCAGCGCGAGGAGGACGAGGCGAGCGAAGGAGAGAAAGGACGCACGGTCAACGTCTCCTTCTCCTTGCCCTTGCCCTTGTTACTCGGCTTCGGCACCTCGAGCTCGTCGCGCGCCCAGATCCACTCCCACCGCGCTCCCTCGGGCTCGCGCAGCGTGCGCTGCTCCTCGACCCTCTTCCTGCGCTCGGCCGCCCTCCTCGCCGCGTCAGCCTCCTGCTGGGCCGTACGAGACGACGCATCCTTCCACCCGGGAGGCGGTGCCGGGTGCCGTGTCGGCGCGTGGTTGAGGATGTTGAACTCAAGGTGAGGGTGGGGGAGGGGGTGGTTGCGCGAGACGGCTGCGGGGTCGACGGTCGTGCGAGGGGTCTTGGGCGGGGAAGGGGCGCCGGCTTGTACGTGTTGGCGAGCGCGCGCCGGGCGAATGGCGGGGCGGAACGGCGTCGAGGCGGGCGGAGGAAGGTTGGACGAGCGGGCGGCGGGAGGTGTCGCTCGTGGGTCGTGCGAGGACGCGCCGCTGTCGAGCTCGATCGACGAGTCGGACAACGAGCTTGATGAGGAGGCTGACGAGTCGTCGTCGTCCGCGAAGCCGGCGTCGTCGGCGAGGGCGTGGTAGTTGGACCGGTCGACCATGGCGCCGCCGGGCGCGCGACTCGGCGCACACTTGCGCGCCGTACTCCTCGATAGGCCGTGAGGTCGAGTGAGGCTCGTCTCGGCGTCCGCGTGGCCGCTGCTGGTCATGGTCGCGTCCGACTCGTCGCCGTTGTCATCGAGCGAGGAGGCCTTCGAGGAGGGGGCGGCGAAGGGGGTTGGTCGAGCCGTCTCGCGCGAGTGAGGGGCCTGCGAGCTGTTTGTGCTTGAATGTGTCAGCCTGTGGAGGCGCCCAGATGGCAGAGAGGAGAGTGGACGCACCTTGGAGCTGCCTGGTCCGAGGTCGCCTCGCCCGCCCGCCCAAGCATGTCGGGACCGTGTTGGGGAGCTCGCCACCGTGTGCGAAGCTTGATGAGAGGCTCGCGCAGCTGCACAGAGGCGCAAGAGGCGGAGCGAGGTGCGAATCGTGGCTCAACGACGAGCCGGCTCGTCGTCGTCCTCTCGACACTCTCTCCGGCTCGCTCAAGCAGCCAGCTCGACACACGGACCGACTCATGGTGCGTCTTCGTCTCCCTCGAGCCAAGCCGCAGCTGACCCGAGAGGCGTGCGCCCGCAGACGGCGCTGTTCAACTTCGAGTCGCTCCTCCTCGTCATCCTCCTCATCATCTGCACCTGCACCTACGCAAGAGGCACCGCCCCAGGGCTCATCGACCGCAACAAAAACGGGTGCGTCCCCCTTTCAGCCCCTCTCGGCGGGATTGCGAGGGTGCGAGGGTGTGAGGTGGAGCCCTGAGGTGATGAGAGCTCTTGCTCGCCGGCTGGGCTCTGCGGGAGCATGGACGCTCTCTGCTGCACCTGGAGAAGGTGCCTTGATACACTGACAGCCAACCGCATGTCCTCGACCCGAGCGAGCCCTTGCTGACCTCCCTCGCCTCCTCCTCCCCCTCCCCTCGTCTCGTACGCGCAGCTTCCTCGGCATCTTCTTCAAGTTTGCGCGGATAGGTGCGCTGGACTCGGCCTCTCGGCACCATGATGTCGCTCTACCTGCACGAGAAGGGCTGCTGACAGCTGTGCCGCCCTTGCCCGCTCGCAGGAGAGCGCCTCTCGCCCTACGTCGCCCTCGCCTGCATCGTCATGGGCTTCCGCATCCTCCTCAACTAGACCTCGACAGGAACGCTGCAGTGTACATATGCGCGAGGAGGAAGGCCGGGCGAGGAGCGAGGTCGACAGCGACTCTCTGCTTCACGCTCGAACCGCTGTTTCTGCTTCTGCTCGCTCTTCTGGGCCTCGCGCTCGTCGTTCCCGCTTTCCTTCTCGCTTCCCGCTTCGTCAGAATCCTGAAACACTCGCCTCAGCCTCCTGTCCGCCGGGGTGCACGCGCCGGCACGTCCACGGACTTCCCGCCGCTCGCACCCTGCGCCGCCTCCTCTCGTCTTCTGCCGCTCACCCGACCCTCTCGACCTCGTGCAGCTCTCGCGCCAGCTCGCCGGCACACGCTCACCATGAGCAATCCAGCGCACAAGTACGCGCCGTTCAACCCGAACCACGCCGACGGCTCGGACGGCGACAGCGCGGGCAGCATCGTCATGCGCACGAGCATCAACAAGGCGGCGCTCAAGGACATGGAGCGCGCCGTGTTTGCGGGCAAGAAGGCTATCTGGCCCCTCTTCTTCGCGACGCTGGTCGTCGGCGTTAGCACGAGCGTCTGGGGCTTGCTCAAGGAGAAGGGCGACCGTGCGTCCAGCTCTCTCTCCTTCTCCTCGCCGAACAGCTAGCTGACGAGGCTTGACGCAGTGCGCAGTATCTTCATCATCGTCCTCATCGGCTGGGGCGTCCTGTTCGGCATCGAGATGAGCCCGACCTTCCCCTCGCCGAGGCTCTCGAGGCTCTCGCGCTGACGCTCATCCTCCTCGCAGGGCTTCATGCTCAACGAGCTGTCGACCGTGCGCCGCTCGCACCACCCGATCATCGTCCTGCGGCTGTGCTTCATCTTTGGCGTGCGTTCTCTCCCTCTCCGCCTTCCTCCTCTCGCATCGAGCTGACGACCTCCTTCGCTCGCAGGGCTGGTTCACGGGCTACCTCATCGCGACCTGCGTCCTCGTCGGCGTGTGGATGTACCAGGACCGATTCGCGGGCTCGCACACGCTCGCCTGGGCTCTCCTCATCGTGCGTCGCTCCCTCCTCGCGCACTCTCCTCGCTCGCACGTGCTGACACCCAACCTCTGCAGATTCAAGGCCTCCTCTGCGCCGCCGTCATCGTCGCCTTCGTCCTATATGTCCAGCTGTACAGCCGCAAGATCAAGAAGCTCCAGATGCGCGCGACCCTCGTCACGCCCGGCAAGACGGAGCAGATCGCCTCGGCCGTCGGCAGCATGCGCCGCAAGGTCTCGCGCCTGTCGCAGCGCTCGACCAGGTCGGCCAAATCGTCTACGTCGTCGAGGCGGGCCAAGGACGGCGCGGCGCCGTCGAGGCGCAGCTCGAGAGCGCCGACGCTCGTCGGCTCCACGGCGTCGAAGCGCTCGTCGACCCAGGTTCCGAGCGACAGCGGGACCGACACGGACGACGGCTACTCGGACCGTGCCCGCAGCAAGAAGAGCCAGGGCGTCGGGTCGGGCAAGAGCGGCGGCGACGAGACGGACGATGGGTACTCGAGCGGCGCAGGGTCGACGTCGGGCTCGGACGACACGCTCATCGGCGCTCACGACCAGCGGAGCTACGGCGCGCAGGCTCGCGCACCGGCGTCTAAAGTGTCGCGCTCGGCGTCGGCGGCCTCGGCCAGCTCGTACTCGTCGAGCCGGGCTTACGACGACCCGACTACCTCGTCCGGCGCGCCCATTCCTGCCTCCCTGCGCCCCGGCTCGCCAACATCGTCGCCTTCCAGCTCTCGACCTACCTCGCCCGTCTACCGTTCGACCTCCATGTCGTCGTCCTCGTCAACTCGTCCGGGCACCATCCCCGTCCTCATGCGCGGTCCCTCGGGTACAACGAGTGCGTTGTTCGACCCTGTCACGAGCCGATACGTCTCGTACTCAACGTGCCCCGAGACAGGACTCGCGCCGGCGTCGGCAAGACCGACCAACCCGTACCTCGCTCGGGCCCCTCCTTCGACCTCGCCGTACCCCTCTCAGCGCTCGCCGACGCCCGCCTACTCGCCCGCTCCTCCACCCTCCTCCTACATCGCCTATTCCCCGCCGAGCTCGCCCGCGCCGCCCGACCGCTCGCCCCCGCTCAACTAAACTCGAGCGTCCGCCCAATCTCGCACTCCCGGCGTCGGAACGCGCTCTCCCCCTCCTCCTTCCTCCTCGGCACCACCGCCCGCCGCCTCTCGGTACTCGCCTCCGCCCTCGTATCCCGTCGGGCGGTCTTCAACGACGTCGACGGCGCGGTCGGCGTACCCGGCGTCGACGGGCGGTCAAGGAGCGGTTCGAGCGCCGCTCGCGGTGACGAACCCGGATGCGCTGCCCTACATGCCGTTGTACCATCAGTAGAGTCTCCTGCACTGCCCCTTGACACGAGCAAAGATGGGCGAGAGCTACGAGAGCGCGAGCGGCCTTCTCAAGTTGGGTCGAGCGGGCGACGAGCGCGCGCTCTTCCTGCCGGCCCTGTTCCTCTCGAGCGTGCTGCCTGGACCTCATCGAGTGCGCCCTGAACGAGGCAAGGCGCGCGAAGGGCTGTGGGCGGCGCAATCGTCGTCTG
>Ga0308169_10001609_pt1 | contig 25753 bp, 21 predicted proteins | sample PhyBR1_2_FD_202139 | JGI IMG/M metagenome (GOLD analysis project Ga0308169, IMG submission 202139) | Phyllosphere microbial communities from UC Gill Tract Community Farm, Albany, California, United States - DLSLSB.R1 | ecosystem: Host-associated > Plants > Phyllosphere > Unclassified | place...
GCGGCCATCGTGCCGGCCGCCCGGCCGCTGGTGGCGCCCCCGCCCGAGCAGGTCGCACTGGGCCGTCGGCTGTTCCTCGACACCCGCCTGTCCCGGCCCGCCGGCACCAGCTGCGCGAGCTGCCACGACCCCGCCCAGGCCTTCAGCGCCTTCAACGGCGGGCGCGACGGCGTCGCCGGCGGCAGCGTGCGCGCCCGCCTGGGCACGCGCAACCCGCCCTCGCTGACCTACCTGCGCTACCTCCCGCCGCTGTACTTCTACCAGGACGACGACGCCCCGGCGCCCGCCCCCTTCGGCGGCCTCATGCTCGACGGCCGCGTCGACACCCTGGCCGCCCAGGCACGCGAGCCGCTGCTCGCGCGCCACGAGATGAACCTGCGCTCGCCCCGCGCGGCCGCGCGACGCTTGCGCGAGGCCGGCTACGAGCGCGACTTCGAGCGCCTGTTCGGCCCCGGCGTGCTGCGCGACCCGAAGCGCGCGCTCGAGGCCTTCGGCCTGGGCCTGCAGGCCTACCTGCAGAGCGACGAGCTCGCGCCCTTCGACTCGCGCTTCGACGAGTTCCTGCGCGGACGCGCCGCCCTGAGCCCGCGCGAGCAGCGCGGCCTGGCGATCTTCCGCCACCCCGACCAGGGCAACTGCGCCTCGTGCCACAGCGTGAGCGCGACCTCCAGCCAGCCCGCGCGGTCGCTGTTCACCGACTTCGGCTACGAGGCCCTGGGCGTGCCGCGCAACCGCGCATTGCCGGCCAACGCCAGCGCCGGCGCCCACGACCTGGGCCTGTGCCGCACGGCGCGCGCGCGCCACTGGCCCGAGGCCGATGCCTGGTGCGGCTACTTCCGCACGCCCAGCCTGCGCAACGTGGCGGTGCGCCAGCGCTTCATGCACAACGGCGTGTTCACCTCGCTGCGCCAGGCGGTGCGCTTCTACGCCACGCGCTCGACCGATCCGGGGGCGTGGTACGGCGCCCACCCGGTGTTCGACGACCTGCCCGAGGCCCTGCGCGGCAACGTCAACACCGTGAGCACCCCGCTCAACCGCCGCCCCGGCGCCACCCCGGCGCTCGACGAGGACGACATCGACGCCCTGGTCGCCTTCCTGGGCACCCTGACCGACCGACGCTACGCGGTGCCGGCGGCGGCGGCGCGACCGGTGCCCTGAGCCGGCCGTCGGCAATCCGGCGATATGGCCATGGGATGACCGCCTATTCGAGGGAAAGGATGCCGCCGGGACCGCGAGACTCGGGGGGATCGGCACGATGCGGCATGGCGCCGCTCGGCCGCATGCCCGCCGCCAGGAGCCCATGCCTTGACCCTTTCCGCCCGCGCCGCCGACACCCAGGATCCCGAAGAGCAGGATCGCCTGCGCGCGCTCGAGGCCCTGCAGATCCTGGACACGCCGCCCGAGGAGGTCTTCGACGACCTGGCCTGGCTGGCCGGACGGATGTGCGAGGCGCCGACCAGCCTGATCACGCTGGTGGCGGCCGAGCACCTGTGGTTCAAGGCGCGCTGCGGGATCGACGCCGATCTGATGGCGCGCGACGAGACCTTCTGCGCCCATGCGCTCAACCAGGATGACATCCTGGAGATTCCCGACACCCACCTCGACCCGCGCTTCACGCGTCACCCGCTGGTCGTCGGAGCGCCCCACGTGCGCTTCTATGCCGGCGCGCTGGTGCGCGGCGCCGGTGGCCACCGGCTGGGCACGCTGTGCGTCCTCGACATCCGGCCACGCGAACTCACCGAGCTCCAGCGCGAAGGCCTGCGGCGGCTGGCCCGACGGGCCAGCGAGGCGCTGGAGACGCGGCGGCAGCGGCTGCTGGCGCAGAGCCGCGAGTCGGCCATCGCCGAACTGCTCGACGTGCTGCCCGACGGCGTGGTGACCTGCGATGCGACGGGCGCGCTGCGCGAGTTCAACGCGACCTCGCGCGACTGGCACGGCGTCGACGCGCGCCGCTGTCCGCCGGAGGACTGGGCGCGCCATTTCGATCTCTACGACGAGCGCGGCGAGACCCTGCTGGAACCGGCGCAGATCCCGCTGGTGCGGGCCTGGAAGGGCGAGCGCGTGCGGGGCCAGACCATCGTCATCGGCCGGCCCGACCGGCCACCACGCAGCGTGAGCTGCAATGCCAATCCGCTGCTGGGGGTCGATGGCGCCATCCTGGGCGCGGTCTGCACCATGCACGACGTCACGGTCCAGATCCGGTTCGCCCAGCTGATGGAGCGCATGGCGCTGACCGACGAGCTGACCCGCCTGCCCAACCGCGCCGCCTGGTTCGCCGAGCTCGACCAGGCCGTGGCCTGGGGCCGGCGCAGCAACCACGTCGTCGCCGTGATGTTCATGGATCTCAACGGCTTCAAGCAGATCAACGACGTCTTCGGCCATGCGGCGGGCGACGAGGTGCTGCGCCAGTTCGGCCAGCGGCTGCGCGAGACCTGCCGCCATGGCGAATTCATCGCCCGCCTGTCGGGCGACGAGTTCGTGATCTGCGCCCATGGCCTGGGCGACGACAGTCCCGACCCGGCGCGGATCGCCGATCGCAGCCATGGCTGCCGACATGGTGTGGGAGGGCCAGCGCATCCCCGTGCGCTGCAGCATCGGCTTCGCCATCGAGCGGGGTCCGGAGGTCGATGCGACCCGGCTGATGGAGAAGGCCGACCAGGCGATGTATGCCGCCAAGCGCGACAAGACGCCGGAGCTCACGGCCGCGCTGGCGACGATGCCCCTGGGGTGAATCGGACGTGCCCGATCCGGGCACCGCGCGGCATGGCCGCCGCGCGTGGCGACCGCCGAGCCCCGCTCAGGCCTGGCGCCGCTGCGCGCCCAGCCGGTCGTTGTCGAGGTACTGCGCCGCCGTGTCCAGGTCGGCCCCGGCCACGCCGCAGGCCGCGAAGTGGTCGCGCCAGCCGTCGACCGTGGCGGCGATCTCGCGCACGATCGCGCGCGCCGCCGGGGCCTTGAGTCCGAACGCGGTGGCCTGCGACAGGGCGTTGTCCAGGCTCGATACGGCACCGTCGCGGCCGACCGCCATGGCCTGGTAGCCGAGGCCGCTCAGGCCGGGCACGATGTCGAACGCGGGCGACAGGCCCCAGTGGCCGTCGTCCCGGCGCAGCAGGACGTGGTTCTTCTCGTGGTCGTCGGTGTTGTCGATCAGGATGTTGAAGACCATGCGCCGGAACAGCTGCGCCTGCTGGCGCGCGATGTCGTCGGCGCGGCAGAGTCGGCGCAGTTGCTGGGCGAGCTGCGGATAGCCGAAGTCCTCGCCCACGGCGCGCAAGGCGACATGGGCCGAGATCGCATGCACGCGCCGCCCCGCGACCCGGTCGAAGCGCCGCACCGCCACGGCATGGCGGCCGCGCACCGGCAGGGCGCGCGTCGTCGCCACGTCGATGCCGCAATGCGCGGCCAGGGTCATGGCCGCGTGCTCGATCAGCGGCGTGTCCTCGTCCTCGCCCTCGCCGAACTTGACCAGCCAGGGCTCGCCATCGATTGCCACCAGCGACTTCGGCCGCGCGCCACCCAGCGACACGCCGGGCCGCAGCAGGCGCCGCTCCAGCTCGGGCACCGGCTCGTTGGCCATCACCTTGCGCACCACCTCCTGCATGGCCGGCAGGTCGCCGAGGACGGGCACCGGCGTGGCCGGCCAGGGATCGTAGGCATCGGGGCGCTGGCTCACGCCCAGCGCGCCATGGCGGTCCGGCCCGGCGAACAGCAGGAATTCGAGCAGCGACAGCCGGGGCGTGCGCTCGAACTTGCGGATCACGCGCTCGCCCCAGCGGTCGGGCCGGGCATCGTCGACGGCGCCGGCGGCTTCCTGCTTGCGCGGTGGCACGAACAGGGTGTCGATCAGGGGCAGGTCCTCGCTCAGCGCATGGCCGTGGCGCAGCCATGCGGGGTCGTAGCGCAGCGCCACGGCCTGGCCGTTCAGGGCCAGCGAGAGGCGTCCGACCAGCGCCGGCTGGGCCGGCGTCGTCAGCATCCAGAGCGACAACTCGTCGCGCGGCACATAGGGCGAGGGCGGATGCTCAACCATGGCCGTCGTCGTCGTCGCCGCCGGCGGGCTGGGTGCCACGCGCGCCCCGACGCGTCGCCGCGCGCACGTCGCCCTCCAGCGCCGCCACGTCGTGGCGCGGATCGGCCAGCATGCCCAGGGCATCGTGGCGCTGCACCAGCCAGAGCGCCGTGGCGTAGACCCCCATGGCCACGGAGGGATCGCCGCGCTCGAGCTTCATCAGCGTCGGGACCGAGACATCGAGCCGCAGCGCCCAGGCCCGCAGCGACTGCTTGCGCCGCTTGCGCGCGACCGCCAGGTCGGCGCCGAGGCGGACCAGCGCCACGCCGACCGCCGAAGGCAGTCGATCGAGGGCATCGGAACGGGAAGACATTCAAGCAAGATTGAACGAATTCGGGGTTTTGTGCAACCCTGATTGAACAGATTCCGTTCGATCGAGCGACGTGTCGCTGTCTCAGGTGATCGGATGCGTCCGATTCCCGGCCGCTTCCGGGCCGGCCGGGGCACCCGCCGCTGCCTCGTCCTCGGCCAGCACCCGGGTCTGCAGCCAATGGTCGAAGCTGCCGGCCCTGGTCGCCGTCGGCGCGGATGTCGCCGGCGCGATGGGCTGCGTGGCGAAGAACGAGGCCAGCAGGGCGATGCCGTCCCCGGCGCTGGCCACCAGGCGCGCCGAACAGCCGAGCATCAGGTTGAGCGGCATGCCGAAGTCCTCGACCGCCATGCCGCTGTCGCACTCCCGCAGCATGCCCAGCGCGTCGGGCGCGCAGCGACGGGTGGCCGAGACCCGCTCGGCATAGCTCAGCGTGGAGGCGCCATAGCCCACGATGGGCAGGCGCAGCGCGGCGGCGAAGCCGACCTCGAACGCGGTGCCCGAGTCGGGCTCGTGCCCGCGCCATTCCTGCAGGTCGGCCAGCACGCCATCGGCTTCGCGCAGCATCCGGGTATTGGCGGCATGGATGCGCCGGGCCAGCGGCTCGTCGGCGGCGCCGCCGCAGTCGTCGGTCGGCAGCAGGGCCCGCAGGCCATGGCGCTCGCAGAGCTCGGCCAGCCCGGCCAGGTGCTCGCGCGCGTCGGGACGGAAGACGGCGGGACCGGCGAGGTAGATCCGGGGCCGGGACGTCCGCAGCGATGGCGGCGGGGGGGTGGCGATGATCGTCAAGGCAGGGATCCTCGTGGCGCGAACCGTGATGCGAAGTCCGCATGCTAACGGCCGTGCGGCCTCTGCGATCCGCCGTCAGCGCGATCGCTGCGCGATCACGATCTCGTGGATGAACTGCAGCTTGGCGACGGCGCGGAAGGGCAGCACGAAGGGATAGGCGTCGGGCTGGCCCATGCTGCGCGACAGCTCGTTCATGACCTGGGTCAGCTGCACCCAGGCATTGAGCATCTCCAGGAATTCCCCGGCGCCCGCGACGTCACGGCGCCAGAGGTAGTTGCCATCCAGCGGCTCGGATTCGGTGGTGGTCTCGTCGACCGCGATGCCGAAACTCGCGGCGGTATCGACCGTGTCGACGATGTGCAGGTAGTGCGACCAGGTCTCGGCCCAGTCCTCCCACGGATGGGCCGATGCGTAGCTGCTGAGGTAGGTGGCGGCCCAGGCCGGCGGCGGGCCGTCGCGGTAGTACTGCTGCAGCGCCTTGGCATAGTCCATCCGCTCGTCGCCGAACAGGGCGCGGAAGTGTTCCAGGCGCACGATGTCGAAGCGCACCAGCCGGTCCCAGTAGTAGTGGCCGATCTCGTGGCGGAAGTGTCCGAGCAGGGTGCGGTAGGGCTCGCCCATGGCGGCGCGGATCGCCTCGCGCTGGGCATCGTCGGCCTCGACCACGTTCAAGGTGATCACGCCGTCGAAGTGCCCCGTCATCACCGGCGGGCCGCCCGGCACCTGTTCGAGCATGTCGAAGGCGATGCCCGGATGCGTGGGTGTCTTCACCTCCACCGGCAGCCGCAGCGCCAGCAACTGGCTGAGCAGGCGCCGCTTGGCGGTCTCGAGTTCGCGCCACCGGTGGCGGTTGAGCGGCGTGTGGACATCGAACATGCGCCGGTTGAGCCGGCAGGCCAGGCAGGGCGTCTCCAGGTGGCCGAGCTGGTCCTGCGGCTCGTGCGAGGCCACCAGCCAGTTGCAGGCCGAGGCGCTCTGGCGGTTGACGCAGAACCGGAACAGCGCGCCACCGGACTCGCCGACGATGCGCCAGAGGGCCGGCGCCGGGCCCGGTGTCAGGGCCACCATGGTCAGCCGCCCGGGCTCGTAGCCCAGCTGGCTGCCGCAATTGACGCATTGCGTGTTGCGCAGGAAGACCGGACGGCCGCATTGGCACTTGTAGACGCGTCGGACGACGGGGGACTTGAGGTGCGGCATGACGGATCCGGGGGAAGGGAGGATGGCGGCCGGCAGCGACCGGTCCGTTGGGATCTCCGTGTCGGCAACGCTGCGGGGCACTATCGCCGCCGCCGACGGTGCCCGGTGCAGGACCGGCGCTCTTTCGGCGTCCGATGACGCGCCACCAGGGCCTCGATGAGCACCGGGTTTGCAACTAAACTTCCGCGACTTTTTCGATGGAAAGCGCCATGAACCTGCCTGCACATCAGCTGACGATGACCGTCCTCATGACGCCCGACATGGCCAACTTCGCCGGCAACGTGCACGGCGGCACGATCCTGAAGTTCCTCGACCAGGTCGCCTATGCCTGCGCCAGCCGCTATGCGGGTCGTTATGTCGTCACGCTGTCGGTCGACCAGGTGATGTTCCGCGAGCCGATCAACGTCGGCGAACTGGTGACCTTCAAGGCATCGATCAACCACACCGGCACCTCGTCGATGGAGGTGGGCATCAAGGTGCTGGCCGAGAACATCCGCACGCAGGAGACCCGCCACGCCAACAGCTGCTTCTTCACCATGGTGGCGGTGGACGACGACCGCAAGCCCACGCCGGTGCCGCCGCTGCGGCCGTTCTCGCCGGAGGAGCGCCGGCGGCACGCGGCGGCCGAACTGAGGAAGCAGCTGCGCCAGGAATACCGCAGCCGCTTCGAGGCCGCGCGCAACGTGGTGCCGCCACGGCTGCCGGGCATGAAGGCGGTCGACGGCGCGGCGCCGGCGGACGGCGCGCGGTCCTGAGGCGGGCGCCGGATCGCGCGGATCAGGCGACCGTCAGCACGGCCTTCAGGTCCCGGGCCAGCGAGCGCCAGCGGATCGAGCTGTTCTGCGCGTTGCGGTAGTCGCCGCGCAGCAGCATCGAGAAGCACTCGATGACCGATCGCCAGGTCTCGCCGGCATAGAGCCGCTCGCGGCCCTGCAGCTGGCGGATCGCGTGGCCGTAGACCTCCAGCGCACGGGCGCGGTCGAACAGCGGGAAGACCTTCTCGACGCCCGTCGGGATCTGCTGGACGATCTCGCGCATCTGGGTGGTGGCCGTCAGGTAGGTCCGGTTCTCGATCCGGAGGTCGGAGGTCGACTTGCCGCGGGCCGACGCCGCGCCGTTGCCGAACAGGTTGTTGGCATGCTGCCGGTAGCCGGCGAGCGGTTCGGCGATTTCGACGGTGTGGCCGAGCGTCTGCGCCAGGAAGAAGACCCAGCGGTCGTGGGCGATGAGATGGCGCGCGTCGATGTAGTCGATGAAGCGTTGGTCCGATCGCACGACCTCCAGGATGCGCCGGTCGAACAGCAGCGAGAAGCCCCAGAAGGTCTGCCAGACGTCGTAGGCCAGCTGGCGCTTCACGCCGGTGCGCCGGATGCCCTGGTCGAACAGGCCGACGTGCTCGCCGCTGGCGTCGATCAGATCGGCCTGGTGGGCGATCTGCGTGATGCCCGGGATCGACATGTAGGTCGCGCAGGTCTCCAGCTTGGCCGGATACCAGATGTCGTCCTGGTCGCAGAACGCGATCCAGTCGCCCCGGGTGAGCGGCGTCACCGACAGGAAGTTCTCCCGGTAGCCCTTGCCGGGATCGTTCAGGTTGACGATGACCGGAAATGGCGCGGTGCGCTCGAACTTGCGGATGATCTCCCGCGTGCGGTCGCCCGAGGCGTCGTCCGATATCACCAGCTCCAGCGGCCGCTTGGTCTGGCCGGCCAGGCTGGCGAGCTGCTTCTCCAGGAAGGCCTCGCCGTTGTGCGTGGCGAGCACGATGGATATCGTGGGATCAAACGTGGCCATGGGCGTTCTCGGTCGGGGTACAGGTCGACTTGATGATCCGACAGCTTCGCCCCCGCCCCCCTGAGAGGCATCCTAATTCTGGAGATTCCTGTTTCTTTATGTCTGCGTGTGACGTTCCGGCGGCGCCGTCCCGGGCGGTCTCAGTGACCGGCCAGCCGCAGTCCCACCAGCGCGATCACCAGCAGGCCCAGCAGCACGGTGGCGCATTGCCAGAACCTCACCGGATCGCGCTCGATCAGCGGCGGCGGTCGCGATTCCAGGAACTCGCGCCCCGGTGCGCGCAGGTCGTGGACGAACTCGGAGACGACCGCCTGGCGCCGGCGCGGCTGTGGCTGCAGGGCCTTGTGCAGGACGGCGTCCAGCCAGGCGGGCAGGTCCGGGCGGAAGTGGCGCAGCGGCACGTAGCGCAGGCGGGTCGCGTCGGCCGATGTGCGCACGCGCGTGGCGTGGAGTCCGTAGGGCAGCTGGCCGGCCAGCATCTGGTAGGTGATGACGGCCAGCGAGAACAGGTCGGACCGCTCGCTCGCGCCATCGCCGACGAAGTATTCCGGCGCCGTGTACTGCAGTGTGCCCACGAGCCGGGGTGGGCCCTCCTCGCGCGCGCCGTCGGCCAGCCCGGCGACATGGGCGGAGGCCAGGTCGATGATGCGCACGGTGCCGGCGCGGTCGATCATCACGTTCTCCGGCCGCAGGTCCTGGTGCAGCATCTCCTTGCCGTGCAGCGCCTGGAGGCCGCGCGCGAGCTGCTCGACGATGGCGCGGACCGGGTCGAGCGCCGGCCGTGGATGATCGACCATCCACTGCGCCAGCGTCTGCCCGTCGACATATTCCATCGCCACGAACAGATGGCCGCGCGCGCGATCGACGGTCGCGGCCTTGAGCACGTGCGGGCTGTCGACGCGCCGCGCCACCCATTCCTCCAGCACGAAGCGGTCGAGATGGTCGGCGTCCTCGCGCAGGTCGACCGAGGGCAGCTTCAGCACCACCTGCCGGCCGCTGGCGTCGTCGATCGCCAGATGCACGTGACTGCGCGAACTCGCGTGCAGCTCGCGCACCAGCGTGAAGCCCTCGAAGCGGGCGCGCGGCCCCAGCGGCGGCGGCAGGGCCAGGCCTTCGCGCGGCAGCGGCAGGCGCTCCAGCTCGGCGGCATCGGGCAGGGCATCGATGCGCACGATCTGCACGGTGGCGTCGTCGTCGCCGCCGAGCGACCGCGCGCGCTCCACCAGCCAGCGCGCGGCGGCGTCGAGGTCGTCGCCATGGCGCATCAACGCCTCGTGCGCGGTCGGCGCGTCCAGGTGCGCCCAGGCGCCATCGGTGGCCAGCAGATAGACATCGCCGGCCTCGGTGTCCCAGCGGCGGTAGTCGATCTCCACGTGCGAGCCGGCGCCCAGTGCGCGCGCCAGGTACGACTCCAGCGACGAGACATGGACCCGGTGGTCTTCGCTCAATTGCTCCAGCGCGTGGGCGTGCAGGCGGTAGACGCGCGCGTCGCCCACGTGCAGCAGGTGGGCGTCGCGGTGGCGCAGGATCAGCGCGCTGAAGGTGCAGACGTGGCCGCTGTCCTTGTCGAAGCGGGCGTCGCTGCGCATCGTCTGCGCGTGCAGCCACGAATTGGTGGCGTCGAGCACGCGCTGCGCCGAGCGCCGCACCGACCAGGCATCCGAGGTGGCGTAGTAGTCGTCGAGGAAGCCGCGCACCGCCGCGGCGCTGGCGATCTGGCTGACGCGGCTGGAGCCGATGCCGTCGGCGATCGCCAGGGCGATGCCCTTGGACTCGCGCAGCGCTCCCTCGGGGAGCATGGCGCCATGGAAGTCCTGGTTGACCGCCTTGCCGGGGCCGGCCAGCGAGTGCTGGCCCAGGCTCACGCGCAGGGGCGTCCGCATGGTCAGCGCACGGCGCGCTTCGGACCGGTCTTGTAGTGGGTCGAGTACAGCGTCAGGCCGACGAAGGTCAGGCCGCCCACCAGGTTGCCCAGCACGGTCGGGATCTCGTTCCAGATCAGGTAGTCCATCAGCGTGAACTTGCCACCCAGCATCAGGCCGGTGGGGAACAGGAACATGTTGACGATGGAGTGTTCGAAGCCCATGTAGAAGAACACCATGATCGGCATCCACATGCCGATCGCCTTGCCCGAGACGGTGGTCGACATCATGGCCGCGACGACGCCGGTGGAGACCATCCAGTTGCACATCACGCCCCGGATGAACAGGGTCAGCATGCCGGCCGAGCCATGCGCGGAATAGCCCAGCGTGCGGCCTTCGCCGATGTGGCCGAGCCGCTGGCCGATGGCGTTGGGCGCCTCGCTGAAGCCGAAGGTGAAGATGATCGCCATGAAGACCGCGACCACCAGCGCGCCGGCGAAGTTGCCGCAGAACACCAGTCCCCAGTTGCGCATCACGCCGGCCCAGGTGGCGCCCGGGCGGCGGTCGAGTACCGCCAGCGGCGCCAGCGTGAAGACGCCGGTGAGCAGGTCGAACCCCAGCAGGTACAGCATGATGAAGCCGACCGGGAACAGCATCGCGCCGATCAGCGCGTTGCCGGTGTTGACGGTCACGGTCACCGCGAAGGCGGCGGCCAGCGCCAGGATGGCACCGGCCATGAAGGAGCGGATCAGCGTGTCGCGGGTCGACATCAGCAGCTTGGATTCACCGGCGTCGACCATCTTGGTCACGAATTCGGCGGGGGCGAGATAGGCCATGGGGTTCCTTGTGAATGACTGAAAACGGGTGGGACGCGGACCGGGGCTCAGGCGAGCGCGACCAGCACGCGGTCCTCGTGGACGCGCACGCGGTGGGCGCGCACGGAGTGCTCGGGCGCCTCCAGGCATTCGCCGCTGTGCAGGTCGAAGTGGTTCTTGTAGAGCGGCGAGGCGACGACCACGCGATCGCCGAGGCTGCCCACCAGGCCGCGCGAGAGCACGCTGGCGCGCGACTTGGGATCGACGTTGTCGATCGCCAGGAACTGCTGCCGCGCCGCGACATGGAAGATCGCGACATGCACGCCGTCCACCAGGGCGCAGACGCCGGTGTCGGGCAGGATGTCGCCGGTCGCGCAGACGGCGGTCCAGCGCGGATCGGTCTCGGTGCTCATGGGGATGTCGGAGGTCGGGGCGGTCATGGGGCGGTTCACGGGGTCGGTCATGCGGCGACGGCGTCGATGGTCGTGGCGGTGGCGCGTTCGTCGGCGTTGGCCGGCCGGATCTGGCCGCGCTCGTTGACGAAGACGATGTGCTCGTCGGGCTTGTCGCTGTTGACGAACGAGCGGAAGCGCTGGCGCACGGCCGGGTCGTTGATGGCGGTGGTCCATTCGCACTGGTAGGTGTCCACCACATGCTGCATCTGCGCCTCCAGCTCGGCGGCCAGGCCCAGCGTGTCGGCCACCACCACGCCCTTGAGGTAGTCGAGGCCGCCCTCGAGGTTGTCGCGCCAGGTGCTGGTGCGCTGCAGGCGGTCGGCCGTGCGCACGTAGAACATCAGGAAGCGGTCGACCAGGCGGATCAGCTCGGTCTTGGTCAGGTCGGTGGCGAGCAGCTCGGCATGGCGCGGCTTCATGCCGCCGTTGCCGCAGACATACAGGTTCCAGCCCTTCTCGGTGGCGATGATGCCGACGTCCTTGCCCTGCGCCTCGGCGCATTCGCGGGTGCAGCCGGAGACGCCGAACTTGATCTTGTGCGGCGCGCGCAGGCCCTTGTAGCGGTTCTCCAGCTCGACCGCCAGGCCGACGCTGTCGTCCACGCCATAGCGGCACCAGGTCGAGCCGACGCAGCTCTTCACGGTGCGCAGCGACTTGCCGTAGGCGTGGCCGGACTCGAAGCCGGCGGCGATGAGTTCCTCCCAGATCAGCGGAAGCTGCTCGACGCGGGCGCCGAACATGTCGACGCGCTGGCCACCGGTGATCTTGGTGTAGAGCCCGTACTTCTTGGCGATCTGGCCGACGGCGATCAGGCCGTCGGGCGTCACCTCGCCGCCGGTCATGCGCGGCACGACCGAGTAGGTGCCGTCCTTCTGGATGTTGCCGAGGAAGTAGTCGTTGCTGTCCTGCAGGCTGGCCAGGTCCTTGCGCAGCACGAAGTCGTTCCAGCACGAGGCCATGATGCTGGCGGCGGTGGGCTTGCAGATGTCGCAGCCCAGGCCGTGGCCGTGGCGCGCCAGCAGGTCGGCGAAGGTGCGGATCTCGCCCACGCGCACCAGGTGGTAGAGCTCCTGGCGCGAGTAGGGGAAGTGCTCGCACAGGTGGTTGTTCACCGCCATGCCGCGCTTGGCCATCTCGACCTTCATCACCTGGGTGACCAGCGCGACGCAGCCGCCGCAGGTGGCGCCGGCCTTGGTGCAGGACTTCATCTCGCCGATGGTGCAGGCGCCGGCGCCCACGGCGTCGTTGATCTGGCCCTTGGTGACGTTGTTGCACGAGCAGATCTGGGCCGAATCGGGCAATGCCTCGACGCCGATGCCGACCCTGGAGTGGCCGTCGGTCGAGGGCAGGATCAGGAACTCCGGCTCGGCCGGCAATGCGATGCCGTTGAGCGCGATCTGCAGCAGGGTGCCGTATTCGGCGGCGTCGCCCACCAGCACCGCGCCCAGGAGCTGCTGGCCGTCCTCGCTGACGACGATCTTCTTGTAGATGCGCTTGTGCTCGTTGACGTACTGGTAGGCGCGCGACTTCGGCGTGCGGCCGTGGGCGTCGCCGATGCTGGCGACGTCGACCCCCATCAGCTTGAGCTTGGTGCTCATGTCGGCGCCGGCGAAGGCGGCGTCGGACTGGCCGGCGATGTGGCGGGCGGCGACGCGGGCCATCTCGTAGCCCGGCGCCACCAGGCCGAAGGTCTGGTCGTTCCAGGCCGCGCATTCGCCGATGGCGTAGATGTCGCGGTCGCTGGTGCGGCAGTGGGTGTCCACCGCCACGCCGCCGCGCGCGCCCACGGCCAGCACGCTCTGGCGCGCCAGTTCGTCGCGCGGACGGATGCCGGCGGAGAACACGATCATGTCGGTCTCCAGCCAGGTGCCGTCGGAGAACACCATGCGGTGGCGCGCCGTGGCGCCATCGACGATCTCGACCGTGTTGCGGCCGGTGTGCACGTGCAGGCCCAGCGCCTCGATGCTGCCGCGCAGGACGGCGCCGCCGCCGTCGTCGACCTGCACCGCCATCAGGCGCGGCGCGAACTCCACCACGTGGGTGTCCAGCCCCATGTCGCGCAGCGCCTTGGCGCATTCGAGCCCGAGCAGGCCGCCGCCGACCACCACGCCGCTCTTCGAGCGCGCGCCGCATTCCTTCATGGCCACCAGGTCCTCGATGGTGCGGTAGACGAAGCAGTTCGGCCGGTCGCGGCCCGGCACCGGCGGCACGAACGGCACCGAGCCGGTGGCCAGCACCAGCTTGTCGTACGGCAGCACCTCGCCATCGGCCGTGGTCACGGTGTTGTCGCGCCGCTCGATGGCGACCGCGCGCGCGGCCAGCCGCAGCGAGAAGCCGCTGCGGTCGAAGAAGCCGTCCTCGACCATCGTCAGGTCCTCGGCGGTCTTGCCGGCGAAGAATTCGGAGAGGTGCACGCGGTCGTAGGCCGCGCGCGGCTCCTCGCACAGGATGGTGACCTGGACATCGGGCACGCCGAGGTCGTGGAGCTGTTCGAGGAACTTGTGGCCGACCATGCCGTGGCCGATGACTGCGATTTTCATGTGGGGTCCTGCGTGCGATCGATTCCGGGGCGGCAGCGAGGGCGGCGTGGCGTGCCGTGGGGCAGCGCGCATGCAGGGAACTCCCGCCAGGGAAGGGATGCGAATCGGGTTGGAACGGACGAACCCTCGGCGCATGGCGTCGGGTCCGCTTCAATCAATCCCGCCTTCGTTAGCGGAAGCACCGGGGTCGGAGGCAGCGATGCCCCGGCCCTGGCGTGTTCTCATGAGCAAGTTGCGTGCCATGCGCCCAGGGGTTCGCGTGACGCGAAACGGGCCGGCCGCGCTGCGCGATGCCCCGCGATCGGTCGTCGGACGGCCCGCCGGCGGGCCATTCGGGCGCATGGGGTCCGCTTTGGTGCGTCGCGGGGTGCGCGCGCTCGCCTATGCTCCGGCGCATGTCCGAAAAACTGATCTATCTGCTCCAGCGCACGATGCGCAAGACCTGGTGGCGCTGCGCCCTGTTCTCGTTGTTCGCGGTGCTGGCCGTGGCGCTCTCGACCGTGCTGGGGCCCTGGATCCCGGCGCACGTCGCGCTCCAGCTGGGGTCGGATTCGATCGACAGCCTGCTCAACATCCTGGCCTCCAGCATGCTGACCGTGGCCATCTTCTCGGCCAGCACCATGGTGGCGTCCTTCGGCGCCGTGGCCAACAGCGCCACCCCGCGCGCCTCGCAGCTGCTGATCGAGGACAGCACGGTGCAGACCACGCTGGCGGTGTTCATTGGCGCCTTCCTCTACAGCGTGATCGCGCTGATCGGTCTGCATGCCCATGTCTATGGCGATGGCGGCCGGCTGGTGCTGTTCGGCTTCACCATCGTCATGCTGGGCGTGGTCGTGGTCGTGCTGCTGCGCTGGATCGACTACCTGTCGGTGCTCGGCCGGCTGGGCGAGACGATCCGGCGCGTCGAGGCGGCCACGCGCGCGGCCATGGACCAGCGCCTGGAGAAGCCCTTCCTGGGCGGGCAGCCGCAGCAGGAGGGCGTGCGCGGCGGCCATGGCGTCGACGCGACCACGACCGGCTTCGTGCAGCACGTGTCGATGGACCTGCTGCAGAAGTGCGCCGAGCGGCTCGACGCGCAATTCCATCTGCATGCCCTGCCCGGCGCCTTCGTCGATCCGTCGACGGCCCTGGTGAGCAGCGACCGCGAGCTCGACGACACCGCCCGGGCCGAGATCCGCGATGCCGTGCTGGTCGGCGCCGGACGCAGCTTCGACCACGATCCGCGCTTCGGCCTGGTGGTGCTCGGCGAGATCGCGGCGCGCGCGCTGTCGGGGGCGGTCAACGATCCGGGCACGGTGACGGACGTGATGACCGCGATGGTCAAGGCGCTCGGCCACTGGTCCACCCGCAAGGCCGCGCGCGATGCCGACGGCCGGCCGGAGGTGAGCTTCGACCGCATCAGCGCCCCGGCACTGGCCGAGGCCGAGATGGTCGACGACGCCTTCATGCCGATCGCCCGCTACGGCGCCACGGCGGTCGATGTCGGCATCGCGCTGCAGCGCGCGCTGGCCTCCGTGCAGCGCCTGCCCGGCGCCCTGCCGCCGACCGCGGCGGCACTGTCGCGCTATGCGCTGGAGCGTGCGCGGCATGCCGGCCTGGCGCCGGTCGACCTCGCATTGCTGGAACGCATGGTGGCGCCGGCCGACCCGGCCGATCCCGCGCTCACTGGCAGCTGAAACTCGCCGCGCTCTCGGTGTCGCCGGTGCCCTGGTAGCGGGCCACCTGCGGATAGGGGCACAGTGGCCGCGTGCGGGTGGCCGACCAGTTCGCGGGCAGTTCGGTGTTGACGCCGCCGGCATTGCCCGGCCCGCGCGCCGAGGCGATCACCCGGTCGGGCGCCCGGCCCTGCTCGACCCAGGCGACCAGTGCGCTCACCATGTCGAACTGGTCGGTGGCGGGGCCGGCGCCGCAGTGGTTCATGCCGGGCACCAGGTAGAGCCGGGCGAAGTCGCTGGCGACGCCTCCGTAGGCACCGCGCAGCCGGTCGTACCAGGCGGCGGTGTCGTCGGGCGAGAAGACGCCGTCGCTCATGCCGTGATAGACCATCATCTTCGCGCCCCGGTCGCGCAGCGCCGACAGGTTGCCCGCCTCGGGCGGCGTCATGAACGACAGCGACGATTCGGTGTAGAGCGCGCTGGTGGCGGCGATCTTCGGGGCGTCGGTGTCCATGCTGAAGTTCAACGCGAAGGCCCGGGTGTCGGCCAGGATCGAGACCGGCGCCGGCGGCACCTGGAAGATGAAGCCCACGGCCACCGGGTCGCGCGCCGCGCCGATCGAGGAGCTGAACTTCCAGCCTGCCCAGTTGGTGCTGGTGATGCCCGCGTCCCACGGGAACGACGCGTAGATCGCCTCGCCCCGGCTGTTGCGGGCGCCGGTGAAGATGTGGTTCAACGCCGTCTTCTGCGCGCCGCTCAGGCAGGCGCCCGATCGAGCGCCGGTGCAGGTCGGCACGTCGCGCTCGAGCGAAAAGGCGGCCTTGCAGGCCTGCACGTCCTGCACCAGGCCGTCGGTGGCGCCGTCGAGGGCGTCGCAGCGGTCGAGCACCCGGGCGGCGACCAGCGCGCGCTCGGCCACGGTGAAGGAGGTCGACAGGTCGGTCGCGCTGGTCGCGACGGCATTGAACTGCTGGGCGCCGTAGAGCTGCGCGACGGCGGCCTTGGGCAGGTTGAAGCCCGGATTGCCCGCCAGGATGCCGTCGTACTGGTCAGCGTAGCGCGCCGCGCCCACCATCGCGTGACGTCCGCCGTTGGAGCAGCCGACCAGGTAGGAGCGGTCCGGTGCCTTGCCGTAGGCGGTGGCGATCAGCGCCTTGGCCATCGGCGTGAGCTTGCCGACGGCCTGGTAGCCGTAGTCGAGCCGCGCCTGCGGATCGAGGCCGAAGAGGGGGTTCTGCGCCGCGCCGTGGCCGGCGTCCGAGGTGATGACCGCGAAGCCCTGGGCCAGGCCGTTGGACAGCGGCCCGCCGCCGCCGAGGCCGCCCGTGGCGGTGCCGACGACGCCGTCGGTGCCACCGTTGACCTGGTGGAAGAAGCGCCCGTTCCAGTCGCGCGGCAGGCGCATCTCGAAACCGATGGCATAGGTCTGGCCGTCGACCGGACTGATGCGGCTGAACATGCGGCCGGTGACCTGGCAGTGCTCTCCGACGCCCTGTCCGGCGACGGTCAGGGTGCCGGCCGGCACCAGCGTAGCGGCGCTGAAGGTGGTATTGGCGAACGCAGCGCGGGTCGCGAGGTCGGTGCACGAGCGCAGCGTGGCCGGCGTGGCGGCGGCGAGCCGGGGTGGGGCCGGGAACGGCGGCGCGTCGCCGTCGGAGCCGCCGCCGCAGGCGGACAGCAGCAGGCCGGACGCGGCGAGGGCCAGTAGCCGGGTCGGGGGCCGGCGGTCGGGGAAGGATCGGGACATGGGTGGAGGTCTCCTGTTCACGTGTTCCGACGATAGGAGCGGGCCACGCGTTTGAACATCGCGCTTGCCCGTAGAGACATCTCGCGCCGGGGGGAATTCAGCGCATCAATTCCTACGAGCAAACACGCCGGATCCCACGAGGCGTGCCGGACCCCCCTTCCCATACTGGAACGACGGATCGCCGACCCGTGCCCAGGCCCCCGGCGCCGGGCATGCGCGGATCGCGACCACCGACCCACGAACAAGGAAGAATTCCATGGACCTCAATCGACAACTGCCGATGACCCGGCGCGGCGTACTGGCCGCCGCCGGCGCCACGGCCTCGACCGCGATCTGCGCGACCCCGGCCGCGGCCCAGAATGCCGCCAACGTGGCGCCCATGAAGACCGGCCCCGCCGACACCACCCTGTCCCGGGTGTCCATCACGGTCAATGGCAAGGTCCAGCAGATGGAGCTCGACACGCGCACCACGCTGCTCGACGCCCTTCGCGAGCACCTGCACCTGACCGGCACCAAGAAGGGTTGCGACCACGGCCAGTGCGGCGCCTGCACCGTGATGGCCGATGGCCAGCGCATCAACTCCTGCCTGACCCTGGCGGTCATGCACGACGGCGGCTCGGTCACCACCATCGAAGGCCTGGGCACGCCCCAGCAGCTGCACCCGCTGCAGGCGGCGTTCGTCAAGCACGACGGCTACCAGTGCGGCTACTGCACGCCCGGGCAGATCTGCTCGGCCGTCGGCACGCTGCAGGAGATGCAGCAGGGCATCCCCAGCCACGTCACCGGCGACCTCACGGCCAAGCCGCTGATGTCGGTCGCCGAGCTGCGCGAGCGCATGAGCGGCAACATCTGCCGCTGCGGCGCCTACAGCAACATCGTCGACGCGGTCTCGGAAGTGGGAGGGATCAAGGCATGAAGAGCTTCACCTACGAACGCGCCAGTTCGCCCACGGACGCCCTGGCCAAGGCCCGGACGTCGCCCGAGACCCGTTTCATCGCCGGCGGCACCAACCTGCTGGACCTGATGAAGCTGGAGATCGAGACGCCGGCGCATCTGGTCGACCTGAACCGCATGGGCCTGAAGACGATCGAGCCCACGGCCGAAGGCGGCCTGCGCATCGGCGCGATGGTCAGCAACACCCAGCTGGCGGCCGACGAACGCGTGCGGCGCGACTACGGCGTGCTCTCGCGGGCCCTGCTCGCGGGCGCCTCCGGTCAGCTGCGCAACAAGGCCAGCACCGCCGGCAACCTGCTGCAACGCACGCGCTGCCCCTACTTCTACGACACCAACCAGGCCTGCAACAAGCGCCAGCCGGGCAGTGGCTGCGCGGCCATCGGCGGCTTCAGCAAGCAGCTGGCGGTGGTGGGCACCAGCGAGGCCTGCATCGCCACGCACCCGAGCGACATGGCCGTGGCCATGCGGGTGCTGGATGCCCAGGTCGAGACCCTGCGCCCGGATGGCTCGGCCCGCGTCATCCCGATCGCCGATTTCCACCGGCTGCCGGGCAACACCCCGCACATCGAGACCGAGCTCATGCGCGGCGAACTCATCACGGCCGTCACCCTGCCGGCGCCGGTGGGTGGCACGCACATCTATCGCAAGGTGCGCGATCGCGCTTCCTATGCCTTCGCGCTGGTCTCGGTCGCGGCGATCGTGCAGCCCGATGGTCGCGGTCGCGTCGCCATCGGTGGCGTGGCGCACAAGCCCTGGCGCATGGCCAGCGCCGACGCCTTGCTGCCGCGCGGCTCGAAGGCGGTCGCCGATGCGCTGTTCGCCGACGCCAAGCCGACCGAACACAACGCCTACAAGCTGCCGCTGGTCGAGCGCACGCTCGCTGCCACCCTGGCCCAAGCGAGAAAGTAACCCATGAAATTCGATACCCCCGCCACCACCAACCCGATCGACCAGATGAAGGTCGTCGGCAAGCCGCTCGATCGCGTCGACGGCCGCCTGAAGACCACGGGCACGGCGCGCTACGCCTACGAGCACCATGACGTCGCGCCACGCCAGGCCTATGGCTATGTCGTCGGCGCCGGCATCGCCAAGGGCCGCATCGTGTCGATCGACCAGGCCGCCGCCAAGGCCGCGCCCGGCGTGATCTCGATCGTCACCGCGGCCAATGCCGGCAAGCTGGGCAAGGGCTCGATGAACACGGCTCGGCTGCTCGGCGGCCCGACCATCGAGCACTACCACCAGGCCATCGCGGTCGTCGTCGCCGAGACCTTCGAGCAGGCGCGCGCTGCCGCCCAGTTGCTGAAGGTCACCTACGACAAGGCACCGGGCGTCTACGACCTGGCCAAGGCCAAGGACACGCAGCGCCGCACGACCGACAAGAACAAGAAGGTCGGCGACTTCGCCAGCGCGTTCGAGCAGGCGGAGATGCGCCTGGACCTGACCTACACCACGCCCGACCACTCGCACGCCATGATGGAGCCGCACGCCACCACGGCGGTGTGGAATGGCGATCAGCTCACGGTCTGGACCAGCAGCCAGATGGTGGACTGGTTCACCGGTGACCTCGCCAAGACCCTGATGATCCCGAAGTCCAAGGTGCGCGTGATCTCGCCCTTCGTCGGCGGTGGCTTCGGCGGCAAGCTGTTCCTGCGCACCGACACCCTGATGGCGGCGCTGGCTGCGCGTGCCGCCGGACGACCGGTGAAGGTGACCTTGCAACGGCCCCTGATCGCCAACAACACGACGCACCGGCCCGCCACCGTCCAGCGCATCCGGCTGGGCACGACCGCGCAGGGCAAGATCACCGCGGTCGCGCACGAGACCTGGTCGGGCAACCTGTCCGGCGGCGATCCGGAGGATGGTTCGGCGCAGACGGCGATGCTCTACGCGGGTGCCAATCGCCTGACCGGCACGCGCCTGACGATGCTCGACCTGCCCGAGGGCAACGCCATGCGCGCGCCCGGCGAGGCGCCCGGTCTGATGGCGCTCGAAGCCTTCATGGACGAGGCGGCCGAGCGCCTGAAGCTCGATCCGATCGAGTTCCGCGTCATGAACGACACGCAGGTCGATCCGGCCGATCCGACGCGCAGGTTCTCGCAGCGCCAGCTGGTGCAGTGCCTGCGCGTGGGTGCCGAGCGCTTCGGCTGGAGCAAGCGCAATCCGACGCCCGGACGCGTGCGCGATGGCGAGTGGCTGGTCGGCATCGGCGTCGCCGCCGCGTATCGCGAGAACGCGGTCAAGAAGTCGGCCGCCCGCGTGCGTCTGGATGGCCGGGGCGTCGTCACGGTCGAGACCGACATGACCGACATCGGCACCGGCAGCTACACCATCATCGCGCAGACCGCCGCCGAGATGCTGGGCGTGCCGATCGAGCGCGTGGTGGTCAAGCTGGGGGATTCGACGTTCCCGGTGTCGGCCGGCTCGGGTGGCCAGTGGGGCGCCAACAGTTCGACATCGGGGGTCTATGCGGCCTGCGCCAAGTTGCGCGACATGGTGGCCCAGCGTGCGGGCATGGATGCCGCCGCCGTCACCTTCGCCGATGGCCGGGTGAGTGCCGGCGGCAAGAGCATGGCGCTGACCGAGGTGGCGACCCAGGAGCTGGTGGCCGAGGACACGCTGGAGTTCGGCAAGCTGGACAAGCAGTACCAGCAGTCGACCTTCGGCGCGCATTTCGTCGAGGTCGGCGTGAATGCCTATACCGGCGAGGTGCGGGTGCGGCGGATGCTCGCGGTCTGTGCTTCCGGTCGGATCCTGAATCCGAAGACGGCGCGCAGCCAGGTGATCGGCGCCATGACCATGGGTGCCGGTGCGGCCCTGATGGAGGAGCTGGCGATCGACGAGCGACTCGGCTTCTTCGTCAACCACGACCTCGCGGGCTACGAAGTGCCGGTGCATGCCGACATGCCGCATCAGGACGTCATCTTCATGGACGAGACGGATCCGATCTCCTCGCCCATGAAGGCCAAGGGCGTGGGCGAGTTGGGCATCTGCGGTGTCGGTGCGGCGGTGGGCAACGCGGTCTATAACGCCACCGGCATCCGGGTGCGCGACTATCCGATCACGGTGGACAAGCTGATCGACAAGCTGCCTTCGCTCGAGGCCTGAGCGGGGCCGGTGGAGGGGTTGTGGCTCGCGCGCGACGCAGTTTCCGGACGGCGCGCGAATCCCGACTTTCTTCACGGCTTGGAAGGTTTTGAAAGGTTGGGGCCTGGTGGGTCGCCACTCGATTCGGCGACGCTTCAGGCAACGCGAATCCGCGCATTCCGCAGCGGCTCGCAACATCCACCTTTCCTCAGGAAATCCTCGCCATGACCTCTCTCGCGCAGTCGTCCGCCCAGCCCTTGCCCCTCGACGCCTCGCAGGTCAGCCTCGTGCTGGAACTGCTCGACATGCGCAGGCTGGCACCCAAGGAAACCGCCGCTCGCTTCTTCCAGCTCGGCCACCAGTCGGGCTTCTCGCTCGAGCAGCGGGACGTCGTCGAATGGCTGTTCGAGCTCGACGAGAGCCAGGTCGCCGGCATGCTGATGAATTTCGCCGACGACGAGGCTCGCGCGGTGGTACGCGAACAATTGGCCTACGAGGCCCGACTCGATTACGTGCTGTCCTGAGGTTCGTCCGGTCGCAGGAAGCGACCGGTGGTCGGGCAGACGCGCATGGGAGCGTCATCGAGCCAGGCGCCCGGCACGCCATGGACATCGGCCGGATCGACCTTGTCGAAGTCGGACTGGAAGACGCGGATCGGCAACTCCCAGCTGGCGAAGATCTGCACGCATCGTTCCTCGACCGGGAAGTCCCGTGGCTCGAAACGTGAGGTGCCGCGCGCGACCACGCCATGGGGATTGCCGGTGTCGAAGACCATGATCGTTCCTGGCTGGAGCGCGATGCGTTGGCCCGTAGCCGGGAAGTAGACGTCCTGCCCCTGGTCCTCGCTAAGGAACAGGTTGCAGAACGCCTTGCCGCCATAGCGGTTGGCATCGTGATGGAAATGCGCTCCGCAGCAAGCCATCAACTCGGCGTCCGTCGTCCCGAGGTCATGCGCCAGCCCGGCGTCGCGCAGCCATCCCGAGGCCCGCGCGATGTCGTGTTCGTGGCGAGCCCAGGCGCCGGCGAGACTGGAGGTCCACAGCACCTGGACGGCGCCCGTCTCCAGGTCGGATCTGGCGATCGACCGTGACAGCGCGGGCCGTCGCTCCAGTGGCGCGACGTCGAGCCGGCCGCACCAGACGTCGCTTCGCACCCGCCGGCTGCACAGCTGTTCCTCGTCGTCGCGATGGTGCACGCGCAGTCCGTCCAGGAACCTGGGCGGGTCGATGGTCGGATTCGTCGATTTCATGGGAGGAGCGGTGGGAGCCGGAGCGCAGGCGTCAGCGATCGGTCCTCAGGGCCAGCGACTCCTTCAGCTCCTCCATGACCACATAGCTGTGCGACTGCGCGGCGACGGGGAGTTTCTGCAGGATGTCGCCCAGCAGGCGCCGGTATTCGTCCATGCCTCCCAGCCGTGCCTTGACCAGGTAGTCGAAACCGCCGGAGACCAGGTGGCATTCCTGCACGTCGGGCACGTGGAGCAATTCGTCGCGCACCCGATCGAAGACGTCACCCGACTTGGACGTCAGGGTGATCTCCACGAACACGAGCAGCGTCTTGCCCAGGGCCCGAGGCGACACGCGGGCGTGGTAGCCGGTGATGACGCCATCGCGCTCCATGCGCCGCACGCGCTCCGCGCAAGGGGAAGTGGAGAGTCCGATGCGTTGCGCCAGGTCGGTCATCGAGATCCGGCCCTCGCGTTGCAGGACGTCGAGGATCTTGCGGTCGGTGCGGTCGAGGTCGGACATTTCACTGCGGCTGGCAGGCGAGGCGGGTCATGCGCCGGAGTATTCACTGCAATGGCGTCGGAAAACAATGAAATTTGCTGCGATCGAAGGCATAGATTAAGCGAATCGATCAACACATCCAGTTTCAGCCATGAAAGTCATTGTCCTCGGCGGCGGCGTCATCGGCGTCAGCACGGCCTACTATCTCGCTCGATCCGGCGCCCGGGTCACCGTGCTCGATCGCCAGGCCGGACCTGCCCGGGAGACCAGCTTCGCCAACGCCGGGCAGGTGTCGCCAGGCTATTCGACGCCGTGGGCGGCACCGGGCATTCCCTTGAAGGCGCTGAAATGGATGTTCCAGAAGCACGCACCGCTGGCGGTGCGACTCGATGGCAGTCTGTTCCAGCTGCAATGGATGGCGCAGATGCTGCGCAACTGCTCGCCCGAGCGTTATGCCGTCAACAAGGAACGCATGATGCGTGTGGCCGAGTACAGCCGAGGCTGCCTCCAGCAACTGCGCACCGAGACCGGGATCGCCTACGAGCAACGCACCGGTGGCACGCTGCAACTGTTCCGGACCCAGGCCCAGCTCGATGCGGTGCAGCGTGACATCGCGGTGCTCGAGGAATGTGGCGTGCCCTACGAATTGCTCGCGGCCGACCAGCTCGCCAGCGTCGAGCCGGCCTTGGCCCAGGCACGCGACCGGCTCGCCGGAGGACTCCGGCTGCCACGCGACGAGACCGGCGATTGCCATCTTTTCACGCAGGCCCTCTGCGCACGCGCGCGGGACCTGGGCGTCGAATTCCGCTTCGGCCACGACATGGACGGCCTGGTGCGTGAAGGCGACCGCATCGCCGGTGTGCGGGTGCGTGGTGAAGTGTTCGAGGCCGATCGCTATGTGTTGGCGCTCGGGAGCTATTCGCGTGACTTTCTTCGACCGCTCGAGCTCGATCTGCCCGTCTATCCGGTCAAGGGCTATTCGTTGACGGTACCGCTGGTGGATCCGGCATTGGCGCCGCGGTCGACCGTGCTCGACGAGACCTACAAGATCGCAGTCACCCGCTTCGACGACCGCATCCGTGTCGGCGGCATGGCAGAACTCGGTGGCTTCGACCTGCGGCTCGATCCGCGCCGGCGTGCGACCCTGGAGATGGTCGTCAACGACCTGTTCCCAGGCGGTGATGTCGGCCGGGCGACGTTCTGGACGGGTCTGCGTCCGATGACACCGGATGGCACGCCCATCATCGGTGCGACGCGCTACGACAACCTGTTCCTCAACACCGGGCATGGAACGCTCGGCTGGACGATGGCCTGTGGTTCAGGCCGCCTGGTGGCCGACCTGGTCACCGGCCAGCGTCCCGAGATCAGTCCGAATGGCCTGGGCATGGACCGCTATGCGTCGTCGTCCCGAGCCGCCGCCCACGGAGCCCGGCGACCCATCGGCACACCCGCCTGAATCGCCATTCGCTGAAGACCGGGAGGGTCGTCGGCTCGACCGTCATCGGATCATCATGGTTCGCGAAGGCTGTCCGAGTCGATTCCGGCTGGTTCGTGCAGGGATGCCTTATTTGACGGTGGCCGCGCGCGCCGCTTCGGCCTTGGCCTTGGCTTCATCAGCCTTGCGCTGAAGCTCCTTGGCTTCCTTTTCGGCGGTCTCCGCTTCCTTGGCCTTGGCTTCCTTTTCCTTGTCGGCGCCGGAAGGCCCGGCGATGGCGTTGCCCGCCATGGTGCCGATCAGACCACCGGCTGCCACGGCGCCCATCGTGCCCATCAGGCCAGGACCAGCCGCTGCGGGAGCAGCGGCAGCGGCCGGCGCGGCGGCATTGGCCGCTGCGGGCGCCGCAGGAGCAGGCGTCGGCGTACGCGCGGCCGGCGTGGTGGCGGGCCGCGCGGTGCTCGCACGACTGCCGAAGCGCTTCGCATGCGCGACGTCGGGAATGGTCAGGGAACCGATGGTCAGTGCGATGACGGCAGCGGCAGTGGTGCGAAGAGAAACGGAGTGACGCATGGGATGTCCCTTGAATATGGTGCGAGGAGTCGTCGGGCCGGACAGCGAGCCCCTGGCCCGCCACGTCTTCGTCGACCCGTGGTCTTCTTATGATGCGGGCCCTTCGGACATCCCATGTCATAGTCCCCAGACGCCGCGAGGTCTAGCCGGCTCCCGGGCCGGTTCAGGCTGTCGCGACCCGTGCCGCCGCCGGAACGATCTCGTAGTCGATCGGCTTGAACGTGCCGTTGTTGGACTGTTCTGCCGAGCAGGACGTGAGGGCGCACACGAGGTCCATTTCAGCGCGCAGTTCGATGACGTCCCCCGGCCTGGAAGTCGGCGGCTTGACCGCCACCATGCCTTCGGGACTCACTGTCACGTTCATGAAGATGTTGAAGGTGGTGTGGATCTGCTCGGGGCGGATACCGAACTCTCCGAATGCCGTGTACAGGTTCTCGAAGCAGCTCGGGTGATGACCGACGTGCCGATACAGGATCTCGAACATCTCCTGGCTGCAGGGCGTCAGCAGGAAATCGTGACGGCCCACCGTATCGGCAACGATCGTGAACATGCGCTGGCTATCGTTGGCATACAGCACGTCACCGGTCGTCAGATAGATCTTCGAGGCATAGTCGATGCTCCGGCCCGAGGACAGGCTGCAGGCGTGGTTTCCATCCTGAAACGCATAGAGGTCCGCTACTTGCTCGCCCTCGGGATCGATGACGCGCAGGACTTCGCCCTTCTTCAGTCTGAATCCGCGGCCTGACTGTG
>Ga0308169_10001611_pt1 | contig 25695 bp, 26 predicted proteins | sample PhyBR1_2_FD_202139 | JGI IMG/M metagenome (GOLD analysis project Ga0308169, IMG submission 202139) | Phyllosphere microbial communities from UC Gill Tract Community Farm, Albany, California, United States - DLSLSB.R1 | ecosystem: Host-associated > Plants > Phyllosphere > Unclassified | place...
GATTAAAAAATAACCATTTATCGTGAAAAGTGTAGTAATGATTTGTTATGTAGATCACATTACTTTTTTACACAAAATTTACGACAGAAATGTAAGATCCGGAAGGACTAAATCGTAATAGGGTAAATTCTTATTTTTAGCTTAAATTCTTTAATATGTATTCTTAATTGTTAATAAAATCATGCTCTTATTTATTAAAATAATAAATTTCAAATGCTTAATGAGAAGGTCATGAAAAATAAATTAATTTAATATTTATTTAGGGAGGCGGCAGCTTAGAGATTCTTTATACGAAAATTTTATTCCTTATTTATAAGCTTGTGCGCCCTGCGCGAATAGAACTTTGCTCTATAGTATATGTGTGTATTGCATTTAAGCTTTCATGTTTTTGAATTGTATCCCTATTTGTATCCTTATTTCTGCATGTACCTTAATGGACATGGGTTCGAATTCCTGTTTAGGATTCGAACATTCAATTTTGAAAAACTTGCTTAGTAGAGTAGAGGTAGTTGAACGATTCAATTGAATTAATTTCAGTCTCTCTATGTATTATTATTCATAATGTATTTTACCATTATCAAAAATTCTAGCTTTCTTATTCTGTGATAGGTACTCGACAACTCCTATTAATGATTGTGAGAAGTCATAAATCAGAGTTTGTGTATGTGGTTTAGATATCTGGTATTTAACATGATAACCATCAATTATGCGTTTGCCATTTGGATAAATTACCAGACCTTTAAAAACTTCTAATTTTTCAAATTCCCCAAACCCATCTTCATGACCATTAACTAATTTGCTCTGCATATCATGAAGTGTAAATTCTTCTTGAGTATCTAAATTTTTAATAGAAATTTCTGTATTTAGTGCTGATAGTTTTATTAGAGGTTCATCCTGAAACTCTTTAGGAATTAACACGGTAAAAAATGTGATTCTAGCTGCAGGTATCAAAGTCATATTAATATGAGTTTCTTTTAAAAGAGGTTCACCATTTTTGTTTTCCCAGTCACTATCATTTTGTTCTCTTACAATTAGTAATTCAATTTCATGTCTTGCTGCTTTTGCTTCAGCTCCTGATTGGTAACCTTTCTTAGTAGCAAATAATCCTCGTAAATTAGGGAAATCTTGTAGTTTTCCTATTAATCCATCTATACGATCTATTGATATGAAACTATTGTAATCTTTGCATTCAATGACTGTTTTATAAGTTAAACCTGCTGAAGTATATTCCCAATAAATATCAAACTGTCTTTCAATGCCATTTTTATCTTTTAGTTTTTTATCGACTTCGACAATTATATTTTGTTGTCCTCCAAATCCCATTTCATCGGAAAGTAATATGGATTTATATATATTTCCAACGAAAATTTCATAATCTTTTCCTGTATTTTTTTTCATCCTGATTCCCCTAAAAAAATATTAATTTATTGAAAAACTATTGTTCCTTAAAGGTCTCATTCAAGGCCTGTTGCACTGCATCGACACGTGACTTACAGGCCTTGTATGCAGACATAGACTCTTCCACGATCTTCATTAGATTATCAATATCAGGTTCTTCTTGTGATTCAAGTAAGTCTGCATTCTTCTTAAGAATGTCATAGCCTTCTTTAAACGTTAATTCTTGTTCAGTCATTTTGATTTACCTGAGTCACTGTTGCTTCAATGGTACCGTCTTGTAATTCCACTTGAATTGAATTATTTGATACCTGGTGAATGGATCGGATGGCTTTACCTTGGCTGCGGACAATACCGTAACCTTTGGCCATCACATTTCTTGGATTCTGTAATAGGGTTTCACGCATCAATGATTCCACTTGGTTTGATGCTAATTTGATTTGCTGCTGTGCTAAGTACTGTGTTGTACCTTTCATCATGTCTAACGCTTTATTTGCTTCATTGATCTGTCCATGAGTAAGCGTTTTAATCACTCTCATGTATTGATCATTTTGACCTTGATACGCCGTGATTTGATGCTGAGATAAAAGTTTAATCTTCTGTAGAGAGTCCAGTACTTCCTGAGTCCGTTCAACAATCAAATTACGAATACCACCAATGACTTTACTTGGCGTATCAAAAGACCGGTTAGCTACCTCATCTAGAATGGTCCGGTCTTTTTCATGACCAATACCGACCCAAATAGGAACTGATCGTTTACAGAGTAGAGCAGCTAAGTTGTAGTCATTTAGATAGGCCAGATCATTTACGGCGCCACCACCACGAATAATAACGATCAGATCTGGAGCACTATCAAAGTTTAAAGCCCATTTACGTAAACCATTACCCAAGGCATCAATAATACTCACGGCGGCAGTATTCCCTTGAAAGGTCGCGGTGTGATAAACGAAATGACAAACACCGGCTTTATCTAAAGCATCTGCATCCTTCTTAAAGTCACCTAAACCTGCAGCATTTTCAGGTGCAATCACCAGAACATTTTGAATATCGAAAGGAGTAGGGAGTAACTTATTTTTATCAACCAAACCTTCAGTGGTTAAGCGTTCTAATATTTGCTGATAACGCCGTACAATATCGCCTAAGGTGTAGCTTGAATCGATATCTTCTACATTGACGGAAAAACCATACTGGGGATCGAACTTAGCTTTAATTTTGATTAATACGTTTAGATCCTTGGATAGCTCAATACCACTTTCACGTTCGAATTTTAAAACCATTTTTGCTGCAGAGAACTTCCAGATCGTCGCTTTGCAGCTGGCAATCACTTTGTCTGTATCTTCTTCTTTTTCTGCCAGCTCTAAATAATAGTGGCCACCTTTGATACTTAAATTCCGAATTTCGGCTTTTACCCAAACAGGTTCATCAAAAGCTACACGTATAACTTCTTGGATCATGGCGAGGTATTGACTTAGAGAGAGCTGGGTATCAAGCATAAGGTAGCTAATTTATACGATTGAGAAAATACTAAAGCCCAGGCGGTATTTCAGCAATACTAATCTGAATAGCAAGTAGTAATTATTCAGCACTGCACATTGTCTTTCTTCTTGTAGTAATCTAACGCTGATTCTAAATCAGACAGCAATTTATCTTCAGTGTATTCACCTGGTGATAGCTTCAATAGCGATGGCATGTAATTGGTTTTGTATTCAGCAGGGTATTCTTTACATAGAATCTGAATACGAGCATCTTGTGCTGTATTTGGATCGTCTAGTTGATCTAGGTATTTATTAATCCGTTTGTCAGATTTTTCAAATTGGGCGTTTGCTATTGACGAGTCTGTTTCCTCTGAATTGGGTACTTCAGCTACTTTTGATTGGTTATCGCAGCCAGTAAGAGTGATGAGAAATAGGGTGGTTGTGAGAATTTTTGTTTTCATGGTTAAAGTTTTATTATTATTGGATCGTGAAGTATAAAGAAAAATTGATAAAAGAAAACCCACGCAGGGTGGGTTCATTTAATAAATTGATGAGTTGATTTGGCTGTATTTTAAAATAGGCTTTTAGTAGTCATATTTACCAACATAAAAATTATGGTTGTTAAACCTCTAGCTTTGAAGACATATTCTTATTGAAATTAGCCCATCCAAGAATTTTATTGGCAACAATATTTTCTGAGCTTGAATACACAGCTGTAATCCCTTTTCTCTGAAGACGCCATTCAAGCTCGTTTAAATAGTTTTGTCTCTTCTCGCGCTCTTCAATTTTTAATAGATTGAATTGTTCATCACTAGGGGTAAGAATAAACAAACCTGTGTCATTGTTAGCCTTAAGATGATCCCTCGCTATTTCTAAATTACTTATCGCTTTTAAACAATTTAATTCAATTGTTTCATGGGATGAATAGACAGTGGAAACCATATCTGCAATTTTTTTAGAATTATAAAGCTGAATAGGAATGTTGATTTTACGTTTTATTTTAGAATCATTAATTTCAACTATTGGTTGAAGTGGGAATATCTTGTGATACTCCTGACCCATATCTTTTTTTAATATTGAACGGATATGGTTTTGAAAAGCGTTTGTCTTTATAGGCTTAAATCTGTTAGTGGAAATGTCTTTATTATCATGTAATTTTGACAATGGAACAGCTTGTAATAGTAAATCATTTAAAATTTGATCAAGATTTTGACCGCGAGCTAATCCGCGTTTTTCATAAATTATTTGTGAAGAAAATGATTTTTCCAACCCAAACATGAAAGCATCTTCGATTAAGTTTATAGATTCTGTAATTATCTGAGTGATTTCATCTCCATATGCACATTTTACTCTTCCAAAATCTTCGATAAAACGGGTATGACTAATACCATTTTCGTTAAAAATTATCCCTATAGCTAATTGCTCATTCGAAACAATATCTGGAGTGAAGCGAATTTGAGACCAAATTCCACTTACATGAGAATCAGTTTGCGGTAATTTTCTAAACTTTTCTTCTAATCTACGTGAGATACTCATTTCATAATCCTCAAAGATTTAGGAAAAGGTGCTATTTTGGGGGCCAAGCACAATCTCGCAATGACTCTCAAATTCAAGTGTATTGGATGCTCTGGATTCTAAAAACTCAAGTAACATTTCTGATACCGGTTTTTTAGGGACTCCCTCTATTTTAGAATCTAAAAATTCATTATCCAATAAATCTTCTAAATATTCTTGTAGTTTATCTTTAATCTCAGTAAAAGCTTTTGCCTGACTTGCTTTTGATGCTTTTAAACAATCCATTGCATGCTCAGGAATTAGAAGTGGAGTGGAAGAAAATCTCTTGCACAGCGTTTTTATGTAGATATTGAACCAGAATAAGTTTATTGGACGGGTTTGAATAAGATCCCAAGAATTCCAGTTACTACTCGTGAGAATTTCTCCATGATCAATTAAGGAAAATGTCTTATTGGGTAGTTCTAGGATATTCCCCATATTACGATCTTCGTTAAAAATCCAATGATCGCAGGCTATAAGCTTGTCTAGCTGTTTCCAATCTTTTAGTGTTTCAAAAAATAAATGTTCTAAATATTGTTGAAGTTTTGGATCATTCTCTTTTTTTATTTCAACTCTTTGATTTATACCTGCATTATCAGTAGAAACCCAAGCATATGTAAACCCTCGATATCTGTCTATTTCAGAAAGTTTTTGCCACATTTCTGGATCTGTATCTTCACTTACTTCTAGTTCCAAAATTCCAGCTAATTCTGGCTGGGGCAGGTCTAGAGATTTAAGCATGAGGTAGCCTATGACCTCATTTATCAATCCACGCGGAGAGTTTGCACCATACACTTTAACCCAAGTATTTCTCTTGATACCATCTAACCACTCAATGCTTGCCATGTGGGTTTTAAGTCCAATAACACCATCAACAGCACCTTTTAAAAAAGTTAAATATGAAGACCGGGGTAAATAACATATCGGATCATCAGGGTTCATTTTTCTCTCCACCCGATCCAAGAGCCGCTCGGGTTGCGGCTTTTTATTAATAAGAGGAAACATCTTCACCATTGCTGATTTCATTATTTAAATCATCTAAGCTTGACTCAGCATCAGGCACAACATCTCTCCAATTCTCGGTTTGAAGCCTCTCAAACTGACTATTAACCTCTTGTGTTCGAGTCTCAAGATTCTCAATATGCTCTTGCATTTGTGAAACTTGGGATTCAAGCTCACTTATTTTTAAATCTTTCTCATAGACCATGCTGTCATAATCTTCTTGCGTTACCGTTGATTCTCCACACCCAACCAACCCAACTGTCAAAGCTATTAATAGCGTAACTAAGTAATTCATTTACTTTCTCTTTAATTTGCTAAGCCGCATATATTTGCTTTTTATTTAAATTTTGCGACTCTTTTTCTTTGCGCGATATACGTAGCGTATGCAATCCACAACCTCACCAACCAATTTGCATCAAACTTCTAATGGAGCTGTCTGTACAGAGTATTTGGGAGTTGGATGTAATATGTTTAGGGTTAGAGTTGGCTTTAAACTGGCTGGATTATGTAATCAACACCTCTTGTCATCCCGCCACTGAAGCTTTGAGCAGTTTCATCAGCAGATTCAAAATCATCAAAGAGTCCTAGATCAATAGCTTCTTCACGAGATTCTGTAGTGGTAAGCCAACCATCATCATCAGGAATGATGTAGCAATTTTCTGAGATCAGTTTAATTATATAAGACATATACCCCCCAGTATTTTCTTTCTTAGCAGTGGTTTATAACGTTTATTGAGGACTTTTCCAACAACTATATTTTGGTAAGTTACATTTTAAGCAATTAATACAATCAATTTTTCCTAGGTCTTCCTTTTCTGTTTTTCATGTTCATTTTAAGAAAGGGGATAACGGTGTTTGGGCTATATAGATTTTTACCAAGGCTACCTACATTGAACAGTTCTAGTTTTCTCCGTAGTGTTTGCCTAGACATTGAAAAGCATTTAGTAAGCCAGGTTAGATCTACCAGATCAGGATATTGCTCTGATTCTAAGGCAACTACTGTGGCGCCGTAAATTTTATCTCCCAAACATATTTTAGGAGAGATGTCGCTTTCTAATGTGATGATGTATCAGGTCTATCTTTAAACTTTTCCACTTCTTTTTTTACCACTGACTCGTACCAGAAAACATCTTTTTCCGTAATTCTAACTGGTTCAGGAATATAGCCTTTCTTTAGCAGTCTATAAAACTTGGTTCGACCCACAGCAAGAAGGTCCATAAATTCTTTTGCTCGAACTCGTCTATCAATATTCATAGGTATTTGGAAGTTAGTTTTTATTCTAAATAGATTTACCTTTTTAATAGGGAGGGAGCAATAAAAATACCCCTAATAATGTTACGAAAACTAAGTTCTATTGATAAAAAAATTTATTAAACCATGACAAATTTTGACATCACAAAGGACCCGAAAAACACTATCAAAGCCTTATACAATAAGCATTAGAGTTTTATAGTTTTTGCGGATAAATCATAGAATTAGGGGTATATGCTGAATGTCCGTACTTTTGATCATTTTATATACGTGGACTATGTTACTACATCAAAAAAATGCTGTTACCACATCAAAACCTGTAATAGCCTTTTCCTGTTACCACATCAAAATCTGATATAAAAAATATCTTAGAAAATGTCAAAGCTATTATTTTTTAAAGCAACGTATTGGCAAATATTTATCAGTACTTATGTCTAAGGATTTGTCTAAATTTTTGTGCTGAAAGTGCTTGAAAAGTTGGCATGAGTCAAATTGTTTTCAGGCTGATGATTTAAGGCATTTTATAGATTGCCCTAGCTGAACTTTTTACATGGCTAATATACCCAAAAACGGAATGATTCCAATATTAGGATGATTCCGAAAACGGTAATATTCCCAATATTGGGGTTTTGAATGACCCCGTTTTTGGGGTTTTGAATGTACCCAATTTTGGGATGCAGAATCTATCAATGAATCTACCATTGAATCAATCATCTCTCTTTTAAGAGAGCGCCGTCTTAATTCAAGGTCAAATCTGATTCCATATTCAAGAATAAACTTTAAAAGCAACTTGATATATGCACCAATTTTGCACTGGCTTGAGCTGTGAACGATTTTAATTAAAAAAATGATAAATGGTACATCAATAATTTTTGTGAGCTTGTAGGGCAAATTAGAGCGTTATATGAGTGTCTATCATTAGCACTATTTAATTGGATCATGTTCGCCGTAGTGAGCCAGAATAAGACGACTGTTTCAACGCAATGTTATGTGGTGGAAATAGCTAAAAATATAGTGTTTTGCTCCCTGCCTCGCGCGTGCGCGCGTTTTATTGGGGAATATACCCATTTTTTGGGGACTTGTATTAAGCCTTAATTGAACAAATCGAATAGGGTGAGACATGAATATATTTAGTGAATTGTGTAGTTTCGATACTCCTGCAAATCTTTTTTTGAATAAAAGTATTCGTGCTTATTTAGCTCCAAACTTTTCTGCAATGATTAAGGATTTGTCTTTATTAGGCTGGACACATGAAAAGATTGCTTTTGTTCTTCCAGTATCGGGAGCATCTACCATTTCCGAATGGTCACATGGAAGTTTAATGAACTTCGACAATGGGAATGCTTTCATAGAGCTGTGGAAGCATTTAACAGATAAAACTGAAAAAGAAATGCCTCGAATTAATCGACACCATATTGCTGGATAATAAAGGGATTAAACATGGGATCTAAAAAGAAATTATTTGAACCGATTACAGGGGAAAGTGCGGATCGAGCCCAAGAGTTGTGTAAGAATATTCCTAAAGATATAAAGATGTTCAAAGAGAATATTTACTATCTTGATTCAAATCAGCTTTTTCAGGACCAATTCGTTAATCAGTTATTAGCTCTCACAAATAACTTGGATGAGTTGCATTATTTGCTAACAGGGATGATTAAGCCAAAGGATATTTACTATTCCTCTTTAAGAACAGCTTTGGCAGCACTCAACGGTACATCAAATGTTTTAATTATCACGGCGCATTATTTGAAGCCTGAAAATAAATATAAACGTTTGTTGAATCAACATTCTTTTTCTTTTGAATTAAATCAGATTTTTAGAAAAGTTGATTTTGTTAAGCAAGTCTTAGAGCGCGTTAGTAAAGGTGATCCTGTGAGTAGGGGGCTTCCTAGGCCAAATTTTAGATCACGTTCGTAAGTGAGAAAGGTGAAGGAGTCATTAGTACTCCTTTTTTTATACCTAAAAATACACCCATTTTTTGAATGCCAATACCGTTTTACATTAATTCTATTCAATAGATTTATAAGGATAAATTAATGGCTAGAATCCCGATGGGTAATTTCGGCAATGCTATGCCCCAGACTGGGCGCATACAAATGCCCCAAAGCAATATTGGTCAGCTTGGTGCAGCAATTGGTAATCTTGGTAATACGGCGCAAAATATTCTTAATGAAAAGGAGCGACTTCACAAGATTGAGCAGGATAAGAAAGACAAAGCTGATTTTGCACTGCAATCATCAAAGATTGGGGCAGACATTAGTTTGGTTGATGATGACTTGCTGATTAAAATGCAAAGCGGTGAACTAACTTTTGATGAGTCAGTTCAGCAAAGACAAAAAAGTTTAGAGACTATAAAGGGGCAATATAAGGAAGCAATTCCTAAAACCTACAATCAAGCTTTTGATAATTACTTTGAACAACACTCTTATCAAAGTGCATCTAAATATTTGCCTGTTGCCCAAAAAGCTGAACAACAACAGTCAATCGTACAATTAAAAAGTATGACTGAAAACTACCTTAAAAGTCCTGATGCCAGTGATCAAGAGGTACAAGTTGGGCTTCAAACATATGCTCAGTCTAAAGGCCTATCTCAAGCCTATGTGGACGATACATTCTCGGAATACAAAAATAAGCGTTCTGGAAATGATGTAAACGCATTTTATCTAGCTAATAAAACAGACAATACAAAACTTGCAGAACTCACGACTCCTGAAGCTGTTTTAAAACAACATTCTAACTTGACTCAGGAACAAGCCGTTTACTGGAGTGGTCGAGCTGCAAGTCAAATGGATCAGAACCAAAAAGCCTATGATCGTCAGCAAAAGGAAGTTGAGTCTGAAGCCAAAGATGCCTCAACAGAAATGCGAAATGATATTGAAACAGGCCTAATACCGAGTGAGTCTGTAATTAATGCACGTTTAGCACGTGTAAAGGGAACTACCCATGAAAAAGAGTTCGTTCAATATTCTGGGGCTTTAGTCGAAGTTCAAAAATTTATGCGATTAGGACCTGATCAGCGCGAGGCCTATTTAAGTAAGAAGCGATCAGAGGCTCAGAATACGGCGCAAGATAATGCTAAAGATGTGAGTTGGAATCTAAATCTATTATCTAAAACTCATGAAAACATGCTCGGTTATGAAAAGAATAATTCAACTTTGGCTTATTCAATTAAGACCGGGCAGGAATTAACACCAGTACCGACTACCTCTATCATTATGGGGGATCCTGAAGCAATTAAGGCTTTATCCAAAAATATTAAAACCCTACATGCAAGCAATATTCTTGACGGTGTAACAGGCTCATTAAATCCGTTGTCTACTCAACAGCAATCTGAATTAAAACAGTTCTGGGGAAAGGCTAAACCAGGCGATAAATTGAGTTTGCTAACTAATATCTATAAGTCTAGTGCCGGTAATGCCAATGCATCCAGAGACATGATCAACAGTATTGCAGGTGAAAACGGCGCATATCGTTTATCTGCTTCACTCAATAACCGTGGATTACAAGATATTGCAGGACAAATTGTCACCGGACAGGATTTGATTGAAAAGGGCTTGGTCAAAGTAGATGAAAATAGCTTAAGAACACATACAGAGAGTTATTTGGCTGGCATTACATCACCAGGTAAACCGGACTTTCAAATTTATCTGGACTCAGTTAAGGCTAATTATGCTTATTTGGTTCAGAAGTCCGAAAAGGTTACTGATACTAAGGGTAGCATTCTGAATAAAACAATTGATGAGGACTTACTTAATAAAGCAATTCTTAGCGTCACTGGAGGGAAGTACACATCAGGAGGGTTCTTCGGAAGTAAATCTGTTGTGCTGCGACCTCATACGGTAGGTGAAAAATCATTCCGTGAGCAATTGGAGAGCTTTAATTCTCGCAATGCCCGTCATTATGGGGGATCTGACAAAGACTTCTTTATAGATCTTCCTTTAGAACAAGATCCTAAAAATCCCTACCGTTACTATTTTAAGAACGGTACCAAATACGTGATGGATAACACGGATAAAAAAAGACAAACACGTTTAACTTTTACGGTTCGATGAGGTAGATATGGATTTTTTAGCAGATGATGAATTAACGTTAAATCAGGATGATCCTCGTTTCAAACCTAAAAGTCAGCGTGGGAACTTTGCAGATGGTGCATTGGGTACTATTTCTGGCGTTGCTATGGGAACAATTGAGGCTGCAACAGCACCAGATTCAATCATTAGGGGGGATAAAAAGGCAGCTGCTCTTAGAGCACAAAACCTTGAAATTTTTAAACCTGATGATTTAGGCGGTGTAGGTGAGTTTACCTATGGTCTGACTAAAGATTTTACACGTATTGGGTGGAACGCCGTAACCACACTAGGTACAGGTGGTGTACCCGGTTTAGCTCTAAATTCAGGTTTATTTGGTTATCAGACTTTTGAAGCAGAAAAATCAGATTTACTAAATAAAGGAGCTGATATAAAAACAGCTCGAACTGGGGGAGCCATTAAAGGTGTTACAGATGCTTTAGGATTCGCAATTCCTACTCATGGCGTATCCAAATCTGTAATAGCTGACGCCGTTGCTACTACTGCTTTGTCTACTGCAGCAGGTTCAGCCGGTGACTATGTCGAAGGTTCATATTTAGAGAACAATAAAAATAAGAAGGTTGCTCAATACGGCGAAGCTTTAAAGGAAAATGCAACCAGTCCCTCTACATTGGCAGCGAATGGGGGAATGGCATTGCTGCTTAACCTGTGGGCGAATAAGGGGAGATTGCGACCAGATCAGGTTAAAGACCACAGCAGTGTGGATGCTATGAATGATGCAGCACATATTCAAGCGAATGTTGAGCATGCGGAAGGTTCAAACCCATTTAGTCCAACCAACCCGAAAGAAGCGAACTCACACCTTGATGCATTAGATAGTGCCATGGAAAGCGCATTAAATGATGAGTTGGTGAGTCTGAAGACACCTGTGGTAGGAACACCAAAAGAGAAAGTGGCTAAAGTGGCAGTGGTTCCAAAAGACGTGCTTACAGGGACTCCAAAAGCGATCGGAAGACCAGTTCCATTAAATGCTGATGAGCATAGAGCACAAGTTTTTACCAATCCTATATTGGAAAAAAAGCCATGGGCCAAAACTATCGCTCAAGAAGCTTCTAAACGCGGTATTAATCCAGTAGATGCTTTAGTGTTATCTCATATAGAAAATGCTGGCACGTTTGACCCAAAAATTCAGCCTAAAGATAAAGATGGGAATCTACTGTCATCTGCTACAGGCTTATTTCAAACCATTGATAGTACGTTTGCACGTATGGGTGGAAAGAATAAGTTTGATGGTAATGACCAGATTAAAGCAGGCCTTAATTATTATGAACACAATGCAAAGGTTTTCCGTAATCAATTCAAGCGAGATCCTAATGGTTTAGAGCTTTACTATCTGCATTTCTTTGGTGAAGGGGGTGGTCCAGTCTTTTTAAAGGCTAAAGATAATGAGTTATTTGTTGATGTGGCCACTCGTTGGAGCAAAGGCAACGAGAAAAAAACGGCTCGTCAAATTGCGGAAGGTATTACAGCGTCTCATAAATTTAATGGCATGACCGTTGGACAGGTTAAAGCCAAGTATCAAAAGCGATGGGATGAAGTCGCCAGACAGTATGAAGGCGTTGGCACACTGTCCGATGACAATGGATCTACAGCTGTTAGAGGAAGTGAGTCAGAGTTTCCAGAGTTTGAGTCAGATATAGCGGCACCGCCTACCTATAAATCTCAATCTGATGCTGAGGTTGAAGCTATGCCGTTTGTACTCACTACAGATGAGCATAGTGTTAAATCAATGATTGAAGAGTTTGAGGCCCTATCTTCTCCATTAACCAGAGAGGATCTGGAATACCTCAAGGCTACGGCGCATTATCAATATTCTGAAAACAGTGCTTATCGTGCGCCGTATACCGAGCCTCAAATTGATTTATCTGGTCCCAGTAATAGTGCCAATCGTACTTTGGATACATTGGATTCTGACCTTCAGCAATTTGCACCAGAGCAACAAGTATTGCCTGAGCAGCAATTAGCCATTTCAAATGCGGAATTCGACAATCCAAATCTTAATAATGAATTGCCTGAATCAACCAATCAGCAGAACTCAATTATTGAGGGAGTAGATAACTGGGCTTATACCAGATCGCAAAACTATCTTAAACGCGAGCAGACGAGGGAGGATGGTAGTTTAACTCAAGAGCTCCACAACAAAGCCTCTAATACGACCTTTCAGCGTCAGATTAATCAGGACGGAACGATCACTCCAGTAAAAGCTACACGTAATGGTAATGATCTATTTGCACATCCAGCCAATAGCAAAGCAGATAGTCTTGAATTAACAGCAGTACAGCATAAAGCTGCTCAGGCATTAGAACGGGAGTTTTGGAAGCCAGGCAAATCTAAAGTTGATGGTGCACCAGACTTAACTAAATCCAGTAAAGGTGAATACGGCGCATTCACTGATACTCCAGATGGTAGAGAAGCTGTTTCGATTATGGAAGCAGATCCTGATATGGAAGTGACCTTTACCCGTATGGATGAAAATTGGAATGAGGAAATTGTGACGATGTCTTCCCGTGATCTGTTGGACTATGTCAAAGAGCAAGAAGAAATCGCAAAAGATGAAATTCAGGCAGTTAAGGCATTAGCAAGCTGCGCATTAAGATTTGGGAGTGAGGCAGCATGAGAGCTGAATGTAGAGAACAAGTTGCAAAGGCTTTAGGTAAAAGAAAATTAAGTGCCGCTGACAGTAACCGTATTTCATCACTGTATATCCGTGCACAAAATACATTGTCCAGAACTGATCCAGACTGGATATTTAAAAGCCCGGCTGAACGTGCAGAAGCGATTGCTCAGAAAACAGCTTCGGATCTCGCCGTGCAGATTGCTAAAAACAATCAGAACATTGCCAGAGATGCCATCATCAAGGCACAGCTGCAGAACGAGATTTATAATCATCCTAAATTAAATCCAGTTCAGGTTCTTATGCGTAAGATTGCATACTTCTCCGATCAAAGCGGTATCCAATCTATAGAGAAGCAGTCTCAAGCATTACATAGCCGCTGGATGTCTTTAGTCGCTGATGTATTTACCAAAACCCAAGAACGTTTTGGGATGTCAGTGAATAAGGCAATGACTGACGACATTATTCGGGTCATGTTTGGAGGGAAGTCTGATAATCCTGAAATCACGGCGATGGCCAAAGAGATAAGTGCAGCATTAGAAGAAATGCGTTTAGGCTTCAATCGTGCCGGAGGGAATATTAAAAAATTAGACAACTTCGGTTTTATGACATCCCATGATCAAAAGAAAGTTGCTTTAACAGATCAGTCAGAATGGGTGAATGATGCTTTAACAAGTTTAGATCGAAATCAGTATGTCAAAGAGACTGGTGAACTCATGGATGAGTTAGAGCTCAAATCCATGCTTGAGGAGGTTTATAAAACCATTTCAACCAACGGCGCTAATAAAGACTTATTGGTACTGACTAAACAAGCCAAAGCAGGTACATCACCTGTAGGTGGTCGTGCCAAAATGGCTAACCGCCACCAAGAATCTCGTGCTCTACACTTTAAAGATGGGAATGCATGGTTGGAGTATCAGAAAAAATACGGTACTTACAATGAATCAGGCTTTCATGAAATCCTGAAAAACCATACTCAGCGCATGAGTACTGAAGTGGCAATGATGCAAAACTTAGGTTCGAATCCGCGTCTGACATTCGAATCATTATTGGATGAAGCCAAAATTAAACTTAAGGCTGATCCACAGAACGGCATGAAACACGGCGAGATTGATAAGCAAGCTCATCGAGCAGTATCGATGTATAACACTCTAGATGCCAATACCCGGGCGATTGATTCTACCTTGGGTAATGTCATGGGTGGTCTTCGTGCCTTAATGGTTGCTTCTAAATTAGGCGGTACCACATTAACTACCTTTGGTGACCATGCCAGCATGAAGAAAGTGGCCAATATGCTGGGCTTGTCTTATACCAAATCCATTCTTCCCGAATACATGAAGCAGCTCAAGCAGGGTGCTACACGTGATGAAGCTTTAAGATTCGGGCTTGGTATTAATGAGATGATTGGCTCCATGTCACGTTTTGGCGATGCCGATATTGTGAGTAGTGCTACCAAGTCAGGGCGTTTTAATGCCCGTATGAACACCTTTGCCTCAACAACAATGAAACTATCGGGTTTAAACGCCGTGACCGCAGGAGCGAAACGAGCATTTAATCTGGTACATATGAATAAGCTTGCTGAGTTGACCCGTAAAACGGATTGGAAGGATCTTGGTGCAGATGACTTAAAAATTTTAAAGGGTAATGGAATTACTGAACGTGATTGGCAATTATGGCAACAATTGGAACCAAGTAAGCGTGAAGATGGAACTGCAGTATTAACTCAGAATGATTTCTTTAATGCACCAGATGATTTAATTAAGCAGTTCTTGCCACAGGATAAGCATAACAGTGCAAATGCGATTGCTGACTTCCGATATAAGTCTGCCATGAAGTACCAGACTCATTTATTCAATGAGGAGTCGGTCGCTATCATTGAGGCTGGTGTACGTGAGCGCAGCATTATTAATCTAGGTGAAGCCGGTACTATTCAGGGTGAATTAGGCAGAACACTATTCCAGTTTAAAGGCTTTCCTTTGGCATATATGTTCCGTATTGGTCATCGTGCCTTTGCTCAAGGGGACATTAAGAGCAGAGTGACGTTCTTAGCTTCGCTATTGGCATATCAAACATTAGCAGGGGCATTGATCGTCCAGACTCAGAACTTGGCCAATGGTAAGAATCCTGAGCCGGTATTCACGATTGATTTCTTTGGTAAGTCGATTCTTAAGGGCGGTGGACTTTCATTCTTAGGTGACATCATGTCTTCATTATCAGATCCGACTGGTCGTAGTGCATCCGACTTTATCAGTGGTCCGTTAATAGGTCAGGGTATGAAGTTAGGTATGCTGCTTACCGGTATGGGGAATAACATCATTGAAGGTAAAGAATCTACCCGGATGATGGAAGTAGCGAATGCCTTGAAAAGTAATATTCCATTACAGAACCTTTGGTACAGTAAGTTGGTGGTTGACCGTATGCTGTATTCAAAAATGCAAAATATGATTGATCCTGATTATTTACCGAAAACACAGCAGCGGCTGGAGAACTTGGGCAATAGTTATTGGTGGGATTTATCAGAATAAAATTAGGAGCCTCGGCTCCTTTTTTAATTTTTAGATTACTATGTTGTACTAATATTTATAATAGCCAAAATTCAACATCAAATGATGTGATTAAAAAAAATTAGGAGGGGGTATGCTTGGTAAAATTTTACTATTATTGCTTTTGGGATATTCAACAGTAGTTTTTGCAGAAAGTAAATTTGATCACTCGTTAATCAATGCCAATATAGTCAATGAAAAATATGAAGTTATTGACATAGATGGCTTTAATGAACTTACTCGTCAAATCACCAACGAAGTAGTTTCGACGTTACCTAGAAAGGTTGATATTGATACTGAGCTATTAACCATGGTTATAAGCAGACCTTTAATTGCTCAAACTTATGCATTAAGGGGAGTTGAAACTAAAAAAGATTTATCAGAAAAAGTCGATTTAGAAAAGTTTAGCCAATTAATTAAAAATTATGCTTGTTCCTCAGCTATTGGCGTTTCCCAAGTTTATAGAGTCAATGGCACACAATTTTCAATGAAGATAATAAATAGCAATTTTCTAGAACTTTACAGTTATACATTTCCTTTAAAAACGTGTGATGAATAATTTATGAAAAAAATATTTATAGTCTGGTTATTTAGTCAAATTTTATTTCTAAATGCTGCCAATGCCACTCCAATTACTCTGCAGCATGTTACGACAACCTATGTGAACTCTGGTATTTGTTCAGCTGCAATAAATGTGACGATCCATGACTTTTTAGGGGAGAGTGATAAGTTATATTTGGATCTGGTGGCAACAGATAAGACCGGCAAAGTAAAAATTGCTTCAGAAAATATCATTACCTATGACGATGTCCAAAACCTATCAGGCAAGGCCACAACTAATGTATTTATAGAATCAGAAGAAGTGTGTGGAGCGGAGCGTACCTGGACGATCAATGTAAAGCGCGCCGTATTGGTGGTGAATGGCAAGCGTCAGGATTTATTGAAAACCAAGCAAGTTCATATTGATGACTTTCAACCAATGAAAATTAAAGTTGGTCAGTAGAAAAGAATTATTTCCAATGGCTCATCTATATGGTGGGCTTTTCTTTTTCTAATTTCTTCCTATACTGCATGGGTCAATAACTAAAATAATTTTAACTATGAAAATAAAAATACTTATCAGCTTATTTCTTACCCTTGCTATTACTGGTTGTCAAAAACAACCGGAAGAAGCAGTTGCATCTGAACCGGACAAAATTGATATAACAGCTAAAGCACAGTTTGAGCAATCAGATAAAAAGATTGAGGCATTCTTAAATCAACTTGAAAATCCTGACACTTCACAAGACGCACGGACTCACATCCTATGTAAAGATTACCCAGGCGAATATAAAAAGAATTACATGCCAGCTCTATTAAAACTTTCCCCAACTGACTTTACGGAAAAGAAACTACTTTTGGATTTGGATTCTGCTTTGGACTATTACAAAAAAAGTTTTGGAATTAATTGCTGAGAGTGATCTAGGTAAAAAATTGAAGCGTTATACGTTAAAAAGCCCCATCTTTGGGGCTTATGTTTTTGCACTCAAAGTAGTTCTAACTGACCAATTTCATATTTATAGGTCTGCCATTCTCCCTCACGTGGTACGCGATCTACTCGGGTTTCTGATTTCCATAATTCTATAAAAGCTTCGCCGTGTTCGAAATTTGGTATTCCACCACGTGCCCATTCGGAAACTGTAGATGCACCTGCTACAGGTAAGACAAATGCGATCTTTTCATGTGTCCATTTCAGGCGACTTAAATCAAGAATCATACGGTTGAAATCTGGGCGTTTGTATCCACGCTGTTTAATCAGAAACTCTTTGACCTTCTTTTGCTGCTTTAGGTTGATAAAACGTTCAGCTTGGGCTTTTTTAAAAACTGAACTATCCATGCCACAATTATTTATAAACATAATTATTCAATCCCCTGAATGTGATTAAGTGCATCATGATCTAAGTTGGTAAATTGGCAGTACTTCAATTGAGAGTGCATATAGGCAGTACCAGCTTCGCCGTGGCGATTCTTCCCGACTATGGCTTCAGCAATGCCTCTATATTGAGTTTCTTTGTTGTAGATCTCATCCCGATATAAGAAAACAATTTGGTCAGCATCCTGTTCAATGGCACCAGATTCACGCAGATCTGACATCATTGGGCGCTTATTTGGTCGCTTCTCGAGTTCGCGATTAAGCTGTGATAAAAGTACGATGACACAATTAAACTCTTTGGCCATCGCTTTGAGTTCACCAGTGAAATAAGCAATCTTCAAGTCTTCCCGGGCAAATGGTTTGGTCGTTTTCATGATTTGCAGATAATCAATAAATACTGCACCTATGGATCCGTAGTGGTGCTTCACTTTACGAATAGATTCACGAATATTTGCAATTGATGGACGTGAAGTATCATTTATCTGCATTGGTACGTTTTTAAGCATCACCACAGCATTGGTATAAGCCGTAAATTCATCTTTAGGCAATAGGTGAGGTGTATTGCGTACCAAACTAATATCTGCAGGTGCTACGGCGCAGCAGAGGCGCATAGCGATTTGTTCTTTCGGCATTTCACCAGACATAATTAAAACAGGCTTTTTTTGAACAACCGCAACATGATTAGCTATAACTTGTAGCATGGTGGTTTTACCCATGGCTGGTCGCGCAGCTAAAATCATTAAGCAACCGGGTTCGATATCTCCTAGTTTTTTATCAAGATCATAGATACCGGTCTGGATACCTTTAATCATTGTTTCGCCAGCAATCATTGCTTCCACCTTACGGCTGATTTCAAGAAATGTATTTGCTGCTGCATCATGAATGTGAAATAAGGATTCGCTTCCTGATTCAGTATTTAGATCAGCAAAAGCAGCTTGTGCATTTTGTACCAACTCACCGCGACTGATAGTTAAATGCCGAGCTTGTTGAATTACTTTGAGTGCTTCAGCTTCAACCTGGCGGCATGCTGTAAAATCTTTCAATTTTTCTGCGTACGATTGCAGATTGTAGAAACTGGAAGGGGCATCACTCATCAATTGCATGAGATATTTCTCACCGCCTGACGCTTCGCCGTAATTACGCATTTCTAGCCATTGATTGACGAGTACAGCATCGTATGGGGAGTTCTTGCTATCAAGGTCTACAATTGCGTTAAAAATCAGTTTATGGCGTGTTGCATGAAAATCTTGTTCAGTCAGCAAGCCTTCAACTTGAGCATAAGATCCAGCAACTGTCATCAAGGCTGCAAGAACAGCTTGTTCGATTTGAAGGTTGTGAATAGGGAGCAGGGTATTAGAATTCATTGCATGCTCTCCAGTAAACTTTTAGGTTTTGAAGGGAGGTTGATTAGTAGTTGAGCCTGCTGTGGTTGTGACTGTTCAACGGCCTGTTTTACATAATTTGGATTAGCTTTTTGATAGCGTTCAAACTTATCGATGATCCAGCGAACGAATGAATACAATTTTCTTGCGTTGGGCATCACTTGGCCAGCATAGTGAGCGTTGAAAGCACCCAATTGGAATTCGAAATCAGGCAATCCAAAAATCAATTCTAAATTTTGTTGCTGACCAGCAGTGTTTAATACATTGATCAATTGATTTTGATCTGGAATCCAATCATGTTCTCCAGAGAGATTCATTGATAGATTCAATGGTTGGTTCTGCATCCCGTTTTTGGGGTCGTTCAAAACCCCGTTTTTGGGATCATTTAAATTACCACTTTTGGGATTGTTTCCATTATTGGAATCATTCCGTTTTTGGGGTTGTTTAATGTTCCCGTTTTCGGGGTTGTTTGGATTGGATTTAATAGGTTTTTTAACGCTTGAATTATCCCGATTTTGGGTACATTCTTCACGACCCTTTACGCCGTTTAGCTTAAGTACACGAACTCTTTTCGTTGGTCCTGTACGGTCACCGGTATCTTTCACCAAGCCAAGGTTAATTAACTCTAAAATAACTTTTTGTACAGTCTTTTCATTTAAGGCAGTATCTTTCGCGAGGCGATCGATACTAGGCCACGCAGTATGATGCTCACCAGCTCGGTCTGCTAGTGAAAGCAGAACGAGACGTTGTGATGAGTTATTAACTGGAGCAGTCCAAGCCCAGCGCGTTGCATCAATGCTCACTAGACCCTCCTTGCCGAGTTGCTTTGATTACGGCATTTGCAAGTCTGCTTCCAGTCATGCGTATTGACTCAGCATAGGCAGAAGAAGGTAATGGTGGTTTAGGTTCTGTACTTGGCTGAACTTTATTTTTTTCAGTAGAAATAGGAAGCTTAGTCATTTTGATCTCCTCCTATTTTGTTCCACTCCATTTCATATTTTTCGCGTTCAACATCAAAAGTGTTGCTATGGTTATCAGCCAAATACGCAGCAATATGAATTAAGTTATCAAGACCACCAAATACGGCGCTATGAATATTCTGCTTCACGGCATCTTTAACTATCTCTGCTTCATCTTTAATTTGATAAAACATAGTTTGAAGCCAGGATGTATTTTCATATGCAAGAGAGTAAGTATTAAAAAGATCACCGGCATCGTACTGATCATGAGACTCTTTCGTATGTCTCTTAAACTCAAGGTTATAGGTATCGACCTGGCTATCAGCAAGAAGCTTTGAAACAGAAATTAGATTTTCGAGTTCAGAAAACACAGCTTGACTAACATTATTATTGTGAGCATATGCTTTAATTTGCGCTGTAGATTTGCTGATTTGATTAATCAGGGTACGAAGTTGTGCTATAGCTTCAGATGCAAGCATGTAGGCGTTTAGAGCATCTGCTGCACTGCAGAAAGGAATTAGTTGTTCAGGTAATTGAAAATTTACTTTAGCGTTCATGATGAATGCGCTCCTAATGATAATTTAGAAGCTCTGCCATTTACTGCCAAGTAAGGGTGGCAAAGCTGAAAAGGGTTGGCAGACTGGTTCATTAGGTTACCAGCACACTCGAAAGTGTCCCTCTCCAGCTTCACCATAGAGATGCGGAAGCATAGAGATTTTACGCATAAAAAAAGCCCAAAGCGGACTGTATGCGCCAATGATTGATAGTCTGCCAAGACTAATTCGATGATTTTGCACCGAACGAATCCAATATAGCCGAATCGTTTCAGTTTGAGAAGGGCTATTAAAAAAATAATTTTAAATTTCATGAAATAGCCCCTTCGCTTACTAGCTTTTCAATTACCCAAGCTTCGCCTTTCAAAGTAAACATTGGCTGAGAGTAGCCAAGTTCGGTTTGCTTAAGTAGGCCTAATCCTTGATCTACAAACCATTGTTGGAAAACACGGCAACGTTTTATAGACCTGTTGTATACATCTAGTTCTTCAAGATGTTTGTTCAGAGATACTGCTGAGACACTGAGTTTTTGAGCAACTTGTGTAGCATTAAGCAAGGTGTCACGGACTACAATTTTTTCGTAGTAATCCACTTTAGGTTTGTCTTGCTCGATTTTTCGTGCCTGATCCGCTGCTAACTGGAGTGCTTCAGCGAATGATTGAGGAAGTTGTGGTTTTTGGGTGGTCTGTGCATCAAATGTATTGATTACTTTAAGATGGAACTTTGCACTGATCCACATTGCATATGCATAGACAATTTGTTTAACAACATATGTACCTTGATTTAGACCACCGCGTACCACTTCGACAGGGGATACAGGAATTCCTGTATCGATTAATTCTTGAACTAACTCTTGGGTTTTTACATTATCAAGAAAATATTGAGGTTGGTTCTTACGTTCACCACCACTGGCCTGATGTAAGTCATTAAGACAAAAACGGCTATGTCGATCATGATGAATTGCAGCACCATCAATACTAATTTGAGTTGAAGGAAGAACAGTTAAATTTGAGGAAGCATTCATGATCATGCCCCCATTTCAGCGGTAGCGGCTTCTTTCTTGCTGTTGTGCCATTCAATTAAATCTGCATAATCGAAGAAAACAGGAGCCTGTTTTGTTGTCCCTTGCTTGATTGGTCGGGGGAAGGATGGGTCTTTACGGATAGTGTGGCGAAGTGATTCGCGTGTCACATCAAGTAGCTGACATGCAGTACTAAATTGAATGCGGATAGGTGTTGTTTGAGGCATGAATACAACCAAATTTACGTGAATATGGTTATAACTTATATTGTTATTTTTATTGTTTAAAACGTAGTGCGACGTTGTTGTACATTCTCATGCGAAAGATGTACATACTACGACGCACTATGTAAGCTCTTATTTTTTTGCAGCTAATGAAACAAGCTCGGAAATCTTTCTATATGGTCTGTCTATGACTTTTTTTTCAAAAATATAGTTAGCGCATTTAGTAAAGCTCGGCCAGTTGTTCTCATCCCATATTTTTTTAACAATATTCAGATCTTTCTCTAATTGTTCACGCAAATGTTTATTTTTCTTTTCCGCTAATTTAGTCATGTTTTCTTTGACCTGTGCTTTAGCTCCAATCTTACTTGCGTAAGCTGCCTTGCAAAGACCTAAAAAATAGTTGCATCTACATAGGTAATAGAAAACATCACTGTTAGCTACAATGGAGTTATCAGCTGTAGTTGCTGAACCTGTGTTCACATTGGCTTTGATATCTTTCAATATTTGCACAGCATCACATAGATACATGCATACAATATTTAAAAGATGGTATAGGGAGGTATTTAAATATTCTTGTTTCTCTTCAGGATCAGATGCAGAACTTAGAATTGTGTTAAAAAAATCTTCTTCAACTTCTGCTCCCGTAAAGCGTTCAGGATCTTTATGCTTGCCAGTAAAGGTTCTTCGGAAAATTGCTTCACACTCTTTAGTGTATTCTTCTTCAGATAATTTTTTGTCACTTTCTTCATACGGAAAAAGATCATTTACAAATATATCTAGTGCACAATCTGAAATTCTTTTCACTTCCGCAATTGGTCCCCAACTTTCAAGTTCATTTTCGAGAGAGTGTTTAAAGTCTTCTTTCATGTTGCCTCCCAAGGCACACCCATAAGTAAGAGCTAAGCCAATCGGATGGGTGTCCGAATTTTCGGGAGCAAACCTAGGCTTAGCAAGCTGTTAAAATAAGACTTAGTAAGTTCTTATTTTGCTAACTTTGCATATTTGAAATTGATTACATCATCACTGAGCAATTGCTGAGTAAAATCGTATGGACTGATGTGTTTGGTTCTATTCGCTTCTAGATAGTCGCTCCACCAGTTGAGCATGGCTTTACGTTCTTCTAAATATTCGGCTTGGTGAGTATAAGCAAGGCGTACCTGATCACGCTCTTGGTGACTCATTTGCTTCTCTACGGCTTCTTTTTGGAATAGGGTACTCTGTACCAAGGCAGAACAAGCCATGCCCCTAAAACCATGTCCGCATATATCTTTGTTAGTGTCATAGCCAATACGGCGTAGAGTCTTATTAATAGTAGATTCACTAATAAAACCTTGAGGGTCGCCATTCTTTGGAAAGACATTTTTAGTCATACCACTATAAGGATGGATCTCTTTTAAGATATCAATAACCTGAGGTGATAATGGAATCAAATGATCCATTTTCATTTTGGCACCGCGATTAGAAAACTTCTGTCCAGGGATTAATTCCCGTTCTCCCGGTATGGTCCATATGCCTTTTTGAAGATCAAACTCATTCCAACGTGCAAATCGGAATTCACTGGAACGTACAAACGTATGAAGTGCAAATGTTGTACATAACTTGGTTATAGGGTAGCCCTTATCATTTTCTAGTTTTTGCAAAAGCTCGGGCAGTTGCTCTAATGGTAACTGAGGGTGATGTTTAGACTTGTTAGTTTTTATAAAGACATCTTTCAGAAAGTAAGCAGGATTTTCTTCTATGAGACCGCGTGATATCGCATAAGCAAATATGCTGCTAAATCTTTGGCGAGTTTTCTTTAATACTTCTGCATATCCAGATTCTTCAATGGAGCGTAAAACCTTAACAAGATCTCTAGGCTTTACTGCGTCTATCGACTGTTGCCCGATGATAGGGAAAACATAATCTTCTAAGTTCTTTAATGCTCTTTCAGCTGTGTGTTCAATCCAGCGACCTGTATTGCTATATTCCTTATGCCAGTCTCTAGCTATAACCTCAAAACTATAGGCATTATCTAATTTAGCCTTTTGTATTTCCCCGTGTTCGATTGGATCTATGCCATTAGCTATAAGTTCTTCTAATTCACGGCGTTTATCACGGGCAGCTTTTAAGCTTAAAGCCGGGAAGTTGCCTAAAGTCATTAAGCCGTCTTTGCCATTGGCTCTTTTATATTTAAATCGCCATACCTTCGAGCCACTCTTTCGAATGAACAAGATAAGTCCATGACCATCATACAAAGAGTAGTCTTTTTCCTGTGGTTTTGCCCCGGTGCATTTGGAGTCAGATAGCGGAATAGTCTTTTTGGCCATAATGAAATAAGGATACATATTGAGTAGAACTGTATATATCCTCAATCATATCCTTATATTTTGCAACTATATCCTTGTGTATTTAACTATATTCTTCTATGTGTACAGTATATCTACTTGAATATAAATGTCTTTTAACCAAATTGTTTTATATTCTGCTATTGGGGTTGTGCGCCCTGCGGGAGTCGAACCCGCGTCGGTCACTTAGGAGGCAACTGCTCTATCCAGTTAAGCTAAGGGCACAATGCGAAGCTAATTTAGCGCAAATATTGATAAAAAAAAAGTTATTGTCGAAACAATAACTTTTAAAAGACATAACTTTAAAATTTCTGCTTAAGATTTATTCATCTTGAGTACTTTAAATAGACCAAACATGATCACGATCCAGATCGGAATCATCAGTACAGATTCTTTAAAACCTTGCATCCACATAATATAAAGTACGGTCGCAATGAAGAGGAGTACTAAATAATTACTGATTGGAGACCAAAGTGCAGGAAACTTGGTTTGGATGGAAGCTTGTTTGATCGCCTGTCTAAATTTCAAGTGCGTCAATGTAATCATGGCCCAGTTGAGTACTAATGCACCCACCACCACATATATTAGATGGCTTAAGGCATTTTCTGGCACAAAGTAGTTTAAAAGTACACAACCAAAAATTAACAGTGCGGAAAATAAAACAGCAGGGATAGGCACCCCCTGTTTATTTACTTTATTAAATACTTTAGGTGCATTGCCTTGTTGTGCTAAACCGTAAAGCATACGGCTATTGGCATACATGCCGCTGTTATAAACAGACAGCGCCGCAGTCAAGATAATGAAATTCAGTAAGTGAGCTGCCCAGCCAATACCGAGTTGACTGAAAATCATTACAAATGGACTTTTATCCAGACCACCTAACTCAAGCTGATTCCATGGCACCAACGATAAAAGAATCGTCAATGAACCGATATAGAACAGTAAAATTCGGAACACCACCTGATTAATGGCTTTAGGAATAGTTTTTTCAGGATCTTTAGCTTCTGCCGCTGCCATCCCGATCAGCTCAATCCCACCAAAGGCGAACATGAGGAAGGCAAGCATATAGAACAGGCCTTCAAAACCATTCGGGAAGAAACCACCATGTGTCCAAAGATTGCTAAATGAAGAGTTTGAGCCTGCATCTGCGGTGAGCAGTAGATACACACCAAAGACAATCATGGAAATAACAGCGGTTACTTTGATGATAGAAAGCCAGAATTCTGATTCACCATAAAATTTCACATTGCCGAGATTGACCAAGGTGATCACAACGAAAAAGAACAGTACCGATGCCCATGCAGGAATAAAAGGCCACCAGTAATTAATATATTTAGCGACAGCAGTCAGCTCTGTCATTGCTACTAAAATATATAAAATCCAGTAATTCCAACCCG
>Ga0308169_10001613_pt1 | contig 25692 bp, 28 predicted proteins | sample PhyBR1_2_FD_202139 | JGI IMG/M metagenome (GOLD analysis project Ga0308169, IMG submission 202139) | Phyllosphere microbial communities from UC Gill Tract Community Farm, Albany, California, United States - DLSLSB.R1 | ecosystem: Host-associated > Plants > Phyllosphere > Unclassified | place...
GTCGAACAAGACAGCCCTGGCCGTGGCAATGGCTGCTCCGGCCTGAGACAAGCTGCCGCTGCCGCATGTTCCGCGATCGATGGTCAAGCGTCCACCCAGGCTTCGGCCCAGGGAATCTTAAGCGCAAGGGATTCTACAAGTGCCTGATGAACAAAAAACCCGCGTTCTCACTATGAGAGTCGCGGGTTCAATGGGCTTTCCTGGACTGCTTAAGACCTGTTTTTTGGTGCCTCCGGCCGGAATCGAAAATGGCCTTAAGAGCCGCATCTTTACTGGCTCTACGCAGAATCATCTGATGAGATACCAACAAAAATACCAACAAAAATTTGCTCTGACTTGCGGGTGTCGGTCGCTGGCGCCGGCTATCTGCTTACTCATGCCGACCAGATGAAGCAGGGCACGTAACGATCGCTGCCCTGCAACTCTGCTCGAGCCTACCCTCTTAGTTGATGCGAAGGTGCTCATCGTCCTCGAAGGCGCTCAACCTGTAGGATCGAACACCGTCAGAGTTGATGAGCATCTTCGGCGCCAGCTGTCCAGGCCACAGTCCAGAGAGTTGCTTGCTGCAGCGCTCGGCCACCATTCCTGTTCATCGTTCCTTGTATGTTGCGATTGATCTGGTCGCTGATGCAGCATTCCTTACGTAGTGTTGCGTCGATAACACTCTAGAATTTTTCCGTTGAGCTCAAAGCTCACCGTTTCAGGTCGTTCTAACCTGGTGCGCAGCGAAAGGTTAAGGTCGCCGACGTGCAACGAATAGCTGGAATTCCCATTTGGGTGTCCGAAGTAATCTCAACGGGTGACTCTCTCCGTCCAGAACAGAATTTGAGTGCCTCTTCACGCAAGAAACTGAGAAGCGAAGTCGGGTTTCCGATTGCGCACGCGTCACTCATCTTCGACAGTCGATACTCATCTTTTCCGACGACGGCGAACTGAGCACTGGCGCATCCAGATAGAAGCAAAGCTTTACCTACTACTAGTGAAATTTTATTAAGCATATCCATCATTTATTCAAGGCAGGCAGCGAAGCAGTCAACACACCTTCCGTGGAAGGCTGCGCTGCACCGACCCTGCAGCTCGTATAACGATTTTAGAGTTAGCGAGCGAATTTAGGCGCTTGATAAAACCATCCTGCGACCCACACAACGAGAAAAACTGGAAGCAGGTACCGGTTCAAAAAAATTACCGTAACTAAAATAGGCAGTGAAACCATGCCGAAAAGCCAATTTTTGAAACTGTTCTTTTCAAAACCAGCTTTTCGGCTTGCGATGAAGTTGGCGTCGATCGCTAGAACCAAAAAAGTGTAAACGGTCCCAAGTATGGTCATGCCTAGACCGCTCTGAAATCCTTGCCCTTCGCCATGGCCGAACACAAATCCTGCAGGATCGTCGCTTTTGAAAGCGATCAGCAGGACGCCGATACACACGAAGTAGGCGAAAAAAAGGTGGTTCTAGCGGACTTGAAACGAGTTGCCTCAACATTCCATGGCGCGTAGAAGGTTTTTCGAGGACGCAGCAGCCATGAGAGCGCGATAAGCGCAAACAATAATTTAAAAATAAGATCCACATTTAAGCCAAATAGTTGATTCAACGCAATTTTATTGCATATTTTTAATAAATTGAAGGCGTTTTCAGCTTGTTTGTGGATTCGCCACGTTCTACTAATAAGGCCACTCTCACACTTGTCAATGCGTTAACGCGCAATTCACGTGCTGATGCGAATAGGCTCAGGAATTCCGCGAAAAATTATTCCCTTTTGTGATACTTGCACTTTATGTTATCCCCGCAATCGGCTTTGGTGCCCACCCTCAATGCGGTGAGACCGGTACAATTTGTTGCCCGTTCACTTGTTCGCCAACTGCACCACAACTAGCCGCCCGCCCGGTTCGCGCGAGAGTAGCAGTTGCTTACCGTCTTCGAGAGCAACCTTGCCGCCGATCGGCACCGGCGATTTTGTCGTTACGTCCATTAGGTCAGGCATGGCCTCGTTGACCAGGTACCAGACGCTTTGGTGAAAGATGAAATAGCCGACGCGTTTTTTGTGGGCTTCGGCCAGCTTCTCGTTCGGCACGATGCTTTTATTGATATGCCACTGGAACAAGGACTGACCCGAGTACACCATGAGCCGGTGGTTGTCAGGACGGAAGCTACCCTCGCGCTGTGACGAATACAGGTTTAGCACCGGCAGCGGGTCCGAAAAGGCGGTCCCGCAGAACGGGCAGCAGGGCTTCGCCTTATTGTCGAATACGTACCACTGTTGCTCGCAGGCGGGGTTAGCGCAAGGTTGCAACAGGTCGACCGTTTTGACTAGGGCGGTTTCCCAGTCGTCGGCGCTGGGACGCAGTGCGGGCGTGTGCAAGCCATCGATGAAAGCCTTCACGAACAGTTCGCTGAGGTAGGGACCCGTGATCTGGTAGGGCAACTTGGAGGTGTCCTTCCAAGGCAGTTCCGACGGCTTGGCGTTGGCCAGTTTGATGCGGTTCGACGTATTGCTTGGGTGCTCGATAAACAGCGCGCATTCTCCCATCGACAATTCCTCGTCCCGTTGCGGATCGTTGATATTGTGCACCTTGTCGCCGCGCAGCGGGTGACGCAGCAGCAGGTACATATAAATCAGGACCGCGAGTGCGTGACGATCGGTCATGATCGACGGTAGCTTGCGTTGCGCATCGTCGCGCGACAGGTGGGCGGTCGCTACGCACTCGGGCGCGATGAAGTCCGGCGTGCCGACTACATCCGGCGGGAATTTGTTCGGAACGACGAGGCCGTCAATGTCGATGAGGCAAGCGCGCCCGGTCGAAGGATCGATCAGGACGTTGCGGTAACTGAGGTCGGAGTGCGCCAGCCCGGCCGCGTGCATGCGGCGCACGGCGCGCGCGATCTGCAGGCAAAGCTTGATCTGCAGCATCCAGTTGCCGAGCTCCCGCTGGTCGAGAAACTTATTGCGGTTCGATGGCGAGGCGAACCATTTTCCTTCCTTTTCTCGCCCCTTGATCGCGAGCATGTCGTTGTTGCGCGAGCCGTGGGTGAAGAAGAACTCTGGGGAATAGAAAGGAACCACAACGCCTAGTCTGCCGTCATGCTCGACCGTGGTGGTCGGCCAGCAAAACAGGTTTTTCCAATAGTCGCCACCGGCTTGGTTGAATACCCGGTCGCGGTAAGTTGTCGTGATGACCGACAAGCGCTCGCGCGTCGCCGCATCGGCGGCGCCGCGAAAAAACGCGACCACGTAGTCTTTACCAGGCGAAAAATAAACATCCTTCATGCCGCCAGACGCCTTCACTTCATCGATGAACTGGACCGTCGAGCCGTCGGCCGCAGTCACCGTAACGGTGTTTGCCATAAGTCTTACCTAATCAGTAAATGAGTGCGATCGTGCGATCGTCGTGATTTCCCTGGGACCAGAAGTCCAGCCAATCAAGCAGTCGGCGGTCCTGTTCGGTCGTCTGCTCAGCGAAGCCTACTGCTTGGTCAAGATCGTCCCAGAACTGGTGCCAGTCGGCGGCGCGGGCTAGCCGGGCCTCGGTCTCGAACTTTGCGTCCGAAACACCGTCGGTCATCAGGACCAGTGCCGTCATGTCCGGAACGATCGCAAAACGCGTGCGTTTGCGCAGAACCTCGTGATCTACTGCAGTATTGTCGAGGAAGCGTGTCTGGCCGGAAAACTCACCGCTGTCGACGTCGCCGAGCAGGGTAATGCCGTCCCGTTTGCTATAGATGCCGATCGCGCCGTCGCCAATCCAATACGCTGCGCATAGCGTACCGAAGGGATAGCGTTTACAAACCGCGATCAGCGCCGTACTCGAGTAATCCTTGAAAACGCCGCCCAGATCCTGGCGCTCCTGGATTTCGTCGTGGATTGCTTTGACTGCCCAGTAAGCCGCATTGCCGACAATACGCGACAGATTGGTATGCAGTTCCTGACGCAGCGCTTCGACCTGTTCCGGCGCGAGGCCGCCGCTCTGTGCCTCAGCATAGGCCTGGGCGCTCGCATCGATCAGGGCGACCGTGTTGTCGGTGAGCGATGTCCGGATATTATGTTGCGCGTGCTCGCAGATGAGGGCCGCACCGCGTCGGGAGTAGCGCGCACTGCCGGCGCCGTCAGCCAGTAGAGCGACGTACCAGCCAGAGTCGGCTAGGTGCTCGATCCGGTAGTCGTCGTCCCGGAAGCTGCCGACGTGGGCATGCGAGCGGCCACGTTTGCTGGCCGCGACGATCGACAGGTCGGCGCCACGCACGCTGCTGTGCTGCTCGTCTTCCTTCCAGTACGGATCGCTGCGGTCCGAAAGCAGATTCTTCCACATCGTGCGCGGGTCGGGCGCGACCGAGACCGGTACCAGGGCGCGCCGCCGCCGGCTAGGCGATTGGCGTGCGAAGTGGTACGTCACGGCAATCGTGTACTCGCCCGCGACGAGCGGCATGCCGGCAATGGTACCTGTTTGCAGGTCGGCCTTCATGGACAAGCTTTCCGGAACAAGCACATCGTCCAATACCACGGCGTCGCTGTTGTCAACGGCTTCGAGGGTCTGCATATATTCGCTGCCGGCCCGAGCGTTGGGGAGGCGGAATCCAATGTCTGGCAGGTCCGGCGGTGGTAGGGCTTCCTGGAGCGCCGGCCGTACCGGGGCACTGGGGGGCTGGACCGACGCCGCGGCAGGAACGGCAGTCTGGGTCGGCGTGGCTAGAGGTGCCGCAGGCACTGGCGTCACAAGGGTGGTTTGGTCGACCCGTCGAACCGGTGCCGCTGGCTTGGCCTCGGACTCGGCGGGCGCATCAGACGCCGTTGCCGCAGAGTCGACCGGTATGTCCGAAGGAGCAGGCGCTTGAGCTGCGGCCTCGGCCGAGCTCGATACTCCGGCCGCTGCGGCGTTGGACAGCTCTGCAAAGGACATTTTGCGGTGCGCCACCGGTACGCGCGTCTCATCGCACAGGCTGCGCGCCGCTTCCGCCGTTAGTGCCACCCTGACCAGAAACTGGTCGAGAACGGTCAGCAGACCGGTTTCGAATTTACCGACCAAGAGCCCGAATTCCATACTCGCTACGTACCCGTCCACGCTGCGGTGGTCGATATCTGGCCTTGCGCGCAAAACGTAAGCCCGCGCATACGACTTCAAACTTTCATCCATTTTCAATCAATCCTCTAGCCGCGCGAGCGCGCGACTTCGAAACCATCACCGGTACCTTCGCCGAAATCGCATTTGCATTCGCAGGTCGGGCAGACCGCCGGACCGCTGCCTTTCACGCACATCAGCGCGCCGCAGCTGCACATGGCGAACCCGATCGGATTACCGCAGTGTGGGCAGCCGGGCGCGCCGATGAGCGCGTCCGTACTCACGGTGCGCACCATTGCGCGGTCGTCGGATAGGTCGAAATAATCTTTTTCTAGCGCGAATACGCCGGCCAGCTGGTACAGATCCAGTTCGAGGCTGAAGTCCCGAGTGCGCGCTGCCGGCTCGATGCGCTCATAGCGCATCAGATAAGGCAGTCGGTTGTTCTGGCAGCGACCGGTCAGCACAACCAAGTCCTCGTCGATGGTCAAGCCATTCTGGATATCGTCGATCTTTTTCAGGATTGTGTCGTCCAGCTTGGCGAGGTTGACGCCTGGGCGTGCCTCAGCCACGCTGCGGCTTTGCGCGACCACCGACATCGTCACCCAGTCGACAAAACGTTTGAAGTCCTGATCGGTCCGGGCATCGAGGCGCAGCACGGTCTCGGTGAAACGCTGCAGCGTGTCGAGCGCGGCGAACTTGCCGATCGCGATCGCCACCAGCGTGGCGCGCCCCGCATAATGGGTGCGCCAGCGCTTGAGAGCAGGCTCGATGTCGTCGGTCGGTTTCCCGTCCGTCATCAGGTAGACGACCGGACGCCAGTCGCCCTTGCGCTCGGGCGTGCTGGACTGGACGCTCCGGTCGAGTTCGTCCATCAGGTGCACCATAGCGCGCCCGAGTGAGGTGCCGGAACCCAGTGGCAGCCGCGGCGGGTAGAAGTGAATCAGTTCGGTCAGCGGCGTCAGCGTGCGCGCCTTGCCGGCAAAGACGATCGTCGACATGTGCACCGTCTCGAGCGCATGCGGGTCCGTGCGCAGCCCAGTCACGAGCCGTTCTAGCCCTTGTTGCAGCTGGCGTAGATTGTCGCCTGCCATCGACTCGGACACGTCGAGCAGCATGAAGATCGGTAATCGGCGCATTAATCTCTCCTGTAAGTGCGCGCAGTCACAGTACCACCTGGACTTCGGGCGGCGGCGGCGGCAGTTCCGTTCCGCCGACCGTGCCGACGCTGGCGCTGCCAGCGGTCACCGCCGAGCTGACCCACTGGAAGAAGCTTGCGAAACCGCTACTGTCGAGCGTATCGAGGCTGACCACGCGGTCGGTCAGGGGCCGTAGTTGGGCCGGATCGCTCTTCGGGCCTGCGGCGCAAGCCACGATAGCGGCGAAATTGGCCTGCTTGACGCGCGGGATCGCCTCTTGGTACGCCAAGGTGTCGGACGGCTTCCCGTCGGTCATGACGAACAGCAGGGGACGCCAGTCGCCCTTCTGGTCAGTGCTGGACTTGCGTACGTCGCGCTCGACCATGTCGCAGATGGTATGTAGGGCCGCGCCCAGGAAGGTCGGGCCCGAATCAGGGCAGACGATCTCCGGAAGCACAATGTTGTCCAGTGCGCTCATGGGCAGCACCTCCGACACCCTCGCGTCGAAGGTCACGATGCACAAGCTTGCGCTTTCGAGTGCGAAGGGATTCTGGCGCAGCGACGCCAGCAGCGCATGCAGGCCGACGTTTACAGCTTGGATCGGTTCGCCCCGCATGGAGCCCGAGGTATCCAGCGCGAGGTAGACGGGCAGTCGACGGACGCTCATGGTTGGTAAGAACGCATGACGTCGACGAACCGGTCGGTCGCGTGCGGCGTACCGATCGCATTGAACTTCCAGCCACCATCAGCGCGCAGGACCTCGGCGAACGTCAGCGAGCAATGCCCGGCCAGTGCGGCTTCGCCGCTAATGTCGAAACGGCACATTTCCTTACCCTTTCCGTCCACAGCACGGATGAAGGCGTTGGCCACTTTGCTGAAATCCTGATTCTTCTTTTTGCCTTCGTAGATCGAGACGATAAACAGGATGCGCTGGTATTTCGCCGGCAGCTGGTCGAGCTTGGCCACAATCTGCTCGTCATCACCGTCGCCGTCGCCGGTCCGGTTGTCGCCGGTCAGCCAAAGAGCACCGCTCGGGTGGCGCATCTCATTGTAAAACACTACGTCCTTGGGCTCGGTAAGCTTACCGTCCGCACCTAGCAAAAAGGCGATTGCATCGAGATCGTAGTCTTCCGGTTTGCTGCCAAACAGTGAGCCGAGAAAGCCGCGTTTTTCCTCTGCGACGTCCCAGCCTAGTCCGATTGTAATCTGCGACAGGTCATTCTCCACCTTGCGTAGGTCGACGCCTTGTCCTTTGCGCAGGCTAACTGCCATGTTTGGTTCTCCTAGTTTCGTTGACGCGCTTGGTTCAGAACACTACGTTGACTTCTGGCGGCGGCGGCGGCAAGTCGGCCAGGCCGTTCGCTTCTTTCTTGCTGAGGTCGACCTTCTGGCTGGTGGTCGCGATCGAGGCGCTCACCCACTTGAAGAACGCGCGGATCGTGTTGCTGTCGGCGGTATCGAGACGCACCACCGCTTCGGTGATGCGTTGCAGTTCGCGCACGTTGGCATTCGGGCCGGCAGCGCAAGCGATGACGGTGCCAAGGCGCGCTTGCTTGATTGCGTCGATGCCTGCCGCCAAGTCATCGGTGGGCTCACCGTCCGTCATCATGAACACGATCGGCTTCCAGTCTCCTTTCTGCTCAGCAGTGGTCTTGCCGACTTCCTGATTGACACGCTCGGCCAGCAATTTCAGCGCAGCGCCCATCGAGGTGGTGCCCGACGCCGTGATGGTTGGGATCTGAAATTGGCCCAGTTCTGTCAACGGCGTGACTTGTTGCGCCACTTCGGAAAACGTGATCACCGACAGCCAGGCGGATTCGAGGGCGTGCGGATCCTGGCGGAGCGCCGACAGCAGTGTTTGCATGCCATTGCGAACGGCCTCAATGGGTTCGCCTTGCATGGAGCCAGAGGTATCGAGCAAAAGATAAACGGGAAGCTTTCTCATTTTTATGCTGGGGAAGTAGTGGCTGGATATTTACAGCAATCTGGGGGAGTGTGGTTTTTGCCGCGCCGGTAAGCTTTTCTCTCCGAGACGGTTAATGTATATTACACAGCACATTAACTTTTGGAAATAGTCCGTTGTTGTAGATATCCAGAAAATGCGCACGGCCGAGAATATCGGCTAATGTGTGAGTTTTTGTGAATATTCATTCACTCTGTTTTCAATGATTTTGTCGTCGGTGTGAATATCCACCATTTTATTAATTGGCCGTGAGCCTATATGAAACATTTTAATTTATCGTTCTTTGTTACCGCGGTCTGCCTGGGATTGGCAGGAATGTGGGGTGCGCGCCATGGCGGCGTCAGTGCCGGGCTCACCGCCATGGGTATTGCGTTCATCTTGGGCGTGATGGAGGTGTCACTGTCCTTCGACAACGCTGTCGTCAATGCCTCCGTGCTGAAAACCTGGAGTAGTTTTTGGCAGCGCCTGTTCCTTGGTGTCGGCATCTTGATCGCCGTGTTCGGCATGCGCCTGCTGTTCCCGCTGGTGATCGTCGCCGCGGCCGCTGACCTCGGCATCGGCGATGTTTGGAACATGGCCCTGCACCAGCCCGACCAGTATGCGACCCACCTGACCAGCCATCATGCAGAAGTGGCGGCGTTCGGCGGCATATTCTTGCTGCTGGTCTTCCTGAACTTCTTGATGGACGACGAAAAAGAATTGCATTGGCTGGGCAATGTCGAGCGAAAGCTCAGCTCGTTCGGTCGTATCGGCTCGGTGCCTGTGATGGTCGCGCTAGCGGCCGTGCTCGCCAGCACGACACTGGTCGAACCGATCCACCAGATGGCCGTGCTGACTGCCGGCATATGGGGCGTGCTGACCTACGTCGGCGTGGACGCGCTCGGTAACCTTCTCGAAAAAGAAGAGGAAACCGACGTGGACGTTGGGCGCATTGTCAAGCAAGGCGGCATCGGCGCATTCATTTATCTGGAAGTACTGGACGCATCATTTTCTTTCGATGGCGTGATCGGCGCATTCGCCATTACCAACGATGTCGTGATTATCATGCTCGGATTGGCGATCGGCGCAATGTTTGTACGTTCGCTGACCGTTTATCTGGTACGTCAGGGCACGCTCGATGAATTCGTTTACCTGGAACACGGTGCCCATTATGCGATCGGTGTGCTTGCGCTGATTATGCTGGCTAGCATGAAATATCACATATCGGAAATATTTACGGGCTTGGTCGGTATTGCATTCATTGGCGCCTCGCTTTGGGCTTCGGTAGCGCATAAAAAGAAAGAGGCGCTTGCGGATAAAGAGTTGACTGTTTAATAAATTTATAAATTACCTAACGTTATGGCTATCAGTTTACAAAAGGGCGGAAATCTCAGTTTGTCCAAAACCGACCCGACCCTACGCGAAGTGCTGGTCGGACTGGGCTGGGCCGCACGCTCCTCGGATGGGGCCGATTTCGACTTGGACGCCAGCCTGTTTATGGTCCAGGAGAACGGCAAGGTGCGTGGCGACCACGACTTCATCTTCTACAACCAATTGAAGTCGACATGCGGCGCGGTCGAACATACCGGTGATAACAAGACCGGTGCTGGTGCGGGCGACGACGAGGCACTCAAGATTCGCCTGGCCGACGTGCCGGCTGCGATTGCGCGCCTGGTGATTGCAGTGACCATCCACGATGCTGAACAACGACACCAGAACTTTGGCATGGTGCAAGACGCCTTTGTGCGCATCGTGAACCTCGATACCAATACCGAGATCGTGCGGTTCGACCTGTCAGAAGATTATTCGACTGAAACCTCGATGATCTTTGCCGAAATCTACCGTTACAACAGCGAATGGAAGTTCAGGGCGGTCGGGCAGGGCTATGCCGGGGGGTTGGCAGCGCTGGCGATTCAGCACGGCGTCGAGATCGCCTGAAAGCGATATCTGTGCACGACAAGATTGTAGTGTGTGTCGTAAGAAAACTTATTTTATTGGAGAGATGAATGGCAATCAGTTTACAAAAAGGCGGCAACGTCAACCTGAGCAAAGAAGCACCGGGCCTGAAGCGTGTCGTGATCGGCTTGGGCTGGGATCCCCGTGGCACCGACGGGGTCGACTTTGACCTCGATGGCAGTGCTTTCCTCCTGAAGAACGACGGCAAAGTACGCAGCGACATCGATTTTATTTTTTACAACAATTTGCGTTCCAGCGATGGCTGCGTCGTTCATGCGGGCGACAACAAGACCGGCGGTGGCGACGGCGACGACGAAAAAATCACCGTGGAGCTGGCTTCTGTTCCCGCCGAGATCGACAAGATCGCCTTTGCCGTCACCATTCACGAAGCTGATCAACGTCGCCAGAACTTCGGCATGGTCAGCAAAGCCTACATTCGCTGCCTGAATGCCGATGGCAACGCCGAAATCGCACGCTATGACTTGTCTGAAGACGGCTCGGTGGAAACGGCGATGATCTTCGGCGAGTTGTACCGTTACGGCAGCGAATGGAAGTTCCGCGCGATTGGTCAAGGTTTTAAGGGGGGCCTCGGTCCGCTGGCCCGTTCCTACGGCGTGAACGCCTAAGTACGGAGACGACGATGGCTGGTACGATGGCGCTCGAAGAGCTTGCCCGCAATAAAAAGGTGCTATTCGCCGGTGCGGCAGCAGTGGGAGGGATCATTAGTGCCACGCTGACCCAAGCCTTCGGTCTGTCTGCTGGGGCTTTTTCAAGTTGGGTGCTGGCAGGCGGCTTGGACGCCGCGCTGATTGGCACTGCGGTTGTCTATGCCCAGAATTACTACCAAACGAAATCGCTGGGCATGTCAGACGGCCTAAAACAGGCACTCAAGGCAGGCGCGATCGCGGGCTGCGCCGGCGGCCTGCTCGCACTGATCTGTATGAAGGTCCTTGGCGCCGGTAATTTCGGGCGCATGGTCGGCTGGGCGATCAGCGGTAGTGTCGCCGGTTATGTCGTGTCCCAGCAGGTGCGCAATCTCAAGCGCAAACCTGCGATGCTCGCCGGTGCCGCCGGCGGCGCGATTGGTTGCCTGATCATGTACATGGATTTCGGCTACACCACCGGGGTCGCCATCACTGGCGCGGCAATCGGACTCATGGTGGCTATGGCCGAGGCGATCTTCCGAAAAAACTGGCTCGACGTGGAAGTCTATGCCCAACGGCTCGGTGCCGGCCTGAATCTGGCCAAGCCCGCACGGCAGTTTACGCTCAGCGTGGGCGCAGAGCCGATCACGATCGGCACCAGAAATGGTCTCGATATCCTGCTCAATCAGACGCCGGGGATCGCACCCAACCATGCAGCGAGCGTCTACTGCGATGGTGACAAGACCATTTTTCACGACTTGCAGAGCGGCACTCGCACGGAACTACGCGCGGGCGAGCCGTTCCGCTTTGCTGAATGCCAGCTGCTTCTGGGTAGTTGACTTAAGAGGAAATGATGAAGCAACTTTCTAGAGGGGAGCGGCTGCCCTTGGCACCTCACGTGCCAAGTGGCGACTTGCAGGTAGGGCTGTCGATCTGCGGTCTGACCCCAGACTTTGCGTGTTTTGGGCTCGACGCCCAAGGCAAGCTGGTAGATGATCGCTACATGACCTTCTTTAACCAGCCGACCACACCCTGCGGTGGGATCGCGCTTGGCGCGGTCGGCCCCGATAAGGACGGCTTTACCGTTCGGCTTGGTCGCTTACCGGCCTCGGTCGAGCGCATCGTGATCACGGCCACCATCGATAACGGCGCGATGTCGCAGTTGGCGTCTGGCCACCTGCGCCTAGTTGGTCAAGACGGTGAATTCGCGCGTTTTGACGTCACCGGACGGGACTTTGCCGCCGAGCAGGCGGTGATGTTGGGTGAAATCTACCGCAAGGACAAGCAATGGCGCTTCATGGCCGTCGCTCAAGGTTTTAACGGCGGACTCGCGGCGCTGGTGCATCATTTCGGCGCTACCGTTGCCGAGCCCGCGGCAGCGTCGACCCCGCCAGCCCCACCAGTGCCGAGCGCGCCCGCGGTGAGCTTGGAAAAGCGTGTCCAACAAGACGCTCCGCAACTGGTCAGCCTAGTCAAGTCGGCCGGCGTGTCGCTGGCCAAGGTTGGCCTAGAGTCACATCGCGCCAAGGTATGCCTGGTACTCGACATCTCGGGCTCAATGTCCAGTTTGTACCATAAAGGATTAGTACAACGTTTCGCTGAACGTATCCTCGCGCTCGGCTGCCGTTTCGACGACGACGGCGAAATCGACGTTTTCCTGTTCGGCAGCAAGGTACACCAGCCCGCGCCGATGGGGCTGAACAATTGGTCCGGCTACGTCGAAAAGGTGATCAAACGCCATCCGCTTGAGGGTGGCACGCGCTACGGCGCCGCGATGGAGGCCGTTCGCCGTTTCTACTTCCCGGATGCCGACGGTAGCGAACGCACGGAGCCGTGTAAATCGGCGCTGCCGGTCTATGTCATGTTCGTGACCGATGGCTCGACGCATGACGAGGCGTTTACCGAGCGCCAGTTGCGCTTGGCTAGCCGAGAGCCCATCTTTTGGCAATTCATGGGGATCGGTAAGAGCCGCAAAGGCAAGGGCGGTTTCCTGTCCGGCCTGTTTGACTCGGATTTTACTTTCCTTGAAAAACTGGATGAACTCAATGGCCGCTTGGTCGACAACGCAAACTTCTTTTCCGTCGCCAGTCCCGACGAGCACGCCGATCCAGAGCTGTACGATCTGCTGATGGCCGAATACCCCGCTTGGCTGAAGCTGGCCCGGCAACATGGACTGCTGGGCTGACAAGACAAACCGCACACATGCGTAGGCGGGAAGGGCGCACTACGTATGCCTACAGAAACCATTTAGGCCGAAAGCGGCACCGTGCCGCGGTATCTGCGCCACATGGATAATGATGAGTGAAAATTTGTTAAAGGTTGCTTGCCTGTTGGCATTGGTGGGATTTGCGTCTTTTTACATCAGTGTGTACAACACTGCGCAGCGATTTCTGAACCTGATCCCTGAGGTCGCATCGAATATTCAAGTCCTGACAAGGAAGCGAACCGACTTGATCTCCAAGCTGATCTCGCTCGTCGAATCATGCGGGTTCCATGAACGTGGTGTGGACGTGTCCATCGCGCGCGAATTAGGCGGCCCGGCCAACCCAGCAAGCTCGGCCAGCGTCATCCAACGGCTTGCCTCGTTACGCGTTTCATTTCCTGAACTAAAAGCCGACGGATTGTACGCCAGCCTAATGCAAGAACTCGCCCAGGTCGAGTCGGATATTGCAAAGAAGCGCGAACGGTATAACGGGGCTGTTCGCTCCTTCAACACCTTAATTTCGCAGTTTCCGGTCAATCTTCTGCTCTTGTCATTTGCCTACCAGCCAAACATTTCCTTTCGGAGCAGGACTTCACTGCCCCCTGACCGCGTCCTACTTCCTTAGCTTTCACAAAACAATGAGCACCGCTGCAGTTGCGCGCCTGTACATGAGCGCCATTCTCATCATAACCGCCGGTTCGACACTTGCTCAAGAGTTGTAATTGAATTGTCCGCTCGACTGGAATGTACTTAGCGACATTGATGGACCGGGCCAAGGAAAAATCATTTATGGCCTTGCGGCCAAGGACTGGAAGAAAGAGCATCTCAATGTAATGCTGGCCAAAGAACAGGAATGTTCGCAAAACAGCACGGGCGCCGGGTCAATCAATGAAATGCGCGATGAGGCAATTTCAACGCGCTTGTATTTGACCGCTCTCGCGGCGATTCACAGCCGTGACGAGCGGTTAATGCAGGCGCAGCCTACTGCGGAACGCGAGGCCACGCAGGCAGAAGGGGCAGGGAGCCTACACGACGTACAGGCAGTGCACGAGTCAAGCACTGGGGCGGCCAGCGCGGCATTGGTGTCCGCGCCCAAGGAGGCGGACACGCTGCAGGGGACTGCCGTTCAGATCAGGGAACCCGTGACGGAAAAAACGGACCGCGCGTGGATAGGTTGGGCAGCTTTACTCGCGGTCGTGGTGGCGTTCTGCTGGCAGCGATTCGTGCGTAACCGATGCACGAACTGCCGCTCTACACGCGTCGAGCGTACGGGCGAAACGGGTCGATCGCTGGCGCGGCACCAAACAAGTGTCGGAACGAAACAGCCGCGGCACAAAGACGCGCCATGTGCAGACTACTTATGTGAAGGTCCAGTTCGATTACCGTTGCACACAATGCCAGGACGAATGGTCGAAGGTGCGCAAGGAAGAGCTAGCGTCCGCCTTGAGCATCGGGCGCTTCTTTTGCGGTTATTGATACGACGCACATAACTACCTCGTCCACCAGTGGCAGACTGAAAATAGTGCCCACCTGCGGCCACTGAACGAGGAACATGGGAATTCAGAATCCTGCCGCCATTTATGTGAGGTGCGTTGCAAACACGTCCGGGGCGCCCAATGTATTTTTTGTCAGTTTGCGCGGTGACGCTAACAATCTAGGGCTGGCGTTACCGACTGATCGCGCGCAGACATTATTCGTTCCCGCTGTGACTGAGCATTTCAACTTGTTGCGTCATCGCGTCTTCCAGACGATCGGTGCCGAAGTGCGACGCCTGTTCGATCACCGCTTGTGCCCATTTTCTGTGGGTAGCGACTTCGCACATCGAATTGCCCATCTTGAACACCGCGGGACTATCCTCATCCATGATTTTCCGCGCGATTGCGACGTCGCTCGAGCGGACGCGGTAGTGCTGTTCGATTAACCCTACCTGGATGGGGTGAATCGCGGTCTTGCCGACTAACCCGTACGCCAGGTCTTCTATAACTTCTTGCGCCAGTATCTCTGGTACATCGAGGTGTTCAAAGACGGGTGAAGTCAGGCGCAGCCCGTACGGTTGGAATGTCGTCACCAGACGGGCAATCACTGGTCCCAGTGGGGTCCTGTAAATCGTCATGTTGCGGGGCCGGCGGATACTCAGCAAGGAGAGTAAGTCATTGCCACCAATCCGTAGCGCGTGGATGCGCCCGACGACGCCCGGGGCGCAAAACCCTTTGAGCAGCAGGCGCATTTCGGCGTCATCGAAGACTTCCACGGTCTCAAGGGTTGGCATTAACAGGTGATCGGTGTTCTTGACCTGCCTGAAGTAGCGATCGAAATTCTGGTGTGTCGTTTTCGGGATCACAAAGCCAGTCAATTTTTCCGAACCCCGCATCGCCAGGACACGTTCCATTACCTCGGGGCTGCGCACCCGGACAAACCTGTCAAGCTTGACAGGAGCAACCATGTTTTCAAGTGTCATCGACAAGTTGAACATGGCGTAGCTTAGGTCGCGTTCTGCCACAGCGTCTTCGGTACAAAAAATGACCGACCTCAGTTGCGGCAACTTTCTTCCGTTTGCTATTTCGGTCAAATCCTGATGGGTTGACGGAACATACAGTGACGCCCCGATCGGTTTCTTAACCATCCGAAGTATTCCTTATGAGAGCAACGGCGTGATAAGGCAAATTTGTATTCACGGTCACCGGTACGGTCTTCTCGCTTGCCAGGATCCGTAGGTGAGCAACATCGTCGGCTTGTGGGTCGCGCAGGATCAGCAGGCGTGGCATCCTGCGCAGCAAGACACGGGTTGCTTCGCCGATACCTGGCTTGATCAGGTTAGGGTCCTGTATGCCATACGACTGCTGCAGCGCCTGTATGCACTGGCGCGATACCGCCGCAGCTGCGCGCCTGTTGAGCGGGTCAGCAGCAGGCCGGCCTTGAACGCGGGCCATGTCGATCGCTGCCTCGACGATATCGTTTGCGAACGCTCTCGATTGGTCATGCGCTTCGAATTCTTCGAAATAAACGCAGCCATGGAAGTCGCCTGGCCCGATTGCGTCGTTCAGGATCGAGCGGCTAATCAGACCGGAGACTGTGGCATTCAGGATGCTTGAAGGTATCAAGTAGTCAACCGACGAACTGGCATGAGCGGCTGTACCGGCCAGGTCTGACAGCACATACAAGCCTTTGTCGATGGCAGTGCCGTGTTTCTGATTGAATTTTTCGACCCAATGGTCTAGCTCGCGTGCGATCACACCCTTTCCAGTCCACCCGTCGACGAAAACAATCGATTCCGGCGCATGTCCACAAGCGAGTATGTGCTTGAGCGCCACTTCGTCGATGCCCCGGTCGCGGATAATCGACACCGAATAATGCGTCGCGTCGCGATCGAACACCTTGTGCAGCACCCGCTTGAGAATCACGCCAACCGGAATGCCTGCACGCGCGAGCGACACGATCGTAATTTCTCTACGACGATCCTTGGCAATCAGGTCAGCCAAGACAAGAGAATCGCGTGCCATCCTGCTCCGATTGCTCCTCCAGGCATGTCTAAATACCTCAAGGTAGCGGGCGGATGGCAAGGATTCGGGCGACAACATTTCACTATAGTGTTTTTTGCCCGACTGAATAAGTACTTCTTTTTCTGCGACGTTGATGAACGCCTGTAACGGCAAGCGCTTTAAAAGGATTTGCACATCATCCGGCGCGTAACTCCCCGGAAACGCGGTCATAGCATACCCAGCGATAAGGCTGCAAGCTGCGTACCGCTTGGCACAATCGCATAATCGCAAGCTGCCATGAAGCGGGCATCGGAGCGACTGTCGCCCATGCCCATCGTCAACACTTGACCATAGTTGTTGCGAAGCAAACCAATGACATACTCGACCGCACGAGCCTTGTTTAATGCCTTTGGGAGTACCGCCAAGTTGTTGCCGTTTCGATGCACATAAAACTCACTGCCTTCAGCAGCGATCCATGGCGCCAGCACGTCTTGCTCGATAAGCGCCAGCCGTTCCGCGACTTTGTCGGGGTCTTTAACCACGACATAGAACGGGATACCGTAATCCTCGATGAGGCGGGCCCTTCCCGCCAAGCCTACCCGTTGCGAAAACTCATCGATGATGGATATTGCCCTGTGCAGTCCACCCAACGACGACGCCATCTCCTCGCGCATTGTTTCTAGCCATGCCTGATCCGGAACGCCACTGGGCGTGAGCACGACCCCGCCATAATTGATGATTTTGTAATCATCGAACGGAAGATCGACGCGGCCGAAAGCGTCGCTGTTTCGCGCAGTCGTTGGGATCAGCGTCATGCTTTGGCCTGCCATGCTCAAAAATGCGCGTTGTTTGGCAGTCGTGAATGAACAGGCTGAGCCGTCCTTCAGGAAGGCGACAGCGTGCAGATCTTCTTGACCGACGCATTTAGGAAGCGAACTGAACAAGGTATCGTCCAGATCAACGAACAGGTATTTCTTCAACTAAATTCTCCGAACGAAAATGGAACAAGTGACCATTTAGCTGTGTCGCAAGATCGAGCAATGCCTCGTTGGGGGCAGTTTCGTGGCAAATGAACACGTGGTCATACTGGCCTGGCCGGACGTTATAGAGAAAATTTGGTATGCCTTCTCCGTAGTTGTCCTGGAACGTGATCGCGTTAGCGATTGCCCCCCATTCAAGGATTGGTGAACGCGTGCTTGACTGCACTACCACGTCGATATCGCGTAACTCCAGTTTGTGTCCGAGCAGGAATGCGGAATGCATGAATTCACCAGTGCCAAGCACCAAAACGCGTTCACCATGCCCAATCTGTTGCACTACCTGATCGACAAATTGCTGTGGCACCGACAGCGGCCGGGTCATGCCTAGACGTCCGAACCGGTCGCTGGCTCCACGGTCTGCTGCCGGGTCGTAGCGTTGCGCCGACGCGGTGTTGGGCTGTAATTGGCCCGGTGTAAATGAGAAAGCGCCATCGAGTAAGGCGCTATAGGTGACTGGCAAGCCGAAGCGCTTGGCAAGCTTGGCATTCGCCTCATGACCCATGAAATTTGTAAGCGTGACTAGGTGGACGTGAGCAATGTCCTGATTAAGCGACCGACAGGCGGCTGCTAAGTTTACAAAGGTGTTGCCGGTACTGCTTTCATCGTCCACGAGAATGATCGAGCGCGCCTGCATTAGCATTGCGCGCGCGGTCACGTCGGCCGGCATGTGAAGAAACTGGCGCGGTGCGTGACTATGTTCCTCAGCGAATTCGATGAGTTGATGATCGCCCACGCGGTAGCGCGTTGTGTGCATGAAGAGCGCGTGGCGCGATGGCTCAGCATCGAGATAAGCTTCGAACACACCTTGACCGAGTCCAATGCCAGTTTCCGCCATCGATATGAACACCACGGGACCGGGCAAATTTGGTGGAATTTGCGAAGCCAGTGACTCATGTACATCACGCATGGCACTTGGTTTCGCCGGCCAGTGCTTGCCAAGCACCTTGCTAACGAACAGAAAGCCGCGCTTGGCATTTGCACGTGCTGCGAAGTCGACCAGTGTGGGAAGGCTATACTTACCCGGCTTAGTGGTAATTGTGAGAACGCCTGTGGGCATTACAACTTCAATCGGATTCACCATTAGTGCATCCGGAGTAAGCGGTGACGCGCCCATCTATGCAACTTCCAAAGGACAGGAAAATTCCGTAACGCGGATGTTCGGCCTTATCGCTGGGATCTCGATCGACTGGGCACCCCGATCAAACGCAGCTAGCGCCAAATAAGGCAGATTTGGGCCGGCTAGGCACGCCATGCCGATACCACCTGACATGCGTGGGTTAACCTCCAACACGCGTACCCGCCCTCCGGTCTCTCGAAACTGGACGTTAAAAATACCGTTTAAAGAATAATCCGCAGTTAGTTTCGCTGTGGCTGTCTGGACGTCCGCATGGGTGACAATCGTTTGGCCATGGCCCGCTGTCAGGGGTTTTTTGCGCGCCACGGCGCATAAGAGACGTCCATGATCCGCCACGCAGTCAACGCTGTACTCGTGTCCTTCGAGGTATTCCATGAGCAGCATCGTACGGAACGTCCCCAGTTGCGCAAGGCCATTCCGTAGATCTTCAAGGCCAATGTGGTACTGTGATCCATCAAGCAATATCTGGGCACAACTGCGCTCTTCATCGAGTACGCTGAAGCCGAGACCGTACACTGACACGGATGGCTTAATGCACAACTTCGGATAGAGCGCGCGGAGTTCGGCGAAGGCCACATTGAACTGCTCAATATTCTGTATTACGCGAAAGTTTGGCGGTGGCGCCAACGGCAAATCGACGGTTTCATAAAAGTGCGCTTTGTCGTGTAATAAATCCAGGATGGCAGTTGTCGCCACCGATAAAACCCGTGTACCGACTTTCAGAAAAGCGGAATGCGCCGAGCTAATCAGGCTCGCTTCCTTACCAGGTACGAAAATGTCGACTTGGTGCAGGCGGCAGAAGTCGAGGCACCAGGTCAAGTATTGCTCGCCCTTAAGGTCGCTAGGTTCCAGTTCGAACTGATGCGCCACCTGGGCCGCTGCCGTCGCCGCATTCGTACTGGTGTAGATAAGATGATAACGACACTCTTTTTTGTCAGCATCCCGAATCAGGCCGAGTGCAGTAGAAACTGATGAAAATGTCCTGTTAAACCAAACGCGCATAGCTGCCTTACAAATAGGGAGTAATTTTTGGCAACAGCTCGCTGAAAGTGCGTCCAGAGCCTGTTTCACCGATCGCGTGCATTTTCCACTCGCCACTATGCCGGTAGACCTTTGCCATGATCTGTGCCGTATGTGCGCCAAGGGTCGTTAAGTTGAACCGGGCAATTTCCTGGTTATTCGCATGATTGATAAGGCGGCAGGTTGCATTTTCTACTTGCGAAAAATCCTGTCCAGTAAAGCTGTTGACTGTGAAAATCAGGCTCTTAACGCTTGTCGGAACCCGGGTCAAGTCAACGATGATTTGCTCATCGTCGCCATCGCCATCGCCGGTTCGGTTGTCACCCGTATGCACGACCGACTCATCCTTCGACTTGAGCTGGCGGAACCACACTGTATCGACGATGTTACCCTGCTCATCAAACATGATGCATGAAGCGTCGAGGTCAATCTCCTCGGTCTTCGAGCCAAATCCAAAGAGGCCCGGCTTTTTGGCGGCATCCCATGCTAAACCCATGATGACTTTGTTTAGTGCACCCCCAGCTTCCTTTTCAAGAGATATTTTTTGACCTTTTTGCAGATTAACGCCCATCATATGCTCCTAAATTTATGAGAGAGGCCCTACCTTTATTGGCGTTAACGACCGGATCTTTTACCCGCCACTTCCTTTTGCATCCATGCGACGAAAGCATCTCGGTTACGAGAGCAGACCAATACTTTGCCGCGACCACTGAAGCGCAAGACGATGCCTTCACCACTCGTAGCGCTGTTGATCATGTTTCCGATCAGGCCGCCAAGACCGTTTCCGCCCCTAGTTGTTACCGAAATTTTGTACTGCAGTGCGCTATCCCAGCAAATGACATGGGAGTTATCGATGATCACTTCTTTGCCCGGCTCGACATCTAGCTCAAACATCGCGCCAAAGCCCGAGACCGCGACCTGTCCTGTGCCAGCGGTTTCCATCACAAAGAAACCACCAGACTGTGCAAACAATGCATTGCCGATGCTTTGCATGCGCGTCTTCATTTCTGTGCCGGATGTTGCCGCCACAAATGCGCCGTCACTCAGCAGATACTGTCTGGTGCCGACATCGATAAGGCGTACGGCGCCAGGCAGAGTCGGGGACAGTAGACAGTCCCCATCACCGTGCACCGCTTCAATGTGCTGCTGAAACAGTGACTCACCATTCGCGAAGCGGCGCATGATCGCGCTGCCTATACCCCCGGTCATTTTCCCTTTGAGCTCAAGGTTGGCCTCCATCATGACCATCGCGTCGGACTCACAGTAAATTTTCTCGCCTTTAACCAAAGCTACATGGACAAAGGGGTCGATGTCCCCGGTAATCGTAAATACTGGCATGGCTGGGTTCCTACATCAAACAATGAAGTAACACCGAAAAAGGTGTTCGACAGGACTAGACTGATCAACGGAGCACGGATGATGCTAAGCGAGCTGTTAAGAAGGTATTGACGCCCTTGGCGCTGCCGCTGCAAAAGAAGCGATTTGTTCGTGCAAAAGGTGTGTATGCTGCAAGGCCCCCATGTCAGCTTCTGTGAATATGCGCCGTCTTGGTAAGGCCTGCCGGAATCGCATGCGTTACGGCTATGCCTGCATGCACGATTCAAATAGAACGATCAGACGTTGACGCCGAACGAGCGAGCGAGGGGACCGAGGCCACCTTGGAAACCTTGGCCGATCGCCTTGAACTTCCATTCGCTACCTGCGCGATAAATCTCGCCAAAGATCATTGCAGTTTCGGTCGAGCCGTCCTCGGAAAGGTCGAAACGTGCGATCTCGGCATTGCCGTTACCGTTCAAACAGCGAATATATGCTTTTGCGACCATGCCAAAATTCTGTTTGCGTGTGTCGGCTTCGTGGATGGTAACCCCAACCGAGATCCGGTCGATGTCTGCCGGCACACTAGCCAGATCAATGGTGATTTGTTCATCATCGCCGTCACCGCCACCCGTCAGGTTGTCGCCAGCATGGACGACTGCGCCCTCAGTCGACTTCAAATTGTTGTAGTAGATAAAATCCGCATCCCCACGTACTTTTCCGTCGGCCTTCAATAAGAAAGCACTGCCGTCGAGGTCAAAACCTGCGCCATCAGTCGCACGCGGATCCCAACCAAGCCCGATCACAATCTTCGAAAGACCTGGTGCCTCTTTACTCAGGTTAACGTTCCCGCCTTTTTGCAGACTGATAGCCATGTAATGTCCTCTAGTGGTTAAACTAAAATTTGCCCGCGATGATACGACGAATTATCGATATCACCTTAGACGGATCGATAATATCACGGAGAAACAAATTTGCTATACTATTTGGAACGTTAATCGGCAATGCGCACATGTTAAATGAGGGGCGTGAAAATTTACACTGTACTTAACTCCAGAAATTTCCATTAGTGTGACAATTGGAGATATTTTCAGGCGGGGGTGAGGTGTGATTTTTATCGGAGAGAGTTGAGGCCGGCACTCACGTAAAGATTTTTTCTTTGCCATCAGTACCTGTTAGGTAAGCGAATATCAGAAAGCCGCTGACAATAAATTTTAAAAATTGGCTCATTACTGAGCATGCTTTTCATAAATGGCATAGTAATACCTGTCGATACATTCGTCTAATTAAACTAATCTAACAGACCATTATGAACATTTTTTTGAGTGGACAAAAAGGTAAGCTGACGGAACTCGGTTGCACATCGACATTTTCAGTCGTCGTTAACGTCCGCGCACAAGGGGCGGACGTCGATGTCTCTTGCTTTGGGCTTGACGCCACCGATACCTTGTCCGACGATCGCTATATGGTTTTCTTTAACCAACTGGCGAGTCCTGAAAATGCGATTTCCTTGGCGATCGATGCCAATATAGCCAATTTTTCGGTGAACCTAAATGCAGTACCAGATAGGATTTCAAAGCTCGTGTTTACCGCGTCAATCGATGGGGCTGCAACAATGCGCAACATCGACCCCGGTGCTATTACAATCGGCGATGTGGTTAGATTCCCGTTCTCGGGAGCTGATTTTGCAGAGGAAAAAGCAGTCATCATCGCCGAGCTTTATCGGCGCGATGGTCAATGGTGCTTCGGTGCTGTTGGTCAAGGATTTAATGGCGGCTTGTCGGCACTACTCAAGCATTTTGGCGGGGCCGAGACTGTGACACCGGTGGCAACTAGTGCTGCCGTTCCAACGCTCTCGCCGCCTGCCGCTACTGAACAGAAAAAAGTCTCGCTCTCGAAGATTACGCTTGAAAAAAACGGCCAAAAAGTCTCCCTTCAAAAGCACGGCAGTAAGGGATATGGCCGCATCCACGTGAACTTAAACTGGAACCAAACGGCGCCAACAAGTTCTGCCTCCAAGCCAGGTTTTCTAGGCAGGGTGAAAGCCCTTACCTCGAAGGGCATTGACCTTGATTTGGCCTGTCTGTACGAACTATCGGATGGTACACCTGGGCTCGTGCAGGCATTGGGTAACAACTGGGGGGATTATGATGATGAACCTTTCATTTGCTTAGAGGGTGACGACCGGACCGGTAGCGTTTCCAGCGGTGAGAATTTGTTCATCAATGGCGGCTCTATTGATCAAATTAAGCGTGCTCTGATCTTTGCCTTCATCTATGACGGGGTGCCGAATTGGAGTGCTACTGATGGCGTCGTTACTATCACCGTACCGGACCAGGCACCAGTAGAGGTCAAGCTGGACAACGGCGGGAATGAAGTCCTCTGTGCGATTGCGATGATTGAAAACCGTAATGGCACACTGCAGGTAACGAGGCTGGTCGATTACATTTCTAGTCAAGGCAGGATGACTGTGCATGAGGCGCTTGATAGAAAATATGGTTTTGGTTTGCGTTGGCAAGTCGGTAGTAAGGATTAATAAGCGCTTAGCTTACCAAGACGCATGGGGCAAAATCGATATCAGCGAGTGCGGCGGGCAAATCGTTGGTATTCTTCTGCTCGTTGTTGTCGCCCGGTGTCTGCCTGCTCAGTTAACATAGCATTCAAAAGTTTAGCCTGATGAGAACAGAAGCCATGGATTTTGAAATCCACCCAAATCGGCGAAAATTAGCTTGGATGACAGTGTTTTCGTTTTTATTCACTGTCACCTGTTTCTTTGTAGCCGTAGACCAGGACCTAAACGTGTTCAAGCGTGCCGTGTTAGGTTTCGGTGGGGGATTATTTTTTGGCGTATGTTTCTATTTTGCCCTTGTTAAGTTGGTGAGTAAGACGGCATCACTTTCCATAGGAGAGGACGGCATTCGTGATAACACGTCGATGCTTCAGGTCGGCCTTATACTATGGGAAGATATCGTCTCTATACAAATTGTCGAAATTTCAAAACAACATTTTTTGGGCGTGGAGGTGCGGGAAGCGGAAAAATATCTCTGCGCAATGAATCCGCTTGCGCGGCTTGCGGCCAATATTAACAAAAAAATGTACGGCTATGCAATATTATTCCCGCAGTCACTTATCGCTATTCCACTTACCGAAGTAATTATTCATATTGAACAGCGCTTGGGTTTTGCTGCCACGCGCAACCCGGTGAAGGTTAATCCGCATCCGGCGCTGACTGTTCTTGAGTTATTGCTTTAATAGTTTCTTTTTGCGGGCTTAACTGACATTTTTCATTACAACAGGCTCTGCCGCGACGAATAGTTGGGATTATTAGTTCGCTACGAGTATAGTTTGATAGAGTTTGCAAAACTAACACAAAAGGGAAGAACCCATGAAGATCGGGCCGCGCAAACCGTCACTGAAAAAGATGGTTGCTGCTAGGACGTCGTTCTCTCGCTTTGTCAGGCATAGTTTGGGCTTCAAGACGCCGCGAGGCTGGGGATGGCTCACTAATCCGAGGCGTGCCGCATACAACCGGATTTATTCGCGTACCACGTTTAGCATTTTCCAGTTGCTGATTCGGCTGTTGAAAGGGAAGCGTTAGACGGTTAGTTACTTTGGGCTCGATCTGCCTTTATTTGCTCGTTGTCAATATTGCCGGTTTATAGGTATTGTATTGCTAGCGCGCCATCTCAAAAAAGCTTCCATCGCTGCGGATAGGTAGTTTCTGGTCATCAGTTCTTATGGTGTGCTGGCTGTGCAGACGCTAGGCGCGGACAGTTATGGCGTTTGCATTTGAAAGGTCTGCTTCTGCCCGAATGCGGGCGCCCTCAGTCCGGCGCCGTTATCTTTTTTTACAAGACATGCAAATGCGCCCGGCACCGCCGGCGCCACCCTTGAGCGCTGGGTCAAAGAAGCGCTGAAGCTCGAGGATTTTTTCGCACTTGGGGCAGGCTTTCGACGATTTCTCCGAGAGGTCTTCTGCATCCTCACGGATCTTGTCGATCACCGAGTTGTGCGGCTTCTCCTGAGAGGCCTGCTGGATCAGTTGGAACAGCCGGTCCGACAGGGCCTCGACCGGGTGCTTGCCCAAGTTAAAGCGGTTAATGCGTAGGAATTTGTAGCCGTAGCTCTCGATGATCAGCTGGCGCTCAATGTCCTCCTCGCGGTAGAACTGCTCGTAGTTGTACGAGGTCACTTTGTCGTGGCGATTCAGCGAGCAGTAGGCGCTCTCCCGTATGGTTGACGACATCTAGCTCGGCAATTCCGTATTGGTTGATCCTGTTTGCATCCCAATCTTCCTCGCCGTCTGGCCCGCAGGCCGGCATATCCTCTTCGATGAACCAAAGTCCAAAAGCGGCTAGTTGCTCGACAGGTGAAAGCGATGGCTTGACGTTTTGTGGTACTGCCGAGCCATTATCATCCAGAAAAATTCCTTTATCTGTCCTCAGCCACTCTGGATCGAGTCCACCGTCTATCGAGATCCATTTGAAGAACATCTCGATACTGAGTTCCCACCCTGGTGACCACTCCTCCGCTGCTCGTTCCGCATAGATCGCATTTAGTTCAGCCCCGACTGAATCGCCACCATTTCGCTAGATACTCCGCAGCCGTAAGAAATACCGCTTTTCAAACTCGACTGGTGACAGCCGTTCATTGAAGCTGTGGCGTCGCTTGGGATTGTAGAACATCTCGATGTAGTCGAAGATATCCTGTCGGGCTTCGTTCCGTGTTGCATAGATCTTGCGGCGAACGCGTTCCCTTTTCAGCAGCTGGAAA
>Ga0308169_10001615_pt1 | contig 25638 bp, 24 predicted proteins | sample PhyBR1_2_FD_202139 | JGI IMG/M metagenome (GOLD analysis project Ga0308169, IMG submission 202139) | Phyllosphere microbial communities from UC Gill Tract Community Farm, Albany, California, United States - DLSLSB.R1 | ecosystem: Host-associated > Plants > Phyllosphere > Unclassified | place...
CGACGCGCTCGACCGTCGTCAGCGTGCCCGCATAGGTCAGCTTGTCGAAGTTGAGCACTTCATGGTCGGTGTTTTCGATTAGGTGACGGACGAGGGCTGAACCGATGAAGCCGGCCCCGCCGGTGACGAAGATACGCATGGGTCTTTCCTTTAGGCGAGCGGAGCCAGCGGCCGGCCATCATAGGGGAAGGGGCTGTCGAAATCGGCCAGCAGCGGCTGCACCGCATCCTTGGCCGACAGTTCAGGCGTGGTACCAGCCGGCATCGGCCAGTCGACACCTATCGCGGTGTCATCCCAGCGGATGCCGCCATCGCTGTCCGGCGCATAGGTGCCCGAGCACTTGTATGTGACTTCGCAGTTTTCCTCGAGCGTCATAAAGCCATGCGCAAAGCCGATCGGGATGAAAAGCTGGTGGCCGTTATCCGCCGACAGCTCGGCCCCGACCCACTGGCCGTAGGTCGGCGAGCCCTTGCGGATGTCGACCGCGACATCGAAGATCCGCCCGCGCACGCACCGCACCAGCTTGTCCTGCCCGTGGGGCGGCGTCTGGAAATGCAGGCCGCGCAGGGTGAACGCCGGCACAGACAGCGAATGATTGTCCTGCACGAAACGGCAGGTGATGCCGACAGCCGCAAACGCAGGTTCGGAATAATATTCTGTGAACCAGCCCCGGGCATCGCCGTGCCGTTTAGGTTGAATACGTTGAACAGGGGACATGGCTGATCTGACTTTCACTGCAGGCAAGGTGATGATGAGCCTTTGAATGATGCGGGGGGATCCGCCAAGGGGCGGTGACTAAGCCTCGGCGGTTCACCTGCAGCCACATGCCAAATGTGACAAGGCCGGCTTAGGTCACGTCAGGCTTTGCCGCGCCTGCAACGGCCGAGCCCTGCTGCGCTTGCTCAATAATATCCGACGAGATTTACTAACCAAAAGATCGCTCGATGCTCATGATTAATAGGCTAATACGGCTGTTTCCACCGCCCCCCATGGCCGATCCGACTCACTATGGCTTGTCACTACCTCCAGCCTTTGGTAGCCGCCGCATCGAATATGCGTATGCAAGGTTTGTAAAGCAATCAGGAAATTTGCGTTGGAGAGCCGCGCCTAAACGACTATTCTAAGTCAAAGTCGGCAAGTTAAAATGGTCCATTCCAGAATAGCAAGTATCGAAATGGCAGAATTGCTGAGTTCTTTATACTTATCCAGAGAGTTGGCATGAAAGCGTACGGTATTCAAGGTCCTGATGGCGGCATATTGCTTCTCAGATACCAAGTCACGGGCGCTTTTCTAATTTTAGTAGCGCTACTTTTTTCTGTTTTGCTAGCTACGCCGGCTGCTACTGGTCACGTAAGTGTATTGGTTACTACGTGTATTTACAGCATGGTCGCTACGGCCTTTGGCATTGCGCTTTTGCGGAGTATCATTCGGTATCCCGGTGTTGAGGCGAATGCCTACATGATTCCGTCGTTTACCATATCATACGGCTGTTTGCTGATTTTCCTCATCCTTACACGTTTGTCTTACAGTCGATCGCTCCTGTTTTTGAGCTTCGTTGCTACTATTGTTTGGCTTGTCGTGGTTCATGCATTGGCCCGGCGACGACGGCAGATGGAAATAGGGATTGTTCCTGGCGGCGAATATCAGGCGCTGCTGGACGTGGGTGGGGTACGGTGGACCCTTCTGAGTGATACGGCGCACGACTTTAGCCGATTGCATGCCATTGCCGCGGATCTGAGGGCAGACATTCCGCGCGAATGGGATCGTGCGCTGGCGGACTGTGCATTGGCGGGTATTCCTGTTTACCATACTAAACATTTGGCAGAATCGCTGACAGGGATGGTGCAGCTCGAGCATCTTTCCGAGAACAGTTTTGGGACACTCGCGCCGATATCTGCATTCATGACATTCAAGCATATCATGGACTGGATTTTGGCTGTTGTTGTCGGCCTGATACTGGCACCATTAATGCTGATTCTCGCCATCGCCATCAAGTTGGACTCTTCAGGGCCAGCAATCTTTCGGCAGACGCGCATCGGCTATCAGGGTAAGCCTTTTACGGTTTACAAGTTTCGCACTATGGTATCGTCGTCAGTAGATAGCTCCGCGTTGGATGCGGCCAAAACGCGAACGGAAGACAAGCGGATTACCCGGATAGGGCCATTTCTTCGTCGCAGCCGGATCGACGAACTACCGCAAATTGTAAACATCCTGAAAGGCGAGATGAGCTGGATTGGTCCGCGGCCAGAAGCTCAGGTGTTGTCGCAGTGGTACGAGGGTGAAATTCCCTTTTATCGTTACCGTCATATTGTTCGGCCTGGTCTGACTGGATGGGCTCAAGTAAATCAAGGCCATGTTGCTGAAATGGAAGACGTTCGCACGAAGCTAAATTATGATTTTTATTATATAAAAACGTATTCCCCATGGATTGATTTGCTGATTGTCGCAAAGACAATCGAGACTATATTAACTGGATTTGGCGCTAAATGAATAAACTTCAATCTATTTATTATAGTCATGGCGCATTCTGATGTCGGTAGCGAAATTATCCGTCGAGATTGGAGTGCCTGGGCCAGCGCGTCAACTTATCTGGGATTCTTTTTTTGTTAAGGAGCGGCGAGGGGTTGCGTTCGAAGATCATCTTCCATGGTATGCTAATCCAGATACACGATCTGTAATTGTTCATAGTAGTCTAGATGATATAGTGGGTGCAGCGATAATCAGACCAGCGCGTCAGATGGGCGTAGCGATGATCGGTTTTGTCTGTGTTGATAAGCTTAAGCGTGGACAGGGGTACGGGCGCGATTTGGTCGCTGCCGTGAACGTCGTTGTTCGGGAGTTGGGATACCATACAGCACTGCTTTGGACCGGTCTGCCCAGTGTTTATCATCGAAGCGGTTATGATCAAATCGGTCAGGATATCTTTCTAAAAGTTAAAGAGCGATCCGGCGGTCAACCCGTGGGGCTTCCGATTACCGTAGAACCTTGGCCGGGCTACAGCGATCAGGAAGGATTGCCAGCTTTTGCATTATCTGCGCGGCGCCTTCGGTCAAACCGAGGAGAAGCGATCGTTGCCGAAGGTCCTCGTGGAATTACGTTGATTGACTGGCAGGGAGCGCCCGAGGACATCGTGAAGACCATGTCGGCAGCGGGCTATCGCTCGTGGGGCGTGAATATACCCTCTGGCAGCAAATTTCTCGAGGCGCTACCGACCGACCAATTTGTTACTGAAGCGACAAAGGGCCCTGTCGCAATGGCATACCGATCTGATGTTACGGTCGCTATCGAGCACGTTCCCGTAGCTCATCGTATTTAAAGGAAAGAAAGCAGATGACGGGATCACCGCTGCCAATCGTGAAAGTTCGGATGCCACCGGCCGATGAACTGATGCCTGTGCTGGAGGGTGTCCTGTACGGCGGAATGCTGGCAGAAGGGGAGCATGTATACGAGTTTGAGCGGCGCTTCGCCGAGCATTTTGAATTGCCCGAAGTCCTAGGATTTAGCAGTGGAACCGCTGCTCTCCATGTCGCTATGCTAAGCTGCGGCGTAGAGCCAGGCGATGAAGTCATTACCACCTCGATGACTGCCGAACCAACGAATACGACGATCATGCAAGTTGGAGCGGTACCGGTTTTTGCGGACGTTGATCCCGATAACGGTAACTTGGACCCTGACTCGGTTGAGGCGTGCATCAGCTCGCGCACGCGTGCGATCCTGGTTGTTCATTACGCGGGATATCCGGCACGCGTCGCTGCCTTGCGTGATATTGCCGATCGGCATGGTATAGCCCTGATTGAAGACTGCGCGCATGCGTTGGGCGCGCGAGACCAAAATGGGCCAATTGGTACTACGGGCGATGCGGCGATCTTCTCGTTCCAAGCGATCAAGCACATGACAACTATCGATGGCGGAGCGCTTGTCCTTCGTGATCCTGCGCATATCCGTGAAGCGCGGAAGTTACGTTGGTTTGGCCTCGAAAAGGGTGTTCCGCGCACCGCGGTGGATATCACGCGGATTGGTTACAAATACAATATGACTAACGTTGCGGGGGTAATTGGCCTGCATCAACTGGCAGGTATTGATGCCGCGCTTGATCGCCACAGGGCAAACGGTCAATTCTTCGATGCCGAACTTTCCGGTATTCCCGGGATACAGCCCGCGCATGTGGTCGATGGCGCGGAGCCTAGCTATTGGATATATACGTTATTGTGCGAAGAATCCGAAGCGGTCGAGCGCCGCTTGGCTGAAGTAGGCGTGGCCGCGTCAAAACTGCATCGACCCAACCACTACCATTCGGTATTTGCACCTTATCGTCGTCCACTGCCTGGGCTTGACTGTTTCTACCGTAGGCTTCTGCACATTCCGTGCGGCTGGTGGGTTGATGACGAGGCGCGTGCGCGCATCGTCGATGTGCTTCGCAAGGGCTGAGAAGATGGCACTGGCCCTTTTCAACTGTAGTTTGCCTGACACGATCACGCGCGATCTTGATCCTATTTGGCAGTCGGGTTTGCTCGCGGCGGGGCCGGCTGTCAGCGCATTAGAATATAGACTCAGCGATTATCTTGAGAATCGTCCAGTGGTTGCGCTCAGTGATATGACACAAGCGTTGGCGATGGCATTGCGGCTTGCTGGTGTTGGTGAGGGAGACGAAGTGGCAACTCTCGCGCTTAACTGCATGTCGTCAAATTCGGCGATTGCCATGGTGGGTGCGATGCCAGTGTGGATCGACGTGGATCCTAATACCGTTACTGTAGATCTCGATGATCTTGCCGCATCTATTACGCCGCGCACAAGGGCAGTCGTAATATATCACGTCGCTGGCTACATCGGAGATCTTGGCGCCCTGCGTGCTCTATGCGACGCACACGGGCTCGTTTTGATCGAGGATGCTAATGCCGCGTTGGGGGCCACGTGGCGAGAGCGCCGCGTCGGTACGGTCGGCGACTATGCAGTGTTCTCCTTTTACGCAAACCGTCAACTGAACGGAATTGAGGGCGCTGCACTAGTATGCCCAGATCGCGATACTGCTGATCGTGCGCAAAAGCTCAGGCGATTTGGTATCGATACTGGACGCTTCCGTACCCCTGACGGGGAAATTGATTCATCGCTGGACGTGCCAGAAATAGGACTTCCGGCGAGTTTAACCAACGTCCATGCGGCCCTCGCGCTGCGGGCAATGGACGATCTGGACCTTCGCATGGCACGCAACCGCGCGAATGCCGCCTTTCTCGCGGCGGCTCTGGCAGACGTAGCTAACCTTAATTTCACAATTGAACGGTCTGGAGCTAACGGTGTATTCTGGGCCGCATTGGTTCGCAGCTCGGACCGCGTTGAACTCATGGCGTGGTTAAAAGCAGCAGGTATCCCGTGCTCGAGGTTGCATCAACGCAACGATCGCTACACGGGTTTTGGTGCGCGAACGCGAATCCTGCCAGGAACGTCGCTGCTCGAGCAGGAGATGCTTGCACTTCCAAGCGGATGGTGGTTGTCGAAGGACGATCTTGATCGGATCGTTGGTGCTGTACGGTCCGCCCCCGGTCATCGGGATTAAGCGGAGCTTTGGCTTCTTTACAAGGAACTGCCCCCGAGCGGGTAAAGGAAAATGTGATGCTTGATGGCAAGACGTTGATGATTACCGGTGGTACGGGCTCGTTCGGGAAGACCGTCCTCAGCCGCTTCGTGGAAACCGGCGTACGTCAGATTATTGTTTTTTCGCGCGACGAGAAGAAGCAAGAGGATCTAAGGCTTAAACTGCAGAGCCCTAAGGTCCGTTTTGTTATAGGCGATACGCGTGATCCGCAGTCGATCAACACAGCCATGCGTGGCGTGGATTATGTTTTCCATGCCGCCGCCCTGAAGCAGGTGCCGTCATGCGAATTTTATCCAATGGAAGCTGTCCGTACCAATGTGAACGGTACAGACAATGTGATCCGTGCGGCGATTGCAAATAACGTAAAACGGATGGTTTTGCTGAGCACCGACAAGGCCGTATATCCTATCAATGCGATGGGTATCTCTAAGGCGATGGCCGAAAAGGTGTTGGTGTCGCACGCGCGGTCGATGCACGCCGAAGGGCCTGTGCTATGTGCTACTCGCTATGGCAACGTCATGGCTTCGCGTGGATCTGTCATCCCGCTGTTCGTGGAGCGACTAAAAGCAGGCGACTCGATGACGGTCACTGACCCAGCGATGACAAGATTTATGATGTCGCTGGAAGATTCAGTCGATTTGGTGCTTCATGCCTTCCAGAATGGTCAGCAGGGCGACATCTTCGTACAGAAGGCGCCCGCATGCACAATCGAGACGCTGACAGTGGCATTAAGCGATTTGTTTAACGTGCCACTAAACACAACTATTCTCGGCACTCGTCATGGTGAGAAGCTGTACGAGACCTTGGTATCTCGCGAGGAAATGGCCAAAGCTGAGAATATGGGCCGTTATTGGCGGGTGCCCGCTGACAATCGTGACTTGAATTACGAGCTTTTCATCTCCGAAGGATCAAAGGTACTTAATCAGACGGATGACTACACTTCACATAATACCCAGCAGCTCGACGTCGCCGAGACCAAACAGCTTCTGATGACGCTGCCCTACGTGCGAGCAGAGCTGGGCCGCTGAATACGGCGTCTAGCCAGCGACGATCCACACCATGATTCGTATGCGCAGTAAGCCTGGGTTTGAGGCTCTGGTTGACTTCGTGTCGCTATTTGCGGGCCGGCTTGGCGGCATTTTAGCCACTCTATTTTTTATCCCGCAGTACAATCACTTATTGGGTGCCCACGTGTTTGGGGCGATTGCAATAGTACTGTCGTTACAATCGTTTTTCCTGATGTCGGATTTGGGCTTAGCGACGCTAATAAGCCGTGATACTGCAGTTGCACGGAACAATCCGATGGGATTGAGCACTGCCACATGGACACGGCGCCGGGCAGAACTTATTCTGGCGTTGATGGCAACAGGTATAACTGTTGTCGCTATCTTGCTGCCACTTACAGGTCTCCCGATATCGTGGTCGTCTGCTAGCGGCATTAATGCTGCTGTGATCGCGATGTTGGTCATGACCTTGGTAGCGACGAACATCGTCCAGCTGAGTCTGAATGCGCTTGGCCTCTACCGAATTGGAGCGGGAATTTCGGTAGCGGGCGCACTCGCCCGCGGCATCGTAACGGTAGCGGCTTTGCGTACAGCGCCCAGCCTACCGATGTTTTTGCAGAGTCAACTCGTAATGGCTGTGATGCATTTTGCCGCAGCGCGTTGGGTACTGGAGCGTCACTGCGCACCAGTTGCGCGCGGTGAGTCCGTGCTGGATTGGCAAGCAATGGCGCAGCTATTACGGCGCTGCGTGCCGCTTATGCTTTACACCCTCGGCGGTGCAGCGGCCGTGAACCTCGATAAATCGATCATCAGCGCTTTCATTTCGTTTAAGGTCACTGGTGCGTATTTTCTAGCAGCTACCTTTGCATTGGTGCCTGTTGGCATCCTGTCGGGGCCTATCAACAGCTATTTCGCACCGCGCGTCGCGCATGCGCGACAAGTTGGGGACACAGCCGAAGAATATCGTTTAGCTTTGATGTTTCAGCTCATTCTGATGTGCACCGTTGTCGGGCCCTCGCTGAGCTTAGCCTTTCAGATGTCGAACTGGCTAATGTTGTGGCTGCATGATGCAGCACAGGTAGCACGGATTATGGTTGTTGCCCCGATCCTGCTTGCCGGCGGTGCGCTGTCTGCGACGGGCTATTATCCGACAACATATTTAATTGCTGCTGAAGACAATGGCTATCTCGCTCGGCTATCCATGGGCACCTCCGTCGGAGTGTTGATTGCCGCGTCTATCTTTGCATCGCGCTTCGACATAGCCGGGGTCGCCTGGAGTTATTTTGGCTTCTACGCGGTTGGGTTTACGGGATTGTGGTTGCGTTTTGGCAGTAAGGTGGGCTGGCACGCTTTGGGCGGCTTCTTGGCGATCGCTTATCTTCTGCCAGCTGTTGCGATCGCGTTGGCATATTTTTCACTGTCTGCGCTGCTCAAGTTGACCGGCGTTCCAGCACCGGTTGCTCTGCTTGGACCTGTTGCAATTGCCAGTGGCGTGGGAGCGCTGGCATGCGCGGCAATATTCTTGCGTGCGCGCAATCGCTCGGACTGGCTAGAATTGAAGGAAATACCGTGACGCTGATCTCGATCGTCATTCCAACGCACAACCGGCAGGTCTATGCGGCGGCAGCGGCCCATAAGATTGTTGAAATCCTTCCCTCTGCGCAAGTAATTGTCAGCGATACCAGCGCCGATGATCAACTCCGCTCGATGTTGCCGGCCGAAGGGGTGGAGTATATCCGGCCCGCTCGACCATTGGACGTGGTATCGCATTTTGAGTTCGCGCTTGCTGCCGCGCGGGGCCGTTATGTAATGTTTTTGGGAGACGATGACTGCATTGGTCCGGGGCTGGAAGTGATCGCCGAATGGGCCGATCGTTGCGGCGTCGATGCAGTCGTTAGCTATGGTAATTACTTTATAGCCAACTATTTTTGGCCTGGTGTCAGGTCTCGATTTTACGGTAACGGATATGCCAGTCGGCTCTTCGTGCGGCCCTTCACCGGCACTGCGCGACGGATTGACCCGGTCGCCATGCTGCATCACGCTCTGCGTGATCTTGGATCTGGCCTAGGATTAATGCCGCGTGTCTATCATGGCCTGGTTTCGCGTGCACTGATAGACAAGGTAAGGCAGCGGCATGGAATGCTGTTTGGCGGCGTGACGCCCGATATCTACAGCGCCGCAATGATCTGTGCCCAGGCCGAGAACGTGTGGCATGTCGATTTCCCGTTCTGTCTGCCCGGCGGTTCGCCAAGTAGTACCGCCGGCTCCGGGGCGGCGCGAAGTGACTTAACTTCGCTGACTGAACATCCCCACACCGCGGCCTTCGTGGACCTTAAATGGGATTCCGTGATTCCAGCTTTTTACGCACCATATATCGTTTGGGCCTATTCATTAAAAAAGGCGATTGATCGGATTGGCCGCAAAGATCTCCGTCCCAATCTGGCCCGCCTTTATGCCCTATCGCTGCTGTACCATCGAGGCCAACGGGATAAGGTCGTTGCGACGCGCAATTCCAGCGGGGTATCGTGGAGCGCAGTAGCTTGGGAGATGTTGTGCGAAATAGGTTTCCAGGCAAGGCGCATTGCTATGCGCATGGCATCACCTAAAGCCGGCGGGCAAGCCTTGCGTTTTGATGAGGTTGAGGACATCTCGGCTGCTTATGATAGGTTGTCACTTCATATTGCCGACGAGGGCATTACTTTGCAACTACCGGACTGTTCCGCTTGTTAAGGGATCGGCATCAAGCTTTAATCGGACAAGCGACGCGAGTCGACATTGGCAGCATCGATATGTGCCGTGGTATGCCCACGACTATTATACGCATCGTTGATGCAACTTACTATAATAAGCTTGAAACCAACTCTTATATAAGACTTTTCGATCTGTATATTGTCGATAAGTCGAATTCGCCTATTTTTCTCTGGTCGGGACAATGATGCCGATGGTTGTAATTGATCCGGCTCAACCTGAAATAACAGGTCTCCGCCCTCTCGGGGGGGGCAGCATGGCGATCTTTGCTCTGATGCTGGTGGTTATCCTGCCTTCCGTATTACGCTTTTTTGTCGATGTATCGTCGATGATGCCGGGCTTGCTACTGGCTTGCGCGCTCATTATCGTCGCGGGCATCTTAGGTTACTACAGGATATCGAGCGGGCGTTACTGGGTGTTCACACTAGTATCGGTCAGCGTTATTGTACTTCTTGTGATTGCTCAAGGTATGATCGCATCGCTGATGGTGGATGTAGACCTCGTGCGGGCAGCAGGCTCGTTGCTAGGTTTAGCAGTGATGGTGCTGTCGGCCTATCCGATGCGATTGATACTTCAACAAACATCTTCAGAGATGATCGATCGAATTATGCTGGGTGCCAGTTGTGCATTTGTATTGATCGCCGTCTTCTCGATTGCCGGTTTGCAACCACTAGATACAGAATATGGCAAGCCAATATTTCCTTTCACCGAACCTTCGCACTTTGCGCTAAGCTTTACACCATTTCTAATATATCAGAGCGTGCGGTCGTCGCTACCGGCGCGAATAGCTTGGTTGGCAATCGCTCTCTTGCTGGCCGTTTTACTTCAAAGCCTTTCGATGGTAGTTGCCATTGGAGTCGCGGCGGCTTGCAGTCTGTCAATTCCGTTGCTTAGCGTGATGTTGATCGTGCTGAGCGTGGCTATCGGATATGTCGATACCAGCTACTTTACTGATAGACTAGATTTCTCAATCAATACGACTAATGTCTCAACATTGGTTTATATTCAGGGTTTGGAACTAATGGATGCGGCCATTCGCCTGACATCGGGCTGGGGCATAGGGTTTCAACAGCTTGGCATTGTGCCGCTCAATGTCCCAACTAGTGACCTGATATATCGGCTTATCCGCGATGATGCTAATCTTCGTGACGGAGGTTTCACAGCCGCCAAGTTGATAGCGGAGATGGGCTTTATCGGCGTGGTGCTAATAGCCGCGTACATCTACCTACTAGCGCGAGTGGGTTTCGCACTTCGTACATTGGCGGGCGGGCGGTCAGGAACTGCGCATGAGCTCTTTTCATTGGCCGCAATTGCGGCGCCATCTATCGAACTTTTTGTTCGAGGTACCGGTTATTTCAGTGGCACACTGTTGCTGATGGGAGCTGCTTTGCTAATGGCGATGGAAGGGGGATACCTAGCGCGACGTCGACCCATCGCTGGGGATTCGCGTACGTGACGGCGTCGCGTCGTGAAGCCCTGCTGGGCCTCTCGGGGCTTGCCGCGGGTACTACGGTTGCGGCCGTGGCCGCTCCGATCTCGGTTGGCGAGCACGATCCGCAAGTTGACCCCGGCAATGATCTGCAGCGCCGTTATGATGCCCTTGCCGCCGCTGGTGGGGGAACGCTTAGGTTACCCGTTGGGACTCTCCGCCTGGCGCTCGTTATGCATTCGCGCGCCGTGCACTTAAGAGGCGAGGGTCGCAACGCGACCATTCTCGCACCTCGCGACGCTGCCTTGCCGGTCTTACGGCAGGAATACAGCACAGCGCGCTGGGACGCGGTCACCATTTCGGATCTCACGCTCCAGGGCGCCGGAGAAGGTATAGCAATCGACTATGGCAATGCCGCGGTCGACCGCTTCGGTGGCAGAACTATTCTGCGTAACGTTAGGTTAGCCGGCTTCGAGACTTGCATCCGTCGTCCTAGTGGTAATATTGGCCTATATTTAGAGGACTGCCAGTTCGACGATGCTTGCTTCCATATTTGGGGCAGCAGTCTTCGCACGACTGACGGCGCAATTATGCACAACGGAGTGCTTAGTGCGCACCGATGCCATTTCCAAGGAGCGACCAAGGCAGTATTGTATACCGATAGCGATGTCGCCGGATCTGGGCAAATAATATTCGATCAATGTCTGTTTGAAGCCAACCCGGGCTTTGTGTTCGCTTTCGCGCGGTTTGAAAGTCGCGATGGAGTTCCCGGCATTAGTGTAAGATCGTGCTGGAATGAAGCCAACGCTACCGGTGGTAACGCTAGCGCGTTGCAATTAGGCGGCAAGCACAGAACGCCCGTATTTTTGTTCGCCGACCGCGTAGGATCAATAACCTTTGAAGATACGCCGCTGGGATCGGTGGTGTTGTTGGGAGACACCACCATCGTCACACGATCGTGCGCGCTCGACTTGGTCGAGTTGGTTGAGGTGGATCGGGCGGCAAGCCTCGTTCATTACGATGCCCGAATTTTCGGTGGGAACGTAGTCGCCGGTCTTACTCGCAGCGTAGCGAACGGCAACCAGAAGAACTTTGGGCCGACCGGCGCGATCTTCCGCTTGCCGCATCGTCTCGGCATCATCTATCCTGAAATTAACGATGCACACGCTGTGGGCACATGTGGCGCGCCGATGATCGTCGATGGCAGCCGGCGCATGACCACGCATAGCGTTCCCGATGCGATCTTGCCCGGTGTGCGGACAAGTCAGCAACTCGACTTGGCGGCTGGCGACGCCGGCTATGCTGCGATGATCGCCGTACCGCAACCCACTTACATTGCTTGGACTTTTGCCTATCGCAAAATTTCGGGCGGGCGTTTGGATTTCGTAGTTGCCGGCCGCGCTGGCGTGTCAACCGTCACGATGTTAGATGCTGCAGAGTGGACGACAATCGGCGGAATTGCGTTCGTCGACCGACCGCTCGATCAGCTTGGCTTTTTGCTGCGCGCGGCAGCCGGGGCGTCGGTCCGCATGGGCGGGTATCAGTTGATCTGCTTCCCAACACGCGCAGCGGCGACCGAAATGCTCAACGATGGTCTGTTTCGTGATAGGCCCGTTTGATGGCCGGTGACGTACTCCCCGTTCTCAGGCCGCTGATCCGCCGCAGCGTAGCGCTCTGCAGACCAGCCCGGTTTTTTCCCAGCAGATCCTTCAGTGCCCACACGGCAAGCATCAACTCCACCAGCAGCTTCTTCAGCCGTCGGTTCTCATCTTCCAGCGTGCGCAACTGTGGCGCCTCCGACTTCGTCATCCCGCCGTATTCCGACTTCCAATTGTAGAATGTCGCATCGCCGATCCTGTGCTTGCGGCATAGCTCAGGCGTCTTCACGCCCGCCTCATACTCCCGCAGCACCCCAATGATCTGCTCTTCGGTAAACCGGCTTCGCCGCATCGCTCGTATCCATCTGACGAGCTAACTTACCAATGGCATGAATTCTGGGGAGCACGCCATGCCTATAACATTCTGGGTTCCGATCCTAAGTGTTTAGTCCCGGCGTCTGGTGGATCGGGTCAACGATGAGCCGGTCTGGTTCTAAAGTCCAGATCTTGGCAATGTATTCGTAAGGTGTGAGACCGCTGAGCGTCTTAAGCCGGCGGGCAAAGTTATACGCAGCCATGAAGTCGGCGAGGTGCGTCTGTAGCTGCTCGTGGCTCTCGTAGTGGAAGCGTTTAACGGTCGCCTCTTGATGGTGCGGTTCATCCGCTCGACCTCACCATTTGTCCAAAGGTGGTTCGGCTTTGTGAGCCGGTGCTCGATGTCGTTCGCCTCACAGATCATGTTGAAGCGCATCGGCCGCGACTAGGCGGTGTTGCGGTTGCGCGGCTGCTCGGAAAACTGGATGTCGTTGTCGGTCAGAATCGTGTGGATCTGGTACGGCACCGCTTTCAGCAGGTGTTCCAGGAATTCCCAAGCCGTCCGCCTGTTAGCCTTGTTGACCAACAGCGTCACCGCGAACTTACTCGTGCGGTCGATGCCTACGACCAGATAGAGCTTACCTTCGACGGTCTGCACCTCGGCGATATCCACGTGGAAGAGGCCGATCCGGTAGCGCTTGAAGCGCTGCCGCTTCGGCTTGTCGCCTTCCATGTCCGGCAGACGGGAGATGCCATGGCGTTGCAGGCAGCGGTGCAGCGCTGACCGTGTCAGATGCGGGATCGACGGCTGCAATGCGTAGAGGCAGTCGTCCAGCGGTAGCAACGTGTGACACCGGAATGCGACGACCGCTGCCTCCTCGGCTTCGGTCAAAGTCGTGGAGTGAGGGGCCTTTGGCCCGGTCTTTAGATCCTCGACCGTCGCCCGCTTGCGCCACTTCGCCACCGTCTTTGGGTTGATCCCAAGCTCCCGGCTCGGCGCCGTGAGCGAAGCTTGCGATCGCTATATTGCTGCTCTGACGGCGTGCGTGGTCGTGGCGATCCCGTGACTTACCTGTCCCACATGGCTTCCTTTCATTCTGACGAAAGGATCGCACCATCAAACCGTGGGATCAAACGCTTAGATTAGTACGCTCCCCCAACGTCACAGAAATGGTTCAATATAAAACTGTGTCATTAGGACGGCGTTTAACTGGAGAAGCTTTAGCGGGAACGCCGACCAACAAGCTATTAATTGGCGTCGATTTGTTGACCACCGCATTTGCGGCGATGATGCAGCCATCACCAATAACGATGTCGCCAATCACCTTTGCTCCCGCTGCAATGAACACATTGTCTCCCACCACCGGTCGACCTGCATAACCGAACATAATCTCTTTAGCGCCTAAGGTGACCTGATGGTAGATTACGGCATGGTGGCCAATAGACATGGCGCCAATGACTGTACCGGCAGCATGCGGCATGTAAAAATGTGAACCAATCTGACAGTTAGATGCGATTTCGGTACCAAATAAAAAGAAATTACACCAAGTCAGAATCTTTGCCAGCGGCTTTATCCGCTTTTCATGCAACCAACGTGACAAACGGTAAATGCCCACGGGGGCGCAGCGCGGAACCAGAAAATTCCGCCAGATATGATAAGATCTAACAGGCTTCTCCGCTCGTCCGCTATAAAAATAGTGACGTTCGAGATCTGACTTTAAGAGGTAAATAAGGCTAGGCCTTATTACTCTACTATCAGGAGTCATGTGACGTTCTTCAAAACATTATCAATCCAACCTGATAGGCTGTATTGATAATAAGTGCTAGGTGGCAGGGTGATATAAGGGGTCTTAAGAAATTCCAGGGGGATGTGTGGATTATTTCTGTCAATAACATGGATATTATTTGGATTATAAAAATCGTAATTTTTGATATTTGAGTTAGTTGTGATTAGCTTTTTCCGAGCGCCAATAGCCTCAAATGTTCTCATAGTTAAGCCAGTCTGGTTTGGGTGCTCCATATCAATAATCGCGCGTGATTTGAAGAAGCTATCCTGAACTATGGTGAATGGAAGTGTTTTATATTTAAAATCAGCGTAAGAGGCTTGCTTGAAAGCTGGATTAATAGTCTTCTGGGCGTAGAAGACCCAAGGAGCCTGAAGGAAAAGATACCATAGGCGCGAAACATCCGGCGTTAGTCCCCTATCTATTGTCGAAATGATACGGAAACGATCGGAATGAGCGGTGCCTATGAAACTCAGATCATATTCAGGTTCTATATCGATCGCTTCGAAACCCGGGGCAAAGAACAGCGGTAGCAACCGCATCCCATATTGCAGCGCCGCTTCCGGATCGAATGTCACACACTCGTCGAAGAAAGGCAAAATCTGGTGGGCCTTTGGTTTGTTGTGCATCGAGTCCCAGATGTAGAACAGGAAGCGTGCGCGCGGCAGTCGGTCACGTAGATTGGCAAGAAGGCCCTTCGACAGAGTCTGGCCGTTGATAACGAAGACCAGATCATATTGCTTTTCACCAAACTCTGTCAGTTTGCGGCGGTAATAGCGATCTGCAAAATACATGACCGCCGCACGCGAATAACGGGTTATTGCCGTCATCATGGGCGTATTAAAAGGGCGATCAGGCAGATAATCGACTTCGGCGCCACGTCGCCTCAATTCGGCGATTATATGCTGTTCGTAGCCAAAGTAGCGTACGGCAAAGAATAGGACGCGCTTTCCAGCGAGCGAACCCCGCGTGTCGGGTAGAGCAAAATTCTGAATGTCGGCCACGTCGTTTAATCGCCCATCAGCTTGCGCGCGCGCAGTTCCGCTGCTGCTTCGTCGAGCTTGTCCTCGTGCACCGGCTGTGATCCGGCCCAATTGCAAAAGCGCGAGAGGCCTTCCGCTAGCGTCATTTTGGGTTCGAAGCCGAGAAGGCTACGCGCTAATGTAAGATCTGCGAAACAATGCCTGATGTCGCCAACGCGATATTGACCAGTCACTTGCACGGGCACGCTTAGGTTACTGGACTTAAGCAGCTGATCGACGAGTTCAAGAACCGTAGTCGGCGCGCCAGCACCTAGATTCATTGTGGCGCCATCAGGTAGATCGGCCTCGAGCGCAGTGACTAGGCCATCGACTATGTCTCGAATATGGATGAAATCTCGTGACTCCAATCCGTCTTCGTAGACCGGAATTGTCATTCCTTGGCGCGCCCGGTTAAAAAAGATTGAGATGATCCCAGTATAGGGATTCTGCAGGGATTGCCCCTCCCCATAGACGTTCTGGAATCGCAAAATGATGGGCTTGAAACCTAGTGCGGGGCCTGCCGCGCGTAACAGCAGTTCCTGCGATGCTTTAGTCGCGGCGTAGATCGAGCCAGGTGAGAATGGTAGGCTTTCGGGCGTCGCTACCGCCTGCAAAGACGTCCCGTCCCGTGCGCGCGGTTCCCAAACGCTCTCGGCCAATTGAGCGGGGGTACGTGGATCGGGCTGGATCAAGAGTTCCGGCTGGTTTGGCGCTATATATGCCCCTTCGCCATAGACGCTTCTGCTCGATGCCAAAATTACTCGTTTGGGTCTTCGGCTGACGGACGCGATCGCCTCGATCAGTGCTGCAGTACCAAGCTCATTGACGGCGACGTATTCTTGAACCCGATACATCGACTGGGCGGTGCCCGTCTCGGCCGCAAGATGATAGATAGCGCCGCATCCGTCCACCAAGTCTGCGTGCCGCGCTATGTCACGTATGTCGAGGCGGACGACGTTGACGCCCTTAGGCGGATTTAGGACCGGCAGAGCGCCGTGTATCTGCGGCGTCAGACTGTCAATTAAAACTACCTCGTGGCCGAGGCTTTGAAGCTTTGCACCCAAGGCTTGGCCGATGAAGCCCAAACCGCCCGTCACCATAATTTTCATTGACAATCCTCGTATTTACAGGTCGCAGATGGTATTGCTACCTGCCCCGAACTGTCAGCGCTATTCGCGCGTGGGGTTAATCTGCTTATCGCTTTATTGCTGAGAGGCAAGAGAGGTTGCGAACTTGCTCTAGCCAATCATAACCGGCCTCGTAAACCTCCCTGTTAGAGACCTTTCACAAGGTGCCGCCATAAAGCGGGCCAATTTTCCATGAACGGCTGTTCCGGCTCGATCGCCTCATGCGTCTGTGGCTCCCAGGTCCCGTGTGCCATTCGTACGATCGCGTCACTCCAAGGCTGCGCGTCGTCGGCTGCGGCGAAGCTTACATTGTTATAATTTCCCGCGGTTTCGTGCGCATATGGTAAGTCGGCTATCAGTAGAGGCTTGTTGAATGCCTTGGCTTCCATGATGGGTAATCCCCAGGTCTCGAGGCGCGAAGGAAAAAGAACAGCGTCGCACTTTTCGTATTCGGTCGTCATTTGCGCACGATCTTGTCGGCCTATTAGGCTGATACCAGGTGTGTCACGATAACGATTGGCGAGTTCTGCTGCCCATTTATTCTCAGTGCCATCGAACGTTAGTCGAAGATCAACAAGCGGCATAATATTAAGAGGCAGTATCTTAATGGCATCCATGATAACTTCGAAATTCTTAAATACTCTGGGAAGAGAGGGGTATAGGAGGCGTAGTGGAAAATCTTTCGTCGGTACCCGAATATTATCCGGAAAGAAATTATCAAATCTCACTGGGGCGGCATCTCGATTGGGATAAGCAACAATGATGTTAGGGTGTTGGGTTTCGCAGAGAAAGGCCCTGCGCAACCACGAGGACTGAACAATTACCGAATGGTTCTTTTTAATAAAAGCCTTGTAAAGATAAATATAAAGCTTGTTAAAAATGAAAAACCTAAAATCGAATCTTGCTTCGGTAAGGTTGGCCTTGTAGAATGGAGACGGGTTGTGACAGTAAACGGCTTGTCGCCTTGCCATGACGCGTGGGGTCATGTCATGTAAAGACAGCCAAAGATCAGGTTTTATGTGTTTTGATAGCTGTCTAAAGTCCCACCATTCTAGCCGAAGACGAGTTAGCCAACTTAGTTTTGATTGAGGGAAGGCGATTGTCCGTATGCGCGGATTCCGGATCAGGCTATGGTCATGGACCAGTGCAGTGATTTCCCATTCCGGACCAAGCGTTTCCGCGGCGGCCTCGATGCTGTCGATCAGGACTGTGAGTGGCCCGCCTTCACTAAAATTGACGGCAGATATAACCAGATGTCGCGACATTATTCTTCTCGCCGAGCTCCTGAAATAAATACGAGCTCAGGTCGGACAGGCAAAAACTCGAGCTGAACTGCATCTGATGTGCCGAGTGCGCCTAGTGCGCGGCGCGTAAGGGAGCAAGGCCTTTGGTAGTGGTATGTCCTGCTATCGGCAAAAACTTCCATGATAGAATGTTGCGCGAAGCGGGCCGGGTATCCGGCGCGGTTCGGAGGGTCCCCCGGTTTTTCATCCAACCTCAGGATGAGTTTCTGGCGTTCATTCGGCCACTTTGGCGGCCGCTGCAGCAGCATATTCGACCGGTGTCATCCGGCCAAGCAATGTGTGAGGACGGCTCTCGGTATAGTCCCGCCGCCAGGCCTCAATCTTGGCTCGGGCGTCGGTCATGGACAGGAACCAGTGTGCGTTCAAGCACTCGTCACGAAGGCGACCGTTGAACGACTTTACGAAGGCATTGTCGGTAGGCTTGCCTGGCCGACTGAAGTCCAGCGTCACGCGGCGGGCGTTAGGCCCATAGGTCCAGGTCGCGTGAGATGAACTCGCTGCCTTGGTCGACGCCGGATAGCCCACCTCGCCGCACACCCGTTCGAGCACCTTTACGACGTCCGGCGCCCTGAAGCTGAACCGTGGCACCACCGCCGGCGAAAATCGGCTGAAGGTGTCGATCACCGTCAGGATACGCAGCTTCGGTCCCGTCACGAGCTGGACATGGACGAAGTCCATGGCCCACACCTCATTCGAACAAGACGCCGCGCCGCGACCTTCCCTCAGCTTCGCCTTCGCCCGGCGCTTCGGTGGCTTGTGCCGCAGCTGCAGGCCCATTTCATTGTGCAGCCGGTAGATCCGCTTTGCGTTCACATCCCGGCTTTCGCGCCGGAGCAGCACATGGATGCTGCGATAGCCGTAACGCACCCGCGTCTCGGCGATGTCCTTCATCCGCTTCTTAAGGTCGGCTTGATCGGCGCGGCACCTACGATAGTGGTAGCTCGACCACTCCGCCCGAAACACTCCGCAAGCCCGCCTGATGCTGACCTGCCACTTGCTGCAACATCGCCTTCTCCAGGCTTAAATCCGCGACCGGCCCCTTCAGCTTGGCGTTCTCGTCCTCAAGCTGGCGCAGCCGCAGCATCTCCGACGGCATCAGTCCCGCATACTTCTTGCGGTAGGCATAGAACGTTGCCCCGCTGATCCCCGTCTTTCGGCACACCTCACCGACGCTCGTGCCATCCTCGGCCTGCTTCAGCACGAGGGCGATCTGCGCCTCCGAAAATTTCGATTTCTTAATCGTTCACTCCGCTTCCCTAGCCCTCCTTCATAACTGGAACTTTCGAGCTCAAAGCGGTCCACAAAACGGGCAACAGGTCACCTGGGCGGATATTGGTGATCTGCTGTTTCCCATAGCGGCGCCATAGCGTATGCCACGCATATCATGACATTGTCCGACCGTGCCGCCAGATCGTCGAGGCCCAGCCTTGCTTTCCTTCTCCTGATCATTTTTCTCGCCGTGATATGGTTGGCGGGTGGGGCGTCCCGAGCCGACGCGGTTGGCCAAATCATAGTCCGGGCGACAGCTTGGGTTGTGTTGGTGATCGCTGCGCTGGGCGGAATACGGCCAGCACTAGGGCGCGATCGTAATATAGCCATGCTGCTTGGGGCATGTCTCTTCATAGTGCTGCTTCAACTTGTTCCACTTCCGCCGATGCTGTGGCGGGCGTTGCCGGGCAGTGTCGTCCGCGCAGCAGCGCCAGTTTACGAAGCCGCTACGCTCTGGCGACCATTATCATTAAGTCCTGGAGCGACGCTTAACGCCGCCATGGCGCTGGTTGTGCCTGTCGCGGTCCTGGCCTTGGTTTCTGCCCTGCGTGGACGCGAGCGAGATCGGGTGGTGGGCGTGGTACTGGCGTTGGTAGTATTGGCGATGCTCCTAGGCGCACTGCAAGTGTCCGGCGCAGGTTTTGCAAATCCTCTTGTCGGGGCATCGCAAGGTGAAGTCGTCGGCCCATTTGCGAACCGCAACCATTTTGCGCTGTTTTTAGCGATGGGGTGCATTATCGCGCCCGTATGGGCGGTCGCCGACGATCGTTCGCCATCTTGGCGGGGTGCGCTATGTTTAGGGCTTATCCCGTTGTTTATTCTAATGATTTTAGCGACGGGATCTCGCGCTGGCCTGCTACTTGGCGGGCTGGCGCTGGCGTTCGGGCTGGCGGTGGCGCGTAACGGCATCCGACTCCGGCTGCGCCGTGTATCGCGTAGAGTGATGATCGGTATCGTTGCGGGTAGCGTGACAATGCTCCTATTGGTCGTGATACTTAGCATCACCGCCGATCGTGCTGTTTCGATCGACCGGGCGTTTGCGATGGACACTGCCCAGGACATGCGTCGGCGCGGCCTACCCGTGGTACTCAACATGATTGCAGCCTATTTTCCCACGGGTACGGGTTTTGGGAGTTTCGACCCCCTGTTTCGTCTGAATGAACCGGATGCCCTGCTGAAGCCGACCTATTTTAACCATGCGCATAATGATTTTCTCGAGATCGTGCTCGACGGCGGGCTACTCGGCTTGTTGCTGCTGCTCGCGGCGATTGGTTGGTGGGGATGGGCGTCAGTTCGAGCTTTTCGGGCACCGCGAGAATATATGCTCCCGAGGCTGGGCTCAGCTGCCTTGCTGCTGGTTTTCGTCGCCAGCATATTCGATTATCCGGCGCGAACGCCGATGGTTATGGCAATGATCATCCTTGCCGCGGTTTGGCTGAGCGATGACAGCTACCGGCATAAAGCGTCGACTTTACCGCGTGACGACCATCATCTATAGGCATCGACCTCATCGATCCAATCGAAAGCCTCTCCAGACGCATGCGACAGATTTGTACAGCCTTGCTGACCGCGCTTATGCTTTCGGCATGCGCGGGTCAGGAGACAATCGTTTCTGGTCCTCGTCTGACGGTTGTGCCTGACAGTGCGGCGCTTCCGGCGCCAAACCGGCAGGATCTGACCGCTGCGGACCGGCCGGCGCTGATCGGTCCGCTCGACACCATCCAAGTCGACGTTTTCAACGTGCCCGATTTAAGTCGCGAGATGCAAGTCGATGCAAGCGGCCGAATCGCGATGCCGTTAGTCGGCACGGTCGACGCCCGGGGTAAAACCGCTCAAGAAGTCGCTCAGTCGATCGAAACTGCGCTGCGTGGCCGATATGTCCGCAATCCGGAAGTGACGATAAATATCAAAAGCTCGGTCAGCCAAGTTGTCACGATTGATGGTCAGGTTGTCGAACCAGGCCTCTATCCGGTTACGAACCAGATGACGCTGCTGCGCGCGATCGCGTCCGCCAAGGGGCTTAGCGAATTCGCCCGGCAGGATGAAGTTGTAATCCTCCGCACAGTCGACGGGCGTCGCATGGCGGGCTTGTATAATATTGATGCGATCCGGCGCGGAGCGTATGATGATCCTGCAATCTACGCCAACGACGTCGTTGTAGTCGGGGACTCGCCGCAACGCCGTATGTTCCGTGACTTCGTTTCCTTGGCGCCGCTGCTCGCAGCGCCACTCATTGCTGTCCTGCAGTAAGGCTTGCCCCCCCCATGAAGTTGCTTACCTCGCCGGGTGGCGTTGCCACCGCAAATGTCGGCGCCGGACCCATGAAGAGCCATAGCGAGCCTATCCCGCTCATTAACCAGTATTTACGGATCGCGCTCCGGTGGAAGTACGTAATTCTTGGCGCAATAGCAGCGTGCATGATATTTGGATTGGTCATCACGCTATTGATGACCCCTAAATACACAGCAACAGCTACGATCGAGATCTCGCGCGAGTCTAGCAAGGTTACAGATTTTCAAGGTGTGGCGCGCGAAGCTGGTACCTTCGATCAAGAATTCTACCAGACCCAGTACGGGCTTCTGCGGTCTCGCGCGTTATCAGAACGCGTAGCAACACAATTGCGATTAACTGACGATCCCAAATTCTACGAGATGTTCAAGTACAAGAGCGACAAGCCCGCCTTTGATCTGGTCAATGGTCATTACTTGCCAGCAGGCCGGGCCGAGCGTGAAGTTGTCGCGGGTCGTACGTTGTTGCGTAACTTGGCGGTAAACCCGATGCGTCTGTCGCGGCTCGTCGAAATTGACTTCACCAGTCCCGAGGCGAATCTTTCCGCACGTGTTGCTAATGCTTGGGCCGAGAATTTCATTCAGATCAATCTGGAGCGCAAGGTGCAGGCGACATCTTATGGTCGCAACCTACTGCAACGCCAACTCGCCCTTCAAAAGGCGCGGCTCGACGAAAGTCAGCGGCAGCTGGTCGCTTATGCTTCGGCACAGCAGATTATCAACTTACCCGCGCAGGGGGGTACTGCCGGCGCGACAGTAGAACGTTCGATCGTTGCCGACGATCTTGCCGCGCTTAACTCCTCGCTTTCCCAAGCTATAGCCGAGCGCATCCAAGTTCAGGCTCGCTTTCAGCAGGGTGGCAGCAGCGGCGCATCGACCGAAGCGTTACGTAATCAGACAATCAACGGCCTGCGGCAACGACGCGCTGAACTAGCGGCTGATTATCAGCGATTGATGGTGCAGTTTGAGCCTGGCTATCCTGCCGCGCGCGCTATTCAGAGCCAGATAGATACTCTTGATCGCTCGATCGTGCGTGAGGAAAGCCGCGTGAGCGGGTCGGCACAAGCCGATTATCGAGAAGCTGTACAGCGCGAAAATGCTCTCCAAGCCCGGGTTAATGAGTTGAAGGCCAGCTATCTCGACACGCGCCGTCGGAGCATCCAATACAACATTTTTCAGCAGGAAGTGGATACTAATCGCGCACTGTACGACGGCCTGCTCCAACGCTTCAAGGAAATTGGCGTTGCCGGGGGTGTGGGTGTTAACAACGTTGCGGTGGTTGATGCAGCCAATATGCCACAATTTCCGTCAAGCCCGCGGCTCCTGCTTAACCTGGCAATCGCGTTGCTTGCAGGGCTAGGCATCGGCGCGATTGCTGCCTTTGCTCTCGAGCAGATGGACGAGGCGTTAGCTGATCCGTTGGAGATCGAGCGGCTACTTGGCCTGCCGCTGCTAGGGTCTGTCCCCAAGGTAAAGGAAAATAAGTCACCGCTAGAGGAACTGCTTAACCGCAAATCGGACTTGGTCGACGCTTATCTAGCGATTCACACAAATCTTGGGTTTACTACCGAGCATGGTGTGCCGCGGGCGTTCTCTGTTACGTCTACACGGCCTGCCGAAGGCAAATCGACGACAGCGTTGGCACTGGCGGCAACGTTGGCTCGCGCCAATAAGCGGGTCATTCTAGTCGATGGCGATATGCGTTCACCTTCAGTGCACCATTTTGGTGGCGTCGATCACAATCGCGGCCTGAGCAATTTTCTGGCGGGCGAGGATGATATTGATGCGCTCACTTTCTCAATGGCCGACCTGAATATCATTGCGATGTCGGCGGGGCCGATTCCGCCTAATGCCGCTGAATTACTTACCGGTAATCGCCTTGACCTGTTGGTCGAGCGGTTGTTGGAGCGTTATGATCACATAGTAATCGACAGCCCGCCGGTTATGGGTATTGCTGACGCGCCGCTCATTGCGAGTCGAGTCGAGGGTGTTGTCTACGCAGTCGAGTCACACGGCATTCGTTCAAGCCTGGTCAAGACCGCGCTTGGTCGTCTCACGGCGGCGAACGCGCGCATTTTCGGCGGTGTTCTAACAAAGTTCGAGGCAAGCAAGTCGCATTATGGCTATGGTTATGAATACGGCTACGGCTATGGTAAAGATAAGGACGATAAATCGTAAGTAGCCCCCAAACTATGTCCTCCTCCCGCAAACTGTCACGACAGTCGTCAGCCAAATTGGCCTTGCGTATTGCGCTCGCCGCTTTGGCCATCGCCGTCGGCTATTACAGCATCACTTTTTCGCTTGCGCGAATAATAGTGAAGACTAATCCCGAATTGGCGCTCAAGCTAGCCCCCTATGACGGGTTAACAGCGGCAGCGGTGTCGCAAGCTTTGTCTGGGCCGAGGGCTACGGCGAGTGAGCGGCAGAGGTCGGATGAGCTTGCAAACTTGTCGCTCCGCCGAGATCCAACGATGGCTTCTGCTGCTGCGACTTTAGGCGTTAATGCTGATGCGCGCGGCAATGCGAAGGCAGCACGGCGCTTTTTTGGCTATGCTCATAAGTTATCGCGACGGAATCTGCTCACGCAGTTGTGGATGATTGAGGATGCAGTAGGGCGGGGTAATATTGCCGAAGCACTACATCAGTATGACACGACGCTGCGCGTATTCCCAAAGATCGGAAAATTGCTCTTTCCGGTACTTGCCGCGGCCAGCGGAGAGGCAAATATTAGGTCGCAACTGATCAAGATGCTCAATAATGATCCGCCTTGGAGTGAGGGCTTCATCGACTATATTGCGAGTAATGGTCCTGATCCCGAAGCGACTGCCGTACTTTTTAATGGGCTGCGCCGCGATGGCGTAGCTATATCGCAGTATGCCCAAACTGGATTGGTTAATGCGCTACTCGCAGCTGAAAAAGCGGATGCCGCTTGGAGTTTTTACGCGACTATACGGCCCGGCGCTGAGCGTGAGCGGTCGCGCGACCCCAAATTTGCAGCCGGGCTCGAGATGCCATCGCAACTTGATTGGGTACCAATCAGTGACGGCGGCCTGACAACATCGATCACGCCCGGCTTGTTCGACTTTGCCGCACCAGCGAGCGTTGGCGGACCCCTGCTGCAGCAGGGACAGCTATTGTCTCCAGGCGCGTATCGGTTTATCGGGCATAGCATTGGGGTTAACCAGGTTGATCCTGCGCTGCCTTATTGGATCTTACGCTGTTCGGACGGGCGCGAACTGGGGCGCGTCGTAGTGTCTAACTCGGCGCGAGCGAACGGTGTGTTTGGTGGAAGTTTTACGGTGCCAACAGGTTGCCCGGTGCAAATCCTGATATTAGTTGCACCGCCATCTGATGCTATATCGGGGCTGGCCGGTCAACTTGATCGGGCCGAACTGTCGCCAGCACGATAGATATGAAAAGTTCAACGATCTGCATAATGCACAGGCTCGCGGCCACGATCTTTTGTTTGGGTATTGCCGCCCCTACAGCTGCGCAAGTGCGTACCGTGCCATCTTCCACATATGCCGAAGATCAGGACGCGCAGCAGTTAGCCCAGGAACAACTACACGTGGCCCTCAACACCAATCAAAACGGCCGTATCGCAGATTCTTCGGCCGGGACGGCCGGGCAGCGCGTGACACGGGGGCAGGCCGCGGGCATTCGACCAATGGCGCGCATCGCCAACCGGGTACAGAACCGTATCGAAAATCGCATCGATCGCAATTATAATCCCAACGCAATGAGCGCCGATCCTTTCGCGATTGCCGGTGATCAAGCGCGCACAGCTGTTCGATAGCTCCGCGTTTTGATCGAGTACGAGTGTAGAACCTACAAATCAGTTATCAATCCACATATCAAATAGCGTTCTGCGTCATATGCGCTACCCTTATGTCCGATAAGTGTAATTCTCGGACATAAGGGTGGCGTGGCAAAATCGAGCGTGGCACACGCTCTTGTATGGTCGCTTCCCGCACTCTTGGACCGATGCCGTCCGATCCGGACCTCACATCGTCGCGAACACCGTTCGTTACCGTAGACTCGGATGAACCGATGCTGCCCGCGATCCTGCATGAAAAGATCGAGCGCGCGGCCGCGTATGCGAAAGCGGCCCGCGCCGGTGCGACGCGACGCGCTTATGATTCCGATTGGACGATCTTCAC
>Ga0308169_10001617_pt1 | contig 25633 bp, 25 predicted proteins | sample PhyBR1_2_FD_202139 | JGI IMG/M metagenome (GOLD analysis project Ga0308169, IMG submission 202139) | Phyllosphere microbial communities from UC Gill Tract Community Farm, Albany, California, United States - DLSLSB.R1 | ecosystem: Host-associated > Plants > Phyllosphere > Unclassified | place...
GCCCGACGGCGAGCCGGTGCTGCGGATGTGGGAGTACGAGCGCGTCCGCGGACTGATCGTTCAGCTCGATGCGACCCTGGACGCGCATGCTCCCGCGCTGCACGTGCAGGTGCGGGTGCGCAACCCCCACCCGGTTGAGACGGGCATGTACTGGTGGACGAACATCGCCGTGGCGCAGACCGCGGAGTCGCGGGTGTTCACCAGCGCGACGCAGGCCTACCGCACCGACTACGACGGCCGCCTGTCGCTGGTCGACCTCGTCAGCGACGACGTGTCGTACCCGGCATCCGCCCCCGTGGCGGCCGACTGGTTCCACGTGCTCCCGGCGGGCGAGCTGCCGTGGATCGCGGCACTGGAGGCGGACGGGTCCGGCCTCGGTCACGTATCGACCGCACGGCTGAAGGGGCGCAAGCTGTTCGTCTGGGGTGACAACGCGGGCGGGCGCCACTGGCAGGACTGGCTGGGCGGCGACTACTTCGAGATCCAGGGCGGGCTGGCGACCACGCAGTACGAGCACCTGCGGATGCCGGGCGGTGCGACCTGGGAGTGGCAGGAGACCTTCCTTCCCGTGCACGCCGGCGATCCGTCCGGAGCGTGGGCTGCGGCGAGTGATCGCGTCGCTTCGGCAGTGCGCACGGCGGCAGCACGGGCGTCCGACGGCCCCGCTCGGCTGGAGGCCGTCGCCGATCTCGCACCGCGGCGCGTTCTGCAGGCCGGGTCGCCGTGGGGAGCGCTGGAGGAGGCGCTGTCGGCCCGGTACGGCGTCGCGTTCGAGGGTCTTCCCGGCGTGCGTTTCGACGCGGACGCCGGAGCGGATGCCGCCTACTGGCGCTCACTGCTCGGGCCGGCGGACGCGGCCGACGACCCGTCCGTGCCGCCGTCGTCGTATGTGGCGGGCGAGCTCTGGGACCGACTGCTGGCCGAGGCGCCGGCGAGCTGGCTCACGCACTACCACCGCGCCGTGATGGCGCACGCGCGCGGCGAGCTGCGCGCTGCCGCGGCCGGATACGAGGCATCGCTGCGGCTGCGCCGCTCGGCGTGGGCGCTGCGCGGACTCGGCCTGGTGAGGCTCGTCTCGGGCGAGACGGATGCCGGCCTCGCCGACCTGGTGGATGCCCGGATGCTCGCGCCCGAGATCGCACCCCTCGCGCTGGAGCTCGGCGAAGCGCTGCTCGCCGCAGGGCGGGCGGAGGACGCCCGCGACCTGCTCTCCTCGCTGCCCGCGCCGATGCGGGAGCTGGGGCGCTTCCGCGTGCTGGCCGTTCGTGCAGCGCTGGCATCCGCCGACCTCGCGGAAGCCGGCCGTCTGCTCGAGGAGGGCCTCGAGGTGCCCGACATCCGAGAGGGCGAGCTGAGCATGTCGGAGCTATGGCGGCAGGCGTTCCCCGACCGCCCTGTGCCGCCGCGGTACGACTTCTCGATGAGCTGAGGAGGCGCTTCTGCCACCTCGCACTCGCAGGGCAGGCCTGCAACGGCGGGAGCTCGAATGTCCAGGTCGCAATACGTCCCGTTCAGCGTCCTCGACGGCGCTTCAGGTCGCATTTCATCCCGCTTTCCGGCGGGCCTACCGGGACGAAGTGCGACCTGGACAGCGGAAGGCGGCTGAATCCGGGACTAAGTGCGATCTGGAGGTCGCGAGGGGCGTTCCGGATGCCCGTGATGTCAGCTGTCGAGATCCTCGAGCAGCTCCACCGCAGCGCGGGCGTAGTCGCCGATCCAGCGGTCGTGGATGCGCTTGATGGGCAGCGGCGCCAGTGACAGCCGCCGCTCCCGCCCGATGCGACGGCCGATCACCAGGTCGGCGCGCTCCAGCACGCGCAAATGCTGCAGCACGGTCGTGCGGTCCAGCTCGGGGAAGCGGGCGCACAGTTCGCCGGTGGTCAGTTCCGCGGGGCGCAGCGCATCGAGCATCCGCCTTCTGACCGGCGCGGCGAGCGCCTTGAACACGAGGTCGTCATCGTCGGGGGCTTGATCTCTCGATGACATGTTGTAATCTTATAACATGTCTGAGCTCACCGAACTGTCGTTCACCGTGTCGGGCCGCATCTCCCGCCCCGTCGCGGAGGTCTACGAGGCGGTCACCGATCCGGATCGCCTCTCGAAGTACTTCACCACCGGCGGCGCCCGTGGCCGGCTCGAGCCCGGTGCCGAGGTCAGCTGGGACTTCGCGGACTTCCCGGGGCGATTCCCGGTGACCGTCGTCGAGGCCGAGGCCCCGCGACGGATCGTGATCGAGTGGGACGGCAACGAGACCGTTGACGATCGCACTCGCGTCGTCTTCGAGTTCGCCCCGATCGACGATGGCACGCGCACGCTGGTGACGATCACCGAGAGCTCGTGGCGCGCGACGGATGCCGGCGCGAAGAGCGCCTTCGGCAACTGCGAAGGCTGGACCGGCATGCTCGCCGCGCTGAAGGCCTGGGTCGAGCACGGCATCAACCTGCGCGAGGGCTTCTACAAGTAAGCCCGCCTCAGATCGACTCGTCGGCGGCGACGATGTCGATCTGCCAGAACCGCGAGTCCGGGGCGGAGCGGTCGTGCGCGGCCTCCGCCTCTGAGATCACGCGTCCCAGCTTCTTGGTGAGCTGCTCGTACTCCGCGTCGGTGAGGCGAAGATTGTGGATGGCGAGCGTGCCGTGCTCGACGCCGTCGCGCCCGCCCGCGAGGTTCTCCAGGGCATAGGACACGACCCGCTGGACCAGCTTCTGATGGTCCTCGGCGAGCGCCGCGATCACGACGTTCCCGAGCGCGACATCGGCGACCGGCGCCTCAGGGGAGCCGACGTTCAGCGACTCCCGGATGGGCGTCCACACCCGGTCCCGACCGTCCCGGGCGTGTTCGGGCGCCTCGACGATGAGCCCGGCATCCGCCATGACCCTCAGGTGGAAGCTGATCTTGTTGGCGGGCTGGCCGAGCTCCTCGGCGAGATCGGCCGCGCGGAGGAACTCGCGCTTCGCGAACACCCGCATCATGTCGCGCCGCAGCGGGTTGGCGAACGCCTTGAGCATCGCGGTGGTCATGGTCCGCGAAGGACGCTCCTCCTGCTGCTCGGTCATGCCCGCAGTATATCCAGATGAATTTGCGCGACTTTACTTGCGCAAGTTTAGTTGCGCGGTTAGATTGAGCGTCATGACCTCGTTGTGGCGCAACCTTCAGTACGTGTCCTGGCTCGTCAGCGACACGAGCAAGGGCCTCGCCGGCGCACTGTTCGGCTTCGCGATCCCTCTCATCGCCCTGATCGTCACCAACGACCCTGCTCAGGCCGGAATCATCGGCGCCGCCGGAACCGCTGTGCGTGTGACGCTGACCCTTTTCGGCGGCGTGCTGGCCGACCGTCACCGCCGCATCACGCTCATGGTGCTGGGCGGGTCGATCGGCGTCGCGCTCTCCGCCGCCTTCACCGTGCTCGCCCTCGGGGACGCGCTCACGTTCTCCACGCTGCTGGTGATCGACGTGCTGCTGGCGGCGCGCTCCGGGCTGTTCGACGTCGCCGGCGAGAGCGCGCTGAAGGACATCGTGGCTCCCGACACCATGGGCCGCGCCCAGGCCGCGAACCAGGCCAGGGATGCCGCGCTGCAACTGGCCGGCGGCCCGATCGGCGGCGCCCTGCTCGTGGCCGGCGGGTGGCTCGTGGGCGCCGTCATGACGCTCTGCCATCTGGTCTCGGCCGTGTCGGCCGCGATCATCCCTCGATTGCGCGGGGCGGATGCCGGCACCGGGCCGGCTGACCCCGTCGACGGCATCGCGACGGGCGTGGAGACCGGTGGGGATGCGGCATCCTCCTCCAAGCCGAACGCCCTCCGCGAGATCCGGGAGGGATTCGCCTGGCTGTTCTCGCGGCCCGACCTGCGCGGCGTGCTGCTGATCCTGACGATCATCAACCTCGGGATCAACACGGTGATGACCACGATCGTCTATTCGCTGCAGCAGACCGGGCACTCCCCCGCGGTGATCGGCCTGATCAGCGCCGGGATGGGCGCGACCATGCTCGTCGGCGCCCTCCTCGCCACTCCCCTCGTCTCGCGCATCGGCGCCGGCGTGCTGATGGTGGCCGGGCTGGTCGCCCTGAGTGTCGGCTCGGCGGCGACGCTGTTCGTGCACGAGCCGCTCTGGATCGTGCTCGTGATGGCGATCCCCGGACTGACCCTCGCCCCGCTGAATGCCGCGATGGGCGGCTACTTCATGGTCGCGACCCCGAGCGAGCTGATGGGACGGGCCTCGAGCGCGTCCGGCGTCTTCGCGATGGGCGCCATGCCGCTCGCCCCGCTGATCGCCGGCTTCGGCCTCACCTGGTTCGGACGAGGCGGCACGATCCTGCTCGGCGCCGGTCTCTGCGCGATCGCCGCCCTGATGGCCGTCACCAACCGCGGCCTGCGCTCGCTTCCTGCCGAGGCCGGCTGGGCCGCGCACGCCCGGCAGTTCGAAGCGCGCAAGACCCTCGTCGACACGCACTGAGCCCCGAGCGCTTCACGCGGGAGTTCACACCGACGGCGAGTGCGGCGGGCGGCCACCGGCACCCCCTCGGGTCATGTCCGGGCCGGGTTCTGATCTCGGATGTCGGATTGGGCAGGCCTCGTTCGTTGAGTTGATGAGCGGTTCCCACTCCGGGATGCCGAGGTCATGGAGAAGAGCGCAGATGAAACTCAAGACGATCACGCAGATCACTCTGGACGGGGTGACTCAGGGCAATGGCGGACCTACGGCCGAGGACCGCGCGCAGGGGTTCGAACGCGGTGGATGGGCGAGGGGCGCCGGTGACGATACGACCCGGGATCACATCGCCGCGACATTCCAGCGCGCCGATGCCTTCGTCTTCGGGCGGAGGACGTACGACATCCTTCTCGATTTCTGGGGCACGATCGACGACATGAAGCACCATCCGATCGGAGTCGCCCTGAACTCGAAGCCGAAGTTTGTGGCGTCCAGGACGCTGACCGAACCGGCGTGGACGAACACGACCGTCCTCGGCGACGATCTTCTGTCTGCCGTCAGAGAGCTGAAGTCCGAGGGCGACGGCGAAGTGCAGGTGCATGGAAGCAGCCGGCTCATCCAGTGGCTGCTGGAGAACGACCTCGTCGACGAGATGGAGCTCATCACCGTCCCCGTGGTGCTGGGCCAGGGAGCGCGTCTCTTCGCCGAGTCAGGACGGGACATCGCGATGAGCCTCGTCGACTCACGCTCGGATTCGCGCGGAGTGACGATCCAGACCTACCGACCCGCCGGCCGCCCGGCCTACGCGACCTTCTGATCGACAGGCGCGCCGCCGATCTTCGAAGCACGAAAGAGCCGAAGAGCTGAGAGGCTGTCGACATGGCTGCGATGGAGGACGTCCTGGCGCTCGGTGCGGAACTGGAACGCTCGTATCTCGCATACGTGCGCGGGAGAGTGAAGTTCCGCGTCGGTCAGCTGGTGTACGTCGCCTTCTCCGAAGATGGACGCGTGATGGGCTTCGCCTTTCCCAGGGAGGAGCGGGCGGCGCTCGTCGGAGGGAACCCGCGCAAGTTCCACCTGCCCTCGGACGCGGACATGCGCTTCAACTGGGTCCATGCGGATCTCGCCGCCCTGGAGGCGGCCGAGGCTCGGGAACTCGTCGTCGACGCGTGGCGCATGGTCGTCCCGGCGAAGGTCTCCCGCGCTTACGATCTCGCGCATCCCGACGGCCCGCAGTGACGCCGACGCACGCCAGACGTTCCGTACTGGACGAACCGAAGAGAGGATCTTCCCATGCAGTACCTCGTGTCCGTGATCGACGACAGAGCCGATCCCGGCAGTTCCGACCGACGACCGGCGATCAGCGAATTCAACGAGCGACTCATCTCAGGTGGCTACTGGGTGTTCGCAGGTGGTCTCGCCGACCCTGATGCGGCCACCGTGATCGACAACCGCGGTGAACACCCCGTGTTCACCGATGGTCCTTTCGTCGAGTCGAAGGAGTACCTCGCCGGCGTCTGGGTGTGGGAGGCGCCCGATCTGGACGTCGCCCTCACCCTCGCCGCAGAGGCGTCCAGGATCTGCGATCGCAAGCTCGAGGTGCGACCGTTCCAGTGAGTGACGTCGAGGATGCGATCGCCCGGGCATACCGCGCCGAGTGGGCCGTGATCGTCGCCGGCCTGGCCGGCCGCTTCGGCGACCTGGATCTCGCCGAAGAGTCCGCCGCGGAGGCCTTCGCGACCGCTGTCGCGCGTTGGCCGTCGGACGGCGTGCCCCCGAAGCCGGGCGCATGGCTCATGATCACTGCCACTCGCAAGGGCATCGATCGAATCCGCCGCGAGAACCGACGCACGGAGAAGCACACCGAGGCACAGTCGATGTTCGACGTCAACGCAGAATCGGAGCCGGTCGGCGTCATAGACGACGACCGGCTCCGATTGATCTTCACCTGCTGCCATCCCGCGTTGGCCGTGGAGAGCCGGCTGGCACTGACCCTGCGTATGGTCGGTGGTCTGACCGTGGCCGAGATCGCCCGCGCGTTCCTCGCCTCCGAGAGCGCGATCGGGCAGCGGATCACCCGTGCCAAGGCCAAGATCAAGGCTGCGCGCATTCCCTACCGAGTGCCGTCTGACGACGATCTGGCCGACCGCGTCACCGGCGTGCTCACGGTGCTCTTCCTGGTCTTCAACGAGGGCTATCTGGCGACGGGCGCCGACACCGACCCGGTCCGTCCCGAGCTGACGGCCGAGGCCATCCGGCTCACTCGCCTCGTTCGGATGCTCCTGCCGGAGGACGGTGAGGTGGCGGGACTGCTGGCGATGATGCTCCTCAGCGAAGCCCGGCGCACCGCTCGGATCGCCAGCACAGGGCAACTGGTCCCCCTCGCCGAGCAGGACCGCGGCTCCTGGGACGCCGCACTCATCGCCGAGGGCCATCGGCTGGTGCGTGAGCGCCTGTCCGCCGCTGCCGCCGGTGACGCTCCAGGTCGCTATCAGATCCTCGCGGCGATCAACGCGGTGCACACCTCTGCTCGGGAAAGCCGAGACACCGACTGGTCGCAGGTGCTCGCTCTCTACGATCAGCTCGTCAACCTCGATCCGTCGCCGATCATCGCTCTCAATCGGGCCATCGCGGTCGCCGAGCTCGACGGCCCCGGAGCCGCGCTCCCGATCGTGGATCGGCTCGAACGCGACCTGGCCGGCTATCACTCCTTCCACGCCACCCGCGCGGACCTGTTGCGGAGACTGGGCCGCGGCGAGGATGCGCGCGCCGCGTACGGACAGGCGATCGATCTGGCAGGCAACGCGGCCGAGATCGCCTACCTGACGGCAAAGCGCGACAGCCTTCCGTCGTGACATGGCTTCGGCGGGCGCGACCGTCCTGATCCGGAGTCGGCGGCACGGAGGTCGGCCAGACTTGACCCTGACACGGTGTGAGACGGGAGAACTGAACCATGTTGTCCATCGGAGCGTTCGCGCAGATCGGCCAGGTGACCCACCGCATGCTGCGGCACTGGGACACGGCCGGGCTGCTCGTGCCCGCCCATGTGGACGAGTTCAACGGCTACCGCTCCTACGACCCGTCGCAGCTCGATCGGCTGCACCGGATCGTGGCGCTGCGTCAGCTGGGGTTCGGTCTCGACGAGATCGGCACCATCCTCGAGGAGGGGCTGGATGCCGGCCGCATCGAAGCGCTGCTGCGCACCCACCGATCCCGCGTGGAGCGCGAGCACCGGATCGCGGCCGCGAGACTCGTCGACGTGGAACGGCGGCTCCATCTCATCCAGAAGGAGAAGCACATGTCCCGCATCGAGATCATCGAGAAGCCGCTGCCCGCCGTCCGTCTTGCCGCCCGGACGGCCGTGGCCGCCGAGCAGGCGGAGATCGGCACCATCGTCGGGCCGGCCTTCGACGCCGTGTCCGAAGCGCTCAGCAGGGTCGGCGCGTCGTTGGCGACGCCCATCGCGCAGTACTCGTCAGCCGAGGACGGGATGCTGCTGACCGTCGGCTACGAGTACTCCGGCCCCGACGTCGAGGGCGTGGAGATCGTCGAGCTTCCCGCCGCCGAGACGGCGATCTGCGGCGTGCACCTGGGCTCGATGGAGCGCATCCCCGACAGCTGGGCGGCGCTGCACGAGGAGATCATCGCCCGCGGCTACGTGCCCTCGGGCCCGTGCCGCGAGCTGTACGTGCGGGCGGTCTCGGAGGACCAGTCCGACTGGGTCACCGAGCTGCAGCAGCCCGTCGCTCAGGGGTGAATCGCCCGCACGGATCCACGTCGCGCGGCAGGCAGCCCGCGCGACGTGGCCGGACGGATGACGGAATTAGTCCATAGTCTCTACTAATCCGGCGGGAAAGCGTATACCTTGGCCTCCAACCCCTCTTCCCACCCTTTTGGAGGCCGATGATGTCCCCTCTTGAACTCAACCGCCGTTCCTTCCTCGCCGTGCTCGGCGCGGGTGCGCTGGTCACCCTGACCGGCGCACCCGCCAACGCGTCGACCGTGCGCACGGCCACAGACGATCCGCTCGCCGCCCTCATCGCCAAGCGCCAGATCATGCTCGCCGGCGACGGCAGCGCGGCATCCGTCCCCGAACTCGCCGGCGTGCTCAGCGACATGAGCAGCGCCGCCGCGGCGAGCTGGAGCGCGATGGTGCGCCCGGCGGCCGCGCCCGGGATCTGGGCCGACCTGCCGGTCGCCGGCGTCACCGGGACCACGCTCTCCGGCAACATGGGCGTCACGTTCGACCGCCTGTTCAGCCTGTCGCTCGCATACGCGACCGCGGGCTGCGCGCAGTATCAGGATGCTGCGCTGGCGGCCGACCTCGTCGATGCGCTCACCTACCTGGCGGCCAACGTCTACGTGGCGGGCCGGTCGCCCGTCGGCAACTGGTGGTTCTGGGAGATCGGCGTGCCGCGCAAGGCCGCCGACATCCTCGTCCTGCTGCATGACGTCATCCCCGCCGAGGTGCGCGGCTCGCTGCTGGCCGCCGCCCGCTACTTCACCCCCGACCCGAACTGGCGCGGACGCGGCACCAGCTTCGCCGAGACCGGCGCGAACCGCACGGACAAGGCGCTTTCGTGCGCGCTGCGCGGCATCCTCGACTCCCGCCCCGACGAGGTCGCGCTCGCCCGCGACGCACTCAGCGACGTCGTGCGCAACGGCCGCAACAGCGTGTTCGGGTACGTCACCAGCGGCGACGGCTTCTACACCGACGGCTCGTTCGTCCAGCACACCTACCTGCCCTACGTCGGCACCTACGGCGTGGTCACGCTCGGCGGCATCGCCGAGATCCTCGGCCTGCTCGGCGGCAGCGAGTGGGACGTCGTCGATCCGAAGAAGTCCGTGGTCCTGGATGCCGTGGAGGCCGCCTACGCGCCGTTCATCTGGAACGGCCGCATGATGGACACGGTCCGCGGACGCGCGGTGTCGCGCCAGAAGGCCCCGGACTACGTGGACGGCGCCGGCGCCATCACCGCCATCCTGCTGCTGGCGCAGGGGGCGGGCGAGCCGTACCGCAGCCGTTACCTGTCGCTCGTGAAGGGCTGGCTGCTGCGCAGCAGCGAGAAGCAGTACGGCCTGCCGTCGCAGACCGTGGCCAAGTCGCTGCTGGTCACCTCCGTGCTCGGCGACGACTCGGTGGTCCCGGCATCCACGCCCGTCTACACGAAGGCGTTCGGCGACCAGGACCGGCTGGTGCACCACCGCCCGAACTTCAGCGCGGTCGTGAACGTGTCGTCCAAGCGGATCGGCCGCTACGAATGGGGCAACCGCGAGAACAACCTGGGCTGGTACCAGGGCGACGGCCTGACCTACTTCTACACCCCGGTCGCCCCCGACCAGTTCAGCGCGGACTTCTGGCCCACCGTCGACCCGTACCGGCTGCCGGGCACGACGGTCACGGCCGAGCCCCGCGCCAACGGCGCGAACGACGGCACCGGCATCCCGCGGGCGTACCAGGCCTTCGGCGGCGGCCTCGCCCTGGACGACCGCTGGGGCATCCAGGGCATGGACCACCTGAACTTCAACAAGACGCTCAGCGCCCGCAAGTCCTGGTTCTTCCTCGACGACAAGGTCGTGTGCCTGGGAGCCGCGGTCACCTCGGCATCCGGCCACGAGGTGTTCACGACCATCGACAACCGCTCCTTCGCGCCGGATTCCGTGCCGACGCTGCGCACCGACAACCGCTATCGCACCGTGGCCGCAGGCAGTGCGGCGATCCCGGTGCGCCGCAATGTGCACATCGACGGTCACGGCGGGTACGTGTTCCTGAAGGGCGAGAACGTCAGCGGCTCGATCGACGTGCAGGTCGTGCGGCGCACCGGCGACTGGAAGACCATCAACTCCGGCTCCGACACCGGCGGCACCGACGAGGCGAAGACCCGCGACTACGTCACCCTCACGCACCATCACGGCACGGACCCGTCCGGCGGCGGCTATGCGTACATCGTGCTGCCGAACGTCGGGCACTCGGTCACGTTCGACGAGTCCGAGACGCCGACCGTCGAGGTGGTCGCCAACAACGCGCAGACGCAGATGATCCGGGTGGCGGGCTCCGGACTGATGCTGGCGAACTTCTTCGCCGCGGCGTCGGCCGACGGCATCCAGGCGAGCGGCCCGTGCTCGGTCGCGGTGCGGACGGATGCCGGGCGCACGACGGTCGCGCTCTCCGACCCGAGCCGCACGCAGACCGTCGCACGGGTGACGGTCCCGGACGCTGCGGGCGCATCGATCGTGGAGGCCGATGCCGGTGTGCGGGTCGTCTCGACGGCGCCTCTCACTCTGGAGTTCGATCTGGACGGCCACGGCCACGCGAAGCGGGTCGTGCTCGGGGCCTGACGCCTCACGCTCCTGCACCGGCATCCGCTCCGCCCCGCCCACCGGGCCGGATCAGAAACGCATCCAGCCAGCCAAGCGGGATCAGAATCGCCTCGGGGAATCGCGCGTCCGAGGCGTTTCTGATCCAATCTGCGGATGCGGCGCCCAGGAGGGCCCGGACGCCGCTCAGCGCAGCGGGTCGAAGGGCTCGATCGCGGGGTGGATGCGGCCGGTCGTGATCTGCTCGGCCAGCAGCTTGCCGGTCGCGGGGCCGAGCACGATGCCCCACATGCCGTGGCCGCCCGCGACGTACACGTTCGGAGCCTGAGTCGCGCCGACCAGCGGCAGGCCGTCGGGTGTGACCGGGCGCGAGCCCATCCACTCGTCCTGGCGCTCCTCGAAGTCGATGCCCTGAAGCATCTCCCGGGCCTGGGCGATGATCGCCTGGATGCGGCGCGGCTGGAACGGCTCGTCCGGTGCGCGGAACTCCATGGTGCCGGCGATGCGGAAGCGCCCCTGGTAAGGGGTGCAGGCGATGCGCTGCGACGGGAAGTACACCGGATGCTCCTGCGGCTGCGCGGTCGCGACGGTGAACGAGTAGCCGCGGCCGGCCTGCACGCGCGTGCGCACCCCGAGCCTGCGGGCGAGCTTCGGCATCCAGGCGCCGGTCGCGATGACGACCGAGTCGGCCTCCATCCGCTCGCCGTTCGACAGCGCCACCACCGGGCGACGGGTGGAGGACACGTCGATGACCTCCAGTCCGCTGATCAGCTCGGCGCCGCGGGCGACGACCGCCTCGCCGAGCGCCTCGACGAAGGGCGCCGGCTCGAAGAAGCGCTGGCCGTCCAGCCGGTAGACGTGCGTGACGGCGTCCGACAGCACCGGCGCGAGCTCGCGCGGGTTCTGCAGGCGCTCGAACGGCACCTCCTGCCCGTGCCGGACGACGCCCTCGATCTCGTGCAGGAAGCCCTTCGAGTCGGCCTCCTGCTTGAAGCCGATCACGAACGGCCCCTCGCGGGTCCACGAATCCACACCGCCGTCGAGCAGCTCGTCGAAGCACTCGAGCGCCATCTTGTCGATCGGCGTGAGGGATGCCATGGTGCGGTCCCACGCCCTGTTCGTGCCGTGCGCGGCGAACTGCGCCAGGAACGACCACAGGCCCGCGTCCACGCGGAACGGCACGTGCAGGGCCGCATCCGGGTCGAGCAGTGCCTTCGGTCCGTAGGTCCAGAGGCCGGTGTCGGCCAGCGGGATGGTCTTGCCCGGCGTCAGCCAGCCGGCGTTGCCCCACGACGAGCCGGCGGCGACACCGACCCGGTCGATGACCGTCACCTCGACCCCGCGCTCCTGCAGGTGCCATGCCGTGGCGAGACCGACCATTCCGGCCCCGACGACGATCGTGCGCGTCATTGCGTCCTCCTGAAGAACCCCGTCGTTAAGCGGAAAGAAGAGTCGAGGCACGACGAAGCCCCGCTCATCCCCGATTATGCAGATCTCATTCATCGGCGGGGCAAGGTCGAAAGTTCCTGCGTAAGATCGATGCGCACACCGCAGAATCTTCACTCCGAATGGGAACGCGAGCATGCCGGCATCCGATTCTTCGACGGCCCACCGCACGGCGATGGCGGACGCCGGGCTCGACGCTGTCGACCGCACGATCATCGCCGAGCTCAGCCGCAACGGGCGGCTGTCCAACACCGAGCTCGCGGCGCGCGCCGGGATCGCCGAGTCGACGTGTCTCAAGCGCGTGCGCGCGCTGCAGGCGAACGGGGTGATCGTGGGCTTCCACGCCGAGATCTCGCCGGCCGCGATCGGCCTGCATCTCGAGGCGCTGATCACGATCCGGCTGCACGCGCACGCCCGCGGCGACCTGCGCCGCTTCCAGGCCTACGTGGAGGATCTGCCCGCCACGCAGCGGGTGTACTTCCTCGCCGGTGACCGGGACTTCCTGGTGCACGTCGCGGTGCCGGATGCTGCCGCGCTGCGCGAGCTGGTGTCGGACACGCTCAGCCTTCGGCCGGAGGTGGCGTCGACCTCGACGAGCCTGATCTTCGCGCACGCCGCCGGATCCCAGGTGCTGTAGGGCTGCGCGCTGATCCCCACGACCTTCCAGGTCGCACTGGTTGCCGCAGCGGGATCGCTTCGGCAGCTTCAGGTCGCACTGGTTGCCGCTACGGCGTCGCTCCGGCGGCTCCAGGTCGCGCTGGTTGCCGCCGCAGGGTCGATCAAGCGGCATCCATCGCGACCTGGACACGGCAAGCCCCAACGAAGCGGCATCCATCGCGACCCGCACGCGGCGGTCGCCGACGCGGGGTCAGCCCGCGGTGCGCACCTCGAAGCCGGCATCCGCCAGCGCTGTGCGATCGGCATCGGCGACGCCGGCATCCGTGAGCACCAGGGGGAACAGCGCCGGGCCGCCCACGTGCGCGAACGACACGCGGCCGAGCTTGGACGCATCCGCCACGATCACGGCCCGCGCGGCGCGCTCGGCCATCATCCGGTTCACGGCGGCCTCGGCCTCGTCGTGGGTTGTCGCGCCCTCCGCGGCGGACAGCCCGTTCACGCCGATGAAGGCGATGTCCAGGCGGATGCCTCCGAGCAGCTGCTCAGCGAACGGGCCGACCAGCTCGAAGCTGCGGGAGTGGATCGCACCGCCCGTGACGACCACCTTGAATTCGGGCCGCATCGCGAGCTGGGCAGCGATGTTCACCGCATTCGTCACGACCGTCAGCCCCTCGGCACCGAGATCGTCGCGCGCGGCGAGCGCGGTGGCGATCGCGGTCGTCGTGGTCCCGCCGGAGAGCCCGACCACGTCGCCGGGCGACACGAGCTCAGCCGCCAGAACCGCGATCTGCTCCTTCGCGCCCGTGCCGAGGTGGCTCTTGTACCGGATCGGCAGCTCATAGGCGACCGACTGCGCCACGGCACCGCCGTGCGTGCGGGTGAGCAGGCGCCGCTCAGCGAGACTGTCCAGATCGCGACGGGTCGTCGCGGCGGATGCGCCGAAGCGGTCGACGAGCTGCTCGACCGACACCTCGCCCTGTGCGGCGAGCAGGTCGAGGATCGCGGTCAGGCGGGCGGCGCGGTTCATGCTCATCACGCCCGCTCGGCGAGAGCGAACAGGCGCAGCATCCGTGCGGCCTCCTCGGCGACGGCCTCGCGGCCGGGAGCGACGTACTTGCGGGAGTCGACGAGCTTCTCGTCGGCGGTGAGCGTCTCGCGGATCGCGCGCGTGAAGAATCCGTTGAGGTGCGTGGAGACGTTGATCTTCGTCATCCCGGCCTGCACCGCGCGCACGATCACGTCGTCGGCGACGCCGGACGATCCGTGCAGCACGAGCGGCACGTCTCCGCCGTTGCGGCCGATGCCGCGCAGTGCGCTCTTCAGGCGTCCGATCAGGTCGATGTCGAGCGCAGCCGAGCGGTCGAGCATCGCGTGCGAGGATCCGACCGCGACGGCCAGCGAGTCGACGCCGGTGGCCTCGACGAAGGCGCGCGCCTCGTCGGGGTCAGTGCGGACTCCGGGTGCGTGAGCCCCGTCCTTGCCGCCGACCTCACCCAGCTCGGCTTCGATGTAGACACCTGCGGCGCGAGCCCGGCCGGCGATGTCGGCCGTGAGCTCGACGTTCTCCTCGTAGTCGAGCTTGCCGCCGTCGAACATCACCGATCCGAAGCCGAGTTCGATGGCCTCGTCGACGAGCTCGGGGCGCTCGGCGTGGTCGAGGTGCACGGCGACCGGGGTCTTCGCCCTGCGGGCGATGGCGAGGGTCGCCCAGCCGATCGGCTCAAGCCCGCCGTGGTAGTCGGCGCAGTTCTGCGAGATCTGCAGGATCACGGGCAGCTGTGCCCGCTCGGATGCCGAGGCGAGCGCCTCGGCGGTCTCGAGGTGGATCACGTTGAAGGCGCCGAGGCCGGTGCCGGCGGCGGCGGACGCGCGCATCAGGTCGCGTGCTGAGACGAGGGTCATCGGGTTTCCTTCGGGTCGGATTCTGCGGTGCCGGGGTCGGCGGCGCGGGATTCTCGTTCGGGAAGCTGTCGCTCGGGGCCCGGGTCCGCGTCCACGGAGTCGGGTCGGGCGGTGACGGTGAGGGCGCGCTCGAGCTCCGGACAGGAGGGGTGGATGTCGCCGGCGAGAGGCATCAGCACGGCGGCGGCCGACCAGGCCGTCGCCCGGCGCAGGATCGCCTCGGGGTCGTGGTTGCCGGCATCCATCAGCACGGCGCACGCGGCGACGCCGGCGTCGCCCGCGCCGGTCGGGTTGCCGGCGAGCGCCGTGTCGAGCCGGGCGTGCAGGATGCTGACGGGCACGGCATCCGCGCGCAGCTCGCCGTCGTGCTCACGTTCCTCGCCGGGGGTCCCGGATGCCCGAGGCGGGGAAGGCGCGGCGGAGACCGCCAGCATCCCGTCGGCGCCGAGCGAGAGCAGCACCAGCTCGACGCCGCGGCGCAGCAGTTCGCGCGCGCCCTCGATGGGGTCGTCCAGCCCGGTGGCATCGCGGAGCTCGTGCTGGTTGGGCTTGAGGACGGATGCCCCGGCATCCGCCGCCGTGAGCATCGCCGGCCCGGAGGTGTCGACGATCACGGTCGCGCCGGCATCCCGCCCGAGGCGGATGAGAGACGGCAGCAGGTCGTCGGGCGTGCCGGGCGGCAGACTGCCCGAGATCACGAGCACGTCCTGACCGCCGGAATCCGGGCCGGCGGCGTCCCCGAGCCCGTCGGCCCGTGCTTCGGAGGCCGACGCCCGCGCGAGCGCGCGCGCCACAGCATCCTTCAGCGCGGCCCACTCGGCATCCGTCGGGGCCTCGCCGCGCTCGTTCACGATCGTCGTGTCACCCAGCGCCTCATCGACCAGCGCGATGCTGCGGCGTGTGGAAGCGGTCACGGGCACCAGCACGTGCGGCACACCCGACGCGTCCAGCTCCGTGGCGAACTCGGCGCCCGTCGCCCCGCCCGAGGTCGTGATCGCCACGGCGGACGCGCCCTGCGCGTGTGCGACCCTGGCGACGTTCAGGCCCTTGCCTCCGGCGCGCGACTTCCCGGCATCCGCTCGGTGCACCCCGCCGATCTCCAGCGCGGCGACGTGCCAGGTGAGGTCGAGAGCGGGGTTCGGCGTGACGGTGATGATCATGCGGCCACCGTCGCCTCGTGCGAGGACACCTGCACGATGAGGGAACGGATGCACGACGCATCCGGCGATCCGATCGTGCAGGCGTTCCCGGATCGTGCATCCGTGCCCGACAGCGCGGAGGTCATGCGTGCGCCGCCTCGCGAGCGCGCAGCGCGGAACCCAGGATGCCGGCATTGCCCGAGAGCTCGGCGGGGACGAGCACCGGGATCCGGTGGAAGCTCAGGCGGTCGGCGAGCCGCGTCCGCAACTCGTCGAACAGCGCCCCGCCCGCGCGCGACAGGCCGCCGCCGATGACCACGGCCTGCGGCGCCATGACGGCGGTCAGCTGCGCGATCGACATGGCGAGCGCGTCGAGGGCCTCGTTCCAGATCCGCGCGGCGGTCTCGTCTCCGGCGGACGCCAGGGCGATCACCTCGCGTGCGCCGTCGACGACCGTGCCCGTCTCCTCCGCATAGCGCTTAGAGATCGCGCCGGCGGACGCTCTGGCCTCCAGGCATCCGCGGGCCCCGCAGGGGCAGGGCCATTCACCGATCGGCGAATGCCCGATCTCGCCGGCGTAGCCGCCCGCGGTGTACGGCTGTCCGCCGACCAGCAGCGCGCCGGCGATCCCGGTGCCGATGATCAGCACCACCGCGTCCGCGTAGTCCCGAGCACCGCCGAGCACGCGCTCCGCCCAGCTCGCCGAGCGCACGTCGTGATCGAACGCGACGGGCAGCCCGAACCGCGCGGCCGTCAGGTCCCGGATCGGGGCATCCCGCCAGCCGAGATTGCTGCTGAACACGGCGATGCCGCTGTCGGCGTCGACGATGCCCGGCACCACCAGACCGATCGCCTCGGGCACGATCTCCGGATGCTGCTCGCGCAGCTCCTCGGCCAGTTCGGCGAGCCGGTCGATCAGCGCGCCCACCGGGTCGTCACCGCCGACAGGAGTGGGCGTTCGCCGCAGTCCGACGGCCGCGCCGGTGGCATCGAACAGCGCCGACTTGATGTCGGTGCCGCCCACGTCGAAGGCCAGCACGGGTGCACCCGCACCGATCCCCGCCGCCTCGGCGAGCCGCTCGCCCGACTCGTCCTTGACGACGTCGGGGATGCGGTCGTGCTCGGTCATGGCGCGTCTCAGTCGTCGAGGATCACGGAGCGGGTCAGGTTGCGCGGCTGGTCGGGGTCGAGCCCCTTCCCCACGGCACGGTCGAGTGCGACGCGATGCACCCGCACCAGTTCGGCCATCGGGTCGATCGGATGCTGCACGAAGCGCGCTCCGGTGGCCTCGACCTGCGCCTGCAGACCCTCGGGGGCGGCGCCGAACTGCCACGTGATGCGGCCGGGGGCGGCGATGGCGATCGGGCCGTGACGGTACTCCATCGAGCTGTACGACTCGGTCCACGACTGCGAGGACTCGCGCATCTTCAGGCCTGCCTCGTGTGCGAGTCCGAAGGTCCATCCCATGCCGAGGAAGCTGTACTGCTCGGCGTCCGTGAGCGCGGGGTCGTCGGAAGCCTGTCCGTCGAGCACGGCCTGGGCGTCGGCGATCGCCGCGTCCAGGTCTTCGCCGAGGGATGCCCGGAACAGGGCGAGCGCGGTGGTGGCGAAACGGGTCTGCACCACCGACTGCTCGTCGGCGAACGGCAACGCGATGACGGTGTCGGCCAGATCGACCAGCGGAGAGGTGTCGTCGCCGAGCACGGCCACGACAGGGGTCTTGCCCTTGACGCGTTCGGTCAGTTCGAGGACCTCGGTGGTGGTGCCGGAGCGGGTGAGCGCGACGATCGCGTCGTAGCCGCGGCCGTACGGGAACTCGGATGCCGTGAACGCGTCGGTCTCACCGTGGCCGGCGGCCTCGCGCAGAGCGGCGTAGGACTGCGCCATGAACCAGGAGGTGCCGCAGCCGACGACCGCGATGCGTGCGCCGGAGGCCGGGAGCAGCGCCTGCTCTGCTCGCATCCCGGCCGCGCGGGCCCAGGTCTCCGGCTGCGAGGTGAGCTCCGCGCGCATGTGCGCGCCGGCGGCGTTGGTCATGTCCGACTCCCGAGGATGCAAGTTTGTGAGCGATATACGCATGTAACGCTCACATTATGGCATCTGTCGGTGCGGATTGTCGAGACTCCCCCTGCACAACCCCGCAGAAACGCACGACCCCGCAGCCAGAACCCTATCCGGATGCGGAGTTGTGCAGAACTGCGGAGATGTGCAGCATCCCGAGAGGGGAACGCGGGCTCAGCGCCCCTCAGCGGCCTCCGTGTGGTGGCGGATGACCTCGGCGACGACGAAGTTGAACCACTTCTCGGCGAACTCGGGATCGAGATGCGCCTCCTCGGCGAGCGCACGCAGGCGCGCGACCTGCTGCTCCTCGCGCTTCGGATCGGACGCGGGCATCTCGTGGTCGGCCTTCAGGTGACCGACCTGCTGGGTGGCGCGGAAGCGCTCGGCCAGCAGGAAGATCAGGGCGGCATCGATGTTGTCGATGCTGGCTCGCAGGCGCAGCAGCTCGGCGCGGGCGGCTTCGTCGGACATGATCCTCCTCAGTGGTGCGGCGCGGGTGCGACAGTTCGACGATAGTCGGCGGGCTCTGCTCGGATCGCGTGAATTGCGGCATCCGGTGACGGATTCGCGCACGTCACGCGATTCGAGGGCTGCGAGCGCACATAGAGTGTTCGGCATGAGCGCCGACGAGTCCGTGAAGTCAGAGCCCACCGCAGAGTCGGCGACGGTGCAGGCCGTCGTCGTCGAGGATGCCGCGCCCTCCCCCGCCCCGCCGGTGGTCGAGCCGCCGCTGCCGAGCCGCTCGTTCTGGACGCGGATCGACAAGCCGTTCGCGTTCGGATTCCTGGTCGCCCTGGGCGGCCTCGCCGCGATCCTGCTCGCACTGACGCTCTCGAACCTGTCCACCGTGCTGATCTACATCGCGTTCGCGATGTTCGCGGCGCTCGGCCTGGACCCTGCGGTGCGATTCCTCGAGCGACGCGGTCTCTCGCGCGGCGTCAGCGTACTCGCGGTGATCCTGGGGTTGGTCGTCGTGCTGGCGCTGATCCTGTGGATGATCATTCCCGTGGTGGTCGAGCAGGTCACGCTGTTCGTCAAGTCCGTGCCGCATCTGATCACCGACTTCATGCACAGCGATGTGTACGCGTTCCTGGAGAAGCAGTTCGGCGACCAGTTCCAGCAGCTCGTCGAGGACGCGCAGAAGTTCCTCACCGACGGCAAGACGTGGCAGGCCGTCGGCGGCGGCGCCCTGCAAGTGGGCAGCTCCATCGCGACCGGCATCTCGGGCTTCATCGTGGTGCTGGTGCTGACGCTGTACTTCGTCGCAGGCCTCCCCACGATCAAGACCGCGCTGCTGCGCTTCGCGCCGGCCCGCGACCGCGAGCGGGCCCGCGGCATCACCGACCAGATCACGGACTCCGTCGGCGGCTACGTGCAGGGCATGGTGATCCTCGCGTTCGCGAACGCCATCGTCGCGCTCGTGCTGTACCTGGCCCTCGGCCTGCCGTTCCCGCCGCTGATGGCGACGGTCGCGTTCCTGGTCACGCTGATCCCACTGGTCGGATCGGTGCTGTTCTGGGCCATCGGCTCAGTGATCGCCCTGTTCGCCGACCCGTGGCACGCGCTGATCTTCGCAGCCGTCTACCTGGTCTACATGCAGGTCGAGGCGTACTTCCTCACGCCCCGCGTGATGAACAAGGCGGTCGCGGTGCCGGGGGCGCTCGTGGTGATCGGCGCGCTGGCCGGCGGAACGCTGCTCGGCCTGCTGGGCGCCCTGGTCGCGGTGCCGGTCACGGCATCCATCCTGATCATCATCAATCAGGTGTGGCTGCCGCGGCAGGATGCCCGGGTCTGAGCATCCCGCCGCGGCAGACCGGACTCAGTCGAGCCCCTTCTCCTTGAGCCACTTGGCGGCGATGTCCTCGGCCGAGGCCTGATCCACCGTCGACTGCACGTTCATCGACACGAGGTCCTCGGCGCCGAGCGCGGCGCTGATCGGGTTGATGACCTTGGCGATCTTGTCGGCGATGTCGCTGGACGCGATGGGCACGACGTTCGAGGCCAGGATCATGTTCTTCGGATCCTTCAGCGCCACGATGTCCTTGGTCTGGAAGGCGGGATCGGCGGTGTAGATGTCGGCCACCTGCACCTGACCCGCCAGCAGCGACTCGAGCGTGCTCTGCGCCGTGGCGGAGAACCCGAGGTCGACGTCGTAGATCTTCTTCGCGCCGGCGGGGCCGTACGGACGCTGCTCCAGCTCGGGCGCGCCGCCGAGCACGGGCTTCGTGTTCAGCTTCGCCAGGTCGGCGATCGACTCGAGGCCGTTGTCCTGTGCGAACTTCTTCGTGACCGTGTAGGTGTCCTGGTCGCTGGCCTTGGAGTAGTCCAGCGCCTTCAGGGTCTTCGGCAGCGCCTTCTGCAGTGCCGCGTAGACGTCGTCGGGGCTGGTGGCGGTGGCGCTCTTGTCGAGGTACTCCAGCAGGTTGCCGGTGTACTCGGGGAAGAGGTTGATCTTGCCCGACTCCACGTCCGGCATGTACGCGTCGCGCTGGCCGACGTTGAACTTCTTCTCGACCGTGAAGCCGGCGTTCTCCAGCGCCTGCGCGTAGATCTCGGCGATGATCTCGTTGGAGTAGTACGCCTGTGAGCCGACGACGATGGTCTCGCCGCCCTTGTCTGTGCCGCCGCCGGCGGAGGGCTCATCGAGCGGGTTGCTGCTGCCGCATCCGGCGAGCGCCAGGGTCGCGGCGAGCGCGACGCCGACGGCGAGTGCGAGTCGGGACTTCCGTGCGGTGATCATGATGTGCCTCTCTGTGGAGTGGTTCAAGCGGTTCAGGCCGTGACGGATGCCGCGCGTCGCGCGGACCGCCGCCCATTGCGGTCGGAGGAAGAGGTGCGGTCGGGGGACGGGGAGCGGATGCCGGTCGGCACAGCCGCGCGCTGCAGCGCGGCAAGCAGCAGGTCGACCAGCAGCGCGAGCACGGCGACGAGAAGCGCACCGGCGAGCACCTGGTCGAATCGCCGCAGCGGGATGCCCTGGATGATCGGCCAGCCGAGCCCGCCGAGGTTCACGTACGCGCCGATCGTGACGGTCGCGATCACTTGCAGCAGGGCGGAGCGGATGCCGCCGACCAGCAGCGGCATGCCGAGCGGGAGCTCGACCTTCGTGAAGATCTGCCACTCGGTCATGCCGACGGCACGTGCGGCGTCGATCACCCTGCGATCGATGGCCTCGAAGCCCGTGTATGCGCCCGCGAGCAGCGAGGGGATGGCGAGCAGCACGAAGGTGATGACCGCGGCCAGCGGTGTCTGCAGCACGCCGAGCAGCAGAACGAGCAGGATGAGGAGCCCGAACGACGGCACGGCGCGCGCGGCGCCGGAGACGGTCACGGCGATCTCGCGCCCCTTTCCGGTGTGCCCGATCAGCCAGCCTGCGGGGAGCGCGATGGCGGCGGCCACCAGCACGGAGATCGCGGTGTACAGCAGGTGCTGGCCGAGCAGGGTGGGCAGGGCGTACTGCCCCTGCCACTGCGCGGGGTTCAGCAGCCAGGCGATCGCGTCGGTGAAGAGGTTCATGCGGCCGACCTCACCACTGCGCGCCGGGCCTTCGACGGGCTGAGGGCGCCGCCGCCCGCCGCTGTCGCCCGCGTCCACGGCATGAGCATCCGGCCCAGGAGCACCAGCAGCACGTCGATGACGAGAGCGATCACGACCACCGCGACCACGCCGGCGAGCACCTCGGCGATGATGCGCCGCTGCAGGCCGTTGGTGAACAGGTAGCCCAGGTTCTCGACGCCGATCAGGATTCCGACAGTGGCGAGCGAGATGGTGCTGACCGCTGCCACGCGCAGACCCGCGAGGATCACCGGGCCGGCGAGCGGCAGCTCGACCGTGAAGAATCTGCGCGGGGCGGCGTAGCCCATGGCCGTGGCCGCCTGCCGCACGTCAGGGTCGACCGAGTCGAGCCCGTCGGCGACCGCGCGCACGAGGATCGCGACCGCGTAGATGGTCAGGGCGATGATCAGGTTCGGCTCGTCGGTGGCCGAGTACCCGAAGAGGGCCGGCAGGAGGATCAGCAGCGCGAGGGAGGGGATCGTGTACAGCAGGCCGGTGAGCACGATGACCGGCCCGCGCACCAGCCGGTAGCGCCAGGCCACCCAGCCCAGCGGGACGGACAGGAGCAGGCCCAGCACGATCGGCGTCGCGCTCTGCTTGAGATGCACGAGCGTGAGGCTGAGGATCAGATCCAGGTTGTCGCCGACCCAGTTCACGTCAGGTCCCGTCCTTGAGCACGCCCTGGGTGCGTCCCTCGGAGTCCACCACGACCGTGCCGCGCGGGGTCTGCTTGAGCGAGAGCGCGCGACGGCCGCGCTCGGCGCCGATGAACGCCTCGACGAAGTCATCCGCCGGGTTCTCGATGATCTCGCTGGGGCTGCCGACCTGCACGACCCGTGCACCCTTGTCGAGGATGACCACCTGGTCGCCGAGCAGGAACGCCTCGTCGATGTCATGCGTGACGAAGACGACCGTCTTGTCGAGCTCGACCTGCAGGCGGATGAGCTCCTGCTGCAGATCGGCGCGCACGATCGGGTCGACGGCGCCGAAAGGCTCGTCCATCAGCAGGATGTTGGGGTCAGCCGCGAGTCCGCGGGCGACGCCCACGCGCTGCTGCTGGCCTCCGGAGAGCTGGCTGGGATAGCGGTCGGCGAGCGAGGCATCCAGCCCCACCGTGCTCAGCAGCTCCCGTGACCGGCCGTGCGCCTCGGTGCGGCTCACGCCGTTCAGCCTCAGCACGGTGGAGACGTTGTCGATCACCGTGAAGTGCGGCATGAGCCCGGAGTTCTGCATCACGTACCCGATGCTGCGACGCAGTCGCACGGGGTCACGGTCGAGCACGCTCTCGCCGTCGATCGCGATGGTGCCCGAGGTCGGGTCGACCATGCGGTTGATCATGCGCAGCAGCGTGGTCTTGCCGCATCCGGACGACCCGACGAACACGGTCGTCTTGCGGGAGGGCAGCACGAGGTTGAAGTCCTCGACGGCCAGCGTGCCGTCGGGGAAGCGCTTCGAGACCGAAGTGAACTCGATCATCCGCCGCGGCCTACCGGCCGACCTGCCGCTGTGCGGTGGCGGGGAAGCAGTGGTTGCCTTCGATCACGGTTCCCTCGAGTACTGCCTTCATGTGCGTACCTCCTGGCGTCCTTTCGAGCGTAGGCGACACCTCCGACAACGCGCAGGAGTCGCGGGAACTTCCCGGATTCCCAGCATCCGCGCCGTCCGGAGTCAGGCGGACTGGCGGCCGTACTCCTCCAGCAGCCGCAGCCACACCTCGTTCATGGTCGGATAGGCCGGCACGGCGTGCCAGAGCCGGCTGATCGGCACCTCGCCGGTGACGGCGATGGTGGCGGCCTGGAGCAGCTCGGCGACGTCGGCGCCGACGAACGTGACGCCCAGCAGCACCTCGCGCTCGGTGTCGACGATCATGCGCGCCTGCCCCTGGTAGTCGTCCGCATGCAGGCTCGATCCGGCCACCCACCCCAGGTCGTAGTCGATGACCTCGATCTCGTGTCCGGCCGCGCGGGCGGCATCCGCCGTCAGGCCGACCGAGGCGACCTCCGGCTCGGAGAAGACCACCTGCGGCACGGCCGCGTGGTCGGCGGTCGCGACGTGACGCCCCCAGGGCTGATCGGCGACCACTTCGCCGCGCGAACGCGCCGCGATCACGTCGCCCGCGGCACGCGCCTGGTACTTGCCCTGGTGGGTCAGCAGCACCCGGCCGTTCACATCGCCGACCGCGTACAGCCAGTCGCTGCCGGGCACGCGCAGGGTGTCGTCGACCTCGATGTAGCGGCCGGGCTCGAGGCCGACCGTCTCCAGGCCGATGTCGCCGCTGCGGGGCGTGCGCCCGGTCGCGACGAGCACCTCGGATGCCGTGATCTCCTCGCCGTCGCCGACCGTGACCACCACGTGGTCGTCGTCGCGGCGCACGGCGGAGGTGGCGGTGTTCAGCCGCACATCCACGCCCATGCCGCGCAGACCCTCGGCGACCCGTTCCCCGGCGAAGGGCTCCAGGCCGCCGAGCAGGCCACTGCGGGCGATCAGCGTGACGGATGCCCCGAGGCCGGCGTACGCGGTGGCCATCTCCGCCGCCACGACGCCTCCGCCGATGATCGCCAGTGACTCGGGCACATGATCGGCGCTGGTCGCCTCACGGCTGGTCCACGGCTTCGCATCCGCGAGCCCGGGGATGCCGGGGATCGTCGCATCCGTGCCGGTGCTGATCGCGACGGCCTGCCTGGCGCGCAGCACCCGGCCGCCGACGGTGACCTCGCGTTCGCCGGTGAGGCGGCCGTGGCCGCGCACCAGGTCGATGCCGGCACCCTTCAGCCAATCGACCTGGCCGTCATCCTTCCAGTGCGAGGTGAAGGAGTCGCGGCGGGCGAGCACGTCGGCGGGGCTCAGCGTTCCGCCGCTCACGCCCTTGACGTGCTGCGCCGCGCGCAGCGCCTGGATCGGGCGCAGCAGCGCCTTCGACGGCATGCACGCCCAGTACGAGCATTCACCGCCGACCAGCTCGCTCTCCACGATCACGGCGGTCAGCCCGCCCTGCACGGCCCGATCGGCCACGTTCTCTCCGACAGGCCCCCCGCCCAGCACGATGAGGTCGTATTCGTCGCTCATTGCTTCAGTCTTGCTCAGCATCCGCTCGGTGGGGCCGTCGCCTCGCAGATCTGCACAACTTCGTCTGGTTCTGCGGACAGATCTGCAGAATTGCGAGGGAATCGGGCCCTTGCCGCCGATCCCGCCCGGGAACATACTGTGCACATGGCGATCCGGGGCGCGCCCGTCGTCGACTGGACGGGAAGATTCGATCAGCTCGTCGCGCGGGAGGCTCTCCTCGACGCGGAGGAACTGGATGACCTCGGTCAGGCAGCGTGGTTCACCGGTCATGACGACGTCAGCCACCGCGCCTGGGAGCGGGCTCACCTCCGTCACCTCGACGGGGGCGACCTCACCGCGGCCGTGCGCTGCGCGTTCTGGCTCGGCTTCACGCTCAGCGAGCAGGGGGAGGATGTTCGGGCGCGCACCTGGATGGGCCGGCTGGTCGAGCTGTGCGTCCGCCCGGAAGCGGATGCTCATGCGGCCGCCTACCGTGAACTGTGCGGCGCCGTAGCGCATTACGCCCAAGGGGATCTGCTCGGATCGGTCCCGCTCTACCGGCGCGCCGCAGCGCAGGCCGCCGACGAGGGCGACGGCGATCTGGAGGCCCTCGCCACGATGGGGCTGGGCCGCGCGCTCGTGCGCCTCGGCGAGGTCGAGGAGGGGTTCGGCTGCCTGGACCGGGTGATGCTCATGATCGGGTCCGACCGGGTCAGCGATCGAGCCGCAGGACCCGCGTTCTGCGCCGTCGTGGCGAGCCTGCTCGCCCGCGGCGATCTGGAGCGGGCGAGGGTGTGGACGCGCGATCTGGGCGACTGGTGCGACACGCAGCAGGGGCTGGAGCCGTTCCGCGGCGAGTGCACCCTGCATCGCGCGACGGTGATGCAGCTCGGCGGCGAGTGGGGCGAAGCCGCGAAGGCCGCCGATCAGGTCTGCCGCACCGAGAAGCGCATCGAGACCCTCGGCAACGCCTGGTATCGAGCAGCGGAGCTGCATCGCGTCGCGGGCCGCGCCACCCAGGCCCGGGACGCGTACCGGAGAGCGACGGGGCTCGGGCGCGAGGCGCAACCGGGACTCGCGCTGCTGCACCGCGACGGCGGGGAGCTCGAGACGGCTTG
>Ga0308169_10001618_pt1 | contig 25622 bp, 19 predicted proteins | sample PhyBR1_2_FD_202139 | JGI IMG/M metagenome (GOLD analysis project Ga0308169, IMG submission 202139) | Phyllosphere microbial communities from UC Gill Tract Community Farm, Albany, California, United States - DLSLSB.R1 | ecosystem: Host-associated > Plants > Phyllosphere > Unclassified | place...
GGCTGTTCGCTACGGTAGAGGGCAAGCGCGAAGAGCAGGTTTTCCGTCCGTTCTGGAGCACCTTCAGCGGTGACCAGGGCGATTACGGTGCCTATTTTTCACTGCGCCGCGAACAGCGCACGCTGTCAGAGCAGGCGCAGCGCTACGGCACGCGCACCGGCTATATCGGTTCAGAAGTCTTTCTGTCGCTGGTGGATGAGCATCACGCGCCGTGGCACGACGAGGTGCGCTATCTCTCCGCCGACGTGATGTGCACCAGTCGCGATCTGCCGCTGATGCTGCAGCAGGATCAGGGTAACTTCGTGATGCCGGACTCCATTCCGGTATCGGAGCTGAAGCTGTGCAAAGGGCCGACGCCTCCGCGTCCGGCGCTGGCCGAGGGACTTTCCGCGTGGCGGCTGATCAGCCATCTGCAGATGAACTACCTCAGCCTGATGGACAGCAGCGACGGAGAAGGCGCGGCGGCGCTGCGCCAGCTGCTGAGCCTCTACGCCAACCTGGCGGAAGCGCCGGTCGCACGTCAGATTGACGGCATCCGCCACTGCACGCTCAGCGCGGTCAACCGCCGCGTGCCGGAGCCGGGCCCGGTGGTGTTTGCGCGCGGTGTCAGCATCACGCTGGAAGTGGATGAGCAGGCGTTTTCGGGTGCCAGCCCGTGGCTGTTCGGCAGCGTGCTGGAGCGGGTCTGTGGCCGCCTTGTGGCGCTCAACAGTTTCACGGAGTTCACCCTGAACAGCCAGCAGCGCGGAGAAGTGGGCTACTGGCCGCCGCGCATGGGCCGGAAAGCGCTGATATGAGTGGCGAAAAGGTGATTTCGCTGCCCCGGCTCACCCGTCTGCCGGATGATTTCTGGCAGCGGGTGATGGCCGCGCCGTGGCGTTACGATCTGTTCCAGCTGCTGCGGCGGCTGGATGCGCAGGGCGGTCAGCGCTATCCGCTGGGCCGTGCGCCGCTGCCGAAGTTCGAATCGGTGCGCATCGGTCAGACACCGTCACTGGCGTTTGCGCCCGCCACCGTCGCCAATGCCACGCCGCGTGACGAGGCGGGACGTCATGAGCTCTCCATCTACAGCTTCGGCCTGTTTGGCCCCAACGGCCCGCTGCCGACCCATCTGACCGAATATGTGCATGAACGTATCGTGCATCATCAGGATCACAGCCTCTCGGCGTTTGCTGACCTGTTTCACCATCGCGCTACGCTGCTTTTTTATCGTGCCTGGGCCGATGCGCAGCCGACCGTGTCGCTGGATCGCCCCGACGACAGTCGCTTTCTGAACTATCTCGCCTGCCTGGCGGGCATCGGTTTACCGGCCCAGCAGCAGGCCAGCTCGCTCAGCCTCCATGCCCGACTGATGCTGGTGGGCCACCTCAGCCGCCACGGCCACGATGCCGAAGGGCTGGTGCGCATTCTGCGCCACTACTTTGGCGTGCCGGTCAGGCTGACGCAGAACCTGCCGCACTGGCTGACGCTGGACAGCCGCGATCAGGCCCGACTGGGCGCGGGACGCCATATGCCCCGGCTGGGCGCTTCTGCATTTCTCGGCGTGGCGGTGCGCGATGTGCAGCACCGTTTTCGCCTGCACCTGGGACCGCTCAGCGCCGCGCAGTATGCCCGTTTTCTGCCGGATGCCCCCGGCGCGTGTGAAGTACGCGACTGGGTGCGTCACTACCTCGGCATTGAAATGCAGTGGGATCTCAGCCTGATCCTGGCCGCTGACGAGGTACAGGGTGTGACGCTGGGTGGAACTGCCCGACTCGGCTATACCAGCTGGCTGGGGCTCGCGCCGCAGCCGCAAGATCGTGAAGATTTTATGTTTGAGGTTGAGGCTGCTTCGCGCTAGCCCAGCCGCTTTCCCTGTTACACAGCCTGCGTCTTTCATTGAAGAGAGCCCCCTATGTCAGAAATCAGCCGTGCCGTGCTATTCGGCAAACTGGATACGCTGTTATTTACCTCGCTGGAAAGCGCCACCGCCTTTTGCAAACTGCGCGGCAATCCCTATGTCGAACTGGTGCACTGGCTGCATCAGCTGATGCAGCAGCAGGATGGCGACTTACAGCAGGTCATCACACATTTTTCACTGGATGAAAAGGCCCTGACTCAGGACATCGTTGCCGCGCTGGATCGCCTGCCGCGCGGTGCCAGTGCGGTCTCCGACCTCTCCGAGCATATCGACAGCGCCGTTGAACGGGCGTGGGTTTACGCCTCGCTGAAATATGGCGCGACCCGCATTCGCGGCGGCCATCTGCTGATCGGCATGCTGAAAACCTTCAACCTGGCCAGCGTGCTGAAAGGCATCTCCGGTCAGTTCAGCCGCGTCAACGCCGATGCGCTGCTGGCGGAGTTCGACACGCTGCTCAGTAACAGCAAGGAAGCGCAGCAGGCGCTGAGCGCACCGGCGGATGCTGGCGGCGCACCGCCCGCCGCCAGTGGCAGCACGCTGGCACAATATGCGCAGGACCTGACGGCGCGCGCCCGTGAAGGCCGCATTGATCCGGTAACCGGACGTGACGACGAAATCCGCCAGATGGTCGATATCCTGATGCGTCGCCGCCAGAACAACCCGTTGCTGACCGGCGAAGCGGGCGTCGGCAAAACCGCGGTGGTCGAAGGCCTTGCGCTGCGTATCGCGGCGGGCGATGTGCCTGCGCCGCTGCGCGATGTGCAGCTCTGGCTGCTGGACATCGGCATGCTGCAGGCGGGTGCCGGCATGAAAGGGGAGTTTGAAGCGCGACTGCAGGCGCTGATCAATGAGGTGCAGTCCAGCCCGACGCCGATTGTGCTGTTTGTTGATGAGATCCACACCCTGGTCGGGGCAGGCGGTCAGCAGGGCACCGGTGATGCCGCCAACCTGCTGAAACCGGCGCTGGCACGTGGACAGCTGCGCACCATCGGCGCGACCACCTGGGCCGAATACAAAAAGTACATCGAGAAAGATCCGGCGCTGACCCGTCGCTTCCAGACCGTGCAGGTGCAGGAGCCGGATGAAGCCAAAGCGATTCTGATGCTGCGCAGCACCGTCAGCGCGCTGGAGAAACATCATCGGGTGCTGCTGCTGGATGATGCGGTCAGTGCGGCGGTGAAACTGTCGCATCGCTACATTCCGGCGCGCCAGCTGCCTGACAAAGCGGTGGCGCTGCTGGATACCGCCTGCGCCCGTGTAGCGGTCAGCCAGGGTGCGCAGCCCGCGGCGCTGGAAGATTGTCTTCACCGTCTGGCGGCGCTGGAGATTGAAGCAGAGATCATCGAACGTGAAATCCGGGTGGGCCTGGGCGACGCCACCCGCCAGCAGGCGATTGCAGCGCAGCGCACTGCGCTGGAAGCCGAGCGGGATGCGCTGCAACAGCGCTGGCTGCAGGAGCGCGAACTGGTCGAGACGCTGATTGCGTTGCGCGCCCGCTGTGTGACAGAAGAGGATGCGGCGCTGCGTGAACAGCGCGATGCGACGCAGCAGCAGCTTACTGCGCTGCAGGGCGACACGCCGCTGCTGTTTGCCGCCGTCGATGCGGGCGTGGTGGCTGCCGTGGTGTCGGACTGGACCGGCATTCCGCTGGGCAGAATGGTGAAGAATGAGATCGACGCGGTGCTGAATCTGGCCGACACCCTGAACCAGCGGGTCATTGGCCAGCGTCACGGTCTGGATCTGATCGCCAGACGGGTACGCACCTCGCGCGCGCGCCTTGATAATCCCAACAAGCCGGTCGGCGTGTTTATGCTGTGCGGGCCTTCCGGTGTCGGCAAAACCGAGACCGCGCTGGCGCTGGCCGAGTCGCTGTACGGCGGCGAGCAGAACATCATCACCATCAACATGAGTGAGTTTCAGGAGGCGCACACCGTCTCGACGCTGAAAGGGGCACCGCCGGGCTACGTCGGCTACGGCGAGGGCGGCGTGCTGACCGAAGCCGTTCGCCGTCGCCCCTACAGCGTGGTGCTGCTGGATGAGATTGAGAAAGCCCATCCGGATGTGCATGAGCTCTTCTTCCAGGTGTTTGATAAAGGCTGGATGGAGGATGGCGAAGGCCGGCACATCGATTTCCGCAACACCATCATCATTCTGACCTCCAATGTCGGCACGCAGTTAATCAGCGCGATGTGTGCCGATCCTGAACTGATGCCCGATCCCGATGCTCTGAGCACCGCGCTGCGTAAGCCGCTGCTGGAGGTGTTCCCGCCTGCGCTGCTGGGCCGTCTGCTGGTGGTGCCGTATTACCCGCTCAGCGACGCGATGCTGGCGGAGATTGTGCGGCTGCAGCTGGCGCGCATTGTGCGTCGTCTGGACGATAACCACGGCATTGATGCGCAGATCGACGAGTCGGTGGTGAGCCAGATCGTGCAGCGCTGCACCGAGGTAGAGTCGGGCGGTCGCATGGTGGATGCCATCCTCACCAACACGCTGTTGCCACAGATGAGCCAGATCCTGCTGAGCGCCCACGCCCGTGATGAACGCTATCGCCGCGTCGATGTGCGTTGTGAGCAGGGTGAATTTGTCTGCCAGTTCGCGGTTTAAAGCCTGGCTATCAGAGAGTAATCGAATATGTCGGAACATGATCAACCCCTGAATGTCCCCAACGCCTTGCCGCTGGGTTACCGCTTCAATGAGTTTGAAATCAAAGAGGTCATCGGTGGTGGCGGCTTTGGCATCGTCTATCGCGCCTGGGATCACCAGCTGGAACGTGATATCGCCATCAAAGAGTTTATGCCCGCCTCGCTGGCAGTGCGCAGCGATGACCTGAATCTGGTGCTGCGCAGCGAGCGGTTCAGCAAAACCTTTCACGCCGGACTGAACAGCTTTATTCAGGAGGCGCGGCTGCTGGCACGCTTTAACCATCCCAACCTGCTGCACGTGCTGCGTTTCTGGGTGCAGAACGACACCGCCTACATGGGCACGGTGTTTTACAGCGGCACCACACTCTCGAACTTCAGCGAACGCAATCCGCAGTCGGTGAATGAGACCTGGATCCGTCGCATGCTGCCGCCGCTGCTGGGGGCGATCAAAACCATCCATGAAGCGGGCTATCTGCACCGCGATATCTCGCTGGATAACGTCCAGATCCAGAGCAGCGGCGAGCCGATCCTGCTGGACTTCGGGTCGGCGCGTAAAACCATCGGCAATCTGTCGGATGAGAGCGAGACGATGCTGCGTCCCGGCTATGCGCCGATTGAGCAGTACAGCGACAACGATGAGAGCGAGCAGGGCGCGTGGACCGATATTTACGCGCTGGGCGCGGTGCTGCATACCCTGATCACCGGTGCGCCGCCGCCGGTCAGCGTGGTGCGCAGCATCGAAGATAACTATCAGCCGCTGGTGCAGCGTCGTCTGGCAGGCTACTCGACTACGCTGCTGAGCGCCGTCGATCGCGCGCTGGCGCTGAAACCGGAAGATCGTCCGCAGAGCATTGATGATTTTGCTGCGCTTATGGCGCTGCCGGAACGTGAACCGGAACCGCTGCTTAGCGCAAAAATCAGCGGACCGGGCACCATGCTGGTGCCGATTGAAGAAGAAGAGGAGGTGATCAAACCCGCCTCGAAACTGAAAACGCTGCTGGGGCACCGTTTTGCACTGCCGGGCCTGGTTGCCGCTGGCGTGCTGGTCGGCCTGGGCGCCGGTCTGCTGATGTCACGCGGTAACGAACAGACACCGCCGGCTGAGACCGCGCAGAACGACGCGCCTGCCGTCACCGTCGCGCCGGTTAACCAGCCGGTTGCCGCGCCACCAACCCAGGCTGACGCCTCACCGGATACGGTTGCCAGCACTCCGGCTCAGACGTCTGAGCCCGCGCAGACCGCCGCGCGTGAACCCGATCCACAACCGGCACCACCGCCCGCTCCGGTCGCCCAGGTCTATATCCGTCTGCAGCAGGGTGAACGCGTTCAGGTGAACGGTCAGCCGCAGGCGCTGGTGCCGGCGGTGAATGGCTTCGCCACGCTGCAACTGGCACCGGGCAACTACACCTTTGCCATCAGCGGCCAGAGTGGCACCCGCGAACAAACGCTGAACATCAGTGAAGAAGGTGTCTGGTTGCTCGATCCACACAGTTAATAGTCAGGGATTACTTATGTTCTCACGCATTACTGCACAGCTGCCGGCGGACGGCCTGCTGTTCCATACGCTTAAGGGGACCGAGACGCTGTCCCGTCCGTTTGTGCTCACCGCTGAACTGCTGGCCACCGACGCGCGCATCGACCGCCACGCCCTGCTGGGGAAGCCGGTGACGTTTACGCTGCCGACCGATGGCCTGATGAACGCGCTGAGCCCGCGCTACCTCAACGGCAAAATCACCCGGGTGGCGGTGCGCAGCCAGGAGCTGAGCGGCACCCGCTACGCGGTCTATGCGCTGACGGTCGAGCCGGACCTGTGGCCGATGAAGCGCGACCGCAACCTGCGCATCTTCCAGAGCCAGACGGTGCCGCAGATTGTGCAGACGCTGCTGAAGGAGTACGGGGTCAACGTGGAGACGCGCCTGGCGGGCAGCTACCGGGTGTGGGAGTACTGCGTGCAGTATCAGGAGAGCAGCCTGGACTTTATCAGCCGCCTGATGGAGCTGGAGGGGATTTACTACTTCTTCCGCCACGAGGCGGACAGACACACGCTGGTGCTGTGCGACGCGCCGGACCAGCATCAGGCGTTTCCGGGCTATGAGACCATCGCCTATCACGTCACCCCGTCGGGCGGCGTGGTCACGGAAGAGGGCATCAGCCAGTGGTCGCTGGCGGAGAGCGTGACGCCGGGCATCTACAGCACCGACGACTACGACTTCCGCAAGCCGAACGCCTGGATGCTGCAGGCGCGGCAGAACCCGGCGTCGCCGGTGCCGGGGTCGGTGGACGTCTACGACTGGCCGGGCCATTTTGTCGACCACAGCCACGGTGAGTCCTACGCGCGCATCCGTCAGGAAGTGTGGCAGGCCGAGCACCACAGCGTCAGCGGGTCGGGCACGGCCACCGGCATCGCGCCGGGCTTTACCTTCTCGATCATCAACGCGCCGCACTTCAGCGACAACGGCGAGTATCTGGTGACCTCGGCGACCTATGACTTTGCCGAAAACAGTTACGCCAGCGGCGACACCGGCGACAGCCGTCACAACATCCACTTCACGGTGCTGCCGTCGTCAGTGACCTACCGCACGCCGCCCGAAACGGCGTGGCCGAAAACGCACGGCCCGCAGACGGCGAAGGTGGTGGGACCCAAAGGCGAGTCGATCTGGACCGACCGCTACGGCCGGGTAAAGGTGAAGTTTCACTGGGACCGGCTGGCGAAGGGCGACGACACCAGCTCCTGCTGGGTGCGCGTCTCCAGCGCCTGGGCGGGCCAGGGATTTGGCGGGGTGCAGATCCCCAGGGTCAACGACGAAGTGGTGGTGGACTTCATCAACGGCGATCCGGATCGTCCGCTGATCATCGGCCGGGTTTACAACGAGGCAAGCATGCCGCCGTGGGCACTGCCTGCAGCGGCGACGCAGATGGGGTTTCTGAGCCGGTCGAAGGATGGCACGGCGGACACCGCGAACGCGTTAAGGTTTGAGGATAAGTCGGGTGAGGAACATCTGTGGATTCAGGCGCAGAAGAACATGGATACCCATGTTAAAAATGACGCCAGCCATTCAGTCGCCAACAATCACAGCCACTACGCGGGCGGCAATGAGCTCTACCGTGTCGAAACCAACCGTGTCCACGGTGTAAAAGGGGGCGAAGAGCGGCTGACCGGTAAAGGCAAACTCGATGCGGTGGTCGATACCTATGTAGTGGGTTCGGGGACTAAACTTCGCCTTGAATGCGGAGAGAGTGCTATCGAACTGAATGCGAATGGCCAGATTAATATTGTGGGCAAGGGCTTCAATATTTTTGTGCAGGGTGATGGTCATATCACCACCTCTGGCGGCAAACTGAACCTGAACACGGATGGCGCGAAGCCGGGCACAAGCGCACCGGGCTCCAGTCATAAACAGAATATCAGCCAGGCCGTAGAGAATCTGTTCCCGCCGAAGCAGAAAGGACAGGCGGCTCCGGCTGCGCCAAAAGCTGCGGCGGCACCGGCGAAAGGGGCGGCTGCACCGTTAAAACAAACCGCTAATTCGGATGACGCTAAGAAACTTGATGACAGTGTTGTTCGATCAATTATGAAGTCAGAAGGAGCGGGTGGTGAACAGGGCGGTGTTCCGGAAATGTACGGTTTCAGAAAAGGATTTGGGCCTGCATATAAAGATATCGCAGCCGCCAGGAAGAAGTATGGTCAGGGGAGTGATGAAGAATTTGAGGTGGTGTCAAAATATATGAACCAGACAGCCCAAAAAGCCGGGGCGCTTAATTTTAGTGATCCAGGAAAACAAGCAGCCGTTATGTCATTAGCACACATGAGAGGAGTGGGAGGTGCTCAGGCTATACTCAATTCTATGAGTGGTGATGATATCGTCAAATCTTCACAACTCACTGAAAAATCTATTGACTATGTTGAAAAAATGGGTTCTTCTGAATTCCAAAATGACCTTGTCAGCGCCAGATTGAATTATGACAAGGCTATATATGGTTCAACCACTACGGTGAAAAATGGTGTTTCATATAACTGGTGGGATCATTATTCAACCGGTTTGACTAAGCGCTATACCAATGAAGCTGCTGAATTTTTGAAGTTTTCAGGTGAATGAAATGAATCTATTTATTAAGTTATTTTTTCTGGTCGTTTTTACAGGTGGTTCAATAGGTGTTGCAACAGCATCGGATACCCAGACGGCTTATTCTCAGTATAATAACCTGAATAATGTTTCAGCTATTTTTAATGACCAGAAAGTCGTTTCCAGTTTAAAATCTGTTTTAGGCAGCGAGTACAGTGACTTTAGCCAGAATTTTGATGTATTTGGCGAGCCTCACAAAACAGCTAAGGGGGGTATATTTGTCGAGGGCTGGTTAAAAGATCTTTATCTTGAGCAGGCTTCAGCATTTGTTATACAGCCTGACGGTAAAGTGTATGCTGCATGGATGCTGCCTGAAGATAATAAAATACATTATGTAAGCAATGATCGTGCAAATAATAAAATGCAGGAAGATATTGCGAGTTGGGCAAAGCGTTTTGATAAAGAACAGTCAGTTACTCCTGCTGAAAACCAAAAAGAAATGCAAAGCAATGGCGAGAAAGTTTTTGAGACGGAAAAATTCAAAATCAGAATAACGTCGCTTTGCCCTGTGGGTTCGGAGTGTAATGACGTTAGTTATGAGGGTGTAAGGAAATCAGATGGGGCAGTTGTCAGATTAAAAGGCAAAGCCATGAAAAGTGATTGTGGTCAAGCATCCTGCCCGGTGTTGAGTTATAAATTCCGTAATCATGATGCAACCTATATTATCAATAATGTAATTAGTAATCTTACTGTTGTTGTTAATAATAAAATCGTACTATCTGAAGACGGAAAGTGGAAGAGTGATTCCAACTAATTAAATCTCTGCATGACAGTGCGTCATTTTTGTGCGCTGTCATGTAAACCATTTTTGTCAGCATTATATTTTTTCCTTTCCTCAGGTTTTTATCCTGCATTGCCAGGGCTGAATCCAGTAAATAATCGTCAGGACCCGCCCTTAACATGGTGACATTTCCGTTTGGTCGTATATTCGGTAAAGGTGAAAAAACCTCCACTACCAATCAACTTTACGAAGATTACTATGGGGGCTGGTATGATAAAAATTATCCGACAAAGTAAGGTGTTTATTTTATTAATGGCTGGTTTCATGTTAAGCGGAATAGTGGAAGCGAAGATGCAAAAAGAAGATATATGGGGTTTTGTTACAAAAATGAGTACCTCCATAAAGAATCTATCTGTGGAACGTATCCATCACGTACCACTGGCGTTTACATTAAAAAGTCAAAATGAGTACATCAATTTCTATCAGGCTAATCCTGTAAAGCTACAAGATGCTTCGGAGATTACGGATATTGAATTACGTTTAAGTAAAACATCTGATGGCATGGCCCCTTTCCTTAGCTTTATTCCTCATGGAAAATGCCTCTCGCTCGATGATGTCAAAAAGCACTATCAGAGTGTTAAGTTAACCGATTATCCTCGGGGACAGTCTGAAAACGAAGTGACCAGCTACACATCATCCCCAGATGTTAATGGACAGGTCATCACTTTTTCATTTTCTGCTAAAAACCCTGATTGCCTGAATAAAATTATTATTACTGCCGATGAGTAAAAGAACGTGATGTTAAATCCATTGCCTCATATTTTAGGCTCTTATGCCTTTACTCCGATAAAAACACAATGATTGTAAACCGTTATTTCGCCAGCATTATATTTGTGTCTGTTCTCATGGTTTTATCCTGCATTGCCAGGGCCGAATCCAGCACGGAATCGACCGTTCCTGCCCTTAACGAGGGCGATTTTTCCGTTCTGCTAAACGACTATGCTTTCACTCCCGGAGACACATGGAGCAATGAAAGCTTTGTACGGGCTGGTAAGGCTCTGAGTTCAGTTCTGGCCGGAGAAGTGGCCATCAATAACCAGCAGTACAATTACTTCCAGCATAGCTATGACGGCTTTGAGTTGTTCAGCGCGGCGGCGGTGGAAGATGCCAGCCACACGGTCCTGGCTGAGATCCTTCTGGAAAATGCCAATGTGCCGACGTCCCGAAATATAAAGGTAGGCGATAGCCTGGAACAGGTTCAGCAAGCCTATGGACCCGGAAAAGAAGATAACAGTGATAATCAGCACTGGCTTGTCTACCCGTCTGGCGGGAAACAGTTGATGTTTCAGATTGACCAGGGAAAGGTCAGTTGCATCATGTTGAAAACAGACATGGGTGCAGAGCAAAGCGAAATCAGCGCTGACCAGGCTATCAGCGCTGCAACCGAAGCAATTCATACCTGGCAACTGACCACCCTCGATGAGAAATGCCTGCGATACGATCTTGACGACAGCAGTGATGAAAGTTTCTTTGTCATTACGGTTCGTGAAGATAATCACGACGACAGTTGCGGTGGCGATCCTGATATTACGCATCGACTTTTCGACATTAAAGTTGCGCGTGATAATACACAGATACTCACTAATGCCGATAACGTTGATGGCGAATACCATAGCCTGATTCCACCCGCCACAAACAATTAATAAAACGGACACCCAATATGCATTACCAATTCAATGAGGGCGCCTTTGCGCTTTTTCCTGCTGCCTGGCAGGACACCACCATGAATATTCTCCGCGATGAAGCCAGTGGGCTGGCATGGGTTGTGAGCCGTGGCGTTATTTCTGAGGGCAGTGATGCGGAAAAAGAGTTCCAGCGTCAGTGGGACACATTGCGGAGTCAGATGGGCCATATCCAGCAGACTGAATTTGTACGTTTGATGGCAGGTGTGGATAACACATTACACGCGGTTGAAGTTGAAACCGTATTTGACCGTAACGGGCAGGCAGTGTGGCAGAAACAGCTGGCTACACAGGTGCCTGACTCGAACATCTTAATGATTTTTACGCTCTCAGCCATGCGTCCATTCAATGAAGAGGATGGACAGCGCTGGAGTGCATTTAAACAAAGCCTGAGTCTGAACAATCCACGGAAAGCATAACCTATGGATAACCCTGCTGCCCGCGTGGGCGACGAGATCATTCACTCCAGCATTTTCGCTGATATCACGAGCATTGTTGCGGAAGGTGCGGCCTATGCCGTCATTGGTGCCGCAGTGGGTGCTGCTATCGTCTCGGCAGCGCCCCTGCTGGGTACTGGGGCGGCAGCGGCGAGTGTAGCAGCCGTGGGTAACAGTTGCCTGCTCAGCGGTATTCTGGGTGGTGTACTGGCCAATGCCGTTGGTCTGTCACAAGAGATCAGCAAAGCTGCCGATGGGCTGGGAAACATGATATTCCCGCCGTCACCTGCCGGAGTAATCGCCAGTGGATCAGTGAATGTCTACGTTAATGGTCTTTTAGCCGCACGCGCGGCCGGGATGCTCACGCCCGGCGAGACACCGCCACCGGAACCACAATCGCCGCAGAGCTTCGCCGACTATGGCGGCATGTTGCTCTCTGCGGTCGGCCAGTTTGGCAGTGCAATGTGGCAGCCCACGGTAGCCTCCGCCGATGCGGGCACCTCTCCGCTGGAGCAGGACAAAGTGGCCTGTGAAAAACACAGTGCACCGCAATATCTGGCTCAGGGATCGAAAAGCGTCTTTATCAATGGCCAGCCTGCAGTGCGCGCAAAGGATAAAACCACCTGTGACGCCACCGTGAGCGACGATGTTTCCCCCAATGTCATCATTGGTGGTGAAACCGTCACGGTCAGAGAGATCAAAAGTGGCAAGGTGCCAGGTCTGGCCGTGATGATGATCGGCCTTTCCCTCATCCGTGGTCGCCCCAGTCAGATCATCAAAAACATGCCCTGCGCGCTGGCCGGTGCCGTGGGCGGTATGGCGGCGGACATGGCTATCAATGCGGCCTTCTCGTCGCTGTTTCCGGTTCATGCGGCGACCGGCGTCAAAGTCCTTAATGATGATGCCGAGCGCGATTTTTCCCTTCCCGGACGTTTCCCGCTCAGTTTTCAGCGCAGCTATAACAGCCTGACCCAGCGCGCTGGCCTGTTTGGTCAGGGCTGGGCCACGGTGTTTGACAGCTACCTGACGCTGGAAGGGAATCGGGCAACCTGGTTTGATGACAACGGGCGCGAGCTGAGCTTTGACGTTCCCGGTGACAAAGAGGTGCTCTACAGCATCAGCGAAGGGCTGATGGTGCGCCGCAACGCGTCTGGCGATATCGCCATTGCCGATGACGACGGTGCGGTATGGCGTCTTTACAGGCGCACGGCCGCTGATCCGCAGGTGCTGCGCCTGGCTTCACTGAGCGACGAGTACGGTAATGCGCTGGAGATGGGCTGGGATGAACAGGCCCGTCTGGTGCGTATCCATGACGCGCCGCTGGCGATTGACGTCACGCTGCACTACGACGACAAACAGCACGCGCGGCGCCCGACATCGGCCAGCCATTTTGATGGCGATCAGCACTGGCCATTAGCGCGCTGGACCTACAATGATCGGGGCCAGCTTGCCAGCGTTACTGATGCCGCAGGCGTTGTCTCACGACGCTTCCGTTACAACGACGAAGGGTTAATGGTCTGGCACCAACTGCCGGGCGGACTGGAAAGTGAATATCGCTGGCAGAAGCTGGATCACTGGCGCGTTATAGAAAACCGCACCAACAGCGGTGATGGCTGCCACATGCATTACGATCTTGAGGCGGGCATCACGCGCGTGTCGACCTATGACGGTCAGCAGCGCGAACACCACTGGAATGCCGCGGGGCTCATCACCTGTTTTATCGACGAGCGCGGCGAGAAGTGGCGCTACGAGTGGGATGAAAACGAACTCCTGACGCGTCGCATCGATCCGCTGGGCAACGCGGTGAGCTTCACCTATGACGATCTGGGCAACCGTGTTGAAGAGAAGGATGCTGACGGTGGTGTGCAGGCGGTGCAATGGCTGTCACACCGTTCGCTGCCCACGGTTGTTGCCGGAGCAGACGGTTCCACAACGAAATACTATTACGATCCCCATCACGGCCTTGAACGCGTTGTTGATGCGCTCGGGCAAAGCACGCTGTATAAGCGGGATGAGTTCGGACTGGTTGTCGAAGAGACTGACGCAGCAGGTAATAGCTACCGCCGTGAGTTTAATGATGCCGGCCAGGTTATCCGTGAAACCGACTGTTCAGGGCTCACCACGCGCTACCGTTATCATCCCCTGGGCTGGCTCAGCTGTGTCATCGCGCCGGATGGTGAAGAAACCCGTTATCACTATGATGCAGCAGGCCGTCCTCTTCAGCTGGAACGCGCAGAAGGATGGGAAGAGCGGTTGCACTGGAGTGAAAACGGACTGCCGCTGGCCTATGAATCGGCTGATGGCAAGCGCAGTGAATTCCGTTACGACAATGTCGGGCGATTGATCGCCAACCGTAATGCACAGGGTGAGACGGTTCAGCGAAGCTGGGACAGCCGTGGCCGGTTGACGGCGCTGCAAAACGAGAACGGCGAGCAGTATCAGTTCGAGTGGGGCGCAGATTCTCTGTTGCTGGCCCAGGTCGGGCTGGATGGCGTTGCCACACGATATGACTATGATGCGGCGGGCCGCACGGTATCACGCACCTTTGCCGCCGGACATCCTCAGTCCATTACCCATCGCTATCACTGGAGCCGTGCGGGGCAACTGCTGGCGCGGACCACGCCGGAAGGCCAGACGCGCTATCACTACAGCGGTGGGGGGCAACTGGGCAAAGTGTCGCAGCATCTGCCGCTGTCTGACACCGAGTGGAGCCAGCAGGCCGAGCAGGAGATTACCTTTAAGTATGATGCGCTGGGCCGCATCGTTGCTGAGCAGGGGGAGCAGGGCGAACTGGCCTGGGAGTATGACGCGCTGGGCAACTGCACTGCCTTAACCCTGCCGGATGGCCGCAACCTGAAGCAGCTTTATTACGGAAGCGGCCATTTACTGAGCATCGCATTAGACAACCTGCCGGTCACTGAATTTACCCGTGACACGCTGCATCGGGAGCTGAGCCGGACGCAGGGCGGCCTGACCATGCGCAGTGAGTATGACCGCTTAGGCAGACTGCGCCGCCGTGACGTGTTTAAGGGTGACTCACAGCGACCTGCACCGCGCGTCTGGTCCCGCCGGCGCGACTTCGATTACGGCAACAACCTGATCCGTGAAGAGCGCGACGATAATCCGTTCAGCCAGACATTATGGAACTACGATAACGCCGGCCGGCTGTTGTCACAGGATGGTGCGCAGCCGGGTAATGAACAGTGGCGCTGGGATAGCGCAGGCAACCCGCTGGATCGCCATAGTGCCGCTCATGTCATGCACAACCGTGTCACTGAACTGAACGGTATCCGCTGGCAGTACGATATCCATGGCCGTACCACTGAGAAAGATGACGGTCACACCCGCTGGCGTTATCGCTATGATGGTGAGCATCGACTGACGGATGTGATCAGCGAGCCGCGGGACCGCAATAAGCCGCGCACTAAGGTGAGTTTCCGCTACGATCCGCTTGGGCGCCGCATCAGTAAAACCAGCCAGCAGCTTTTACAGGGAAGACCGTCGGGCAATGCCGTCACGACGCGCTTTGTATGGGAAGGCTACCGCCTGCTGCAGGAAATCCACGACGGGATCCCGCTGACCTACGTTTACAGCGACAGCCAGAGCTATGAGCCGCTGGCGCGTATTGATGGTATTGAAAGCCCGGAGATTTACTGGTTCCATAATGCGGCCAACGGGATGCCGGAGCTGCTGACTGACGGTGAAGGGCAAAAAGCCTGGGAAGGCATTAACAGCCCGTGGGGCAAGCTGCTGCGCGAGTCGAGCCAGCGTGTTCCTGTGGTGGAGCAGAACCTGCGTATGCAGGGCCAGTACCTGGACCGGGAAACCGGACTGCACTACAATCTGTTTCGTTATTATGACCCGGACAGCGGACGGTTTACCCAGCAGGATCCGATAGGGCTGGCGGGCGGGATCAACCTTTACCAGTATGCCCCGAACGCGCTGGGTTGGGTGGATCCTTGGGGGTTGATGAAGTGTAAAGACCCTGCGAAAGAAGCGACGAAGTGGCAGGGACCAAAAAATCCCGATTATCCAGGAATTGATGTTTACAAGAACAGGAAGCTTAAAAAAGGTACAATTCTCTATGCTCTTTATCCTAACGGCGACCAAAAACCTGCATATGTAGTGACATTCCCTACTGTTAGACAATACAGAAATAATCCGTTAGGTTATCACCAAGCTTTGCAAGTTAAATTAGATCCACGCTGGCCTGTTCGTACAAAATTAAGAGCATTTTATGTAAGTGAAGATATTGATGTTGCCTATGGTAGAGCAGCAGCAAATAAAATTTATGGCGATGGTGGGGGACTTCAGTTCTTTGTACCAGAAGAATTTAGGCATTTGCTAATCCCAGGAAAAATTATTGATATATGAAAAATTTAAAATTTAAACCAACTACAGGTACATTAGTCATAGATGAAAAATATTTGGAAATTACAAGTGAAGAGCTTTTTTGTAAAAGCGAACTTTACAAAACATTACAAAGGTTAGGTTCTATTAAAAGCCTTATGCCTCATCATTATCTTATCGACTCGATAATTTTCCATAATAAAGAATTTGAACTTCATATTAGGCCAATATGTTTTAATTTCCCTTTCATGGTTCAACTTGTGGATAAAGGAAGTGAATATTATCATTCTTTAAATAATTGGAATAGGCGAGCTGACATTGAAATGTTAAATGAATCAGTAAGAGACTTGTCTAAATGGCTTAGCTCATCTCTGGAACTAGGGCGTCCTGATTTTATTGAAACTGAAGTAGTTAGGTGGGGGTTTCCTTGGGGGAACGTGTCAGTTTCATACGAGACAAGATCATTTAACCATGGTATATATATAATTTGGGATGCAGGGTTATAAAATAAATTTATAATTACAAACAGTTAGGCTGGTTAAATTAAAGCAAGATACATATTAAAAATGAAATAATTGATGGAAGTCGTAAGAATAAAAAAGTTTCAATACGGGCCATAAATGTTTGTTTCATGAATTATCGTAAGGTTACGGGTGACTATAGTCTTCCTACAGATGAGGAGATGGACATCTGGAAGCAGTTATTTAATGTTTGGCAGTGATACTTGAATTAATTCAAATAAGTTTTGAGTTATGACTTGCTTCACAGTGACTATTTTAATGCCGTATTTAGAGAGTGATTGTTTTTAAAATTTTTTTCAGGTGACATGCAAACCCTCTATTAGGGATTTTGAGTCAAGAAGTGCGGGGGTGGAATAACTATTTTTTTTGCAATCAAAAAACGGTAAGCTTGTTATTATATTGCCTGCATATTGATATATAGTTTTGGTGCGATAATGATGTTTTTTCCATTTCGAATTTGAATGTCTTGAAAATTCTCTTTTATCATTGAGCCCATAAGGAGATAAAATGAACCTGCCAGGAATGAATCCCGAGAATAACTTACCGGGTTACGACATCGCCAGGATGACCGGTTATGGGGCACCTGATTTTGATTTCAAAGCGCTGGGTGCAGCAATGGATTGTACTCGGGAGTTTTATCAGGCTGGCATCATCTATGCAGATGGCGCACAGCGTTATCTTGTTCGGCCTGGTCAGCGTCATCCCAATGGTCAAAGTGGTATCGTTACACATCTGATTGTGACCAAAACGCCTAAGCAAGCCACAGCGTCTAATACGGGCAAGTCACTTAGTGAAGCAGTAAGCGTAACCTCAATGGGAACGGAGATTGCCTCGACCGTGCTTTCCTGTGGTGCAATGATTATCACAGCTGGTGTAGCGGTTATCGGCGCTTCAGCAACGCCTATAACCGCTGGCAGTAGCGGCGTGCTTGTTGCTATTGGTTATGCTGGCGCTGCCGCAACAGGCGTGCAATGTGTCAATGGTATTTACCGGGTTTATGATCTCGTCGAAAACGGTGGTGAAAACGTAGCGTGGCTGGACTCTCAGGATTGGTACGTTGCCACTTCAACGTCTCTTGACCTTATTTCACTAGCCAGTGTGGGCGGTGCGTTAAAAGAAGCCCTGGCAACATGGCGAGCGATGAAATCAGTCTCTTCTTTAAAAGCAACGGAGTGGCTCAGGAACTATCCAAGGCAGGACCGGGCTCGCCTTACTGAATTAATCATTAAGGCACAAAACCCTGGTATAAGTAATAAAGAGCTTAAAGCCGCCATCCGTGCAGGACTTTATCCAAAGCGTTTCCCTGTAGAGTCGGTGCAAAAAGAACTTGTTAAGCAACTCGCGCAGGTCGTTACGAGCGCAGCTGCTGTGGCAGGCAGTGCTGTCAGTGGTATCATTGCTGCTCCAGGTAATGTGCCGCGCTCCGGGCGCTATATTGTGGGAACAATTCAATCACTGGCGGTATTTTAATGCAATTTCTATCATGGCTTGTCGGGCCAAATATCACTGAACTACTGCAACATGGTCGCGAAATAGATCAGGTAATCGCACGGCAGGATAATTCGATACTTGCCCGTTCCACTACAGAGCTTGAACGTTATTTTAAACAGCCTTCTGAGGCGCTTCCCAGGCAAAACGGCTTCCCGGTTGCGATAGTGCTGATGCTGTTGCTGGTTTCATTTGCATTTAATTTGCTGACGTTTCTGCACGCTTTACCTCCGCTCAGTCCACAGATACATGCGTTGAGTTTTTTTGTTCCCTCAATCGTCGTTATTGGCGCGATACTCACGGCCAGTTACCTGCTTGCGCGAGGCCATACAGCCGGTGTGGCGGGGCTGGCTTACGTCTGTGCGATGTTGTTTATATCGACCGTTTTACTCTTGAGCTACAGCGTAGTTACGGGTAGCCACTCGGGTCTGTGGCTGCTTCTGGCACTCGCGGCTTTGGTGGGGGCTCGCTGGATACTTAACGGGCAGGCTTTCATCCTTTTTGCCATTTACTGCCGGACACAACGCCTCGCCAGCGTCGCCCGGCAGGGTCGCATGAAATAACCCATACTGATCTGTAGTACTGTTATCGCGGAATACCCATTCCGCGACTCTGGTCTTCATCCACTTTCTCTCAAACTGAAACCAAAAGCCAGATGCAAGTTACCCCCTTGTAAGTATTGATGATGAGGATAGCTCTGCGATATGCAGGTTTCATTAGCGTTATTACGATTACGCTAACAACCTCAAACTCGAAGAGCGCGACGATATCCTTTCAACAGACATTATGGAACTACGATAATGCCGGTTGTTTGTTTGCCTTATGATGACGCGCAGCTGAGTTGTGAGCAATTGCGATGGGACAATGCAGGCAACACGCTGGATTGCAAGGCTGGTTCCGCCATAACCGCACGAAACAATATCCGCTTGCAATATAATTTCCATGGGCGTACCACCGGGAAGTAGCATGGTCAGCCCCACTAATACTACCGTTACAATGGTGAGCACCGTTTGACGAACTTCCTCAGCGAACCGTGGGGCCGCAATAAGCCATGCACGAAGGTGAGCTTCCGCTACGATCCACTGGAGCGTCGCATCAGGCATGGTGAATCCAGAACAGGTCATTACACAAAGAGTAGATTGCTTATTATGCTAATCGCAGCATGAAAATATCACGTCATCCACTTTGTCTGCGTTGAAAAACGGAACCATTATGACTTTCGAAGAAATAAGCCGAACAGTGTGCGATATTCTGAGTAGGTCTGGTTTTAACAAAGAGGCCAGTGAGATTAGCTCGATGGTTTTAATGATTAGTACACTGGAAAAGAATGATAAGAACAGAATATCTGCTATTGATGATTTGATTTCCCGTAGCCACGTTAAATGGCTTGGGGATTATTACATTAGTGATTTCAGCTATAAGGAATGGACTGATCTTATTTATGTTTTTAAGGGTAAGTTGTCCAGTGAAAAATAACGCATGTCGGATCATGGCTCATCACTCACATCACAGGTCATCTTCTGCTTTAATGATTACTGATGGTTTTTGGTTATTTTTGGAGAATGAGAGCTGCAATTAATGCCAGAATTTTTCTCACCTAACCATGCTCCATGCTGTCAATTTATGGCCTGGCTAAATACTGAATAAGTGCTTTTTGCATTGAATAAAAGTGAGAGTTAAAGTTGATTTATTGATGGAAAAATTAATGTGTTTTTCGCTAATAAGTCGTCAGTCAATAAGAAAAGTGTTTAAATGAATAACATCAGTGGGTTAACATTGTTAGCTGATCAATCCACTATTCAGTGGGGATTTATGGATGAAGAATTTACATTGACATTATCAGGAATCGATCAGGTGTTAGTTGATGAAAGCAGAGATTTAATATTTGTTCTTGATCAGAAGGAAAGTTTGCCTGAAAGACTCACTATAATAAATGCGCAGGGCAAAATTTTATCATCTTTTTCACCGCCCGATGGTGGAGCATTCTACTACATGACGGTGGATTCAAAAAAAGAAGTCTTAATAGTCTGCGTTTTTACTGGCAAAATTGATGGCTGGAGTGACTGGCATTTCTCTTTCCATCAGCAAACTAATCAACTGGTGCGGTTATCACGAGCTTACTGATGCTGTAAAAGTTAATATAAATCATAATGGCCGCAGCGAATTATACCGGCCCTCACTGCCTGCAATGCGAATGTTATACTAATGATTAAATGACCTGTGAATTCGGTCGTGTGAGTGGGTTGAGGTATCAGAAGCATGGCCTGTGAGGTGGGTAGTGTATTGTAAAGAAATGGCTCAAAAACTATTAATTGAATTTATGAATTTAAAAAACATTCTAATCAATGATGGAGAGCGTAACTGGATTAGAGGCGTTTTATCAATAATAGAAAAGCTCAGGGTTTCTATCGACTCTCAGGGGGGTGAATCAGCAAGTTATTGTAAGGATGCATGTGATACATGGAGGTTAATGTATGGCGGAAATGGTTCTTTCTCTGATTATCATCTCTGGCATGATGATTACAATGAGAGGGTTAAACGTAATATTCCGCTGGATTCAATAAAGAGTAATATCGCTAAGATTCTTGATTACGTGGAAAAATAGCAAATCGTTTGTCTGGAGATTATCGGTTTCATGTTTTCCTATCTGTCATTCCATAACGCGGTTAAAAGTGTTTCCAGCCTGTTGCGTTTTCTATATTGTCAGGCAGGGCATGCAAAAATAGCGCCGTGCATCCATAGGAAAGCTTATGGAGACTCATGTGGCAGCTTTACATCCTGACCTATTCGTTATGTGAACGACGGTGTTGAAAATAAGTCTGGGTGCGAAGAGCACTTCAATCAGGCGTTTTGCTCAGGCCCGGAGAAGTGCAGTCAGGTTTCTGACATATTCATCAGACCCCTTTAATTATTAATCGGTATTGAATATGCAATATCAAATCTTTTGCGATTATGGGATAACCCTTGTAGACAGGGATGGGATTCTTATTGCTTTGTTTGACTCGGGCAGGCTTGTTCCTGAATATCTTGAAGCTGAAATTAGCATGCATGAAGCTCTAAAAATCAAAAAAAGCCAACAGGATGCCTATGAAGTTATTATGTCATTAGGAGACAGGATTAAAAAAGTCCCACGAAAAACCTGAAGGATTTAAAGATTTTTATCGTAAATTTTATTCCAATGTATGAGAAAGGTTTGCTTAAGATACTATATTTCTGTCCTTATAACAGGATGCTCAGGCCAGTTTTATGACAATACAACGTGTCGCTAAGGTGTTGGTGATGGAAAAAATTATATTTAGTGGCTATGGCATGTTCATCACTGAAGAGAATAGTAAGTATTACATCAACTTTGATGAAGGCGGCATTAGCAATAAAGATATAAGATATGAAATAAGTGAACAGGAGGCTATTAAAGCTCGCCAAAGTGGGCTGGATGCTTATGAAGTGATGTTAAGGTCCCAGTCCAGAGCAAGAAAATGTAACTTGTGATTGAGTATTTTTTGCGTAAAGCCACTTGAATCTGCCAGGGTAAATAAGGCTAGCTGAATCGACTCTCGATTTAACGCGTAAAAAATGAAGTAAAGAGTGGCATTGAGGATCATGGCAGTCTGCGAACGTTGATAAGGCAACGATTAAAGTAAATTTTACATTGCATAGCTCTCGCCGGACTGGTAGAAGACACTAGTATTGCCCGGAAGAAAAATACAGATGGAAATCTCCAGGACTGCTGTAGATCGTCTTCAGAATATCCCGTGGTTTGTTAATTTAGGTAGAGGCGGTTATTTGAATGATATAAAAAACATAACTGCTGAATCATATTTTATCAGCCATATAACGAGCGTCGACTGGGAAGATGTAACGCTTCAGGCGGGTAATGCGATAAACGGATATCTGTCAAAATGACAAAGCTTGAAATATCATTACTGGAATGGTCTTGTCAGAAAAGCGAAAGAGATACCATCATGTATTTGGCTGCTATTTTCCAACTAAATTTCTGGGCTGTATTATTTATGCTTTCGTGTCAACTCCATTCCTACATTAAAGTGGAGTGATAAATTGTATGTTATTTTTATTTCAGATGTATAATTAACACAATTATTATAGATAGAGGTGGTTAAAATGGCAGGGTTAAATACCTTTAAAAATTTGAATGTTAAATGTGAGAAGTATTATAACCTTCTTACAAAAACGATTCCCATTAAAAAAGTACTATCAGAAGAGAAAGTAATTGATAAGCGCAGGATTGGATTCTATCTTTTTATTTTAGAGTCTTTTGGCAGAGGAAAGGATATCGTTGATCTTTCACAATGTATTATTGATTCTGATTTCAATGATATTGTTTATGGTGTGGGGCATGATGATCTTGGTATTGATGCTGTCCTGTTTGATGACGAAAATCAAGAGATAAACCTCTTCAACTTTAAATACAGAGAAAAGTTTAGCGCAACATCAACGCAAGCTATTAATGATCCCTTTATAAGTTCAAAGTATTTCAACGCAATTGAAACTGAAAATCTATCTGGTGTTAACGGAAAGGTGAAGGATTCGTTAGAAAGAATCATAGAGTTATTAAATGGCAATAATATATGGAAAATAACTTTTTACGCCGTAAGTAATGAGAGTAATAACATACGGTTAAACGATCCTCATTTGGATAGATTGAGAGATATATATGATCTTGAAGTGAAGTCAATATCATTAGATTATATTTCTGATATGATGTCTTTAAGGCCAGAGCCAATATGTGCATCAATACTGTTTGATTCAACTTGTATTATGCCTTATGTTGAACATGAATTGTCATCTTCTAAATCCTATATAGTTAGAATGAAAGCGAGTGAATTAATAAGAATTACTTCTAAAAATTCTTCGCTAAGGGATGATTATAATATTGAAGATATACATCCTTTGTCAAAAACCGAATTAGATTATGGTGTTTTGTTTGATAATGTTCGTGGTTTTGTTATGAACTCAAAGTATAATGTAAACATAAAGAAAACACTAAGCAATAGTCCGTCAAAATTATTTATGTATAATAATGGAATTACAATGGTAGCTAAGGAAATACATTCTGAAGGTATCAATGGTAACAGAAAACAAAAGATGAGGATAAATGATTTTCAGGTTTTGAATGGTGGGCAAACATTACGAACTATCCACGACTTTAATAAAGAGTCGGAAAAGAATATAACTGACATTCTTAATGAATGTGAAATTCTTGTGAGAATTTTCTCATCTAGTGGTAATGATAATACAATAAATAAGATTGCGGAATATACAAACAGCCAAAATTCAATTTCTACAGCCGATCTAAAATCTTTAAGCTCAGAACAGATCGATATTGAAAACTATTTATCTAATTATGACATTCTTTACTCTAGGAAGAGCGGCGATATAGGTGATAGTGATAAAAATTACAATTATCAAATCACAATGGAGAAATTTGGTCAGCTTTTATTAGCGATTAAAAAAGGAGAGCCGGACAAATCATCAAATCATAAGCAATACATTTTCAGCAAATATTATGATGACCTTTTCTTAAATGGTTTTGATGTTTCCGAATCACTTGAAATTATTAATAAATATAAAAAATCAATTGCAGCATATTATAAACGACCAGATGTTGTTTTTATGGAACAAAAAATTTATTATTTAGTTTATATGATTAGCAAATACCCATCATGTAATGTTGATATTCTTATTAGTATTCTTGAGGAAGAAATATCCACTTTCCGTGAGGGTGATAAATCTTTGTCAGATGCAAGGAAAATGATACAGGTGCGCTTCCGGGAAGGTCTTGAATTATCTCTTAAACAAAAATTGGAAAGTCTTGGATAACATCAATGGAAGGGCTTAATTTAATTAAGCCCACTGATTATAAATCATGCAAAAATAGAAGCACATAGTTTACAGCATTATTAATGCTTATCTTTTTCATCAATTATTATTTTTTTTGGTGTTTCAGTGATAACCGACCAGTTTAAATCAAATGCGAGGCATGATTTATCATCAATCCTTAAATAACTTCTGTTTTTCTCTTTTTCACCACAGTCCGATATGAATGTTGAATCTGCAAGCAACGCCAGCCTTATGAAATAGGGTGAAATATAAGCAACACCCATTAAGAAGGGAATAAGTAAAATCATTAGAAAATAAAATCTATTTGCGAAGATATAATATCCTGATTTTGTAATTCTATTTTTTAAATTTGTAGTCATGAAAAAGGATAGTTGAGCTAAGACCTGGATTGATAATAATAAAAAAAGAGAAAGCAAGGCTATTAGTATATAAACTAATATGATAGACACAGGTACTGCCATAATTAAAGGTGCAAATTTTAACTTGTCCTCGCTAATGCCAATTGAATAGCTTAATATTTTAAGTGATATTATATAAGATATGAACCAAATGAATATATTGTAAAATTTTATCATGAAAGCACTTTTAGCTATTATTATTAGTTTTTTACTGATGGGGTATATTTCTTTTAGGCTGATTAAAAACATCAATACAAAAGCAGAGTAAATATGTTGCTTTAACAGGAGGGCAGCAATAATCGTATATGCTATAAATGTAATGACATTATATTTTTTTTCAAAAAGCCAGTTCAAAGTTAGTGTAAAAATTTTTTTCATTTTAAATCTTCCTAGAAGATGCTATTTTTCGATTTTTATTTTGTAAATATATAACTTGTCATTTATTACTGCATTTTATTCTCACAAATAAATGCTATTGGAGGGTGAGGTTAAATTTTATTCATTTTTCCTTTGAAAGGAAAGATCCCTATTTTACGCGCTTGCTCGCATTTATCGCGAGACTCGGCAGGTTTAACCGTCGGATACTCACCCAACGCAAACATGCTGGGTTTACTGTTTTTTTAAAATGATCGCGTCATGCCCAATTGCCACTTGTTTTTATTTCAAGTTTGAGGCCGCTGAAATCCTTGAGCCGATGGTTTTTTTTCGGCTAGACAGCGCGGCATTGATTATCTATGAGCATAACGGTGCCTTGTTTTTTTAATACCGTTCTTGAACTCACTTAAATGAAGATGGAAAAATTAATACTCATCCATATACTAATTTATGATTGCGTCATTACGAAATGAAGTCAGACTTTATGAAATAAAAAATCCACGCAAGAGCGTGGATTTATTCTGTGATGGTCATGAGATTCAGTAAAACCCCATGAGACAACAATTTTTAATCAGACGTTAAACAGGAAGTTCATCACATCGCCATCTTTCACGATGTACTCTTTACCTTCTGAACGCATCTTGCCGGCTTCTTTAGCACCTTGCTCGCCTTTATAAGCGATGAAATCTTCAAACGCGATGGTCTGGGCGCGGATAAAGCCTTTCTCGAAGTCGGTGTGGATTTTACCGGCTGCCTGTGGAGCCGTCGCGCCAACCGGGATGGTCCAGGCGCGTACTTCTTTCACGCCAGCGGTGAAATAGGTCTGCAGGTTCAGCAGGGAGTAACCGGCGCGGATAACGCGGTTCAGGCCTGGCTCTTCCAGTCCCAGCTCTGCCATGAACTCGTCACGGTCTTCATCTTCCAGCTCAGCGATATCCGACTCAACGGCGGCGCACACGGGCACCACAACTGAACCTTCCGCTTCGGCGATAGCACGCACCTGATCCAGGTACGGGTTGTTCTCGAAACCATCTTCATTGACGTTAGCAATGTACATAGTGGGTT
>Ga0308169_10001620_pt1 | contig 25613 bp, 21 predicted proteins | sample PhyBR1_2_FD_202139 | JGI IMG/M metagenome (GOLD analysis project Ga0308169, IMG submission 202139) | Phyllosphere microbial communities from UC Gill Tract Community Farm, Albany, California, United States - DLSLSB.R1 | ecosystem: Host-associated > Plants > Phyllosphere > Unclassified | place...
ATAGGAACCTCGCGGGCGAGGATAGTCCTATCACTCACCTCTTTTGAAGGCGTAAGAAAACTGACACAACTTGAAATCTTTCGTCTACATCTATTTCCACAGCAAAAATGTGACACAGGTTCAACTTGAGGAAGTCCCACGCAGTGTTTACTGGGAACGCTTGCTTTTACCCGCCGAATTCGAGCGCCGCATTATTTAAATATTAAATAGCAGTAAAGCCGCTCCAAGTTGAGCGGCGCACTTGAGTAATGGATCCAATATATTGTCACGGTGTCATTAGCGGCATTAAATAGCCACTACTTGCACTATTAAAGTGCAGTGTCCCCTATTGCCGGGGCACACTCCAGCCACACTTGTGCAATGCTGCCAAGAGGGTCTCGCCGGCCAGGCCAGGCACCGGGACACCCGCCTGTGTGGTCATGTCTTCCCCTGCCAGCATCGCGTTGATGATGGCTTCTTCCACTGCCTCCGCCGCCGCGCTGAACAGTGGAGAAATATGATCGTTATTGACCATATGCAACGCGGTACGCAACGGCAGGTCCTTGCGCCCGTAGTCCGCCTGCGGCAAATCCTGATTACCGGTGGCAAAGGCCAGAAACAAGTCGCCGCTGGAGTCCTCGGTGCCGCCACCGGTACGCGCGATACCGATGGACGCCCGCTGCGCCAGGCGTTGGCACTGATGGGGCAACAACGGCGCGTCGGTGGCGATAATCACCACGATGGACCCCATGCCGGGCGTGCCCTGCTCGGCAAAGGGCGAAGCAATGTCCATCAAATGTCGGCCCACCGGGTAGCCATCGACCCGCAGCTCCTGGCGCTTGCCATGGTTGGCCTGCACCAATACGCCGACGGTCCAGCCGCCCTGCTCCGCCGACAAGCGCCGGGATGCGCTGCCGATGCCGCCCTTGAACTCATGGCAGATCATCCCGGTGCCGCCGCCCACGGCGCCTTCCTGCACCGGGCCGGTTTCGGCATGGTCGAGTGCCTGGCGCACATGCTCAGGTTGCACATGCTGGCCCCAGATATCGTTGAGCAGGCCATCATAGGTTTCCATGACCACCGGCATGCACCAGTACACCGCGGGGTCTTGCAGGCGTTCGCGCTCCAGGGCGATCAAGGTGTCACGCACGATCCCGACGCTGTGGGTGTTGGTGATGGCCATCGGCGTGGTCAGCAACCCGGCCTCGTTGATCCACTCAAGGCCAGTGGCATCACCATTGCCGTTCAGCACGTGGTACCCGGCAAAACAGGGTTGATGCCGGGCCTCACCGGCGCGCGGCTGGACCACCGTCACGCCGGTACGCACCTGCCTGCCGTCGATACGCGTCTTGAGCGTGGTGTGGCCGACGCGAACTCCGGGAACATCGGTGATGGCATTCAATTCGCCAGGCGTGCCCAGCCCCAGCGTGATACCCAATTGACGTGCGCGCATACCCACTCCTTACAATTTCTGAAAGACCGGACTCGACCGGCCACTGATGCAATACAAAATCACCGACAGCGCCAGCAAGCCGATAATGACCATGATGTCGCGCATTGACGCCTCAAGGATCAAGGTCACCAACAGGTACCCCGCGCCGAGCACCGCCAGCACCGCCGGCAACGGCCACAATGGCATGCGATAGGGATGTTCGCGATCACGCAGCAGCACCCGGCTCATCAGCGCGCTCAGCGCCACCACCAGGTACACCAGCATGATCAGCAATACGCTGAACGACGTCAGGTCCGCCAGGTTCGAGCTGAAACTCAACAGCGCCGAAGGAATCGCCAGGAACAACGTTGCCAGCCACGGCGAATCCCAGCGCGGATGAATCCGCGTGAACAGCTTGTTGATACTCGGCGTCCAGAGTGCATCGCGTCCGCTGCTGAACACCACCCGGCCGATCTGGATGACAATGGCCACAATCGCGTTGAACACCGACAGGAAAATCCCGGCACTGACCAACCGCGACAGGGTTTCATTACCGTGGCTGGTCAACAGATAGCCAATGGGGTCGGGGCTGCTGATCATCTCACTCAGGGACGGCGCGCCGATCAACAGTGCGGTGATTGGCACCAGTTCGATCACCACCACCAACCCCAGGGACCACAGCACCGCCTTGTGTACCCCCTTGCCGCCGCATTTCATGTCTTCGGCCAGCAACACCGCCGGGCCGTAGCCATTGAATGAGAACAGGCCAATACCGACGGCACCGATCACCAGGGCCCAGGGCGCCAGGTGCAACACGCCGTTTTCGACGATCTGCGGCTGGAACAATACGCTGGCCGGCTGCACCGGGTTGCCGAAACCAATCACCACAATCACCAGCAACGCTGCCACTTCCAACAGCAGGCAGGTGCCGGTAATCCAGGCATTGAGCTTGATATTGAGAATGCCCAGGGCGTAGCTGCACACCACGATCACCAGGGCGACAGTTTGGGAGTCGAAGTTCGTACCCAAGGCATTATTCAGATAAGTCGCCGCACCAGTGGCCAATACCGGCGGAATAAACAGCAACATCACCAGCACCGTCAGGAACGTGGCGTAGCCGGCCATGCCACCAAACACGCGCTTGGCATACACATACTCGCCACCGGCACTGTTATGGGCGCGGCCGAGCTCGGCGTAACAGAAGGCGAACATCAACGCCAGCAACCCGGCCATCACAAACGCCAGGAACACACCGCTGCCCGCTTGCTGAATAGCGAACGGGGCGATCACAAATACGGAGCTGGCCGGCGTCACCGCGGAAACGGTGATAGCCACGACATCAAAGACGCTCAAGGTGGGCTTGAGCACGCCATCAGGCGCGGGGGTAGCGCTCATATCGTTATCCTCTGTCGTTGTTTTTGGTGTGAGGCAGAAACGAAAAATGATGTGTGTGTGCGGGATATGCTTCCCGCTGAATAGTGGTGACGTTATCGGCTGACTAGCCGGTAGGCCAATTCCCCTATTGGCGTACTCCCCTTGACGGTAGCGGCTAAAAGCCGAACCCTTGGTCGATCTTTTGAGGGGAGCCAGTGATATGAGCCTGTTCCGGGAAATCGGTATGCACGCGGGGTTGGGGCGCACCCTGTCACAAATCGGCACCGAACGGTTCTGGAAGCAATTAGTGCTGTTATTGCACCAATGCCTGCCCTTCGATAATGCCCTGGCGATTTTCTACCCGCTGGACGGCCCGCCCCAGGCCCTTGAGGAGTACGACGCCCAGCCCAGCAGCAAACCGGCGTCGATGCTGGTGTACCTCAACGGTCTGTACCTGCTCGACCCGTTCTACCAGGCGTGCCGCGAGAACTATGCCAGCGGCGTGTACCGCCTGGAGGAAGTGGCGCCGGACCATTTTCGCCAAAGTGAGTACTTCCTCAACTACTTCCACGACAACGTGCTGGAAGACGAAGTGCAGTTGATCCTGCAATTGCCCGGCACGGGCACGCTTTCACTGTCCCTGGGCATGCAGCGACGCTTCAGCTTCGAGGAAACCGGGCTGTTGACCACACTGTCCGCTTGGGTGCTGCCATTGATGCAGCAGCACTGGCAGCAAAGCACTCAGCGAGCGCCGGCAATAGATAGCCAGATCCGGGACGCGCTGAGTCATTTCGGCAGTGGTGTACTGTCGGACCGCGAGCTGGAAATCGCTCGCCTGGTGTTGCGGGGGTTTTCCTCCAAGGCCATGGCCGAACGCCTCAAGATCTCGCCGGACACGGTCAAAGTGCACCGCAGGCACCTTTATGCCAAGCTCGATATCTCGTCACAGCCCGAGTTGTTTTCGCTGTTTATCCAGTCGCTGGGGCATGACCTGGAGAATCCATAGGCTTAATCCGAATGGAAGAAATTAATATGCTGCGGCAACAGATTTACACCATCAACGCGTACGGAAAAGTCCGGCCCTTCGGCATTGACTTTGATAGTCAATGTACTCACGCCGAACGCGTGGCTTAGTTGCACATCGCCCACCTCCACAGGCGGGCCTGATTGAATGTTGATGGCCGATATAGCGTGGTCCTTTAACATCCGGGACACATCGATCTCATCTTCTTTCGGATTGAAATTCAGGATGGTGTCCGGATCATCGCTGAGGGAGTCGGTGCTTTTTTCATATTTGAATGTATTGGCACCCTGACGCCCCACCAGTTGGTCGCCGCCTGCCCCGCCGACCAGCACTGAAGGCTCACCGCGCCTGGCCTCCAGGCGCTCGCGCTGGTCTGTGCCACGTAATTCGGACTGGGTCCATGTACCGCCGATTGGAAGGCTTTCTATGGAAGACATATAAGTCACCTGTTGATAATCAGTTATATGAGAGTGTTACGTGTTGCGACCGAAATCTCTCACAGTGACAACCGTTCTTTCCATCCGGAATAGTTGACAGAAAATGTCTTAATCATGACGCCATTATTTATTTAACCAGTGGCCGGTTAATTATCTGAAAAGTATCAATTAACGTCCGGTGCAGTATAGACCGGCCCATTGCACAACTTGATAGCAGCCAACGTAACCACGATGCGAAGCGAGCCGCTCTTGATCTTGATCTTGATCTGCTTTTGATCTCAGGCGCCCCGTCAAACCACGCTGGCCGTAATTCGCCATGGATTTGGGGGGTAAACCGGCAGGGATGCCGGTTTAGCCGCCCCGCGCCATGGATGGCGCGTGGCGGCGGCCCCCCAAATCCATGGCGGATTACGGGCACACCGAGCCTAAGCGAGGTGCCGAGTGGTGGGGCAAGAGCCCTTTGGTTACTTTGGGGCTCTTTTCCAAAGTGACCCGCTGTAAAAGCGGAACCAATAGCAGCCGTTACCCAAATAACGGATATGTACTCGGTCTGATCCAACATCCTGGTCGGCTGTCAGGCCGCCATCGGGGGCAAGCCCCCTCCCACTGGGTCCCGCCGGTGTACCGAAAAGTTATGTAGATACTCATGCCCCTCCCACAGTTTAGTTTTGTGTTGGATTGACGATCACGGTGCAGGTAATCCCTGCCGCCAACAACACGCCCTCCGGCACTTCATCGATATGAATCCGCACCGGCACACGCTGGGCCAAACGCACCCAGTTGAACGTCGGGTTCACATCGGCAATCAGCTCGCGGCTCTCGGGGTTGTCGCGGTCGTAGATACCACGGGAGATGCTCTCCACATGGCCCTTGAGGGTTTCGCCGCTCATCAATTGCATATCGGCTTTATCCCCGACGTTGACGTGGGGCAACTTGGTTTCTTCAAAGAAGCCATAGACCCAGAACGAATTCATATCCACCACCGCCATCTTCGCTTCACCGATGCGCGCATAATCGCCGCGATGCACGTTGAGGTTGGTGACGTAGCCGTCCACCGCCGCCAGCACGCGGGTGCGTTTCAGGTTGAGTTCGGCAGCTTCCAGTTGCGCCAGGGCGTGCTGGTAATCGGCCAGGGCCGAGTCGGCGATGTTGCTGGCGTCGTCGCGGTTTTCCCTGGAGATCACCAGGGCGTCGAGGTCGGCGCGGCGGTGGGCGTTGAGCTTGCGCATCTCCCAGGTGGCCTTGCGTGAAGCCACCAGCGATTGCGCCTGCTTGACCGCGATGCGGTAGTGCTCGGGGTCGATCTGCATCAGCAGGTCGCCTTTTTTCACCAGCTGGTTATCGCGTACCGGCACCTCTACCACTTCGCCGGTAACGTCCGCCGCGACGTTAATAATGTCGGCACGCACGCGGCCATCGCGGGTCCATGGCGTTTGCATATAGTGCACCCACAACGTGCGGCCAATCCAGATCGCCAAAGCCAGAACCAGCAAGGTCGCGAGCAGGCTGAAAAACTTTTTCATCGGGGCATTCTCAACGGTAGACGCTCAGCGCCAGGGCGCCGAACAGGCAAGCGAACAGGCTCAGGCGCAACAGCGCCGGGTGCCAGAAAAACCGGTACAGGTCGAACCCGGCCAGAAAGCGATCAATCGCCCAGGCCAGCCCGGCGGCGATCAGGAACATCAGGGTCATGGTCGGCATATAGATGCCGTGGAATGCGATTTCACGGGGCATTCGAGGCTCCTTTGAGGGCCGCCAGTGGCGATTGCGGGTCGAGCAACGAGGTGCGGATAAAGTGCAGGTAGCTCTTCACCCGGCGCAGGGCTGAGGTATCGAAGTGCGGGGCGAAAGGTTCGTCGGTGGCCTGCACGCGGCTGATCGCATGGTCGACGGCGATCAAGCCGCGCTCCAGGTTGCTGGCGCTGGGTTGCAGGAACAACCGCACCAGCGAACGGCCCATCACGCGGATCGCCTGGCGCCACGGCTGGGACTCGGCATAGGCCGGATGCACCGGCAGAATCGCCTGTTCCTTGCGCAACTCGATGATTGCGTGACCGACCTCCAACACCACGAACATCCAGCGCAACAGGTCGCGTTGCACCTGCGGCTGGCCGGCCGCGAGGCCATAAGCCTGGTGCAGCAGGTCGCGGGTACGGCTTTCAAAACTCGACGCCAGGCCCTTGAGCTTACCGCTGATCGCATACACCACCTGCTCACGCAGGTCCTGCTCCAGGCGGCGCCACAGCCAGCGGCTGTTGGGCGGCAGGATGATCGCCCCTGCCGCCGCGCACACCAACATGCCGATGACCATGGCGATGTAGTCGTTGATAAAGGTGTAAGGGTTGTAGACCGTGAGGTTGTCCGGCACCGAGCCGGTGCTGAAGAAAATCAACAGGCCCACGCCGACACCGGCGTACTGCGGGCGGGAGGAGAGGAAAGCACCGAAGATGATCACCGGTGCGAGCATCACGCACAGCAGCGGGAAGCCATCGATCAAGGGGAACACGAAGAACATTTCGACAAAGCCGACCAAGGCGCCAATCAAGGTGCCGCAGGCCATCTGGAACGCCATGCGCTTGGGGTTGGGTGTGGCAGCGGAGAGGCCCACCGTGGCCGCCGCGATCAGGGTCATGGTCGCGCCGCTGGGCCAGGCGGTGGCTACCCAGTAACTGCCCAGCACGATCAGGATAAACGAGGCCCGCACCCCGGCGGCGGCGCAGGCCAGCCAGTTGGTTTTTGGCGTATAGGCTTCGTGCCAGTCTTCCCGCGCATGGCGGTGATCAGCCAGTGAGGCGTGGGTTTGTGCGTAGTTGTGCAGGTCGTCGACAAAGCGGTACAGCAGCTCGTAGGCGGTATGAAAGTCCAGCTGCTCGGCCTCGATGGGGTTACCGTTCTGGAAGCTCGCCCGCAGGCTGCGCACCTTGGCGGGCAGGTCGTCCTTGTAGGCGCTCAGTTGATTGACCAGGCGCGCGGCGTCCGGGCTGGTGAGGGCGCGACCGGAGAAGCTGTCGAGCACTTCGGCCAGGTCCTGCAGGCCGGGCTTGATCGCTGCGACCACATGATCGGCCTCATCGGCACGCAAGCGTTCAAGCAACTGGTGCAAGGCGTTGAAGCGCGTGGTGATGCTCATGAATTCGCTGTTGAGGCGACTGAGCCGCCCGTTGCGTCGGCGCATGTGCGGGTCTTCGAATACGGTGACGCTGCGCAGCCCTTCCAGGCCCACGGCTTCGGCGATAAAGCGCACGTTACTGGCCTCGAACCCTTCGCGTTGACTGCGCCCGCGCAGGCCGTCGGTGACGAACAGCGCGAACACGCCGAAGCGCTGGTACAGCGCGTTGCGCATGGCGGCGCTGGAGGTCTGCGGCAGGATAGCCGCGCTGACCACTGTCGAGCACAGAATCCCCAGAGAGATTTCCAGCACTCGCCACACCGCTGCCATAAAGGCACCATCCGGGTGGGCCAGCGCCGGCAGACCAACCATCGCGGCGGTGTAGCCGGCAAGCACAAACCCATAGGCGCGGAAGTTGCGGTTGCGCGTAGCGCCGGCGGTGCAAATGCCCACCCAGATCGCCAGCGCACCGAGGAACAGTTCGGTGTTCTGTGCAAACAAGGCGATCAACAGCACCATCACCGCCGAGCCTGCCAGGGTGCCGAGGAAACGGTAGAAACTCTTGGCGAACACCTGGCCGCTCTGGGGCTGCATCACGATAAACACGGTGATCATCGCAGTGCGCGGTTGCGGCAGTTCCAGGCGCATGGCCAGCCACAGCGTCAGGAATGCGGCGACCAGCACCTTGAAGATATACACCCAGGTCACGCCGTCGCTGCGTGCCCAATCGTAAAAACCACGGCGCCACTCAAGGGAATGCAGCCAGCGCAGCGGTGCAGGCAAGGAAGTCATCGAATCCTACTCAGTGGTCGAACACGGCAAGTGCCGCCGGGGTCTTGCTCGGGAGGGTCTTGGTAGCCAGGGGCACATCATCGCCGGCACCGAGGCCGCCGCCCAACGCCGTTACCAGTTCGGCATGGGCACTCAGGCGCGCCGCCTGCACCTGTTGCTCGACCTGTTGCTGACGGAACAGCAGGGTCTGGGCGTTGAGCACATTGAGGTAATCGGTGAGGCCACGCTGATAGGCGATCATGGCGATGTCGTAGGTCTTCTGCGCCGAAGCCACCGACTGCGCGGCGAAAGCCGACTGCTTGTCCATGGACTCACGGCGGATCAACTGGTCGCTGATGCCCTTGAGCGCATTGACCAGCGTCTGGTTGTATTGGGCGACCGCGATGTCATAGCCGGCACTGGCTTCGCCCAATTGAGCACGCAGGCGGCCGCCATCAAAAATTGGCAAGGTGATCGCCGGACCGACGTTGTAGTTGAATTTCTTGCCGGCCAGGAACTCCAGCATACCGCCGCCCGTAGCCATGTAGCCGAGGCTGCCGACCAGGTCGACGTTGGGGTAGAAACCGGCGTGGGCCACATCGATGCCACGGGCCTGGGCCGCCACCTGCCAGCGGCTGGCGACCACATCCGGGCGCTGACCGAGCAGTTGCGCCGGCAGGTTCGAAGGCAGTTTCAACGGTACCGCGAGGGCCAGCGTCGGGCGTTGCAACTGCGCGCCCTCGCCCGGGCCTTTACCGGCCAGCGCCGCCAACTGGTTGCGGCTCAGGGCGATTTCCTCGTCCAGGGCATCCAGTTGGCGATGGGTTTCCGGCAGCGGGGTTTCGGCCTGACTGACGTCGAAGTGGGTGCCGATCCCGGCGTCCAGGCGCTTGTTGGCCAGGTCGAGGATCTGCTGTTGCTGGGCCAGAGTGGCGGCGACGATATCGCGATTGGCGTAGTGCAACGACAGCTGGATATAGGCGCGCACCACGTTGTTCTGCAGTTCGAGCTGGGCCTGGCGCGCTTCGGCGGCGCTCATATGGGCGAGGTCGACGGCGCGCTCGGTGTTGTTGCTTTCCCGCCCCCACAGGTCGAGTGCGTAGCTCAGACCCAGGGATGAATTGTTGTCCCAGGTGTTGGCACCGCTCAGTTCGCCGGGGCCGTAGAACTGATCTTTCGGCCAATTGTGACGCTTGAGGGTGGTGTCGCTGTTGATCTGCAACGACTCTGCCGACTCTGCCACCCCGGCCAGCGCCCGCGCTTGCCGCACGCGGGCGGCGGCCATGGCGAGGCTGGGACTGTTCTGGGTGGCGAGTTCGACCCAGCGGTTGAGTTGCGGATCGCCGTAGGCTTGCCACCATTGGGTGGTGGGCCAGTGGGCGTCCTGGGCGGCGTCTTGAATGGCTTCGTCGGTGGCCAAAGTATTGGCGTTGAGGGCGTGGCCTTGGGGGGCGATTCCTCCGGTTCCGATGCAGCCGCTGATGGCTAACGATAAGGCCCAAACACTGAGAGTCTTCAGCTCTCTGCTGATGTGACGCGGCACGGCAAGCGAATTCCTGAGAGGGTGTTGCGCAAGAGGTGGCGCAATTCTAGGCGGCGGCAAGGAGGACGATAAGCTGGCATTCCTGTGAATCTTTGTTACCGTTCAGGCGATAATCCGTTGGTAGGGATCACTGGACGGCGTTACTTTCTGTCACAATTTGCTATCTCCCTTGAGAACACCCCATGGACACTTTGCAAAATATGCGCGCTTTCAGTTGCGTGGCCGAAGCCGGCAGCTTCACCGCCGCCGCCGTGCAACTGGACACCACCACGGCCAATGTCTCGCGCGCGGTCTCCAACCTTGAGGCCCACCTGCAAACCCGCTTGCTCAACCGCACCACCCGGCGTATAGCGCTGACCGAGGCCGGCAAACGTTATTTGCTGCGTTGCGAGCAGATCCTCGCCTACGTCGAAGAAGCCGAGGCCGAAGCCAGCGACGCCCACGCTCGCCCTGCCGGGCAGCTCAAAGTGCACACCATGACCGGCATCGGCCAGCATTTCGTCATCGACGCGATTGCCCGCTACCGCCGCACCCACCCCGACGTGACCTTCGACCTGACCCTGGCCAACCGCGTGCCGGACCTGCTCGACGAGGGCTACGACGTGTCCATAGTGCTGGCCAGCGAACTGCCGGATTCGGGGTTCGTGTCCCAGCGCCTGGGCATCACCTACAGCATCGCCTGTGCCTCACCGGAATACGTCAAGGCCAAGGGCTGTGCACAGCAGCCGCAGGATTTGCTCAACCATGCATGCCTGCGCCTGGTCAGCCCGGTGATCCAACTGGACAAATGGACCTTCAACGGGCCTGAAGGCCAGGAAAGCGTGGCGATCAACAGCTCGCCGTTCCTGGTCAACTCGGCCGACGCGATGAAAACCGCAATCACCAGCGGCATGGGCGTCGGCCTGTTGCCGGTATATGCCGCCATCGAAGGGCTGCGCAACGGCACACTGGTGCGGGTGATGCCGACCTACCGCTCCCAGGAACTGAACCTGTACGCCATCTACCCTTCGCGCCAATACCTGGATGCGAAGATCAAGACCTGGGTGGAGTACCTGCGTGGTTCGTTGCCGGAAATTCTGGCAGCGCACCAGGCGGAGCTGGTGGCGTATGAGTTGAGCGGCGGCCTGGGTGGCGCGCGCATGGCGACCTGACTTTGGAATGCTGCTTCCCACCCCTTATAAATTCATTGTGGGAGCTGGCTTGCCTGCGATGACGGTGGATCAGCCAATACAATAGTGACTGACATACCGCCATCGCAGGCAAGCCAGCTCCCACACGTTGAGTGGAGTTCTACAATGAAAAAGACTGTCCTGGCCTTCAGCCGCATCACCCCACCGATGATCGAACGCCTGCAACAGGATTTCGAGGTGATCGTGCCCAACCCCAAGCTGGGTGATATCAACGCGCAGTTCAACGAAGCCCTGCCCCACGCCCACGGTTTGATCGGCGTGGGCCGCAAGCTGGGCCGTGAACAGCTTGAAGGCGCGAGCAAGCTTGAAGTGGTGTCCAGCGTGTCGGTCGGCTACGACAACTACGACGTGCCGTACTTCAACGAGCGCGGCATCATGCTCACCAACACCCCTGACGTACTCACCGAAAGCACTGCCGACCTGGCCTTCGCCCTGCTGATGAGCAGCGCCCGCCGGGTGGCCGAGCTGGACGCCTGGACCAAGGCCGGCCAATGGAAAGCCAGCGTCGGCGCGCCATTGTTTGGCTGCGATGTACACGGCAAGACCCTGGGCATCGTCGGCCTGGGCAATATCGGCGCGGCCGTGGCCCGGCGTGGGCGCCTGGGTTTCAACATGCCGATCCTGTACAGCGGCAACAGCCGCAAGACCGCGCTGGAGCAAGAACTGGGCGCGCAGTTCCGTAGCCTGGACCAGTTGCTGGCCGAGGCGGATTTTGTCTGCCTGGTGGTGCCATTGAGCGACAAGACCCGTCACCTGATCAGCACGCGCGAATTAGGCCTGATGAAGTCCAGCGCGATCCTGATCAATATTTCCCGTGGGCCGGTGGTGGATGAACCGGCGCTGGTCGAAGCCCTGCAAACCCAGCAAATTCGCGGTGCCGGGCTGGATGTGTATGAAAAGGAACCGCTGGCCGAATCGCCGCTGTTCCAGTTGAGCAATGCCGTGACCCTGCCGCACGTCGGTTCGGCCACCGGTGAAACCCGCGAAGCCATGGCCAACCGCGCGTTGGACAACCTGCGCAGCGCCCTGCTGGGCCAACGCCCGCAGGACCTGGTGAACCCACAGGTCTGGAAGGGCTGATACCCCGCCCCACTGTAGGAGCGAGCTTGCTCGCGAAAAACGTCAACGATAACGCGCAGAATCTGTTTTAACGCGGCGCTTTCAAGTTCTTCGCGAGCAAGCTCGCTCCTACAGTTTTCGGGACCAGGGTCGATAACGGTGTATAGATCGTCATCCCTGATCCACAGAAGGTTTTTATGTCCACCACCAAAGCCCGCGCAGACTCACTTTCGCTTCTGCTCTTTACCCTGCGCAGCGGCAAGCTGATGGCCATCAACCTGTTGAAAGTCAGTGAAATCATCCCCTGCCCGCCGCTGACCAAGCTGCCGGAGTCCCACCCGCACGTCAAAGGCATTGCCACCTTGCGCGGTACCTCGCTGTCGGTGATCGACTTGAGCCGCGCCCTCGGTGAAATGCCCTTGCAAGACCCGGACGGCGGCTGCCTGATCGTCACCGATGTCAGCCGCTCCAAACAGGGTTTGCATGTGCAGGCAGTGAGCAAGATCGTGCATTGCCTGACCACCGACATCCGCCCGCCACCCTACGGCTCCGGCGGCAACCGTGCGTTTATCACTGGGGTAACCCAAGTGGAAGGTGGCCTGGTACAGGTGCTGGATATCGAGAAAGTCATCCACGGCATAGCCCCGGCACCGATTGAAACGGCGCCGACAGACCTGACCATGGAAGAAGCCGAAGTGCTCGGCAACGCCCGCATCCTGGTGGTGGACGACAGCCAGGTGGCCTTGCAGCAGTCGGTACACACCCTGCGCAACCTTGGCCTGACCTGCCACACCGCGCGCAGCGCCAAGGAAGCCATCGACGTGTTGCTGGAGCTGCAAGGCACGGGCGAGCAGATCAATGTGGTGGTGTCGGATATCGAGATGTCCGAGATGGACGGCTACGCCCTCACCCGCACCCTGCGCGAAACCCCGGATTTCAAGGATCTCTACGTGCTGTTGCACACCTCCCTGGACAGCGCGATGAACAGCGAGAAAGCCCGCCTGGCCGGTGCCGATGCGGTGCTCACCAAGTTCTCCTCCCCGGAGTTGACCAAGTACCTGGTCATCGCCGCGCAAACCGTGGCGCAAAAGGGCCTGTAAGCAGTGGCCGAGTATTTCCAGCTGTTGCGTCGCGACCTCACGGGCAGCCTGCCCGCCCCGCAGTGGCCGGCGAATACCCGGCTGGATCATTACCGAGATGAATTGGCCCCGGCGATCCATGCCGTGTTGCGCATGACTCAAGACCAGGGCGGCGGCCGTGTCGCCAGCCTGGATGAATGGCGCCGACAGTTCGTGACCGATGCCGAGTGCGACCCGACGTTGTGCCTGGTCGCCATTAACGCCGACGGCATTCTCGGTGTCGCCCAGTGCTGGACCAGCGCCTTCATCAAGAACCTTGCGGTACACCCTTGCGCCCAGGGCCAGGGGCTGGGGCGCGCCTTGTTACTGCACAGCTTCCAGGTGTTCAAGCAGCGCGGCGAACCCTATGTCGACCTCAAGGTGCTGGAAAGCAACCTGCGTGCCCGGCAACTGTATGAAAGTGCCGGTATGAGATTTGTCCTGCGCGACACAGTGCCCAAGGGCTGACAACCCCTGGCGCATAACTTGCTTCCAGAGTGCCGAGCGGTCGATAGAGGTAAAAAACCCGTCACCCTCAAGCGTGCCCTCTGACCTAGCCTGGTGACAGATCCGCCATGAACACTCAGTTTTCTTGCGTAGGTTGCGGCAAATGCTGCAGCGACCATCACGTCCCCCTGACCCTCGCAGAAGCCCGTAGCTGGGCGGCGGACGGCGGTAACGTCATCGTCCTGGTCGAGGGTTTCCTCGGCACCGGCCTGGGCCTGCCCCTGCAACAACGTGAGCACGCCGAGCGCCGATCGGTGAGCGTGCCCAGCGGCACTACCGAGGCGTTTGTGGCAATCACCTTTGCCGCCTATAACGCTGGACGCTGCCGGAATCTTGACGAAGACAACCTTTGCCGCATCTATGAACGGCGCCCACTGGTGTGCCGGATCTACCCGATGGAGATCAACCCGCATATCCCGCTGAACCCAAGTGCCAAGGATTGCCCGCCAGAATCCTGGGAACAGGGCCCGGCTTTGATCGTCGGTGGCGAGTTAATGGACAAGGAACTGGCCGAACTGATCCGCCGCTCGCGCCAGGCCGACCGTGATGATGTCCAAACCAAGGAAGCGGTGTGTGCGTTGCTCGGCATTCGTACCACAGCACTCAAGGGCGACGGCTTTACCGCCTACCTGCCGGATATGCAGGCGTTTGCCCAAGCTGTCGAGCAGGCAGTGGTCGAGCCGAGCATGGCCAATGAATGGGTGTTCCATGTATCCGGTATGGACATCGCCGAACAACTGCTGGACGCCGGGGCGCAGATTGCCACCGAAGTGCCGGCCAACTATGCGTTTATCCCGTTGCGGGCTGCCTGACCGCTGACAGGGATTTGACTGAATCTGCTCGCGCATTGAAATCTATCGCGATCATGGAGTGGCAGGCGCTACATCCAGACGATAGGGCTGGAGGATGCGTTGGTATTCGCCGTTTTGCATCAGCTGTTCAAGCGCATGGTTCAGCTCATTGCGCAGTGCGGTATCAGGTTTGCGTACCGCAATAGCCACGCTGTTGCCCAACAGGCCCGATGACACCACAGGCCCCAGGTAACCGAAGTCCAGGCCGTCGGCGGTGTCGAGCAGTGCTTCACGGATCTCCACGGCACCTTGCAGGGTCGCATCGATCTCACCCGACACCAGGCTCTGAACCAGTTGATCGTTGAGCCAGAAACTTCTGATGATCACCCCCGCCGGTGCCCACTGCGAGAGCGCAAAGGCTTCACGATTACTCCTGACCAACACCCCCACGCGCTTGCCCTTGAGCGAGCGCCGGCCAGGGGTCAAGCCTGAGGCTTTACGACCCACCAGGCGGGTGGTGATCGGGTAGAGGTCATCGGTAAAACTCACCCGTTGTCGGCGCCGACATGTCGGCGCCATGCCCATGATCGCGTCGAACTGCCGGGCTTCGAGGGCCGGAAAATTTTCCATGACGACTTGGTCAACCCAGATACAGCGCACGTTGAGTTGTTCGCACAAGGCATTGCCCAGTTCGATGTTCAGCCCCACCAGTTGCCCTTGCGGGTTGCGGCTTTGAAAGGGTGGAAAATGCGCGGCCACGGCGAAACGGATCTCGCGCCGCGGTTGAACGTCGCCCGCAACGGCCGTCGTCGAGAGCAAGAAGGCAAGCACTGCACAGAGGTGTATCAGGGCCACGGGAACGTCCTTTTCCGGAAAGCTTACTCACTTCGTCCCGATGGAGCGTCATCGGGACGAAGCAAACGCTGTGCAAGCTTTCAAGAATCGACCGCAGACCTACAAGTAGAAATATCGACAGGCGACGTAGGCAACAGCCTATAACGCGAGCTTAGATTTAGCCTTAACGTTTACCCATCGAGCGGCGCGTGCCTGGGGGTGCCATGCCTGGGGTCTTGGTATGGCCGTTCTTGGCGCCGCCTTTGTACCAGGGCTGGCCGGCGTTCCTGGCGCTTGCCAGTTCACCCGGTTTGAAGGGGAACTTGAACGCCGGGATCTCGGCTTTTTCAGCACTGTCGGCGGTGGCCGAATCGACGAGGTCGGCCGCTTCAACAGGGGGTTGGGTGGGGGAAGTCATAGGGGCTCCGGCACAGCTATAGGTGTAAAAACGCGAGTATACGGGGCCGGAGCCGCAAGCGGTGAGCTTCAAGCTGCAAGTAAAAAGCATCTGGCTGTCACGGCTGTCAGTTTGCCGTCACCGTGCTGACCGGGTTGCAGAGCTATAAGGCATTTACACAACTTCAACTTGCAGCTTGCAGCTTAAACCTTGTAACTGTGCCCCCGGCGTCCTCCTATGCAGATCAAACGAAACATGGCCCTGATAGTGGGTGCCCTCCTGATACTGGCTGTCGCAGCCTGGGCATTGACCCGGCCGGCCAAGGCACGGCTGGCGGCGCCTACCGCCATTCCCGTGCGGGTGGTGAGCGTGACGCAACAGGATGTACCGCGGTTTGTCAGCGGCATCGGCTCGGTGCTGTCGTTGCACAATGTGGTGATTCGCCCGCAGATCGACGGCATCCTCACCCGGTTGCTGGTCCAGGAAGGTCAGTCGGTGAAGGCCGGTGACCTGCTGGCGACCCTCGATGACCGCTCGATCCGCGCCAGCCTCGCACAGGCCAGGGCGCAACTGGGTGAAAGCCAGGCGCAGTTGCAAGTGGCACTGGTCAACCTCAAGCGCTACAAGGCGCTGAGCGTTGACGACGGCGTATCAAAGCAGACTTATGACCAGCAACAGGCATTGGTGAACCAGCTCAGGGCCACCGTTCAAGGCAATCAGGCTGCGATTGATGCTGCTCAGGTACAACTTTCCTACACCCAGATTCGCTCCCCTGTCAGTGGTCGCGTGGGCATTCGCAGTGTGGATGAAGGTAATGTCCTGCGCATGAGCGACACCCAGGGACTGTTCTCCGTCACCCAGCTCGACCCGATCGCCGTTGAGTTCTCCCTGCCGCAGCAGATGCTGCCGACCCTGCAGGGCCTGATCGCGGCGCCAACCCCGGCCAGCGTCGACGCCTACCTGGGCGCCGATACCGACGGCGACACCGGCCACCTGCTCGGCGAAGGCCACCTGAGCCTGATCGACAACCAGATCAGCTCCACCACCGGCACCCTGCGGGCCAAGGCCGAGTTCGACAACCCATCGCAAAAACTGTGGCCGGGGCAACTGGTGACCATCAAGATCCAGACGGCCCTCGACAAGCATGTTCTAGTGGTGCCACCGACCGTAGTACAGCGTGGGCTGGATGCGCACTTCGTGTACCGGGTCAACGGTGATAAAGCAGAAGTGGTGCCGGTACAGGTTGCCTATCAGGACAGCGAGATCAACATCATCACAGGCGTGCAGGCCGGGGACGTGCTGGTCAGCGACGGTCAGTCGCGGCTCAAGGCCGGCGCCCAGGTGGAAGTACTCAAGGAGCCACCACCGGTGATCCAGACCGTTGACGCCACGGTGCAACCATGAGCGGCAGCCGTTCGCCCTCGGCCTGGTGCGTTGATCACCCGGTCGCCACCCTGTTGTTGACGTTTGCCTTGGTACTGCTGGGGGTCATCGCCTTCCCACGCCTGTCCATCGCCCCGTTGCCGGAAGCGGAATTTCCGACGATCCAGGTCACCGCGCAACTGCCCGGTGCCAGCCCGGACACCATGGCTTCATCAGTGGCCACGCCCCTGGAAGTGCAATTCAGTGCCATCCCCGGCGTGACCCAGATGACCTCCAGCAGCGCCTTGGGCTCAAGCCTTTTGACGTTGCAGTTCACCCTGGAAAAAAGCATCGACACCGCCGCCCAGGAAGTCCAGGCCGCGATCAACACCGCCTCGGGCAAGCTGCCCAGCGATATGCCGAGCTTGCCGACCTGGAGAAAGGTCAACCCGGCGGACAGCCCGGTGCTGATCCTCAGCGTCAGTTCAGGCAGCATGCCCAGCACCGAGCTGAGCGATTACGTGGAAACCCTGCTGGCGCGCCAGATCAGCCAGATCGACGGCGTCGGCCAGATCAACATCACCGGCCAGCAACGCCCGGCGATTCGCGTGCAGGCCTCCCCCGACAAACTCGCGGCCATCGGCCTGACCCTTGCCGACATACGCCTGGCCATTCAGCAGTCGAGCCTCAACTTGGCCAAGGGTGCAATCTATGGCGAGAACAGCGTCTCGACCCTGTCGACCAACGACCAGCTGTTTCACCCCGAGGAATACGGCCAGTTGATCGTTTCCTACAAAGACGGCGCACCGGTTCAACTGCGCGATATCGCCAAGGTCATCAATGGTTCGGAAAACGCCTACGTGCAAGCCTGGTCCGGCGATACGCCAGGGGTCAACCTGGTGATTTCGCGCCAGCCCGGCGCCAACATCGTCGAAACCGTCGACCGCATCCAGGCCGAACTGCCGCGCCTGCAAGGCATGTTGCCGGCCTCGGTGCAGGTCAGCGTATTGACCGATCGCACCAAGACCATCCGCGCCTCCCTGCATGAAGTGGAAATGACCCTGCTGATCGCCATCCTGCTGGTGGTGGCGGTGATGGCGCTGTTTTTGCGCCAGCTCTCGGCGACACTGATTGTGTCGGCCGTGCTGGGTGTATCGCTGGTGGCCAGTTTTGCCCTGATGTACGTGATGGGGTTCAGCCTGAACAACCTGACCCTGGTCGCTATCGTGATCGCCGTGGGCTTCGTGGTGGACGATGCGATTGTGGTGGTAGAGAACATCCATCGGCACCTGGAGGCCGGCCTGGGCCAGCGCGAAGCGGCGATCAAAGGCTCCGGCGAAATCGGCTTTACCGTGGTATCCATCAGCTTCTCGCTGGTGGCGGCGTTTATTCCGCTGCTGTTCATGGGCGGCGTGGTCGGGCGGTTGTTCAAGGAATTCGCACTGACGGCCACCTCGACCATCCTGATTTCGGTGGTGGTTTCGCTGACATTGGCGCCGACCCTTGCCGCCTTGTTCATGCGCGCACCGAGCCATCCTGCCCACGCCAAACCCACCTTCAGCGAGCGCCTGCTGGCCGGCTACGCGCGCAACCTGCGCCGGGCACTGGCGCACCAACGCAGCATGGCGGCGATCTTCGTGGTGACCCTGGCCCTGGCCGTGATCGGGTATGTGTTTATCCCCAAGGGCTTCTTCCCGGTGCAGGACACCGGTTTCGTGCTCGGCACCAGCGAGGCGGCGGCCGATGTGTCGTACAAGGACATGGTTGCCAAGCACAAGGCCCTGGCCGAGATCGTCAAGGCTGACCCGGCGGTGCAGGCGTTTTCCCACTCGGTGGGCGTCACCGGCAGCAACCAGACCATCGCCAACGGGCGCTTCTGGATTGCCTTGAAAGATCGCGGTGATCGCGACGTGTCCGCCAGCCAGTTCATCGACCGCCTGCGCCCGCAACTGGCCAAGGTGCCCGGTATCGTGCTGTACCTGCGCGCCGGCCAGGACATCAACTTGAGTTCCGGCCCCAGCCGCGCGCAGTACCAGTACGTGCTCAAGAGCAACGACGGCCCGACGCTGAACACCTGGACCCAACGCCTCACCGAAAAACTGCGCGCCAACCCGGCGTTTCGCGACCTGTCCAACGACCTGCAACTGGGCGGCAGCATTACCCACATCAACATCGACCGCCAGGCCGCTGCGCGCTTCGGCCTGACGGCCACCGATGTCGACCAGGCGCTCTACGACGCCTTCGGCCAGCGCCAGATCAACGAGTTCCAGACCGAGATCAACCAGTACCAGGTGATACTCGAACTGGACAGCCAGCAACGCGGCAAGGCCGAAAGCCTCAACTACTTTTACCTGCGCTCGCCGCTGACCAACGAAATGGTGCCGCTGTCGGCACTGGCCACGGTCGAGCCGCCCAGCGTGGGGCCGTTGTCCATCAGTCATGACGGCATGTTCCCTGCTGCCAACCTGTCGTTCAACCTGGCGCCCGGCGTGGCCCTGGGCGACGCGGTGATCATGCTCGACCAGGCCAAGAACGACATCGGTATGCCGAGTACCCTGATCGGCAACTTCCAGGGCGCGGCCCAGGCATTCCAGAGTTCGCTGGCCAGCCAACCCTGGCTGATCCTCGCGGCGCTGGTGGCGGTGTACATCATCCTGGGTGTGCTGTACGAGAGTTTCGTGCACCCGCTGACGATCATTTCCACCTTGCCCTCGGCAGGCCTGGGTGCGCTGATCATGCTGTGGCTGCTGGGCCAGGACTTTTCGATCATGGCCTTGATCGGCCTGGTGTTGCTGATCGGCATCGTCAAGAAAAACGGCATCCTGATGATCGATTTCGCCCTGGAAGCCCAGCGCGTGCGCGGACTGACGCCGGAGGATGCGATTTATGAAGCCTGCGTCACACGGTTTCGACCGATCATCATGACCACCCTCGCCGCCCTGCTCGGCGCGGTGCCCTTGATGTTGGGCTCGGGCCCGGGGGCGGAACTGCGTCAACCGCTGGGCATTGCGGTGGTGGGTGGCTTGCTGGTGAGCCAGGCGCTGACGCTGTTCACGACTCCGGTCATATACTTGTACCTTGAACGGATTTTCCACAGGCCCAAACCAGCGCTGGCGCTGGCGACCACACACTGAGGCGGTCATGCGCGTCCTGATTATTGAAGATGAAGAAAAAACCGCAGACTACCTGCACCGTGGCCTGACAGAGCAAGGCTACACCGTCGATGTGGCACGCGAAGGCGTCGAGGGCCTGCACCTGGCGCTGGAGAATGAGTACGCGGTGATCGTGCTCGACGTGATGCTCCCCGGCCTGGACGGCTTTGGCGTATTGCGGGCGTTGCGCGCCCGCAAGCAGACGCCGGTGATCATGCTCACCGCCCGCGAGCGCGTGGAGGACCGCATTCGCGGCCTGCGTGAGGGCGCCGATGATTACCTGGGCAAGCCGTTTTCGTTTCTTGAGCTGGTGGCGCGCCTGCAAGCCCTGACCCGCCGCAGCGGCGGCCATGAGCCGGTGCAGGTAACCGTCGCCGACCTGTGGATCGACTTGATCAGCCGCAAGGCCAGTCGCAACGGTGTACGCCTGGACCTGACCGCCAAGGAGTTCTCGCTGCTCAGCGTGTTGGCGCGGCGCCAGGGAGAAATCCTGTCCAAGACCGCGATTGCCGAGATGGTCTGGGACATCAATTTCGACAGCGATGCCAACGTGGTGGAAGTGGCGATCAAGCGCCTGCGCGCCAAGCTCGACGGGCCGTTCGAACACAAGCTGCTGCACACCATTCGCGGTATGGGTTATGTGCTGGAGAACCGTAGTGTCGGCTAATTCCATTGCTCTGCGCCTGAGCGGCATGTTTACCCTAGTGGCGCTGCTGATCTTTGTGCTGATCGGCGGCGCGCTGTACCAGCAGGTGGATCGCGGCCTGGGGTTGTTGCCGGGCGCCGAACTGGATGCGCGCTACAGCGTGCTGGAATCGTCGGTGAACCGCTTTGGCACGCCGGAGCATTGGGTCAAGATAAAGTCCAAGCTCAAGCTGCTGGGGGAAGAGGACAAGCGCATTCGATTCTGGGTGGTCAGCAGCGACCCGAGCTATGAATATGGCGAGCCCGACGCGCAAATCCGTGCCTTTGCACAGGGCCCGACGGGCAAGCGCGACCTGCGCCTGCCCGGCCACGCTTATCCCTTCAAGGTGCTGGTCAGCCAGTTTGCGGCCAAGGACCAGCGCCCGGCGTTGCGCTTTATGATCGCCATCGACACCGAAAACTTCCGCGCCACCCAGCATCATTTGCTGGTGGCGTTGATCAGCCTGGCAATGGTGGGTGTGGTCATGGCCGCGCTGCTGGGTTTCTGGGTTGCGCGCATCGGCTTGAAGCCACTGGAAAAGCTCTCCGATGAAGCGCGCAAACTCGCGCCGCCCAAACTCTCGGGGCGCTTGCAATTGTCACCGCTGCCGCCGGAGTTGAGCCTGTTCGTCAATTCGTTCAATGCCACTCTCGACCGCGTGGAGCAAGCCTACTCGCGCCTGGAATCGTTCAACGCCGACGTGGCCCACGAGCTGCGCTCGCCGCTGACCAACCTGATCGGCCAGACCCAAGTCGCGCTGACACGCGGGCGTTCGGCCGAGCACTATTTCGAGGTGTTGCAATCGAACCTGGAAGAGCTGGAACGGCTGCGCTCGATCATCAACGACATGCTGTTCCTCGCCAGCGCCGACCAGGGCAGCAAAGCCACCAAGCTGATCGAATGCTCCCTGGCCGACGAAGTGGCCACCACCCTCGACTACCTGGACTTCATCCTCGAAGACGCTCAGGTCCAGGTGCGTGTGCACGGCGACGCCCGGGTGCAAATCGAAAAGGCCCACCTGCGGCGTGCGCTGATCAACCTGCTGAGCAATGCGGTGCAACATACCGCGCCCGGACAGGTTATCAACGTGCACATCCAGGTGAAGGGGCGACAGGTAGCGATCGGCGTGACCAACCCGGGCGAGGCGATCGCCAGCGAACACTTGCCACGCCTGTTCGAACGCTTCTACCGGGTGGATGCATCACGCAGCAACAGCGGGGCCAATCACGGGTTGGGGCTGGCTATCGTCAAGGCGATTGCGTTGATGCATGGCGGGGATGTGTTTGTGCGTAGCGAAGGCGGTGGCAATACCTTTGGTATCACCCTTCCGGTCTAAACAACCCGGTCAAAAATGTGGGAGCTGGCTTGCCTGCGATAGCATCACCCCGGTGCGCCTGGCATACCGAGGTGTCTGCATCGCAGGCAAGCCAGCTCCCACAGAAGATCCTATCGCCCACACTGTTGCGGTTTGGGCAACAGTCATTATCTTGTTACACTCTGTATCGCACCGCTCGCCTGCGTTACTTTGACGCATCGATGAGCGCGACGGCAAAGGCAGCTGACCCGCTTACCCGAATTTCCCTCGACTTATTTCCAGGGCTCTACACTGGGAATCTGTCTTAAAGCCGCTGACTTCAGCGGCTTTTTTTTGCCGTGAAAAAAGGCCGGGCACACCCCACGACACTGGCCTCGCAATCGCAGCAACGATCATCCCCCTTGCCCACGCGGCGGACGCCCCGCCCGTCGAAGGCTTCGTCGAGGGTTCGCACCTCACGGTCAACACCCGCAACTACTACATGAACCGCGACCGACGCGACACCCATACCGATGACAGCAAGGAATGGGGCCAGGGCTTTATCGGCACTTTCGAGTCCGGCTACACCCAGGGCACCGTCGGCTTTGGCCTGGACGTCAACGCCATGCTCGGCCTGAAGCTCGACGGCGGCGGTGGCACTGATGGCTCCAGCATCCTTCCCTACGGCAGCGGCAACGGCAAGGCACCGGGTTCGTTTTCCACCGCCGGCGGCACCTTGAAAATGCGTGCCTTCGATACCGAACTGAAAGCCGGCGACCTGTTCCTCAACAACCCGGTGATCGCCGGCGGCATGACGCGCATGTTGCCGCAGACGTTCCGGGGTGTAAGCCTGACCAACCACAGCTTTGACGGCTGGATGATCGAAGGCGGCCAGGCCAGCTTCACCAAGCTCTACAACCAGAGCGGCCATCGGCGCATCGGCACCAGCTACGGTGCATTGCCGGCCAATGCCGACAGCCAGCACCTGGACTGGGCCGGCGTGTCGTTCAGCGGCATTGCCGGGCTGACCAGCAACCTGTACGCCTCCGAGCTCAAGGACGTATGGCACCAGTACTACTACGACCTCGAATATACCTACGCCCTCAATGATCTGGTCAGCCTGACCCCCGGCCTGCACTACTACCATACCCAGGACACCGGCCAATCGCTGCTGGGTGATATCGACAACAATACCTACAGCCTGCATTTCACCGTAGGCGTGGGCAACCACAGCGTCACGGCCACCTACCAGCGGGTCAACGGCAACACGCCGTTCGACTACATCACCCAGGGCGACAGCGTGTACCTGGACAACTCCCAGCAGTACTCGGACTTCAACGGCCCCAACGAGCGCTCCTGGAAGCTCAAGTACGCCTACGACTTCGCTGGCCTCGGCGTGCCGGGGCTGACGTCTGCCGTGTCCTACATCAGCGGCAAGACCGACCTGACCAAGGTCGACCCCAACAGCCGTGGCTATAGCGGTTGGTACAGCGCCGACGGCAAGGATGCCAAGCATTGGGAACGGGATATCGACGTGAAATATGTGGTGCAGGGTGGCAAGGCCAAGGACCTGGCCGTGCGCCTGCAATGGGCGACCAATCGAGGAAGCAATGGCTACTCGGCAGTGGATCGGGATGTGGATGAGTACCGTGTGATTGTGGATTACCCCATCAACATCTTCTGACAACGTTCCAAATATGGGAGGCGGCAAAAGCGTTATTGCCCTCTGTAGGAGCGAGCTTGCTCGCGAAAAGCGTCAACGATAACGCCTGTTTCCTGAATAAACGCGGCGCCTATCGATTTTTCGCGAGCAAGCTCGCTCCTACAGGCATTAGGGCAAGCCCCCTTCCACATTTGGGTTCTGCGACCTATTCCAGAGTTGCTACTAAGCTATTGGCATCCTCAAAGCAGAAGTGCGTCCGATGAGCCCAAGCCTTACCCGCCCTGAGCGCCTGCTTATTCTGGGCAGCACGCTGACAGTGTTGCTGATCGTGGGAGTCGTCACGGCGCTGCTGATTCGTGAACACGCCAATACCTTGCAGACGGCCAAGCGCACCGCCAATACCATCACCCAATTGATCGACGCCGACGTGTTGCGCAATGTCGAACTCTACGATGTGGGCCTCAAGGGTTTGATCACCGCTACCGAACGAACGGACCTGCAGGATGTATCCGCGAGTATCCGTCAGTTGGTGCTGTTCGACCGCTCCGCCGCCGCGCCATACAAGGGCGATGTCCTGTTGCTGGACCGCACCGGCGAGGTGATTGCCGACTCGTCACTGCTCACGATCAAACCCGGCAACTTCGCTGATCGGGACTACTTTCAGGTTCACCGCCAGAATCCGGACGTGGGGTTGTACATCAGCCGTCCGTTCATGGCCCGCTGTGTGTGCGATGACCAATGGCGCATCGCGTTCAGCCGCCGCGTTTCGTCACCGGACGGGCGCTTCCTGGGCGTCGCCGTCGCGTCCATGCGTCTGTCGTACTTCCACCAGCTGTTCACCAGCCTGAATATCGGCAGCAACAGCACGATCAACCTGCTCAACCACCAAGGCATCCTGCTGGCGCAAGAGCCTTTGCTGGAAGCGGATATCATCAACAAGGACCTGAGCCAACGCCCCAACGTCGCACGTATGCTGCGCGAACGGGACGGCAGTTTCCGAAGCATCTCCAGTGTCGACCATCAGGCACGCCTTTACAGTTTCTCCAATGTGGGCAATTTGCCATTGATCGTTGCGGTGGCCCTCTCCAGTGATGAAGTGTTCGCGCCCTGGCGGCGCGCGGCGTGGCTGGTCAGCCTTGCAACGGGGGTGTTATGTGTGGGTCTGTTGTGGCTGACCTGGGCGCTGTGCATGGAATTGCGCCGTCGCCATCGTGCCGAGCAGGTGCTGTCAGAACTGGCAGCCACTGACGCCCTCACCGGCCTGGCCAACCGTCGCACTCTGGACGAGCGTTTGCGTATGGAATGGGACCGTGCGCAGCGCTCAACCGAGCCGCTGACCGTGCTGATGATCGACGTGGACCACTTCAAGGCCTTCAACGACCGCCACGGCCATCAGGGTGGGGATGATGCGTTGCGGGCAGTCGCGCAGGTAATCAACAGCACCATCCGTCGCCCGGCCGACCTGGCAGCGCGTTATGGCGGTGAAGAGTTCGCCGCGGTGCTGCCCCATACCGACGCCAAGGGCGCCTGGGTGATCGCCGAGCGTATCCGCCAGAGCGTTCAGCATTTGCCGCAGGTGGCCGGGGATGATCAGCCGATCACGGTGAGCATCGGCATGAGTACCTGGCACAAGCACAGCCGTATCACCCTTGAGGACTTGCTGCTCAAGGCTGACCAAGCGTTGTATGAGGCCAAGCACAGTGGGCGCAATCGCATTGTGGACGCGGCAACCCTTCCCATATAAACGGCGCGCACATAAAAAAAGGCCACCCGAAGGCAGCCTTTAAAAACTAAAGAAAGAGAGTTGTTACTTACACCGCCGCAACGGGACGCATGTAAGAGATCGGTGCGGTGCTGGCATCTTCGAAGGTCACGACTTCCCAAGCGTCTGT
>Ga0308169_10001621_pt1 | contig 25606 bp, 18 predicted proteins | sample PhyBR1_2_FD_202139 | JGI IMG/M metagenome (GOLD analysis project Ga0308169, IMG submission 202139) | Phyllosphere microbial communities from UC Gill Tract Community Farm, Albany, California, United States - DLSLSB.R1 | ecosystem: Host-associated > Plants > Phyllosphere > Unclassified | place...
ACCTGGGCGACATCATCGTCCACATCATGCAGCCGGCCATTCGCCAGTACTACCGTCTCGAAGAAATCTGGGGCGAAAAGCCGGTCAAGCTGGGCGCCGCCAAGCGCAAGTCGACCGCCGAAGGCGCTGAAGCCGACGAAGCCAAGCCAAAGTCGAAGCACCTTGCCGCCAACCAGGACAAGGTCGAGGCCAAGCCGGTCAACGAACGTAAACCTGCCGCCAAGCGCGCTGCCACGGTCGCCAAGACCATCGCTGCCGAAGGTCCTGCTGCGGCCAAGAAGCCGGCTGCCAAGAAGGCCGCTGCCAAGGCTGTCCCAACCGGCAAGACCGTGAAGGTCAACCCAAGCAAGACCGAGACCGCCGCTGTCGAAGCCACCAAGGCCAAGCCGCCAAAGCGCGCCGTGAAAGCTGCCGCGCCGAAAGAAGCGCCAGCGGTCGAAGCACCGGCCAAGAAAGTGATTCGTCGTATCAAGAAGGATGCCGAGTAAGCCTTCATGCAATTGATCATTGCCGCGGTCGGTCACAAGATGCCGGCCTGGATCGAGTCGGGTTTCACCGAGTACACGAAGCGCATGCCACCCGAGCTGCGCATCGTGCTCAAGGAAATCAAGCCGGTTGAGCGCTCCGGCAGCAAGACCGCTGCCACGGCGATGGCGCTCGAACGCGAGCGCATCGAAGCGGTCTTGCCCAAGGGCGTACGCATCATCGCGCTCGACGAGCGCGGCCGCGACCTGACCAGCGTCGGCCTGTCGCAGCAGCTGGAAACCTGGCAACGTGACGGGCGCGACACCGCATTCCTGATCGGTGGCGCCGATGGCCTCGATCCCGAGCTCAAGGCGCGTGCCGAGGGCCTGATCCGTATTTCCAGTATGACGCTGCCGCACGGTATGGTGCGGGTCATGCTGGCCGAGCAGCTATATCGCGCCTGGTCGATCACCCAGAATCACCCTTATCACCGGGTCTGAATTTTGCTTTTGCAGTAATTCTTTACCTGCCCGACAGCCCTGCCTGATCGTCCGAATCGATGAGAAACAACCAGAACAAGATTTACCTCGCTTCGAAAAGCCCGCGCCGACGCGAATTGCTGCGCCAGATTGGCGTTGACTTCGAGCTGATGCTGCTGCGCAGTGATCCAGCCCGCGCGGTCGACGTGAGTGAAGACGTGCTGTCGAACGAAGATGTGCACCATTACGTGGCGCGCGTTGCCAGGGAAAAAGGCGCGTTTGCGTTCAACCTGCTGCTGCAACGGCGCCAACCGCTGCGCCCGGTATTGACGGCAGACACCACAGTCACGATCGATGGCGAGATTCTCGGCAAGCCAGCCGATAACCGAGAGGCGATCGCCATGCTCGAGCGCCTGTCGGGCCGTACGCACCAAGTGCTGACCTCGGTCGCCGTGCACGCCGAACGTGTGGCCGAGCAAGTCACACAAGTGTCGAACGTGCGCTTTGCGAAGCTCACGCCGGAACAGATCCGCGCCTATTGCGCCACGCCCGAGCCGTACGACAAGGCTGGCGGCTACGGCATACAGGGCCCGGCGGCGCTGTTCATCGAGCACATCGAAGGCAGCCACTCCGGCATCATGGGCCTGCCCCTGTTCGAGACCGCCAGTTTGCTGCGCAAGGCGGGCCTGACGGTCTGAATTGATCGCCTTCCCGCCCCGGCGATGCCCCGTGAGCGTGTATCATGATCACCCTGAACAATACGTGCGGCAGGGTCCATGAACGAAGATATTCTCATCAACATCACGCCGCAGGAAACACGCGTCGCGCTGGTACTGCAAGGCGCGGTGCAGGAACTGCACATCGAGCGCACGCTCACGCGTGGGTTGGCGGGGAATGTCTATCTGGGCAAGGTCGTGCGCGTGCTGCCTGGCATGCAGTCGGCCTTTATCGACATCGGCCTGGAGCGCGCCGCATTCCTGCATGTGGCCGACATCTGGGAAGCGCGCAGCCATGACGGCGCCAATGTTCCGCCGACCGCGATTGAAAAGCTGCTGTTCGACGGCCAGGTACTGACCGTCCAGGTCATCAAGGACCCGATCGGCACCAAGGGCGCACGCCTGTCGACCCAGATCTCGATTGCCGGGCGCATGCTGGTGTACCTGCCGCAAGACCAGCACATCGGCATCTCGCAAAAAATCGAAAAGGAAAGCGAGCGCGAACGCCTGCGCACGCGCCTGCAAAGCATGCTGCCGCCCGACGAAAAAGGTGGCTACATCGTGCGTACGATGGCCGAAGAAGCGCCGGACGACGATCTGGCCGCCGACGTCGATTACCTGCGCAAGACCTGGGGCGCCATCGTCCAGGGCGCCCGCACCCGCCCGCCGACCACCCTGCTCTACCAGGACCTGTCGCTGGCCCAGCGCGTGCTGCGCGACTTCGTACACGACGAAACCGCCACCATCCAGGTCGACTCGCGCGAGAACTACCTGAAGCTCGTCGAATTCGCCCAGGTCTACACGCCGAGCGTGCTGTCGCGCATGGCGCACTACACGGGCGAGCGCCCGCTGTTCGACCTGTACGGCGTCGAAGAAGAAATCCTGCGCGCGCTCGGGCGCCGCGTCGACCTGAAATCGGGCGGCTACCTGATCGTCGACCAGACCGAAGCGATGACGACCATCGACGTGAACACGGGCGGCTACGTCGGCGGGCGCAATTTCGCCGACACGATCTTCAAAACGAATCTGGAATCGGCGCACGCCATCGCGCGCCAGCTGCGCCTGCGCAATCTGGGTGGCATCATCATCCTCGACTTCATCGACATGGAGAACAACGAGCACCGCAATCAGGTGCTCGCCGAGCTGAAGAAAACCCTGGCACGCGACCGCACCAAGGTCTCCGTGAGTAACTTCTCGGCGCTGGGTCTGGTGGAAATGACGAGGAAGCGCACGCGCGAATCATTGGCCCACATCCTCTGCGAGCCTTGCCCGGCCTGCTCCGGCAAGGGCCAGGTGAAAACCAGCCGCACGATCTGCTACGAAATCCTGCGCGAACTGCTGCGCGAAGCCAAGCAGTTCAACCCGCGCGAGTTCCGCATCGTCGCCTCGCAAGAGGTGATCGATTTGTTCCTGGAAGAAGAATCGCAACACCTGGCCATGCTGGGGGACTTCATCGGCAAGCGCATTTCGCTGCAGGTCGAGAAGGGGTATCACCAGGAACAGTACGATGTGATTCTGATGTGAAGTGTCTATTCACTACGTAGCTACTTTTCTCTTACTGAATTTAGCTGGTAATGGCGGGCGATGCTAAGTCGTACGGGGAATAAACCTCAGGTATATTTTCTAACTAGAAGTGCAGGGACATGCGAATTAAGACAAAACGCGTTGTTCACACATCCAATTAAAGACATTATCTGATCTTCAATTTCATAATATTCTATTCTCGGTTGCAACGAAAAATTTATACCTATCATTTCAAGATGCCCTTTAATCGTGACTTGATGTGGTTTATAGCGAAACGATTCTCCCGTCGCAGTGTTAGCTAACTGATTAGACTCGTTAACTCGAAAATTTAGCCCTTGAACAAAATCTTTATATCCCACTGAAACATTCATTACACCAGATTTTGATTCTGGGAATATAGTGTTATACCATTTAAAGACATCAATGCTACTGGCGTGGAGGCGCCCTCGCTTCGCTATTTCGTTGTTCATGTAACTTTGAAACGTAGAAAAATGAGAAATGTGATTTGCTAGCGCTGAGTTGCTCACGGCGCTAAAATAGCTGAGAAGGGCAACCACGATACCACCTACTGTGGCAACAGTTATTAACAGATCTGAAGCTGCTTTACCTATACTCAACGCAGGTTCTAGAAGCGTAAAAACTTCCTTAAAACACTCAGACGTAAAGCATGCAGTGCGTTCGAAAAGGCCACTAGTTAAAAAAGAACTGGTAATGGCCAATAAACAAAGTCCATATCCTAAAAAAGCCATCACCCCGAGTACGTACAAAAGAAAAATCGGCTTTTTATTCATAGCGAGCCTTGATTGGCTTTAACCGTAGTCTCAACATATCAGTAATTCCTGGGAATGAACGCTTCAAAATATTAAGCCGCTCATGAGCAAGGTAAAATCGTTTTGCGTACCAATAAGTGTGTCTTTTTAAGGAAAAGTCCGCCTCTAATTTTTCGACTATTTTTATAGCTCGCTGCACGTCCTTTTGAGATGGGAGCGGCATAATTTGGTGAAGTCTATGAACTAACCCGCCATGCTGCTTATGACCAACTCGACTGAGCTTATTCACCCGTCCCATACACCGATTGAAATCACGTCGATACGCGTGGGATGTCCGGTAGTTCGGCTCTCTAGCCATCATCTCAATGCTGTGGACTGCAGCCCTAATTCTGCTCACCTCTTCACCTGGCAAGCGGGGTTCCTTGAACCCGACCCGAAGGCCATGTACAGCAAGTGGCAAAGTTGAGCTAAACTGGACTTTAGTTTTTGACGTATTAACCGGAAGATCTTTGCTGAATAACATATCTTCGACAATTTTTTTGGCATAATCGAAGTTATATTCCGAATTTTTAGAGGACACATTTATATCATCTACAAGTCTCGTGTATCGAAGACCTTTCCTTGCTAACCTTTCAACCACACGGCCTTCAACATCGTATAGAGCTAATCCAGCGATATAGCTAGAAGTTAATGCCCCTTGTATCAGCGCATCGTTGTGGCAGCAAATGTCAGCCAGAACTTCAGAAACGATTTCACTACATTTAAGAAGATCTCGAAAAATTTGAAGAACGTGAGATATGTGAACGTTGTCGAAAAAGTTGGCAATATCTATAGTAAGAATGCTTTTAGACTCACAATGCACGCGCGCGCATGCAATGTAATCTTTTGCATGTATTCCATCATCAAATTGCTGGTTTGGGATACTTCCGAAGATATGGTCCGGCCAACTTAGGAAGCTTTGATTGGAGAGAAGCCGATTATTAATTCGACGTTGAATGCGGCGTAAGCGAAAATGCGGATTGTGCACAAACCGCAGACTTCCATCTTTCTTCGGGATCGGCCTGCTTGAATATCTAAGAATATCTGGAAGTAAAATTACTTCGCGAAGTTCATCCTCAGTTATGCTTAAAGCATTACAAAGTTGATCTATTGTTGCAATAGATCCTACGGCTGTTTTTTTGGGGAAAAGCTGTGGGACTCGAACCATAATTAATATAGGGCTGGCCAGCTCATTCAATAGAGCGCAGAGAAAGACGTAGCCTTCATCGAAATTTCGCTGGACACTGCCATCTTCCTCATGGCCAAGCCTATCGTCCATCTCTCCTCGGGGTCGGAGGAGACGGAGAGTGCCTGCCTCCCCACTAGCCCTGATCGCAATGCTTACAGGACGCTTGTTACCAAGCCTAACCAGCGAAATTATTGATCTTCGATTGCGGCGAATGAGCGGTGCGCTCACGCCATCTAATTATGTCTCTGTCGTTCCTAGAAAGCAACACACAACTCCAGTGGTATCCCATTTACAACAGGATGTAGGTAAATGGCTAAAATTTACCTATAGAGGGCTCGTGATTTTTCGTTAACGACACGACTGCCTAATGAGATCACTATATGCACAGTGACAGGCATGAAAGGCGCCCATGTTGGAGAGACTCAGGTCAACGTCAGATGTCGATAACGTGGCGCAGTTCCCACAAACAAGGTGTTTAACTGACGCATTCATCATTGATGCCACATCAACGTAACCTCGCACGCTGGCTTGCAGTCTGGGCCACCCTGAACCTGGCCCCGCCCACCGGTTTGTGCGAGCAATTGCTGCGCGCGTGGGACGAGCCCCAGCGCCATTACCACACCCAGCAACACCTCACCGAATGCCTGACACTGTTCGACACGCTGTGCGCGCATGCCGAACAGCCTGCCGATATCGAGCTGGCCGTGTGGTTCCACGACGCCATCTACGACGTGCACGGCCACGATAACGAAGCACGCTCGGCGCACTGGGCGGTGCAGGCCCTGGCGACCGGCGGCGTCGATGCGGCCCGCTGCCAGCGCGTGCATGACCTGATCATGGTCACCTGCCACACCGCCCTGCCCGCCTCGCCGGATCAGGCTTTGCTGGTCGACATCGACCTGGCCATTCTGGGCGCACCTGCTGCGCGCTTTGCCGAGTACACGCGCCAGATCGACGCCGAATACGCGTGGGTGCCGCCAGAGATGTACGCCGTCAAGCGTCGCTCCGTGCTGCAGGGCTTTCTCGACCGCGAACAGATCTACACGACGCCCGCCGTCGCGCAGCGCCTTGAGCAGCGGGCCAGAAACAATCTGGCCGAGGCCATTTCGTCGCTCTGAACAACGATCCATCAACAGGCAGCATGCTTGATCCAGATCGATTGCAGCCCGCTTGACGAACGCGCCTGCAAACCTATTGCGAACCAATCCATCCAAGCTGCATGGTGCGCCATTGCTGCTACCTGCTAACAGGCATGCACCCAACATGCGCGCGTGATTTTGCGTGCGTTCCCATCGGTTCCGCTTGACTTGCGTCAGCAAAATACTTAGCGTCTCACAACAGGCAGCAGGAAACTCATCCCTTTTTCGCGCGTGAACCACAGGTGATTGCCATGCGAACCCGACTCCGCAATCGTCACAGCAAAGCACCTGACCAATTGCGCGATGCATTGGCGCCGTCGCGCTATGCCGATGTGGTTGCCGACGACGGACTCGAAGCGTCCATGCGACAGTTGACCGAAGGGCAAATGCTCGTCAACCAGGCGCTGGTCGAAAAGATCATCGCCTGCCAACATTCCGAAGCCTCGTTACGCGCATCCGAGCAGCAACTGCACTCGTTACTGGCCCACCAGCGCGCCAGCAGCGAGGCCGAGCGCAAGCGGATCTCGCGCGAGATCCACGATTGCCTTGGCCAGAACCTGCTGGCCTTGCGGCTCGACATTGTCACCCTGCACCGGCAAACGAACGACCACCATGGCCACCTGCACGATTGGGTAAGCGCGGCGCTGGGCAACGTCGACGAGACGCTGCGCACCGTCAAGCACCTGCTGAGCGAGTTACGGCCTGCCGGCCTTGAGCTGGGCGTCGTGGCCACGCTGGAAATCGAAGCGCGCAAGTTCACGCGCGCGAACGGCATTGCGTGTGACGTGCAGGCTGACGGGCATCTTGACGATCTGCAGATCGACGAAGACATCCTGATAAGTTTATCCCGCGTGCTGCGCGAGTCGCTCGACAATGTGTATCGCCATTCGCTTGCCAGCCGTGTTCAGCTGCATCTGACCAGCGCGAACGGCATGCTTGAACTGCGCATCAGCGACAACGGCGTCGGGTTCAACCCGCAGGCGCTACGCAAGTCGAGCAGCTTTGGCCTGGCGACGCAGCAGGAACAAGTCGCCGCCCATGGTGGCACCTTGACCATCGACAGTGCCCAGGCACAAGGCGCGTGCCTTGTCGTGCGCCTGCCATTGGTGACGACGCAGACGAGCACAAAGGGCGTCGATCGGCTGACCTAGTGGCCTGCCGACACCCTTATTGCGATGCTGCACTGCTGGCCTGATATGCATCAATGCCGCACGAATATCTTGTTTATTACCGAGCAAGTCGTCGATTGAAAATCCTGATCGATATCATAGGAATAATTGAATATTGATCCTGCTGTGTGTGTGTGAACTCACAGTGGAGGGGCAACGTGCTGGGCTATGTTATTGGGAGTTTAATTATCCCTACAACAAACGAGGAACAGCATGCCAACATCCAAGCACCCCAGCTCCTTCGATGGCGCCGGTTCGGTCCTGAGCACGGTGGCCGGTCCATCCGGTGCCAAGCCGCCCCAGAGCCTGGGCGTCAGCAACCCGATCGCGGATCGTTTGCTCGATAAAATCCCTGCAGAGCAAGAGCTTGCAGCGGCACGTCCATTCAATGCCAACAAGGCCAGCGAGTATGGCGATGCGTCGCGTACGCCGGCAGTTGGCGAAACCTTCAAGCCGTCGACCCACGCCGCCACCGGCAGCACGACGACCGAAATCATCGCCAATGACAAGGTCGGCGACGGCAATCCGCCAGAAGGAGAAAACGCCACCGTCGATCCACTCGACCGCGTGCGCATCGACCCGGCTGACCGTCACCTGACGACCAACCAGGGCGTGCCTGTTTCGGACAACCAGCATTCGCTGAAGGCTGGCCTGCGTGGTCCGACCCTGCTCGAAGACTTCGTGCTGCGCGAAAAGATCAGCCATTTCGACCATGAGCGCATCCCTGAGCGCGTCGTGCACGCACGCGGCTCGGCTGCGCACGGCTATTTCGAGTCCTACGACAACTTCAGCGCACTGACCCGAGCGATCCCGTTCGCCAAGAAGGGCAAGCGCACGCCAGTGTTCCTGCGCTTCTCGACCGTGGCCGGCGAACGTGGTTCGACCGACACCGCACGTGACGTGCGTGGTTTTGCGGTCAAGTTCTACACCGAAGAAGGCAACTGGGATCTGGTGGGCAACAACATGCCCGTGTTCTTCATCCAGGACGCGATGAAGTTCCCTGACCTGGTGCACGCAGCCAAGCCGGAACCGCATCACGCGATGCCACAGGCAGCCACCGCCCACGACACGTTCTGGGACTTCGCTTCGCTGTCGCCAGAAATCGCGCACATGCTGATGTGGACGATGTCGGACCGCGCCATTCCGCGTAGCTACCGCACGATGCAGGGCTTCGGTGTGCACACGTTCCGCCTGATCAATGCACAGGGCGAAGCGCGTTTCGTGAAATTCCACTGGACGCCGATGCAGGGTACGCACTCGCTGGTGTGGGACGAAGCGGTGCGCATCTCGGGCGCCGATTCCGACTTCCACCGCCGCGACCTCTGGGAAGCCATCGAAGCCGGCAATTTCCCTGAATGGGAACTGGGCCTGCAGATCTTTACCGAAGAGCAGGCTGCCAGCTTCGCCTTCGACGTACTCGATCCGACCAAGCTGATCCCGGAAGAACTGGTGCCGCTGACCCCGGTCGGCAAGATGGTGCTGGACCGCAATCCGGACAACTTCTTTGCCGAAACCGAGCAAGTCGCATTCTGCACCTCGCACGTCGTGCCGGGCATCGACTTCTCGAACGACCCGCTGCTGCAAGGTCGTAACTTCTCGTACCAGGATACCCAGCTGACCCGTCTGGGCGGCCCGAACTTCCACGAGATCCCGATCAACTCGCCGATCGTTCAGATCCAGAACAACCAGCGCGACGGTTTCCATCGCCAGGCCATCAACCGCGGCCGCGTGAACTACGAACCGAATTCGCTGGGCGGCGGTGTGCCATATCAGGCTGGTCCTGCAGGCTTCACCAGCTTCCCGGAGACGATCGCAGCGGACAAAGTGCGCGGCAACCCTGAACTGTTTGCTGACCACTACTCGCAGGCACGCCTGTTCTGGCAGAGCCAGAGCACGCCAGAGCAGAACCACATCGTCAATGCATTCCGTTTCGAGCTGACCCGCGTGCAAACGCCGGCCGTGCGCGAGCGTGTGCTGGCGCTGCTGGCGAATGTCGATGACGTGCTGGTGTCCCGCGTGGCCGAAGGTCTGGGCATGGATGTGCCAGCACCGCTGCCACTGGCAACGGATGCGCCGATTCCAACCTATCCGCCATCGCCAGCGCTGTCGCTGATGAGCCGTCCGGGTGTCACCGGTATCAAGGGCCGTCGCGTCGCGGTGCTGATCGCGTCGGGCGTCGATGACAAGGCAGTCAAGAGCCAGTACGGCAGCCTGCTCAAGGATGGCGCCGTGCCACGCATGGTCGGTAACATGCTGGGCAAGGTCAAGGCGCTCGACGGCGACCCGATCGACGTCGAGATCTCGGTCGAAGCTGGCCCATCGGTCATGTACGACGCAGTGATCGTGCCGGACGGCGACCAGGCTGTCGCAACCCTGGCCAAGAACGCACAGGTGCTGGAATTCCTGCGCGAGCAATACCGTCACGGCAAGCCGATCCTTGTGTTCGGCGCCGGTTCGGACCTGCTGACCAAGGCCATGATCCCGACCACGTTGCCGGACGGTTCGGACGATCCGGGCCTGATCGTGGGCGATGCAGCCAACACCGATGCGGCCGTGGCCGCATTCAAGACGGCCCTCGCCGGCTTCCGCGTGTTTGCCCGCGAAACCGATCCACCATCGGTATAAGTCAGTCCAGCCCATCTGCCCTCACGACGGGGGCAGATGGGCCTGATGACAGCGCAGCAAGAAAAAAGACACCAATCGGTGTCTTTTTTTTATTAACTTTTCATAAATGCTCTATTTACTGGAACGAATTATTCGCGTAACCTGTTGGTTGTTATTTTGTTACCAAGTGGTATGTACGCCCCGTGGCTGCACTTGGATGACCGACCCAACACCATGTAACCGAAAGGCATTTGATGACACTTGGCCATGCAACCGGTGACCGCATCGCGTTTTTGCGAATTGTCATGATTTTCGGTGTCATCATGTTGCACACGCCGGCCTATGTACCGATGTCTGCCATCGGCGATGGCGTATTTGACCTGATCAAGGCCTTTTTCCAGCTTGCCGTGTTCCGCGCCAGCGTGCCGGTCCTGACAGTCATCTCGGGTTATCTGCTGTTCAAATCCTGCATCGACCAGGAACCGGTACGTTGCCTGACCAAAAAGGCGCGCACGATCCTGATTCCCTTCCTGTGCTTTAACCTGCCACTGGCGCCCGTGGCGCTGGGCGCCGAGATGTTTGGTGGCATGCATTTGTCGGCCAACTTGTGGCCGTTCGATGCAACAGGCTGGCTGAATGCAGCGTTCGGTCTGACCGACTCGCCCATCAATTACCCACTGAATTTTCTGCGCGACCTGATCGTGCTGATCCTGCTGGCGCCCGTATTTGGCTGGTTGATGCGCAAGGCGGCCTGGGCCGGACTGGTGCTCGTATCGGTCGTCTTCATGGGCGATTTCGACGGGCATCTGCTGCAGCGCAATCTGATGGCGGTACAGTTCTACGTTGGCGGCATGGCGGCAGTGCGGGCGTGGGACTTGCGCTGCCTCGATCGCCACGCTGGCATCCTGTTCGTCACCTTCCTGCTCGCCTGTCTCGCCACCCTGCATTTCCGGATGGAAGACACGACATACCTGCGCCTGGCTGCGCCATTCCTTCTCTGGCCCGCAACCGCCTGGGCGGCCAGCACGCGGTTTGGCGTGTGGCTGGCGGGCATGAGCAAATACAGCTTTTTCCTGTTCCTGGGCCATGCACCGATCTTGATGCTGACCTGGATCCTGTATGGCCGGTACGGCAGCGCCATTCCCTATCCGGTCTACTGGGTGATGGCGCCGCTGATCGTGAGCGTCATCCTGGTGGCCGTGTATCAGCTTGCGATCGGAACGATGCCGCGCATCTTCAAGGCCATGATCGGTGCCAGCAATAGCGCCAGGCCGGCTGCAGTACGGGCTGAGCAGCGCCGTGGGAGCCTGGCACAGCCTGCCGCCCTGAAGGTCTGATCCGTGGAATTGGGTGAGTTTCCTGCAGGGCAACGATCGCTATAATCGCCCTGTACCCTTACCCACTTTCAGGAAAGCCTCCCCATGTTCTGTTCTCACTGCGGCGCCCCGATGGCACCGGATGCTGCTGCGTGCGCTGTTTGCGGCAAGGCGGCGACGGTCAATGCATCCCCCTCCGTCAACCTCGACAAAGCATCGCTGTACAGCGCCGCCGATGGTGGCATTCCCGACGGTGTGAAAGGCTGGAGCTGGGGCGCATTCTTCCTGAACTGGATCTGGGCCATCGGCAACCGCAGCTGGATCGGCCTCTTGGCGCTGGTGCCGTACGTGGGCTGGATCATGGCGTTCTGGCTGGGATTCAAGGGCCGCGAAATGGCCTGGAAAAACAAGCAGTGGGACAACCTCGAACACTTCAACCGCGTTCAGCGCAAGTGGTCGCAATGGGGTGTCGGCATCACGGTGGGCGCAGCGGTCATCGGTATCCTTGCGGCCATCGCCGCCCCTGCATATCAGGACTACACGACACGCAAGCACGAGGCACAGCGCGCCGCCGAGCAGGCAGCGAATGCCGCGCCGCTCGCCGGCGGTAGCATCCTGGACAGCAATGCCGACAACCTGCCGACGTCGCTGCGCACGGTGGCCGGGCAGCTGGAACGCAAGACCGGCGCCGATGGCACTGGCGCGCTGCTGCTCGATGGCCAGGCCCTGTTCACGGGCGAGGATGCACGCTGGCAGTTCCCGCTGCGCAGCTTCACGCTGTCGGGCGGCAAGGAAGCGATCCTGATCGCCAGCAGCGGTGGCCGCGGCAACAGTTGCGAGACGCTGTTCTACTTTTTGCTGGCCGACGCATCCGGCGTCACGCCCACGCCGCTGTTCGGCACCTGCGCCGCGCAAGGCAGCATCGCGCAGCGTGGCGATACCATCACCATCAAGCTGCCGGACGTGAACCGCGCATCGACGATCGTGCTCCAGAACGGTGTCGTGCGCGCCGATGGCCAGGTCGTGAGCCTGACCGGCATGAACGATCCATCGCGCTAGTTGCGCCGCTTCTTCCAGCTGTAATCGGCGCCCGTGACGTCCACGCCGGGATGGCCCACCACGTCCGGATGCTCCGAGCACATGGTGATGAAGCGGATGCCTTCGCCATCGCGCTGGCGCTTGCGCAGCGCCTCCATGAAGCCCATCGCCGGTACCATCTCGGTCGTGTCGAAGCTCTGCGCCTGTGGGTGGGTGGCCGCGCCATCCACGATTGTCCAGTACACCATGTACATTAATTTCTCCTGCATTGTGAGTCAGCACATTGTCGCCTGAAATAGTTCTCATCAGCAGAATGGGCACGCTACCCAAAAAAACCCCGTCAGAAAGTAGGACTGGTCCGAAATCTGCCCGCTATGTGAACCACTTAACATAGTGAGTACCGTGCGACCGTTAGTCTGTTGTCATGTTCACTATGCAGGTAAGCTTTCATGACTCTTCGCACCGATTCCCAGCCCGACCTCGCCCTGTGGGGCGGGCTCGAATGCACGGTTAACCGCGTTCGCGACGACTACTTCAGCCAGATGGACCGCAACGGCCACGCTGGCCGCCTGCAAGATATTGAACGCTTCGCATCGCTTGGCATCCAGGCGATCCGCTACCCGGTACTGTGGGAGCGCACGGCGCCCGACGGCATCGACAAGGCCGACTGGTCATGGGCCGACGAGCGCCTGCCGGCCCTGCGCGACCTGGGTGTCAATCCGATCGTGGGCCTGATCCACCACGGCAGCGGCCCCCGTCACACGAGCCTCATCGATCCCGCCTTCCCCGACCAGCTGGCCGAATATGCTGGCGCCGTGGCCGCCCGCTATCCGTGGGTCGAGCATTACACGCCCGTCAACGAGATCTGCACCACCGCACGCTTCTCGGGCCTGGCCGGGGTCTGGTACCCGCATGGCGGCGACGAAGCCACGTTCATCCGCGCGCTGCTGATCCAGTGCCGCGCGACGGTGCTGTCGATGCGCGCGATCCGCGCCGTCAATCCACATGCAAAACTGGTCCAGACCGACGATCTGTCCAAGACCTACGGCACGCCCGAGATGCAGGACATCGCGAACTACTTCAACGAGCGCCGCTGGCTCGCCTGGGATCTTCTATGCGGGATGGTCGACACGGGCCACAAGCTGTGGGACTACCTGCTCGACTCGGGCGCCACCGCCGACGAGCTGCGCTGGTTCCGTGACAACCCGTGCCCGCCCGATGTGATCGGCGTGAACTACTACGTCACCAGCGAGCGCTGGCTTGACCATCGCCCCGAACGCTATCCCGAAAGCCACCGTCACACCTACCGGGGCGTGGCGCACGCCGACATCGAGGCGCCGCGCGCGCTGGCCACGCCCACGCCCGGCATCGCCCCGCTGTTGATGGAAACCTGGGAACGTTACGGCATCCCGATCGCGATCACCGAAGCGCACATCGATGCCAACCGCGAAGACCAGTTGCGCTGGCTCGTCGAAATCTGGAATGCTGCGCACAAGGCGCGCCAGCAGGGCGCCGACATCCGCGCCGTCACGGTCTGGGCGCTTCTGGGTTCGTTCGACTGGAACAGCCTGGTGACCGCCTGCCACGGCTACTACGAACCAGGCCCGTTCGACGTGCGCTCGCCCACGCCCCGCCCTACCGCGCTCGCAACCCTGATGCGCGAACTGGCCAGCAAGCGTGCGCTGTCCAATCCCGTCTTGCAGGGCGAAGGCTGGTGGCGCCGGCCGGGCCGCTTCTGGTGCAAACCCGTGGCCACCCGCACGGCGGTGGCCGATATTGCCGTGCGCAGCCAGTTCAAGTCGGCGCCCGTGCAGCCGATCCTGATCACGGGCGCGACCGGCACACTGGGCGCAGCCTTCAAGCGCATCTGCGAAGCGCGCAACCTGGCCTGCCACGCGCTCACGCGGCAAGAGATGGACATCACCGACCCGGCCTCGGTCGACGCGGCGATCGTGCGTTTCAAGCCGTGGGCGATCATCAATGCGGGCGGCTTCGTGCGGGTTGATGAAGCCGAGACCGACAGCGAGCGCTGCATGCGCGAAAACACGCTGGGTCCGACCGTGCTGGCGCTTGCATGCATGCGCCATGCGCTGCGCTTCATGACGTTCTCGAGCGACCTGGTATTCGACGGCGCCAAGGGCGCGCCGTATGTCGAATCCGATGCGACCAATCCGCTGGGCGTCTACGGGCGCAGCAAGCTCGATGCCGAAACCCGCGTGCTGGACGCCGATCCGCAGGCACTCGTGATCCGCACCAGCGCGTTTTTCGGGCCATGGGACCGGCACAACTTCGTGACCCAGGCGCTGGGCGCGCTGGCCAATGGCGAGCCGTTCCAGGCTGCGGGCGACATGATCGTCTCGCCGACCTATGTGCCGGATCTGGTGAAGGTCGCGCTCGACCTCATGATCGACCGCGAGCGCGGCATCTGGCACCTGACCAATGGCGACGCGGTGAGCTGGGCCGAGCTGGCGCGGCGCGCCTGCGCGGCAGCGGGGATGTCAGCGGACGGCTTGCAGGAGGTTGCGGCTGACGCTCTGGAGTATCCCGCGCAGCGCCCGGCATTCAGTGCGCTGGGCAGCGAACGTGCGCTGCTGTTGCCGTCGCTGGACGATGCGTTGCAGCGCTATGCGCATGCGGTGCAGGAAGCGGCCGGCGGCGCGGGGATCCGGCAGGCGGGGGAAGCGGCGCATTACGCGCGTTGATGGCCGCCGTGGTTGGACCGTCGTACCCGCGGAGGCGGGTACCCAAGTGGCAGGCGTTGCCACTTGCACTGACACGTCGCGGCAGCGCCAGGGCCTTGGGTTCCCGCCTTCGCGGGAACGACGTGTGCGCGTTGATGGCCGCCGTTGTTGGACCGTCGTACCCGCGGAGGCGGGTACCCAAGTGGCAGGCGTTGCCACTGGCACCGAAACATGGTGGGAGCGCCAATGCCTTGGGTTCCCGCCTTCGCGGGAACGACGTGTTTGCGTCGCAGGCTAGATTGCCTGTTTCTTCTCGGCCGTGAACTGCAGATAGTACAGATTCGCGTACATGCCCTTCATGGCCAGCAGTTCGTCGTGCGTGCCCTGCTCCACGATGCGCCCGGCTTCCATCACCACGATGCGGTCGGCGCGCTCGATCGTCGACAGGCGGTGCGCAATCACGATCGTCGTGCGCCCTGCCATCAGCGTGTCGAGCGCTGACTGCACCGCGCGTTCGCTCTCGTTATCGAGCGCCGACGTGGCTTCATCGAGGATCAAGAGCGGCGCATCCTTGTAGATCGCGCGCGCGATCGCCACGCGCTGGCGCTGGCCGCCCGACAGGCGCGAACCGTTTTCGCCGATACGCGTGTCGATGCCCTCCGGCAGGCGCGCCACGACGTCCGTCAGGTGCGCCGCGCGGATCGCGCCGGCCAGGCGCTCGTGGTCGATGTGCTCGGCGCCGTAGGCGATGTTGGCCGCCAGCGTGTCGTCGAACAGCACGACGTTCTGGCTCACCATCGCCAGTTGGCTGCGCAGCGACGCGAGCTTGATGTCGGTGTACGGCACGCCGTCGAGCAGCACACGCCCGCCTTGCGGATCGTAAAAGCGCGTGACCAGGTTCACGAAGGTCGACTTGCCGCCGCCCGAAACCCCTACCAGCGCCACGGTCTGCCCCGGCATCACCTCGAGCGAGACATTGTCGAGCGCCGGACCGGCCGCATTCGGGTACTGGAACGCGACCCGTTCGAACACCAGGTGGCCATTGGCGCGGCCCAGTTCACGGCTGCCGGTATCGACTTCCGGCTCGGCGTCGATGATGCCGAATACCGTCTCGGCGGCCGACATCCCGCGCTGCATTGGACCGTTCACTTCAGCCAGCGATTTCAGTGGCGTGAGCAGCATCAGCATCATGGTGACGAACTGGGTGAATTCGCCCACCGTCATGTCGGCCTGCATCGCCAGCACGACCACCAGCGACAGCGCCAGCGAAGTCGCGATCTGGGTCACCGGCGTGGTGGCGGCAAAGGCCACCGTCATGCGCTGCGAAAAGCCGCGCAATGCAACGCTGCGCTGATGAAAGCGGCGGCGCTCGTAGGCTTCGCCGGCGAATACGCGGATCACCTGGTGGCCGCGCGCGGCCTCCTCGACCACGCCGGTCATTTCGGCAGTCACGCGCTGGCTTTCGCGGTTCAGGTTGCGCAGGCGCTTGGTGGTCGTGCGCACGATGACGGCGGTCAGCGGAATCACGACGATGGCGATCAAGGTGAGCTTCCAGTTCAGGTACAGCAGGCTGCCAAGCAGGCCAATCACGACCAGCACGTCGCGCACGCAGGCCACGAACACCGACTGGATCATGTCGACCACCTGGCGCACGTCGTTGACGACCGTGTTGATGATCTTGCCGGTGCTCTCGTCCTGGTAGCGCGCGACGGGCAGGCGCAGCACACGCTCGAAGGCCATCGCGCGCATGTCGTTCAGCACGCGCGAAAGCACCCAGTTGTTGAAGTAGGCGGTGCCGAAGGTGCCGATCCCGCGCAGCACGAAGATCGACACCAGCACGGCGGGAATCAGCCACAGGCTGAACGAGACCCGCTCTTCGAACCCGCGGTCGAACAGCAGCTGCATTGCCTTGGCCAGCAGCGGCTGCGTCGCAGCGGTGATCGCCATCGACAACAGCGCCAGCGCGGCGCGCGATTTGTAGGGTTTGACGAGCGCCAGCAGGCGTTTGACGATGACGTTGGTTTCCACGTTGTAGCCTGATTGTCTTTAGGTTCGTACCCAGGCGCGCAGGCGTGCGGCCACTTGTGACGGCGTAATGGACGCCATGCAGATGCAGGTTGCCGGGTCCTTGCAGCCGGCACAGGGGCTGTCGGCGCACAGCACTTCGGCGCGCGTCCCGAGCGGGCCCCAGCGGCCAGGGTCGAGCGGCTTGATCGGCGGGAACAGTCCGAGCGCACGGCTGCCCACCGCAGCGGCCAGGTGCAGCGGCCCGGTGCTGCTGGCCACCAGGCCATCGCAGCGACCGATCAGCGCCAGCAGGCCATCCAGGTCAAGCCGGCCGCAGACGCTCTCCACGTTGGGCAGGGCCAGCAGGTCCGGCGCCTGCTGCGCGATCAGCGCGCCTTCTGCGGCGCTGCCGGTGACGAACAGGCGGATCTCCGGGTCAGCCTCCAATTCGCGCGCCAGCGCGGTGAAGTGACCAAGCGGCCATTCGCGCCCACTGCCGTTCGACTTCGGATGCAGGATGATGTGGCGCCGCCCGCTCTCGAACAGCGCGTCGACTGCAGGCCGTTGCGGTGCTGCGAGACCGTACAGCGCCGGGATCTCGTCCAGTGTCGGCACGTGGTCGATTCCGAGCGGGCGCAGCAGCAAAAAATTCAGCTGCGCTTCGTGCAGGTTCGATTTGACGCGGCTGAAATGGGCCAGGCGGTTGCAGGTGAACCAGTGGTACAGCCGGTGACTGGTGCCAATCCGCTGCGGCACCCGCGCGCGCTTGGCCGCTTTTGCCAGACGGCGATCGGGGAAGGCGAACAGTACCGCGTCGTAGCCGCCCTGCTTGAAGAAAGCTTCCGGCTCGCCCGCTTCTTCGAGAGTGATCACGTGGTCGAGAAAACGCGAGTGACGCATCGCCGGCGCCACGTAGGCGCGGCACAGCAGGTCGACGCGCGCTTGCGGGAAGCGGGTTTTCAGGTAGCCGGCCAGCGGCAGGGTCAGGACGACGTCGCCGATGTTGTCGGTACGGCAGATCAGGATGCGGTCAAGTGATGGGCGCATGGCGATCATGGGAAGAAATGCGCTTAACCGGCGCTGGCGCCGGCCTGGTGGCGAGGCAGAAGCCGACCAGTACACCGACCATGGTGGCGTAGAACACCTTGGTCAGCATCAGCCAGAACATGACGTCGGTCAGCCCGAACACGATGAAGCAGATCACCAGCAGCGTGCCGGCCAGTGCCGGGGCGGCCGCCGCTGGCGGACCGTTGCGCAGGGTACGCATGAAAAAAGTGAATGGGGCGACGTAGATCAGGAGCAGGAAGCTCAGGTCGAGCAACCCGCCAGTGACCAGTGTATTGAGCACGTCGTTGTGCGGCGTGCTGTAAGTGAGGGCGAGCGACTTCTGCAACCGCCCTTCGCGCTCGAGCGCCTGCAGCTCGCCGTGGAAGGCGTCGCGGCCAACGCCGATCAACGGATGCTCGGCGATCAACATTGCCGATGCCTTCCACAACTCGAGGCGGATGCCGACGGCCGTGCTGGCGTCGTTCAGGGTGTTGTAGCGCTCGATGTCGGACACAGCGTCGTTCATCCTGCCCGCCACGCCTGTCTGCGGCGTCATATAGGCCCCGACGCAGGCGACCAGGATCAGGGCGACAGTGTAGCGGATGGTCTTGCCATGCAGGTGGCTGCCGTATTTGAGCATCGGCCACAGCACCACCAGCAGTCCGAGCCAGGCCCCGCGCGAGCCGGAAAACAATGCCGCCAGCGCGCCGCACAGCAAACCCACCGTCGGCAGCCAGGCCACACGCGTGTTGCGCAAGTCGTTGAGCGCGCAGAACGACATCACGCCCATGGCCACCGCAATGTCACCAAAGCTGATTGCATGGTGGGTGGCGCCGACTGCACGCGCTTCGCCGAGCATGAACCACTGGTAGCCACCGATCAGCGCGGCCCCGATGCTACCGATGCCCATGCCGATCCAGAACATGCGGATATTCGGACGCAAGATGCCGACAAAACCGATGCAGCCCAGGGCCAGCAGGAGCCGCGAGGGACCGTCGAGCGTGCCGACGGAATCGCTGAACCAGATCATGCGCAGCAGGGTCACCAGAAAATAGCCGCCGAAGGCGACCGCGATCCATCGGATCTCGCGCACATGGGCCGCGTAGAACCGTGCCAGGCCGCGCCGCGCCAGGAAGGCGAGCGAAAGCACCACGATCAACAGAGTCAGATGCACGCCAAAGCTGGTGGTCAGAACCGATGCGGGGAACAGCAACATGAGCCAGCTCGCCGCATTGCGGGCGCGACCGCCAGCAGGTTCGGGCGTAATGTTTTTTTCTGTCATCATTGAACAAGCACGCGAACCGCGCGTAAAAGAGAGCGCATTATAGACGAAAGCATCCGCAGGTCCGGACGAAGCCCGGCGGTGCAATGCCCATCCCTCTCCTTCGCTCACTGCGCGTTCAATACCGACCACCACCTCCTTCGCGCCCAGCGCCAGCGCCACGCAGGCGCGCATCGGCCTGCGTGAACATGCTGCCGTCAGCTGATCTGGCTGGCTGACGGCCAGACCTTACACGCCCGCCGCCGGCAGCGTCTGCGCAAACTGCGAGACGCCGTCCAGATTGAACAGCTCGACCTTCATCGCCTTGCTGCGCGGGTCGATATTGACTTCACCAAAGAACTGGTAACCGGCAAACGGCGAGGAGTTCTGGATCAGCGGGCTTTTCGAGAAGACCGCCGTGGGGCCGAAGGTTTTGTCGAGCACGCCCGGACCGAACGCACCGGCATTCATCGGGCCGGCAACGAATTCCCAGAATGGTGAAAAATTCGTGAAACGGGCCTGGGCCGGATCGTAATAGTGCGCGGCGCAGTAATGCACATCGGTGGTGATCCAGACCACGTTGGGGATGGCCTTGATACTGCTGAGCAGGCGCGCCATTTCAAGTTCGCGCCCGAGCGGGACGCCATCGTTGCCGTTGGCGATCGCTTCCCAGACGTCTTCCCCGCGGGCGTTCTTGCCGTCGCCGACGTTCAGGCCGATGGGCATGTCGGCGGAGATGACCTTCCACGTTGCACTCGAGGCTTTCAAGCCGGCGATCAGCCACTCCACCTGTGCACTGCCCAGAAACGCCGAACTGGCGTCTTCCCCGGTTTGCAGATTGGCGCTGTTCGGACCACGGTAGCTGCGCATGTCCAGGATGAAGACGTCGAGCAGCGGGCCATGCGAAATAGTGCGGTAAATGCGCTGCGGTTCGCTCTGTTTGTAATAGCGCATGGGCGCATATTCGAGGAAGGCGCGCCGGCCGCGCGTGGTAAGCGTGGCAATGCTTTTTTCGGTGTAACGTGCGTCGCCCGATAAATCCTTGGCGGCGCTGTAGTTATTGGTTACTTCGTGATCGTCCCATTGCCAGATCTGTGGCACCTGGGCAGCGAACTTGCGAAAGTTCGCATCCAGCATGTTATAGGAATGGCGGCCACGGTATTCCTTGAGTGTTTCAGCGACCTTGCTGACTTCTTCGGTAACGACATTGCGCCAGACCTGGCCGTTTTCCGCCGTCACCTGGGCCAGGATCGGTCCATCGGCATAAATCGTGTCGCCGTTGTGGATGAAAAAGTCCGGGTCGCGCAACCGCATCGCTTCATAGATTTTCATGCCGCCAAAATCGGTATTGATGCCCCAGCCCTGGCCGCACTGGTCGCCGCTCCAGTGAAACCGCACGGCACGGGTGCCATCGGCCGCCGGCGTGGTCCTGAACTGGCCCGAGATGGTTTCGCTTTCGATCTTCGCATTATTGGGATCGACATAGCGCACGCGCACGAAAACCGTCTGACCGGTCGGCAAGCCGCCCAGATCGACACGGGTCGTGAAATCGGTCGCGTCGGTGGCCGTGGGGCCGACAATGCGGCTGGCATTGTTGAAACGCTCGCTGGTATCGTATTCGACGATCATCTGCGCAGTACGGTCGCTGCGGCTCCAGATGATCGCCCGTTGATCGGTGATGTCACCGAACTGTATCCCCGACGGCATCTTCGGCCGTTCGTTGTCACTGACGCCGATTGCCGCATGGCTGCTGCCGCCGCAGCCCCCGAGCAGCAGGGTGCCGCCCAATGCCGAACTGCCCACCAATGCCCCGCCCTGGGCCAGGAAAGTGCGACGCGAATGCGATGAAGTCATGCCAGCTCCGTTCATGTAAGAGCCGACAAGCTTATTTTTTCAATATGACGTGGGCATGAATCGTCAAGCGGATCGCGTCAGTCCCTGTTATCGAGCGCCGGGATGCCGCTCTGACGGTCTGCATACGCCGCCTGGAAGCCGGGACGCTGTTGCCAGCGCTGCCAGTAGGCATCCAGAAATTCAAAGCGCTCGTCGAGCGGCGTCGCATTCACGGGGTACTTCGAAAATGCGATCGCGGTTGCCAGCGTGATGTCGGCGAACGTGGGCTCATCACCGCCCAGCAACCAGTGGCGGCCATCCGCCAGATGCTGGTCGACCAGCGCCGCATGCGCCAGCGCTTCCTTGCGGCAGTGCTCACCCCAGGCCGCGTTGTTCGTCAGTTCGAGCTTGAAGCCAAGGCCGGTGTGCAGGACATGGAACGCAGTGGTGATGCGGTACAGGATGTGGACCCAGATGCGGTCGTCCCACATGGTATCCAGTCCCTGTTCCAGCGGCGTATCGCCCGTGATTTTGCGGCCCGGATACGTCTGATCCAGGTAGCGCACCACGGCAGCCGTCTCGGAAATGAAGCTGCCGTCAGCCAGCTGGAGCGTCGGCGTTTCGCCCCATGGGTTCGTTTTCAGGTGACGCCAACCGCGCTGTTCACCCGCTGACGTCATGTCATAGATGATTTCTTCGAACTGGTCTGCAATGCCTTTTTCGTGCATGAACAAACGCAGCCGTTGTGGATTGGGGAAGGCGGATGGAGAGGTGAATACCTTCAATTTGCTCGTCATTGATTCGTTCCTTGAAATAGTCGATGGGCGCGCCAAGACGTCTACTCTAACGGCTTGCTTTTGAGAGATAAATGGCTAAAAATCACTTCATTTATTACACGCAGGAATAAACATGACCGTGAACTCGCTGCAACTCGGTAGCATCGAGCAGTTCTGCAAGGCGGCTGAAACAGGCAGTTTCACGAGCGCGGCGACGATCCTTGGCGTCACGCCAGCAGCCGTCAGCCGCTCGATCAGTCGCCTCGAAGAGCGTCTGGGTGTGCGCCTGTTTTCGCGAACCACACGCAATGTCAAGCTGACGACCGAAGGGCAGCTGTACTGGAAAGAGTGCCAACTGGCGCTCGACCAGATCGTCGAAGCAGAACGTGCCATCACGGGCGCGCAGGTGGTGCCGAGTGGACCGCTGCGCATCAGTGTCAGCGCTGCGTACGGCACGTTTCGTCTGCTGCCCCTGATGCCGGCATTTACCGACGCCTATCCGCAGATCGATATCGAGGTCAGTATTTCAGACAAAATTATCGACTTTGTCGAAGAAGGCTTCGACCTCGCGATCCGCCTGGGGATGCCGCAGGATTCGCGCCTGGTCGCCCTGAAGCTCGAAGACGCATCGCTGGGTGTGTTTGCGACCCCGGCCTATCTGGCCAAAAAAGGCACGCCGCGCACGATCGGCGACCTCGATGCGCATGATTGCATTCAATATGTATCGCCGAATACCGGGCGCCCGTTGCAGTGGCTGTTTACGGACGAGCAAGGACACGCCATCGAACAGCCGGTCAAGAGCCGCATGCGTGTACTGAACGATGCATTGGGCTGCGTTGCGTGGGTCAATGCGGGCGGCGGCCTGTACCAGACCTACCGGTTTGCGGCGATCGAGGCGGTCAAGCGTGGCGATCTGGTGGAAGTGCTTCAAGAATATGGGGGCCGCTGCCGCCCGTTTTCCATCCTGTATCCACAAAATCGCCACATCTCGGCGCGGGTGCGTGCGTTCGTGGATTTTCTGCGGCTGGCAGTAAACAGTTGACCCGGACAGGAACATGCTTCCTGCCGTCTTGCTGATGCCATCACCCGCATGCGCGCTAGTACTCCACCGCCACATCCTTCGCGCCCAGCGACAGCTCCAGCGCCGCCTTGAGCGTATCGGATGGCGCCACACGCCAGTCGTCGCCCAGTTGCACGGTGAACGGAATATCCTGCGTCTGCAGCCGCAGGCTCACCGGCATCCCGTCATGCACACGGTGCGGCTGCAGGATCTCGGCCAGGCGCGCCGCGCTGACCGATTTGTCCAGGTCCATCTCGAGCTTGTGCCCGTACTGGATGCGCGCCGTGGCCAGGTCGAACACCTTCTCGGCCGTGATGCGCAGGCCGCCGTTGAAGCGGTCTTCGGACACCTTGCCCACGACGAGCAAAAATTCGTCTTCCTTGAACGCGTTCTTGTTGGCCTCGAACACCTCGCTGTAGACCGTCACCTCATGCACGGCGGTCTTGTCGTCCAGTGCCACGATCAGGATCTTGCCGCGCTGCGTCATCTGCGTGCGGATGCCCGAGATCACGCCGCACATCATGCGCGGGTCGCGCGACGGCTCGAGGTCTTTCATGCGCGTCTTGGCAAAGCGCCGCACTTCTTGCGCGTACGAGTCGAACATATGGCCCGACAGGTAGTAACCCAGCGCGATCTTTTCTTCGGACAGCTTCTGGCGGTCGGTCCATGGCAAGGCCTTCACGTACTCGGGCGGCGCGACCAGGTCGGCATCGTCACCGCCGAACAGGCTGACCTGGTTGATGGCCGCCGCAGCCTGGCCGGCCGCTTCCATCGCGAACGACACCGACGCCAGCAGCACCGAGCGGTCCACGCCGAACGCGTCCATCGCGCCGGCGCGGATCAGCGACTCGATCGTGCGGCGGTTGATCTGCTTGCGGTCCACCCGGTTGCAGAAGTCGAACAGGTCCTTGAACTTGCCGCCTGCCGTGCGCGCGGCGATGATCGCCTCGATCGCGCCCTGCCCCGCGCCCTTCACGCCGCCCAGGCCGTAGCGGATATTGGTGACCTGCTTGCCCGTTTTCGAGCGCGCCTCGCCCTCCGGCGTGAAGCGGAACTGCGATTCGTTGACGTCCGGCGGCAGAATGGTGAGCTTGCAGACCTCTTTTGCATCTTCGACCAAGATCTTGATCTTCTCGGTGTCTTCCATCGCCAGCGACATGTTGGCTGCCATGAACGCAGCGGTGTGGTGCACCTTCAGGTACGCCGTGTGGTACGACAGCAGCGCGTAGGCGGCGGCGTGCGACTTGTTGAAGCCGTAGCCCGCGAACTTTTCCATCAAGTCGAAGATCTCGTCGGCCTTGGCGGTGGTGAGGCCATCCTTGGCCGCGCCGGCGCGGAAAATCTCGCGGTGCTCGGCCATTTCTTCGGCCTTTTTCTTGCCCATCGCGCGGCGCAGCATGTCGGCGCCGCCCAGCGAGTAGCCGCCGACGATCTGCGCCATCTGCATCACCTGCTCTTGATAGACCATGATGCCGTAGGTCTCGGACAGGATCGACTCGGTGCGCGGATCGGGGTAGTCGAACTTTTCACCGTGCTTGCGCTTGCAGAAGTCGGGGATCAGGTCCATCGGGCCCGGACGGTACAGCGCGACGAGCGCGATGATGTCCTCGAAGCGGTCGGGCCGCGCATCCTTGAGCATGCCCTGCATGCCGCGCGACTCCAGCTGGAAGATCGCGACGGTCTTGGCGTCGGACAGCAGCTTGTACGACGCGCGGTCGTCCAGCGCCAGCTTGGCCAGGTCGAATTCGCTTTCGGCCGGATCGAGCTGCTTGATGTACTTGACTGCGCGGTCGAGGATCGTCAGCGTGGTCAGGCCCAAAAAGTCGAACTTGACCAGGCCGACGGCCTCCACGTCGTCCTTGTCGTACTGCGACACCACGCCGGTATCGCCGCCAGCCGTGTACAGCGGGCAGAAGTCGGTGAGCTTGCCCGGCGCGATCAGCACGCCACCGGCGTGCATGCCGATATTGCGCGTGATGCCTTCGACCTTCTGCGCCAGTTCGAGCAGCGTCTTGACCTCTTCTTCGTTCTCGAGGCGCTCCTTGAGCATCGGTTCTTCTTCGATTGCCTCGGCAATCGATACCTGCTTGCCCGGCTTGAACGGAATCAGCTTGGAGATGCCGTCGCAGAAGTTGTAGCCGAAATCGAGCACGCGGCCGACGTCGCGGATCGCGCCCTTGGCCGCCATCGTGCCGAAAGTCGCGATCTGCGAGACCGCATCGCGCCCGTACAGGTCTTTCACGTGCTGGATGACGAGTTCGCGCTTTTCCTGGCAAAAGTCGATGTCGAAGTCGGGCATCGAGACGCGTTCAGGGTTCAGGAAACGCTCGAACAGCAGGTTGTACTTGAGCGGATCGAGGTCGGTGATCTTGAGCGCATACGCCACCAGCGAACCCGCACCCGAACCGCGGCCCGGGCCGATCGGCACGTCGTTGTTCTTGCCCCACTGGATGAACTCGGCCACGATCAGGAAGTAGCCGGGGAACTTCATGT
>Ga0308169_10001623_pt1 | contig 25582 bp, 24 predicted proteins | sample PhyBR1_2_FD_202139 | JGI IMG/M metagenome (GOLD analysis project Ga0308169, IMG submission 202139) | Phyllosphere microbial communities from UC Gill Tract Community Farm, Albany, California, United States - DLSLSB.R1 | ecosystem: Host-associated > Plants > Phyllosphere > Unclassified | place...
GAGAAGCAGTAAGCCATTCAAGAATCATGGAAGACAATGTTGACAAAAACAGAGTCGGAGTGATCTGGGGATCAGGAATTGGTGGTTTAGAAACTTTCGAAACCGAGGTTTTGGGTTGGGCAAATACTGACATCCCAAGATTTAATCCTTTCTTTATTCCTAAAATGATTGCGGACATTACACCGGGGCATATTTCTATTGAATATGGTTTCCATGGTCCCAATTATACTACAGTTTCTGCCTGTGCATCATCAGCAAACGCATTGATTGATTCTAAAATGCTTATTCAGCTCGGCAAAGCAGACGTTATCGTTTGTGGAGGATCTGAAGCTGCCGTTACGGCAAGTGGCGTTGGAGGATTTAATGCAATGATGGCACTTTCCACAAGAAATGATGATCCCACAACAGCGTCAAGACCTTTTGATAAAGACCGAGACGGTTTTGTTTTAGGCGAAGGTGCGGGTACTATTATTCTTGAAGAATACGAACACGCTGTGAAGCGTGGTGCAACAATCTATGCAGAATTATTGGGTGGCGGTATGAGTGCAGACGCACATCACATGACGGCGCCTCATCCTGAAGGTTTAGGAGCTTATTTAGTAATGAAAAATTGTCTTGAAGATGCAGGTTTAACTGCTGATGAAGTAGATCACATCAATATGCATGGTACATCTACTCCATTAGGGGATATTGCAGAATCTAGCGCAATTTCGAGATTATTGGGTGAGCATGCTTACGACATTCAGATTAATTCTACAAAATCAATGACGGGTCACCTACTGGGTGCAGCCGGAGTTATTGAAGCAATTGCTGCTTTAGGAACTATTATTCATGGTATTGTTCCTCCTACAATCAACCATTTTACTGATGATGAGAACATCGACAGCAGATTAAATTTCACATTTAATAACGCTGTAAAAAAAGATGTAAAAGTTGCCATGAGTAATACTTTTGGATTTGGTGGGCACAATGCTTGCGTTCTTTTTAAGAAAATCTAATTATTACTGAATGGAGTTACAGAAATACTTTTCTAAATTCCTTATCAAAAAAAGAAAAAGACAACTTACGGAAAGAGACTATTTCCTGAGCACAGAACTAAATAAAATTTTAGGGATCGAGGTTCAAAATGTCAGCTTTTACCGTGAAGCTTTTTCAATTAAAACATCTTCTAAAAATCAGGAAAGCAACTATGAAAGGCTTGAGTTTTTAGGAGATTCTGTTTTGGGTACAATTGTTTCGTGCCATCTGTTTCAAACTTATCCTAAAGCAAATGAAGGATATATGACACAGATGAAATCTAAAATTGTAAATAGGAAGAATCTTAATAAATTAGGAGAAGATTTAAAGCTTACCGATCTTTTACAAAAAAATAATCATGCTGTCGCTTTAGGAGAAAACATTTCAGGAAATCTCTTTGAAGCGTTAATTGGTGCTGTTTATTTGGACTTCCAATACGAAATTTGCAAAAAAATCGTTTTGGATAGACTTCTTACGCCAACAGAAATCAATAAGCTTGAGAATAAAATTGTAAGCTACAAAGGTCTCTTGCTGGAATGGAGCCAGAAAAAGAAACTGAATATAAAGTACGAAACCTGTGAAGAAATTCAGGTAAACAAATCAGTCGTCTTCCGATGTCATGTATGGCTGGGAAGCGAAAAAATTTCGAATGCCGCAGAAACTTCAAAGAAAAAAGCAGAAGAAAAAGCTGCACAAAGAGCATTTTATATTTTAAATAAAAAAGAAAATATACTTGGAAATCCAAAAACTTTATGATCTTGATGATATAGAATTTGAAGATATTGCCATAGCCTTGGTAAGATTAGTAAAACATATACCAGATCATGAGTTTTTTTTTAAGATCAATCAATACAACGATCTAAAATTTTCGAGAATAAATGATCTTGTTTATCATGGGACTCATTATGACTTTTATTTTCCACGGTTTGAAGGCTATCATAAGTACACCAAGACCTGCTTTACATTTATCTCTAACCGATCTTCAGAAAGTAGTCAAAAAAAACTACAAACTGAACTCTTCGCAGAAGAAGAAAACATTAAATTTTTATTAAATAATCATCCAGATGTAGAATATATTCTGCACAGTTCGGAACAGTTTCCTGATTTTTCCGTAATTTTGCTGGCTGAAAATCTTGCGTTTCCGATTCAAGATTACAATTTGAGTTCTGAAGAAGAACTCTATCAAATAATACAGTATTATGAATAAGTATTTAAAGAAGACAAAAATTATTGCAACACTAGGACCTGCTTCCTCTTCAAAGGAAGTAATGTTGGGATTGATGAGAGCGGGTGTTGACGTTTTTAGAATTAACTTTTCTCACGCCGACTACGATTTAGTTCGTTCCAATATAGAAATTATTAGAGATCTTAATAAAGAATACGGTTATTCCGTAAGTATTTTAGGAGATTTGCAAGGTCCGAAATTAAGAGTGGGCGTTGTAAAAGAAGGTTCTTACCTTAATCCGGGAGACATTCTTACGTTTACCAACGAAAAAATTGAAGGAGATTCTACTAAAGTTTATATGACTTATCAGCAGTTTCCTCAGGATGTAAATGTGGGTGAAAGAATCCTTATTGATGACGGAAAACTACTGTTGGAGGTTATCGAAACCAACAAAATAGATACCGTAAAAGCAAAAACAATTCAAGGGGGACCTTTGAGTTCTAAAAAAGGAGTAAACCTTCCTAATACCAATGTTTCCCTTCCAGCTTTGACGGAAAAAGATATTCAGGATGCCAACTTTATGCTGGATATGGAGGTTGACTGGATCGCTTTATCATTCGTACGTCACGCACAGGATATTATTGATTTGAAAGAATTAATAAAAAAGCATCCGAACGGAAAATTCAAAACACCAATCATTGCTAAAATTGAGAAACCGGAAGGTGTAAAAAATATCGATCAGATTCTATTGGAATGTGACGGTTTGATGGTTGCACGTGGAGATCTAGGGGTAGAAGTTCCTATGGAAGAAGTTCCGGCTATTCAGAAAAACCTGGTTGAAAGAGCAAGATTCTACTCAAAACCTGTAATTATCGCAACCCAGATGATGGAAACGATGATCAACAGTTTAACACCTACAAGAGCTGAAGTAAATGATGTTGCCAACTCTGTACTAGACGGAGCTGATGCTGTAATGCTTTCAGGTGAAACTTCTGTTGGTAGATATCCTGTTCAGGTAGTTGAAAACATGGCGAAAATTGTGAAGAATATTGAAATGACAAGTTTCTATCAGAACAAAAACGAGCCTATGGAAAAAGATTACAACTGTATTGACGAACGTTTCATTACAAACAGAGTTTGTCTTGCAGCAGTAAGAATTGCAAAAAGCACCAATGTTGCTGCGATTGTAACACTTACAAGCTCGGGTTACACAGCATTCCAGTTATCGGCACACAGACCAAACTCTCACATCATTGTTTACAGTGGAAACAAGAGAGTCATTACGATGCTTAATTTACTTTGGGGAGTTCGTGCATATTATTATGATATGAATAAGCCGACTGATGAAACGATTATTCAGGTAAATATGTTGACGCACAATCACGGTTATATTGAAACCGGAGATTTCGTAATCAACATCAATGCAACGCCGTCTTACGAAGGTGGAAAAACTAATACATTGAGATTAACAACAATTTAATTATTGTTTTTTGACATAAATGAAACCTCCCGAAAATTTTCGGGAGGTTTTTGTTTTAACCTTCTACATTTCCTTCCGAAAATTATATATACGTCAATTGTAAAATTATAAGTACTTTAATTATCTTTTTTTAATAAAAATACTTATCTCAAATTGTTCTTTTACTGGAATACCATAAATTTTAGCAGATTTCCCAAGTATTAAGCAAGGTCAAGATATGCCTCATCGTTTCCGTCTATACTCCCTAAGGATTTTGAACCATACTTTGGATCATCATTATACATGGTATATCCTGCTTCTGCTGTTCCGTTAGCATCAGTAGTTTTTAACCCACTTATTTTATCTTGAAAACCAAGATCTAAACTCTTAGCTGCAAGAGATTTGCAAGGAGTTATATTATTCGGTCCACCTGGTAGATTCGGTATGGTAGGTACTTCCGGTTCAGGATCTCCTCCGCCCAATCCACCCGGTCCGTTTGGAGGCCCGCTTCCGCCGCCTTCTCCGTTGTCTCCCAAACCGGTATTTGCAGGCAGAGCCGTGCATTTAAAAAGCCTCCATTCCAGAGGCTCTATTCTAAGGTATTTTTGTCAAAATAATATCATTGGGAATACTTAATCTTGGTTGTCCTGTATAAATCGGGTTATCATATGGACTTCCAAATCCTGCATTCATAGGCCATAAATAAAGATGAAATTTTATCTGTGAAACTGAGCCTGAAGAAATCTTTTCAATTGTACAATTGGGATGAAAGTACTCTCCTCCTTGTTTATATATCGTTCCTGCCATAGGTGGTCCTACATAGGGTGGCCATTTCACTTCCTTAGTTACTCTTCCATAATCTATAAAGGTGCCTTCCAATATTGTCCCGTGATATGTTTTTAAAGTAGGTTTAGACATTACAGGAGAAGAATACATTAGTAAACTTCCTTTATACTTTTTGTATTGAAATGCAATACCATCTTTGTATACATCAAGTTTTACTTTAGGAGAATATAAATGGTATTTAATAATTTTTGTAAATGTGATTTGGAATTTTTCATTCCCATTTATGTACTCCCATGTACCAACAAAATCATCTAAATAATTGTGAATATCTTTTTCATAATAAAGTCCATTTTCATTATAATCAGGAGGAAGTGGAGTACTTGAAGAAATATCTACAACAGTTTGAGCATTTATAATTACTGCTATGTTTGAAAGTAATGCTGTGAAAAATATAGTTAGCTTATTCATTTTCATATTTGTTTTATAGTGGGCAAGGTGTTTCTATGAATCCAAAAGTTACATTGCTGTTAATTTTTAAAGAAAGTTTTTTCCAGTTTCCGAAAGTATCTTTGTTACCTTCATAAAATTCTATACCAATATTATAATCTTTTATAAAACGGAGAAACCCTGTTATCTGCTGATCATGTGTAGAACTATGTGTGATATTATATTTTTCCGCATTTTTATATTTATCATCCATAAAATCTTTTAATTCGCCCACATTCCAACTTGCAAAGTCTATGCAGAAAAGTCTTAGTTTTTCTAAGTCGGTAATTTTTAAAGCAAAAAAGCCAATGTTCGTATTTACAAATGTAATAGAATTTTCAGGTTTGAATTTAACATTTGGATTTTGAGGGTAGGTTTCCATTAATCCCCAAAATAACAAATTATTTAGGTCTTTATCCGTGAAAACTCCTACATGATCAGGATTGCTTAAAAGATGATTATGTGCAGACCCGTATGATTTATATAATAGGTCTTCCGAAATCGTACTCAAATAAGCATTATAATCAATTTCTCCTTCGGAGTTACCTTCAATAATTGGGGAGAACCCTGTAGTTGCATCATCATGTAGTACAAAACCTTTTTCTACTGTTCCTGTATTTACATTATTTTTTAATATAGTAACCTTATCTTTAAATGGTTGCTTCTCTGCAAGGTTTTTTAGTTGTTTACATGGATCATTATTTCTATTGGGTCCACCCGGAAGATTCGGTATGGTAGGTACTTCCGGTTCAGGATCTCCTCCGCCCAATCCACCCGGTCCGTTTGGAGGTCCACTTCCGCCGCCTTCTCCGTTGTCTCCCAAACCGGTATTTGCAGGCAGAGCCGTGCATCTTTGGGCAACAATGACATACGCTGTAGGAGGTGTTCCGTTTTGTGGATTACTTACAAATTCACATTGGTTGGCATTACTGCCATTATGTGCTCCGGAGCTGCAAGAGTTCCATTGTGTTTCTTCTACCCATTCACAAGACATATTAGTTTTGCTCAGCCCAATCGTTTAAATTATTAGAACCTTTTAATATTTCTAAACCAAGTTTAATAAAAATAATAAGGCTATCGTTGTGACAGCCTTATTATTTTTATTGCTTTGTCAATGTAATATTATTAGGAATATCAATAGACCAATCTGTAGGTGCTTGACCGGGAAGTATAAACCTCACTCCTTCTTGATTTGTTACATCACTTATTTTAATATGTGTTGAATCAATATATGAAATTTCCAATTCTATACCTGTATTTTTATGTGTCATCCAAACTCTTAGCTTATTAGGATCATCATTGTCTGTATTTCCTATTATTGATTGCTTTTTATCTATAAAATTTGAACTGCTAAATGTTGTATTATCTTCAGTTAAAACACATCCTTTATATATCTTATGAAATCCTATTACAGAGTCTAATAACATATTAGGATTATTTTTAAAAGGTTGTGTATTATTCTCTTTTTTCATAATCAATGTTAAACCATTGATTTGATTTCCCATTTCCAAGTCCCTACAAATTTATCAGCATTGATATCGGTGACATGGGTTTGTGCAGTGCAGTTATTTGTAGTTATAAAAATTAAAATAACACTGATTATATTGATAATTCTTTTCATTTTATTATTTTTTTAATTACACGGTTTAGGATCTATAGCCCCATTTTTGATAGTGAGTTCAGCCCAATCGTTTGAATTATTTGGACCTTTTAATATTTCTAAACCAAGTTTAATAAAAATAATAAGGCTGTCGTTGTGACAGCCTATATGTTTATTGCTTTGTCAGAATAATATTATTAGGAATATCTATAGCACTTGAAGGGGCAGTCTGACTAGGAAGAATAAGCCTAACTCCTTCTATATTTCCCACCTCAATTATTTTAAGGTGAGTAGGATCTACATAAACTATTTTCATTTCTATATTTTTATTTTTATGTGTCATCCAAACTCTTAGCTCATTAGGATCTGGAGTATGTATACTTGTATTAGCAATAAATGATTTTTTTTTATCAATAAAATTTGTATTACTAAACATTGTAGTATCTTCTGTTAAAAAACCATTTTTATATATCTTATGAAATCCTATTATTGCATCTAAAGTAGAATTATCATTTTGTCCAAAAATGTTGATATCATTTTCTTTTTTCATAATTAAAATAACCCCATTTATATTATTTCCCCATTTCCAGGTTCCTTCAAATTTATCAGCTTCGGGGTCTGAAATATGTTGAGGAGTACTCTGCGCAGTACATTGAGTAAAGATGATACTGAAGACAATATTTAATAAATATATTATTTTTTTCATTTTTTATTTTTTTTAATTACAAGGTTTAGGGTCTATTATTCCGTTTTTTATAGTAAGTTCAGCCTAATCGTTTGAATTATTAGAACCTTTTAATACTTCTAAACCAAGTTTAATAAAAATAAAAAGGCTGCCATTATTGACAGCCCATCATCTCTTTATTGTCTTGTTAATGTAATATTATTAGGAATATCTATGGCACTTGAAGGTGCTGTTTGACCCGGTAGAATGAGTCTTGTTCCTCCAATATTTTCAACACCAATTATTTTAATATGATTTAAATCCAAATACTCAATTATTATTCTAATGCCCTTATTTTTATGTGTCAGAACAGCTGATAATTTATTAGGATCATTAATGTTTGTACCTGTTTCAGTTCTAGCATTGATTGTATTTTTTTTATCTATGAAATCAGTATTGTTGTACATTGTTGCATCTTCTATCATTAGTCCATTCTTATATATTTTATGAAAACCTATTAAGATATCAAATGTTGAATTATCATTTTTAAACATTACTACATCGTTCTCTTTTTTTAAAATTAAAACTAAACCATTTATTTGGTTTCCCCATTTCCAAGTTCCTGCAAATTTATCTGCATCTGGATCTTGTCTGTGATAGTTTTGTGCTGTACAACTTAACTTACATAATATTGACAATAATAAACTTAGATTAAAAATTATATTTTTCATATTTATTCTTTTAGTTACAAGGTTTAGGGTCTATTATACCATTCTTTATGTTAAGTTCTGCCCAATCATTTGAATTATTAGAACCTTTTACTTGTAAACCATAGTAGTTTAATTAAAACATAAAGGCTGTCGTTTGTGACAGCCTTTTAATTTTTATTGCTTTGTCAAAATAATATTATTAGGAATATCTATAGCACTTGAAGGAGCAGTTTGTCCAGGCAAAATTAACCTCGTGCCTTCTGTATTTCTTACGTCAGTTATTTTAATGTGAGTAGAATCTATATATAATATTTCTATTTCTATATTTTTATTTTTATGTGGCATAAACACAACTAATAAATTGGGATTGTTATTATCAGTAATACCTTTAATAGATCTTTTTTTATCAATAAAATTCGTGTCTTGAAATATAGTAGTATCTTCTGTTACTACACCATTTTTATAAATTTTGTGAAATCCTATTATAAGATCAAAAATATCATTTCCGTTTTCTAATAGCTGAACGTCATTTTCTTTTTTCATAATCAATGTCAGACCATTAATATGACTTCCCCATTTCCAAGTTCCTGCAAATTTATCTGCATTAGGATCCTGTCTGTGATAATTTTGTGCTGTACAGTTCAATGTACATAATAGTGACAATATTAAACTTAGATTAAAAATTATATTTTTCATATTTATTTTTTTTAGTTACAAGGTTTAGGATCAATCAGCCCATTTTTTATGTTAAGTTCAGCCCAATCGTTTGAATTATTAGAACTTTTAATAATTCTAAACCAAGTTTAATAAAAATGAAAAGGCTGTCTTTTGTGACAGCCTATATGTTTTATTGTTTTGTCAAAGTAATATTATTAGGAATATCTATAGACCAATCGGTAGGTGCTTGACCGGGAAGTATAAATCTTACTCCTTCTTTATTCCTAACATCAATTATTTTAATATGTGTTGAGTCAATATATAAAATTTCCAATTCTATACTTTTATTCTTATGTGTCATCAAAACTCTTAGCTTACTAGGATCATCATTGTCTGTATTTCCTATTATTGATAGTTTTTTATCTGTAAAATTCGAACTGCTAAATATTGTATTATCTTCAATTAAAATACCTCCTTTGTAAATTTTATGAAATCCAATTAAAGAATCAAAAGTTGAATTATCATTATTTCCAAGAAGATGTACATTATACTCTTTTTTCATTATTAATGTCAAACCATTGATTTGATTTCCCCACTTCCAAGTTCCTTCAAATTTATCAACTGCGGGGTCTGAAATGTGTTGAGGAGTGCTCTGCGCAGTACATTGAGTAAAGATGATACTGAAGACAATATTTAATAAATATATTATTTTTTTCATTTTCTATTTTTTTTAATTACAAGGTTTAGGGTCTATTATTCCGTTTTTTATAGTAAGTTCAGCCCAATCGTTTGAATTATTTGAACCTTTTAATATTTTTAATCCTGAGTTTTTCTCAGAAAGAAGTTTTACCAATCCTAACTCATTTGTAGCTGATATATTATTCTTTTTTATATTAAACATATTATATATTCCAGTATCAAACCCGTTAGTAAATATTTCATCAATCGTACCATCAGGCAGAAGAAACTGCTGAGCAAAAGTAGCAAACTTTGCAGGATCATCAATCACCATAATATATTGGGTATTAGAAGCTGTCACCAATCCGAAAACAAAAGTATTTATATTTTTAATACCATTATTTAGATACATTGAAGATAGGGATGCTAAATCACCAGAAGAAAATATTGAATAGAGACCTGCAAAATGAGAATGAATGAAGCCGTCAATTTGCGATCCTGAATAATTAATGTTAATTCCACCAACTCCTACTTCCCCTTCTAAAGGAGTATTGGTAATTTCTAAACCGTTATCTACCAGAATTTCCCCAAACTCTTTGGTAGAATTGGTTTTTGTTTTTAGAGTTTCAAAAAGAGCTTTTGTTTTTTCATTTTTTCCTATAGTAGCTATTTTCTGACAGGGTGTTTTTTTATTATTCGGTCCACCCGGTAGATTCGGTATGGTAGGTACTTCCGGTTCAGGATCTCCTCCGCCCAATCCACCCGGTCCGTTTGGAGGCCCGCTTCCGCCGCCTTCTCCGTTGTCTCCCAAACCGGTATTTGCAGGCAGAGCCGTGCATCTTTGGGCAACAATGACATACGCTGTAGGAGGTGTTCCGTTTTGTGGATTACTTACAAATTCACATTGGTTGGCATTACTGCCATTATGTGCTCCGGAGCTGCAAGAGTTCCATTGTGTTTCTTCTACCCATTCACACGACATATTAGTTTTGCTCATGATTCCACCATTGCTGTACGTTCCCTGAGCAAGTTCTGTGATGGTTACTTTCCCGTGGGTATCTATAGGGATCCTGTTTGCGAGCATCTGCTTTTCCTGCAGATTAAGATTGTAAGATAACAAAAGCTCTCTGTAAGTACCATCAGCAAGAGGGCTTAGTACAAGATTCTGCACAGGAGCATCTTCAGGAGCATTCTCATGCAGTATGTTGAATGTGTAGCTGTGAAAACCGGTTCCGGTCTCAATGTAGATCACATCATCAGTATCTATGGAAATTCCGTTTCCATAATTTACCGTTTTTCCAAAGGCACTACTTTTTGTTTTAGATTTAAACTCAGACTCTGCTTTTTCCAACTGCGGAAGAAGTTTTGCCCTGTGTTGGGCTTCGTCTAAAGAAATTCTTTTCGAGGTAAGCTGAAATGCGCTCGTGTTGTGGTAAGTTTCCAGTTCGGGCAGAATATCCTGTCGACAGGAGTTGAAAGACAATCCTACGACTATCGTCAGGCAAAGCCTAAGAAATAAATTTTTCTTCATACTGATTTGTTCCTTAATTTTTTTTAAAATTATACTTTTTTCTTAACTCTACAAATATGTGACAAATATTACGAAAAAAAACATGAAAGATTACGGTTTACCCTATTGTTTTTAAAGAAGAATTGCTAAAAATGTGTAGTGGAAATATCCCTTTACAATAAGTTCAGTTGTAACGATGCAGATACGCAAATAAAAATTGAGACGTCTTAGTTGAAAATATTAGACGTCTAACTTCATCAAATGAGACGTCTTATTTTCTTATCTAACACGTCTGAGTTTGAAAGGTTGGTGTTTTACTTTGTAGATATTTTTCTACAAACATGATTTTCAATGATATTTTTATTTACATTCGTTCAACAAATGAATACATGTTAACACTAAAATTGAAAAAAAATGCCTATTACATTCAACGTTATTCAAAAAAGAAATCCCCAAGATCCTGATGCGCCACAGAAATTTTACGCCGATATTGTAGGTAACGGAGAGACCACTCTTGCAGATCTCGCCAAATATGCTTCTACAGTTTCCACCGTTTCAAAAGCTGATATTCTCGCGGTATTGGAAAGTACATTTTCTAAAATTGCCGATGATGTAGCCGACGGGAAAATTGTTTATGTAGGAGAATATTTTACCTTACAGGCAGGCGGTTCCAGTGAAGGAAGAGATACTGCAGCAGAAGTAAATTCTTCTAGTATAGAAAGTGTGAGAACAATATTCCGCCCGGGAAAGATGATTAAAGATGCACTGAAACTCTCTACATTTCAGAAGAAAGGATAAACCAAAATCCTCCTGAATATTCAGGAGGATTTTTTATGATTATTGAAAAAATTTCAAACTATTTCCCCAATATTGTTTTCGCTGTCACAAACTCTTTTAAAGCCAACAAAGAAAGCTCGGTTCCATATCCTGAAGATTTGGTTCCGCCAAAAGGAAAACGCGGGTCAGAACTTGTCATTCTGTTGATATTTACAGTTCCCGATTCTAAACCATCAATAAAAAATTGCTGACGTTCTTCATTTTTCGTCCATACCGAATTGGATAATCCAAACGGAATATTATTGGCAATTTCTAATGCCTCTTCATCATTATGAGCAATCAGCACCATGCCCAATGGACCGAATAATTCTTCCTGTAAAATAGGATTTCCTTCTTCCACTCTGATCAATCCCGGAATAAATTCATTCTCAGAAATCCTTTCAAGAGGAATAATAGCTTCAGCACCGTGATCTAATGCTTTCTGATATTGTTTTTCAAGATCATCTGCCAAATCAGGTCTTGCCATACCGCCCAATTTTGTTTCTTTCAATTTCGGATCTGCAGGAACATATTTTTTATATTCTTCAATAAACTTCGGAAGAAAATCAAACTCTACTTCTCTTTGGATAATAAATCTTTTTGCTGCAACACAGGTCTGTCCGCAATTTTGCAATCGTGCCAAAGCTCCTACTTTAGCTGCTTCATCCAAATCAGCATCATCCAAAACGATAAAAGCATCACTTCCACCTAATTCAAGCAGAGATTTTTTTATATTTTTTCCTGCAGTTGCAGCGACTTCAGCACCGGCTTTTTCGCTTCCTGTAAGACTTACCCCTTTAATAGTTTTATGCTCTAAAATTTCTTTCACGTCACCATGCCCCACTTCAAGATTCTGGAAAACTCCTTCAGGAAAACCGGCTTCAACAAAAACTTTTTCTATCGCATTTCCGCTTCCGAAACAGATGGATGCATGTTTTAAAACCACTGTATTTCCAGCTAAAATTGCGGGCGTTGCAAACCTTAAAACCTGCCAAAAAGGAAAATTCCAAGGCATCACTCCCAAGATTACTCCTTTCGGAACATAATGTATTTCTGAAATTTCATATTCAGATTCTATTTTTTCAGGTCTTAAAATATTTTGAGCATCCGCATAATAATTCATCATTAACGCACATTTCTCAACCTCCGAAATAGCTTGTGAAATGGGTTTATTCATTTCATTCGTAATCAATTCACCAAAGACTTCTGATTTATTCTTAAAAATTTCGGCAGCTTTTGCAATAAGTTTTTGCTTTTCTTCAAACGGAACTTTTTTCCATTCGTGAAAAGCCTCGTCAGCTTTTAACAGCTTGTTTTCTATTAAATTTTCCATGTTACATTTCCATTTTTAAAGATTCAGAATCTTGAATCTTCTGCTTTTGGATAAAGCATTTTTAAGGCAACAAATAGTGTTCCTTATACCCTATTTAATTAATGATAAATTCTATGAAGTGTATTCACTAAGGCTAAATCATAAACCATTCGTTGGCCAGACTTGCAGCCAGTCTTGCGGTATGATCCTGAATATCAAAACTTGGGTTGACTTCTGCAATATCCAAAGCAATTAGTTTTTCATTTTTAAGAATATGTCTGTACAAATGCATGAATGCTGAATCTGCAAAAATCCCGTTGTAAGCTGATGCAGAAACACCTGGCGCAATAGCCGCATTGAAGACATCCATACAAATCGTTACATAAAGAAAGTCGACCGACTCTGCCAATTCATTGACTCTTTCATATATTGAAGGAAGGTTTTCGAAAAACAATTCATCCGCCAAAATATATTTCATCCCAAACTGGTGTGCGGTATCAAAAAGTTTTAACGTATTCGAATTTCTCTGGATTCCTATATGTAAAGAGTTGATCTCGCCTTCCTGAGCAATTTGCCAAAAACCAGTTCCCGAGCTTGCTCCTACCCCATCTTGAGGTTGTCTGTTATCAAAATGAGCATCAAAATTGATAATCCCAATTTTCTGTTCCTGAAAGGCAGTTTTCACACCGCGATAATGGCCAAATGTGACTTCATGGCCTCCACCAAGAACCAACGATTCACCTCCTTTTAGCAAAACTTTAGAAACATTTTTCGCCAGTTCATTCTGTGCATTTTCCAGATTTCCGTCTTCACAGGTAATATTTCCAAAATCAAGAAGTGAAAAATCCGGACGAATCACCGGAAAATTGCTCATATTTTTTCTGATCACATCCGGAGCATCTTTTGCACCTTGTCTTCCTTTATTTCTGCGAACACCTTCATCAACTGCAAATCCGTGTAAAACGAAATCATTAGTTGAAATAGTATCGTAATTATTCTCTTCTTTTACTCTCTGAAATATTCTGTGATGAAGCAGTTCTTCACCGTCTAATCTTCCTTGCCAAATCATGATTTATTTAATTTTGATTTACATTATAGCGTTCAAAACTCTGCCAATATTTGTCTTTATAAATTTCGAGTGTCATTTTATATTCAGGATAATTCTCCATTGCTTTTTTCAAAACTTTTGAAGGTTTTCTGAAATCTTTGCTTGCAAAATAACTCTCTTTCAAGTTGTCTGCATTTTCTCTTCCTATGTATAGATGACCGTCTTCGATCTTCAATTCTTCGATAATCTTTTCCTCTATATCGCTTAGCTTTTCGTAATCTTTCTTTTCGGGAAGTCCGTTATTATTGGCTCCGTCATACTGAACTTTCAAAATAGAAATCCACGGATATGAAGCTTTAGAATCATAGCTTAACAAAGACGTATTGATTGTTGCAATAAGAGGTAAACCGTTTTTTAAAGTGGCTTCAAAAACAGAAAACCGATCTTCTTCATCAAAGTTTTTCACATTTTTATATTTCTCTGTAAACTCTCTTTCTCGCCAAGACAAAAAGTCTTTCAGTTTCGTAACCGGTACCAATTCTTTTTGGGCATCACTCTTATCAATTACATTAAAGGTATCAATTTGAGTAGCAAAATTAAGCTCACCTAGAAAATTGTCCAGAAAAACGCAAACTCCTGTTACAACGGAATCTTTGTTTTCATCAATTGCATTTTCGTACACAAAAGTGATGTCTATTTCGTCTGGGTAACCTTCGATTTCATTTTCGTAGAAAAAAATATTTTCACTTGAAAATTTCTTCCCGTCCATTTCAATTCCGCTTGTAAGATTCATTTCAGGTTTCAGCGCAGTAAATTTCCAATGGTCAAGTAATGGAGCCGCCGCAATAATTTCTTCAGCAAAAACTATATTTTTAATATCACCTTCTACCGTAATAATTAGTTCTGCGATAGCATCATCGCTCATACCTGCAAGGAAATAATATCCGCTATTAATCTCCTTAAGCTTTGGTGCTATAACATCAAAAAAATTGGCTTCGATATTATTCTGGCTTTTTATAACCTGAAAAAAATCTTTTTCTTTAGTTATAAACCAATCCCAAAAATCTTTGTAGGTTATGATTTCGGATTCTTTCTTCTCTTCATTTTTACCGAAAATTTTATTTAAAATTCCCATATTTTGTTTTGCTTTTATTTGTGTCTGTAAACAATTATCAAAAATTTAATAATCATTTAGATTATTGAAACAATTCCCGATAACCAAATTATTATAATTAAAACATCCTTAAAACCAGATTACGTATCTCCCATTTTTTTTGTTGCAATTTGTAAAACCAAAACAATGACAAGAAATACTGAAGGACAATTAATGCAATTATTGAGATAAAATAATAAGTATCCTTTTCATTAAATCTTAGCTCCGTCGATATAAACACTATCGGCCATCAAGCTCCCCTGATTATAAAGAACATTCTGGAAATTGTTGGTTTTATAGGTTACAAAGTCGGCCTTTAATCCTGACTTCAGTTTCCCTCTGTCTTCCAAGCCTAATGCAAAAGCAGAACGGAATGTCATTCCTGCTAAAACTTCTGCAGTGGTTAACTTTTCAAATGTTGCTAAAATGGAAGCTTGTGTAATTAAATTTCCCATCGGTGCCGAACCTGGGTTCCAGTCACTCGCAATGGCAACAATAGCACCTGCATCCAATAATTTTCTTGCAGGAGTAAATTTTTCTCCTAAACCTAAACTAGCTCCCGGTAAAGCGGTCGCCACGGTTTCAGATTGTGCCAAGAACTCGATATCTTCATCAATTGTAGCTTCGAGGTGGTCTGCAGATTTCGCGCCAACTTCAACAGCGATTCTGGAACTTCCCGGTGTAAACTGGTCTGCATGAACGGTAATTTCAAAACCTAAGTCTTTAGTTTTAAGCAAAAATGCTTTACTTTCCTCTGGCTGAAAAGCAGATTTTTCAATAAAAATATCTACTCGTTGTGCAAGGTTTTCTTCTTTTACTTTTGGTAAAATTTCGGTTAAAATATAATTTAAATAGTCTTCGTTACTACCCTCAAAATCTCTAGGTTTTAAATGCGCAGAAAGACAAGTTGGGACTAAAGTAGCCTTTGTCTGTTCCTGAGCTTTTTTAATCATCCGAAGCATTTTTAGCTCGTTTTCAACATCCAAACCATAACCACTTTTTACTTCAATAGTTGTAATTCCAAGAGAAATTAAAAAGTCTATTCGTTCCAGTAAAGTTTTTAATAAATCTTCTTCCGAAGCGTTTCTTGTATGTTGCACCGAGCTCCAGATTCCACCCCCACTTTCGGCGATTTCAAGATAAGTCTTCCCGGCATTTCGCATAGCAAAATCATTAGCACGGTTTCCGCCAAAACAGATATGAGTATGAGAATCTACAAACGCAGGAAGTACGATTTGCTCGTCTTCCACATATTCAATCTCTATATTTTGATTTTCGGATTTTAAGGTTTCGAAATTGCCAATTTTCTGAATTTTATTTTCATTAATTAAAATTCCTCCATCAACAATAATTTCGAGTTGTTCGTCAGAAAGTTTTCCTCTTAATGGAAGATTAGCAAGTGTTACAACTTGCTTGAAAGGGCCTATAAGTTTCATTTATTTAGTTTAAAAGCTAAACTTTTCTTTTAATGTACTTTGCTTAGATTCCTACGGAATGACAAAAAGAACGTGTAGTTTGTCATTCCGTAGGAATCTAAACGATATTAGAAGCTAAGTAATTTTTATATTTAAAATTCTCCTTTCAAAAATACTTAAAATATATCAATCTTGTAAATGATAAAAGGTCGGGCGTACAATCTTAACCTAAACCTTAACCTCAGCCTTAAATTAATCTAAATCTTAACCTAAATTTCCTATCTTTACGGTAAATGAAACTGAATTAATGCCCGATTTTTTACATCCAGATAAAGACAATTTTTCCCACGAAGAGCTCATGCAGGAAGAGCAGATTCGTCCGCAGAGTTTTAAGGATTTCGCCGGACAGCGAAAAACCCTGGAAAATCTTGAGGTTTTTGTTACCGCTGCCAAAAGACGTGGCGGAGCGCTCGATCATGTTTTGCTGCATGGTCCTCCCGGTTTGGGAAAAACAACTTTAGCAAATATTATTGCGAACGAGCTTGGCGTAAGCTGCAAAATTACATCAGGTCCGGTTTTGGATAAACCCGGAAGTTTGGCAGGATTACTGACTAATCTGGAAGAAAACGATGTACTATTCATTGATGAAATTCACCGTTTATCGCCTGTAGTGGAAGAATATCTCTATTCTGCAATGGAAGATTATAAAATCGATATTATGCTGGAAACCGGTCCGAATGCAAGAAGTGTTCAGATCGGATTAAATCCTTTCACATTGGTCGGTGCTACAACAAGAAGCGGAATGCTGACCAAACCAATGTTGGCGAGATTTGGTATTCAAAGCAGGTTGGAATATTATACGATTGAACTTTTGTCTACCATTATTATCCGAAGTGCAAGAGTTTTGGGCGTTAAAATTTATGAAGATGCCGCCATTGAAATCGCAAGAAGAAGTCGTGGAACGCCAAGAATTGCCAATGCCCTTTTAAGAAGAGTTCGGGATTTTGCAGAAATAAAAGGAGACGGTGAAATAGAAATAGGAATCACCAAATATGCTCTAAATTCTTTAAATGTAGATGAATTCGGATTGGATGAGATGGATAATAAAATCATGCGTGTAATGATTGAGAATTTTAAAGGAAAACCTGTAGGAATTTCAGCTTTGGCTACATCTATTGCAGAAAACCCGGAAACATTGGAGGAGGTTTATGAACCTTTTTTAATTCAGGAAGGATTTATTATCAGAACTCCGAGAGGAAGAGAAGTTACGGAAAAAGCGTATAAACATCTGAATATTGCGATACCTAGAAATCCCGGTGAGCTTTTTTAATTAATAATTAAAAATGAATAATTAATATCGGAAAATGCAGAGTAATTTTCAAGAAAAGGACAATATTATTCGAAATAAATCTTTTGATTTTTCAATTAGAATCATCAACTTGTATAAAGTTCTTTACAATGAAAGAAATGAAAAAACTCTATCAAAGCAATTACTCAGAATTGGAACTTCAATCGGAGCAAATATAGAGGAAGGCATTGCCTCTTTTAGTAAAAAAGAATTCATCTATAAACTTCAACTATCATATAAAGAAGCTTATGAATCTTTTTATTGGATTAAACTTTTACATAGACATAGTTTATTAATGAAACAGAATTTAATTCGTTAAAAACAAATATTGAGGAAATCATAAAATTATTAACTACAATTTTAAAAACTTCCAAACAAAATTATTAATTATTCATTCTCAATTTTTAATTATAAAAATGTTTATTCCTAAAATATATAAAAGTGAAGATTACAATTTGATGAAAGAAATCATCAGAGAAAATTCCTTTGCTTTATTAATTTCTTCCGTGGATAAAATTCGTGCGACTCATTCTATGATGATGCTGAATGAAGATGATCCGGAAAATAATTATATCGAAACTCATATTTCAAGAGCAAACCCACAAGCTAAAACTATAAAGAACGGAGATGAAGTTCTTTGTGACTTTTTAGGAGCCCACACCTATATTTCCAGTAGTTGGTATGATCACATAAATGTTTCGACATGGAATTATGAAGCGGTACAGATTTATGGAAAAGTTGAGATCATGAATCAGGAAGAACTGTACAATCATTTGGACAAGCTAACTTCTAAATATGAACAAGCACAGCAATGTCCGATGATGGTGAAAGATATGGGAAAAGAGTTTGTGGAAAAAGAAATGAAAGGTGCTTTTGGCTTAAAGGTCATTCCTACTGAGATTTTCATTAAACAAAAATTGTCTCAAAACAGAAAAGAACATGATTTTGAAAATATTATTTCAAATCTTGAAAACGGCGATGAAAACGGGAAACAAATAGCCGCCAAAATGCAACAATTGAAAAAATAAACAACATTATAAAAACCTAATATTATATGAAATTATATCCTATACAATGTGGGAAATTTAAACTGGACGGAGGCGCCATGTTTGGAGTCGTCCCAAAGAGTCTGTGGGAAAAAACAAACCCGGCAGACGAAAGAAATTTAATAGAACTCGGAACCCGATCTCTTCTTGTGGAAGACGGAAAAAAATTAATTTTAATTGATTGTGGCCTCGGAAATAAGCAGGATGATAAATTTTTTGGACATTATTCGCTTTGGGGTGATGATAATTTAGATAATAATTTAAAAAAATACGGTTTTGTAAAAGAAGATATCACCGACGTTTTCCTTACTCACCTTCATTTTGACCACTGCGGAGGAGCTATTGAATGGAACGATGATAAATCTGGATACAGACCGGCCTTTAAAAATGCTCAGTTCTGGACGAACGAAAATCACTGGCAATGGGCAACCCAGCCAAATGCAAGAGAAAAAGCAAGCTTTTTAAAAGAAAATATTATCCCGATCCAGGAAAGCGGGCAACTTAACTTTTTGCCACTGCCTGCAAACGGAAACTATGGTTTTGCACCAGAATTAAAAATGGATGTGATCTTCGTAGATGGCCATACAGAAAAACAAATGTTACCCGTAATACAATATCAGGAAAAAACGATTGTTTTTGCAGCCGATTTAATTCCTACAGCAGGGCATATTCCTCAGGTTTACGTGATGGGTTATGATACAAGACCTCTGCTGACGATAGAAGAAAAGGCTAAGTTTCTAAAACAATGTGTAGACAACGATTATCTATTGTTTTTTGAGCACGATGCTCACAACGAATTGGCGAGTTTAAAAATGACTGAAAAGGGCGTTCGTCTTGATGAAACCTTCAGTTTTAATGATGTTTTTGGATATTAATATTTATTATGGAAGAAATGTATTCAGAAAGTCAGAAAAGTGAGCCTGATTCGACACCGGAACCCAAGATTATTGGTTTAACCGGCGGAATTGGTTCCGGAAAAACAACCGTTGCAAAATTTATTGAAGACTGCGGATTTCCTGTTTATTATTCCGATGATCGGGCAAAAGATATTGTGAATGATAATGAGGATTTAAAAATCAGAATAAAGGAGCTTTTAGGAAGTGATTCTTATGATGAAAATGGTCTTTACAACAGAAAATTTGTAGCAGAAAAGGTTTTTAATAATAAAGACTTGCTGCACAGTTTAAACGAAATCATTCATCCGGCTGTTCGCTTAGATTTTGAGGATTGGGTAAAAAAGCAGACTAAGTATTTAATATTTAAAGAAACAGCTTTACTGTTTGAGTTACAGCTCAACAAACAATGCTACCGATCTATTCTGGTCACTGCAGAAGACAATATCAGAATAAAAAGAGTGATGGATCGGGACGGAAAAACCTACCGTGAAGTGCAATCTGTAATGGAAAAACAAATGCCTGAAAAGGAAAAAATAAAGTTAGCAGATTGTATAATCTACAACAATACCAACCTTGATGACCTGAAAGATCAAACTGAAAAGACCATTTTTGACATCGAATAAATAAAGAAATAAAGATCCCGCTGAAGAAATTTCAGCGGGATTTTTGTTTTAAATACTATTTCTAAAATAAAAAAATAAGCTCTCATTTCTGAGAGCTTATTCTATTTAAGTTAATTGATTATTCTTTAATGAATTTTCTTTGAGCTGTGCCCTGAACATCATCAATGTCAATCACATATACACCGTTGATCAATCTGCTTACGTCAATCTTATTATTTAAGATTATTCCGCTTGAGACTAGCTGACCAGCCGCACTGTAAATCTTGTAATTGGCTTTTTTACTAACGTTCTTCACATTCAGAATAGATTTAACCGGGTTTGGATAAATTAAAATATCTGTTTGATTAAGAGTATTAGTTGCTGGTAGTTTAGAGATTCTCACTGTGTAATCTTCTACCTCACCATCAGTAAAGCTGATACAGTTTACAGGAATAGCATCTTTAGACATTGCCACTCTCATTACAACATATTTTTCTGTAGATCCTACGAAAGCATCAGCAGGTACAGTGAATGTAGCACTTGCTGTAGGGTTCGTATTCGGACCGTCAGCTAAAATTCTTTCATTAAGATCAAAAGTTCCGCTTCTGTCGAAGTCAATCCAAACAGCGACTCCGGCTTTAGCTCCCGAGCTAATTGTTTTATCTACAATAATCTGATTACCTACAGAACCTTGAACCATATCAATAAACTTCAATGGAACTGTTGTATAATCTGAATAAGCAGAACCTGTTGTAATATTAATCATCTCAGGTTTACCTGTAGGCTTCGCTGTTACTTTTGAAATAAATTCTGAACCAAAGTTGGTCGACTGCATCTGACAGTAAACAACTGTTGGTGTTGTAAAGTAATACTGAGGTGTGTAGTTCCCCGGTGTACCTGTACAGACATTTGCTACCTGCATTTCATATTTCGTAAGTTCTAATAATCCTGTTAATGTATAGGTATTATTGTTTACGTTAAGAGTCGTCCAGCTCGGTATTCCTACCTTTCTGTATCTTAATATATAAGTATTGGTAGCTCCAGTACCTGTATAAGCATCCCAAACTACTTCTGCAGTTGTAGGTGTCAACTGAGTGATCGTTAATCCCGGAGGCGGAATTTCACAAACTCTAACCGTAGTAAACACTTGAGATGTTGACCATGGATTAGGAGTAGTAGAACCTGTACATGTATTTCTTACCTGCACTTCATAAGTTTTATAAGAACTTAAACCTGTAAGAAGGTAAGTATTCGCTGGAGGTTGAGGAGTAGAAGGAGCAGCAGACATCCATGGGATTGTACCCACTTCTTTCCACTGAAGTTCATAAGTAGCACCAGCTGCAAGCGGGCTCCAAGTTACTAAAGCTGATGTAGAAGTAATGTTAGTTACCGTAATATTCGGAGGTGTAGGATCACATCTCGTCATAAATTTGTTATTTGAGAACACTCCTACATTGGTTGTATTACATACCGCTGCAACCTCAACTTCATACTGTGTATATGGCAATAAGTTTTGCGGGAAAGTATATGTATTTGTAGTTCCCGGTACAGCCGCTACAGTTATAGGACCAGCTGTTGGTAACCAAGTAGTAGAGCCAACAGGTCTGTATCTTATCTGATAAGAAGCTCCACCTATATCTTGTGGCCAGGTAATAGTAGCAGAATTATGCGTAATAGAAGCTGGCGTTACTGTCACAACCGGTGTATCTGTACTACAAACTCTCAATACAATATTATCAATTGCAATCGAAGGTTGAGTACCGCCACCACCGTCATTTCTCCATTGGAATACTAAACGCATTACACTATTGGCGAAATTGGTAAGATTTAAATTGGTGTTAGAATAAGACTGCCAAGTACCCTGAAGGTTATATTGTCCTAAAGAAACTCTTCCCGCCCCTGCAGTAATTAAAGTTCCCGGTACCGGCAAATATGAAGATGGTACTAACCAAACTTCTAAATAGTCATACTTGAAATTCGTACCCTCACCTTGACCTTTCCAGTCAAAAGAGAATGAAGCAAGTGTAGTAGATGCAGGAATTTGAATATCTCTAAATGCATGTACAGTACTTGTTGTATGCACATATCCATTTGTTACACCATTATCATTAGATATATATAATGATTGGGCAGGATTTCCTGTTACATTACCTCGTACCCATTTATTAGCCTGTGTACCATTTAATAATCCTAAATCATTTCCTCCCGTAAAGTTTTGAGTATAAGGAAGTGTTGCCGGAATCTGAGTTGTCATTATGGATACAGGATCTGATAAGTCACTCTGATCTGTTGAGCTACATATTGCTCTTACCCAAAAATAGTAAGTTGTACTAGGAGTCAACCCAGGAATTGTATAGTTAACAGCCGTTCCTGGAACACCAGTTACCTGAGGAGTCCCCGGAGGAGTAGTTGTCGTACTATAATATATTTGATATCCATTTGCAGGCTGCGTTGTTGGCGCATTCCATGATATAGTAGCTGTATTTCCTGTAGAACTAACGGCTACAACTCCTAGTGGCTCAATACAAGTAGGAGCAACTCTTAATCTGAAATCATCAACACCCATATACCAAGGAGTACTGTTAGCTGATGCATTTACGGCAAAATTATATATTCCTGTAGCTGTAGGTGTATAATATACTTTATACTGAGTATAATTAGCAGTACCTTGAGTCGCACTAATGAACGCTCCTAAATTTGTAGCTCCTGTCGAAGATTGTGAAGTATTTACTAAGATATTCCCTGAGAATCCTGTATTACCACTATCTGTTCCACCAGTATGATAATAAAATGAAAACTCATAAGTGACTCCTGCTGTTAATGTAAATCCTGGTGTCCATAGCTGGCTTGCATTTGTGTTGCCCCATTGAATTCTAACATAATTTGGCGTCGATCTTGGTCCCGGAGATGTAGAAGTTGCTGTGGCATTTGAAGACGTCCACGCATTAGACCCGGTAACCTGTTTCCAACAAGATGGAACAATATCGGCACCTAAAGTAGTCATAGCATCAAAATTTTCTGTCCAAGGAAGAGTCGCTACAGGTACACATAGAGTCATAAAAGACTGCATTGGAGTCCATGTACTTTTGTCGGTTGCACTACATATAGATCTTACCCAAACGTAATACGTTGTGATAGGTGTCAGTCCTGAGATCGTTGCAGTCGTAGTTGCACTTTGTACAGAATTGGTAGCATTTAAAGGCGTGGTACCTGTCGGTGCTACACCCGTTGTGTTATAATACACATCATAACCGTTTGCAGGTGGTGTTGCCGGAGCTGTCCAAGAAATATTTGCGTTAGTAGCTGTCGTATTTACCAATGTGATAGCAGACGGAGCCAGACAAGATGGAGCTGCCCCTTGAGTCATTGTGACATTATCAAAATAATAATAATTATCTCCACTCGCTGCCGATATCACATAAAACCTTACAAATAAGTTACCGGCAGACGGACTGAATGTTACAGTTCTCGTTGCACAGGTATTTGCTACTACGTGATTCGTAGAATTAATCGTGTAAGCGGTAGTCCAAGGCCCTCCTGCACTGCTTGAATATTGCACTGCAATAGTCCCAAGATTTGCGGCAGTAGTCGCAACTGTTCCTGCAGACCAATCTGTAACTTTATAATCAAAAGACATCGTTACAACCCCCTGATTATTCCCGGGAATATTAGGAGAAATAAAACCTCCTTCATTTCCGCTATATCTATTTCCTCTTATCGTTCCTCCAGTAGTACCACAAATTTGGTTTGCAGTAGTAGTTCTAGAGAAAATAAAATCTGTAGTTGTCCAGTTATTAAGTCCCGTGGCTGTCCAGTCTTGTGTATAGTTAACCTGAGCCATGAGAAATGCACCAAAAAGTAATTGGCACATAAGTAGAAGTTTCTTCATAAAATTAATTATTAAAATGAATTGAATACCAATGTAATTTGAATCTATCTGTAATATTTTTTGTACATCTATTAATATAATCCCTTATTAATAAATACATATTTTTCTGAAAACAGATTTGCTGAGAATCTATCAATTGTTTTAAATATTGGGCCTTTAAAGCACCAATATTAGGTACACTTTGCAGATTTAATAAACAAGTAAAGAATTTAATCATAGGCATATTATGTTATATTAACTACAAATCTAATCATTTTCTATAATTAAAATATATAATAAATATTTTTTTTTACAATTACTACATTAAAATCACGCTTATGATTCCAAATAAAAAAAATCCTCAGGGTTTTCCTGAGGATTCATTAGTATAAAAAAGAATTTCTTATTTCTTGATAAATTTAGAATTGAAATTTTCTTTTCCTTTATCTTCAATAGATATTACATAAGCACCTTTTATTAATGATGAAACATTAATTTTTCCATTGCTTATATTTCCATTACCAACTAATTGTCCCGCTGCACTGTAAATCTTATAAGTAGCTTTATCAGATACTTTAGTAACGTTTAAGAAATCAGTTGCAGGGTTTGGATAAATTTGAATACCGCTATTCTTAACATTTGTATCAGATGTAGATAAATTTGAAGCCGATGCAACTACAACATAATCTTCAGCCTCTCCGTAACTTAAGGCACCACAAGGGCCAGTCAAAGAACCTCCAACATTTTGTTGACCGCCGTACAGAAGCACAACTCTCATTCTCATAGGCTGCCCGGTAACTGCTGATTGAGGTACTGTAAATGTACCAGTAACAGGACCTGTTATTGCACCTACAGGAAAGTTAAGTACTCTTTCTGAGCTGTCGAAAACTCCATTTTTATTATAATCAATCCACGCTGCTACAGTATCTAAATCTGGGTTTGCAACAGTAACAGACATTGTATATTGATTCCCTTTAACTACATTAATCTGAAGAAGAGGGTCTGTTGTGTAGTTTGAATACGCAGTTCCAAGAGATGTATTATTGATATTAGCTACTGAAACATTAGATATGTATTCAAAAGCAAAATTATTTGATTGCGTAACACAATATGTCAAAACTGAAGTATTAAAATTAACAGAAGCTGAATAAGCACCCGCCACACCATTACAAACTGTAGCTACCTGAACTTCATAAGCAGTACTTTCAGCTAAATTATTTAAAGTTATATACGCATCATTTAAACTTATTTCAGTCCATGAAGTTTCACTTACTTTTTTGTATCTGAGTTTATATGTCGCATTTGAAATCGGCGTCCATGATATATAAGCAGAATGAGCATTTACG